>Ga0070701_10000426_pt1 | contig 14351 bp, 26 predicted proteins | sample KBSK5102metaG_FD_65451 | JGI IMG/M metagenome (GOLD analysis project Ga0070701, IMG submission 65451) | Corn, switchgrass and miscanthus rhizosphere microbial communities from Kellogg Biological Station, Michigan, USA - KBS K5-10-2 metaG | ecosystem: Host-associated > Plants > Roots >... | reverse complement strand
TCGGCTCGACGACCGTGCCGTCAGGGCACTCAACGGACGTGAAGTCGTGCAGCCCGATGATGTCATCGTAGTGAGAGCGAGCAAGTGCTTCGAGCTCACCCAGCTTCCCCTGCACGTACTCGTAATCGCCCAAGGTGTACTCACCGCGGAGAACGAGAGTCGCGGGATCAATGGTCGAATTGATGGTGATCGTCGCCGTCTCATTCACAAAAGCGTTGCGCTCTTTCGAAAACGTAAGCTTGTACTCGTATAGCATCATGCTCTCCTAAGTTCCTAGGGCATTCGTGGTGCTAAGATAAATATATCACAACACGCACTCGGTGTAAACAAGCAATATGAGTGCCCGTGCGCCGATCTGCGAGCGCACGCACGGGCTGCCAGTCGAGTCAGGCGGCGATCTTCTCCGCCGTGGTGCGGCCCTTGCGAAGGACGATCGGCTTCGCGCCGTCAGCCGGGATGCGGACGAGGCGCGTCGGCCGGTCGGCGAGCGAGTCGATCGCGACACCAGTCGCGATGAACTTGGTGTCACCCGTGCGGTTGAACGCGGTGAACTTGTCCATCACGTTCGAGAGGTGGCCGGCGGTCGCCTTCGCGCTCTCCATGATGGTGATGTACTTGCGGTTGACGAAAACCTGGACGGCGTACTTGGCCATGATGCTCTCCTAAGATCGATTGTGCGTGATGTGTGAAGTGATGTGTGAAGATCAGACCAACTCAACCGACTTCATCACCGAGATGGGCAGCCGCGTCGACCGGCCCGACTTGCGAGTCAGCGTGATCTCGCTCCACTCACCCTGGTAACCCCAGCCCTTACCCTCAACAAAGCGGTAGTTGCAGAGTCGGACCGAGCCGATCGCGACTAGGCCATTCTTGAACGTAATGCGGACGTAAGATTCGCCGGCGGCGAGTTCGAGGGTCTCGGCGATCGTCAGCATCATGCTCTCCTTGGATCCGGGTGGTTCGTGGTGATATGATAAATCTAACAGGATCCTGTGCTTGTGTAAACAAGCAATGTGGAGAAGTTCTCGTTAAACGTCAAGCCGCATCTCGATGAGGTACTGCCCATTCTTCTGCGCGCGCTCGAACATGGTGAACGTCGCGTTGTCCAGGAGCGCCGTCATCGTGTTGCGCGCGTTCACTGTCTCGGTCCAGAGGGCTTGCGCATACGCACCCGCTTCCGCCTGCTCGTTCTTGGGGAATGTGCGCTTGCTGCTGTCAACCAAGCCCTGTTGGAATGTGCGCGATACGCCCCATTCACCGGTGACAAGCTTCATGATGGAGATGCTGACGATGGTACCAGGCACCTTGACTGTGGTGATCTCTTTCACTGTGTGCTCCTATGAGGTATCGTGTGCGTATATGATAATCCTATCAAGTAGTCGTGCTGATGTAAATAGGATATTCACATCAACGTGGAAATGCACATCAGCGCAATCCGATAAACGCTGTTCGCGTCAAGATGATTGCCCGCGGCAAGATAGCACTCGGCGCGGTCCAGGGTGCGTATGATGAATCGCACATCGGCCGGGTATGGTACCGACTGGACCTGCGCGTCCGCGAGAGCGCGTTTAGTGGAGTTGATGACGTCAATCGTGAGGATGTCAGACACTGATCTTTTCTCCATTCCGGAATTCGGCGATCACGTCGAACCCAGACTCGTCCATCACGCGAATGAGGCGGCCCGTGAAGGCGCTCCGCGACAGCTCGCGCGCCCGGTCCTCGGCGCTCTCGATGCCGAAGCCCTCACCGATCAGCGATCCCATGAGCGTAACGTCGTAGCGAATCGCGGTCTTCGTCGGCATGTCGTCTCCCGTGCTCAGATCTTTTCCTGCTAGTGACTACTTTATCACGACACCACGTGAATGTAAACAAGCAAAAGTGGGAGACCCCCGTAAGAGTCTCCCTCTTCGCGCCCGTGCTTAGACGCGGGCGGCGAACGTGGTGTACATGTCAATCATCGTGGTGACGGCCTTCGCCTTGCTCGTTTGGACGAAGTTGCTCCGCGAGCAGGTGTGCGTCACGTTGGCAGCCACACGGGCAGCGTTCGTCATCTCCCAGCTCCAGCCCTTCTTGACCGTCTGACCCACGCGAATCATGCCAGACATCTTGTACGTGGTAGTCGTGTCCTTACGGACGGTGCCGATCACGGTCTTGTCCATGGTGACGGTCCAGAGGGTCTCGCCATCGTAGTCGACCTTGTCGGACTTCGTAACCGTGATCGTGGCAGCCATCGTGCTCTCCTAAGTTCTGGTTTTCGGTGCTAAGACAAATCTATCACGTCTTCGCATTAATGTAAACAAGAAGTGTGACCCTGGGCCTCGAACCCAGGTGGCTTCCGGTGTCACTAGTTGAACACGATCTCCGAGCTTCCACAGCACGGGCAAACTTCGCTCGCCTGGGTAAACTCGTCGGTGGTGTCAGTCGCGAGGTCAATCTCGATCAGGTCGTAGTCGTGGTGGCAGTTGGTGCAAGTGATCTCAAACATGATGCTCTCCTTCATCCGGTGTTGCTCTGTGCTTGTAAGATAACAGTACTAGGCGTTCATACTAATGCAAACAAGAAAGTGGGAGAAACTTTCGTTCCTCCCACCGTCTCGCTTACTCGTTACTTCTGCGCGTCGTTCTCACGTTGACGCGCAAGCGCTTTACGCAAGTTCAACGCGATAATGGAGCCATACGCGATGGCCGAGACAATGAAGCCATACTGCTTCGTCGCCAGCGCGTACACGAACCACATAAGCTGTGCGTTGATACCGACGATCCAACCCGCAATCACGGCGCGACCTCCTCGTCCGGCGAGGTAAATGCCAGTGACACCGACGACCATCAAGCCCCACGACCATAACTGATGCACGTGCTCTCCTTATTCCTACGGATGGTGCAAGACTAACTCTATCGTAAGTCCCACTATTGTGCAAACTATCGCTTGCACATATTCGGCTGGACCTTCGTGGAAAACGCCTTGCGGATGCTTGGGTCCAGTGAGGTGAACAGCCGTCGCTGGTCGTCGTTATCCTGAGTGTCCCACGTCCACCCAAGTGCTCCCTTCGCTCCAGCGCCAACACCGCATGATGCCGCCCTCGCACTTCGCATCCCGTTACCCGCTGCTATCGGGTCATTCGCGTACACGTCGCGGAACGCACCTAGCTCGCCGATGAACCATGGCTTATTCGTGATGAGGTGCGCCTCCGCCGAACGGAGATCGCTCGCCACGTCATATGTGCCAACACGTGGGTAGAGGTGGACATCCACCACGTCGACCGCCCCGTACATCGCTGCGATGAGACCGCGTGCTGGGTAACGGTAGTCCAGTGAGGCATCACACGCCGTGCTACAGCTCGTCATCAGTCCGCTTGGGCCATCCCCCTTCCCCACAGCTTGATGACCATAAAACCCCATCATCAGCTTCCCGTTTGGGTCTCCCTCAAGCAAGCCTGCCTTCGCCTCAAGCGTGTATCGCACCAGCGTGGCGTCGGCTGCCTGCTGCCGCTCACTTGGAACGCCCATATCGTACGTTCCACCATCAGACGGTGTGATGGTTCCACTCGACATGCTCCACGGAAGCTTGTTTGTGGGGTAGTAGGCCTCATTCTCAGCCTCGTACGCGATGATCGCGCTGCTGTTTTCCTGCCCAATGCGTGAAAGCAGGCCCGTGCTGAACTGCTTTAGGTACTCTCGCTTCGCTGCGATGTAGCCCGTGTCCATGAAGAGAGCGTTGCGTCCCTCGATGTTCGGCGTCCTTGGCGTCACGCTGCAGGTGCCATCTCCCTGGACGATCCTGAAGTAGAAGCAGCTTTGTGGGAATCGGTACGTCACGGGAATGACGTAGATCTTGTTCGCAATCGCTCGCTTGACGAAGTCCGCGATGTTGTCCATGTATGCGGGGTCGTATGGACGCTCGTCCTCAGTGCCCCGGCCAATACCATGAAGGTCACCCACCTGCGAATCAAGGGGGCGACCTTCGTCGATGAAGATTCGTACGACGTTGTTACCGTCTGCTACCTGGGCCTTCAGCATCGTCTCCAGCGCGGTGCCGTCGTACTGCCCTGGCTCGAAGTGCGAGAGATACCAGACGCCTCCACTGTCGTGCAATCGGAGGTAGTTTGTGCCGCGCAGAATGAATGCGGCTCCGGTGCTGCTCTTGGTGAAGCCAGTGCTCGAGAAACTGATTCGTGGGAGCGGGGTCACGGCGGGTGCCGCTTCCGCCAGTGGCTGAACGCAAGCGCCCAGTGCGAGACATGCGAACAGTGCGCTCGCTGTCTGTGTGATCTTCATGCTGTTCTCCGTCGCCTATGATGTGGGTATTGTGGTACCGACGGTAACACATCCCATCATCCTCAGCAACAAGAGGCATACGTGCACCGGCCTTGGGTCCAGTGTGACACTCGCACCAGCAGTCCTGTGGACACAGGTACCAACACGGCTGGGTGCACTTCAGCGGCGCCACGGAACCCGGCCTACCTTCATGTAAATAGAGCACTTTCCATGCTTATGCGCGTGAAGTTCATTCATGAAGATGCCCTGCTTAAGTGTGACAGTGTATCCCCATCGCCTGTACTTCTTAGCGAGCAGGCGAAAGAACATACGCGTGCCAAAGCGGTCAGCGACGACTGCGAGAACGACGTACGCGGCAAGCCATCCAAGAATCTCAATCACTGTGTCACCTGACAAACCGGCCACGTACACGTCTTCGTCAGACACGGCAGCGGACCAATAAGCGTCGACCACTGTGACGTCTCTGGACATTTCTTGCAGGTGCAGGTGTCACACCCTGGGTAACGCTCGCAAGGTCCGGGCGCGTCAATGTCGTCATCATCTATGTCGGGCATCGGACTACACATCATGCATCAACCATTCACACGACGTCGACAAATCGGACAGTGCCAAATCTGCCACCACTTCAACCTAATCTTACACCAGCTACACTTACGTACTCGCATTTCGCCTCCTCCATTCATCAATCTTGTCCACACTGATGAGGTACTGTGGGCTACGTGTCGGGTCAATGATGACAAGCAAACCCGCTTTAATCAGCGAGAGCAACGTCTGACTCACCGCGCTGTAGTGCCCATAACATGCATGCCAACACCACGTGCGAGTGAATGGTTCATCAGCGTTCTCAGCGTATTCCACAACACGCTCGATCAAGTAAATGGTGCGCTCTCTGTGCCCCCGCAAGATGTAGTCCGCAGGGTCCAGTGAGACCGTCGCACCATTACGCGTGAGATACTTCCTTGACATCGACGTCTTTCTTCGTCAAGTGGAAGAGACCACTCTTTCGTGGGCACGCGTAAACGCGTAGTGGCTTGTGTTCTGGGATGTGCTTACGTGCCTCCTTCCTGGATTCGTACCCGTCCTTGCGGCCACTACTTCCTGAGCAGCCGCAGTGTTGATCACGCAAGTCGAACCAGTCGTCGAAGATGTCGATCTCGGCTTGTGTCCACTGGGCGCAGACGATTGTGCAGTACACCCCGTCAACGGCGTGCACCGTCTTGCCCGTGGCCCACAAGAATCCCCGACACGCCCGGCAACGTTTACGTGGAATGCCCGGACGTACGTCTGCGACGTGCGCGTTGAATCGCTGAAACAACACACGTAATTCAGGCGTCAGGCGTGGTGCTCTTATCACCATCGTTCTTCCCCATCCTGTTGTGCAACACCTTCAGTCTCGCGAAGTATTGCGGCGCGAGTGTTGGGTACTCGCCGATTTGCTCAAGCAACCACTCCTCATACTCTTCATCGCTCCAATCCTCGAGCTCCTGTGCGAAGCGATCGTAGTACTGCGATTCATCCACGCAATTCCAGCCTCGAGTGTGCAAGAACGCGGCAAACCTCTTCACATCGTCTCGAATGAGATCATCGACGAATTCGGTGATCGACTCCTCGCCCGCTGCTGGACCCGAGAACTCTTTCATCACCTTGTCGACAATTTCCACCATCGAGTCAAAGATGACGGTGCCGTCGTCGCAACCCACTATTCTGTCTCCTCATTCGTAAACGTGGGATGAATCTCCGGATTCAGCTCCACATGCCTCACCATTGCATCATAGAGCTCATCCTCGATGGGGATGATCGAGAGGCTCATGTCATCACCGAGCACGACATCCGCGGGCACAGCGATCTTTGCCCCGCAATCGGGACACTGATGTCGTAGGACAACTCTGTTGCTCAAAACTCACCACTGTGAGTCTTCTCCACAGTGACCTGCACTCCACGCACTGCGGGATCACGAAGCAGCTTGCGAAGATCGGTCACCATGGTGCGGCCGTCATCAAGAGTGATCCGGCTTGGGTTTTTACCCTTCACCCCGGGCCAATACTGCACGTCAAACGTAATGGGCTTCATCGTCGCTGACTCCATAGCACGAGAGCGATGATGACTACGGACAAGCAGCCCGACAACAGCACTGCAGTGCCAATGATCTCGAGTGTATTCATCGCCACATGTCCTTAAGATAGTGCCGAATGATCAGCAACGTGGCGAGTACGCCCACCATAATGCCGATGATCAATGCAGCGGTCCAGTGCATGCGCCTATCTCCCATCGTGCTTAGTACAGCCACAACTCTGCTCCACAGCATGAGCATCGAAAGCCAGCAGGAAAATCGAATGGATGAGTGATCATCTCTGACATACTATGTGCAGTGATCATCAAGCAGAAGAACTGACGAAGTCGCTTCACTTTGGCAACACTATTTCCCTTCATCAATACCCGTTGGTGCCCGTTGCCATTTCAAGTGCAGTCAGCCGACCCCTAATTTCGTCGAGTGCGCACGAACTAAGCGGTTGCAAAGACGTTGGCCTGATGCCCAACGTAAACTCGATGTTCTCCAGTCGGGCAGCGAGCTGCTCCACTCGCTCCGTCAGCTGATCGATCTTGTCTTCCATGTCCATTGCCTGATCCTATCAGGTCTTCCTACGAACGAGGATCGTCGCTGATATCCTGCACCTGGTTCGGTGCGATGACACGCAAGTGCCCAAGAATTTGCTTTGCCATCTCGCAGATCTCCACATCAGCGTGCTCGCTAAAGCGCATGTGAATCACGTGTCGCCACGCCCTGATGTTTCCCGTGACGACGATGCGCGTCTCGTGTCCGCCTGTGAGCACGGCCCTGGCCGCTTGCCTCGCCTGCTTACGCTTGTAGCCTTCTTTCATCATCGTGTCAACGATCTCATCATAAAGAATCTTCGCGTCCTGATGGAAGTGATCGATCTTCTCCACGAGTCCAGAGAGTGACGCATCTCCCATGATGTCCGGTGGAATGATCATCTTGCCATACGACTCATCGACGTACCGTTGCGACTGGACAGAGAACGAAAGATGCCTGTGGCGGGTCAGCTCGACGAGCAGATTTCGGCTCACCTCTGTGAGACGGAACGTCGCACTCGAGTGTTCCATGATCGACGTGTGATCAATCTCGAGAATGTGCTTGAGGTAATCCTCGTTGTCCGACGTCTTCGGATTAGGCCGGTGAAAAGACTGGTAGCATTCGCGGCCACCGAGTTCCGCGAGGTGATCGGCCGCTGCTGTTCCTCGCTGGTACTCCAAGACCTCAAGTGCAGTAGGCGTGATAGCCGTGAACGCGAGCAGGTCAACCTTCACCGTGCGTACTCCTCTTCATCTTGCCCAGCGTAGCAACGACAGTCATCGCCATCAGGTTCTTGACACCAGGCACACGGCGTCTTCACTTCATCTTGCTCATCGTGATCACTGATGGACCAGTACAATTCACGCGGCATATCTACGTCCCCTCCTTAAGCGTCCGCACCTCACGCTCGAGATTATGAATCTTCGTGTAGGCACGGTCCAGTCGCTCGACGAGTTTGTCAATGCGCTTATCGCGCACCACATCTTCACGATCTCGCGCTTGACGGTACTCTTGCAGTGTGTCAATGCGGCGATTGAGAATTACGTTCATCTCATCGTGTGCAAGCACGTGTTCTTGCAGCACAGCGAGATGCCTGGCATGCTCGGCTAGGAGCCTATCAATTACCCCAACAGTCGGTTCTCCTAGTGAGCCACTCACGTGCCATCCTTACCACAGAACGTACACGTCAAGATCGTGCCATCGGCATTCCACTCGCAGATGCTCTTTACGAACTTACGTGGAACGGTGTCCTCATCCTCGGGAATCTCGACCTGATGCGTGCACTTTGCGATGATGTGCGCGCATTGAGGATCATCGCAGATGTACAGCTCGAGCGGTCCTAGGTATTTCATCGTCGCAGACGGGTGCAACCCTTCACACATCTGCACCGACCTGATGACATCGGCCATCGCATGCTTCATGTCATTGCCTAGTGCAACCGACGCATCACTGACTTGTTGCGCCGTCAACTTCGGCATATCATCCTTGCACAACTCGCACTCCTCGTGCAGCAGCACGTGGTGCTCGCAGATCTCGTACGTCGGATTCTCCAACTCGCACTTCTCACACCTCGTACCGAGAAGCACCTCGTGCTCGCATACGTGGTGAACTTCACCTGACACGCTACCAATCTCCACTATGACTTCTTTCCTCGCTTTGTGAAGTGGTTCCGCCTAGGTCCAGTGAGTGGCGCCTGACGCTTCGTACCCGCGACTATACCGTCGATGAATCCCTTGATGATGTCTGACCCCTGGCTGTCTTCCTCCACCTCAACCTTCTCATCTCCCACCATCACATATCTCTTCGCACCTCCATCTCCACCCAGCAGTTCTCCTCGCTGCTCTAGGATCCGAATTACGTCTCTTCCCAGTGTGACAGTCAACGGTGCGTCTTCACGAAGGCGTTGTGTCGCCCGGTACTGCTCAATCATCACGCCTATCGCTGTGACGATGCCTACGCCGTATCCCATCGGCATCTCATATGTGGCTCCAACACCCGGTGCGTCCATGTCAAGCAGCTCCACCGGAATGTCCAGTGTGTCAGCGAGCCGTTCCATAGCAATTCTACGATCGCGTTCCATCTCCGTCGTCCTCCCCCTCAGACCTCCCCGGATCGCCCCCGTCCGCAACCCCAGGGTCGACAACCCCTGGCAGACTCCAGGTGCCCTGCACCTCTACTGGGGTACCAGACGGGGCCTCTAGTACTAGTAGCTGCGTATGCGCTACTTCAAACGCCTTGACCCGTACCTCGGGTGGAAGGTCCAGTGCATCAAGCGTTCGGCCAATGACCTCCGCCACCAACTTACCCTCCAACTCGACATTTCGTACGAGCCTCTCGGCGACACCCGCGTCAATGGCCGCCTTCGAGACTTTAGCCAGATGCGTCCTCTCGTCTCGACTTTCCCTCAACCAAATCCTGACTTCAGCCGCACTCTCCTCACCATCGTTCCTTCGTGTCGCCTCACGAAGTTGCTCATCGACCCACGCCACTCGTCCGGCGCTCAACCTGACCGTCTTGATCAGCGCTTCCCATGGCGAGATATTCAGTTCTCGTGCGACGTCCAACGCCATCTCCCATGCTCGATGTTCCTTAGCCTGTCCGTGAATGCGACACGGCCCGTATCCGCGATGTTTCGTTCCCTCACCGGCCGGCATCCTACACTCACCGACTCCGCCTCGCTTTGACTTACGACAACGCATGATGGCATTACGTGCCATCTTGCGATCGGCTCGCTTACCCATCTGACTTCTGCTGACGAAAGCCTTCCTCAAGAACACTAGCAAGACGATCAATTGCCATGGCGATGTTAGAGAGTTCTTCTCCTACGGGATGCTTAAGACTCTGTCCCGCCATCGCAACGGAAAGTCCCTCAATGACTCCCATACCACCACCCGGGCCGTGTGCTCCCAATTCATAAAGAGCATTCCCAATGAATTCGAGTGCATCTTTGTTTGACTCAGTGTGAGGTGCCATGTGCTCAACCTTATCCTACGATCGTCTCTTAACATTAACCTAAAATATCCCAAAGTGTTGGGTAACAGCAGCCAAAACTTGCTGTTACCGCAGCGGGTTTTTGATCTCCAAACAATTATTGGGTAACAGGTAACAGCAACTCTCCGGTTACTGGCTATACAGACGGTAGAGCAGCTATCGAGTAGTCCAAATGGATTAATCATGTTAGTCTTAAAGTCTCAGAGGGGCGTATACGGTCAACTAGGAGATTTGCTGTTCCTGCTGTTCCTGCTGTTACCTACTAAATAAATAACCCTATATTTCGACTTCAGAGATTTGTAAGAGTTCATTAACCGGGTAACACCAAGTCCAAAACCTGCTGTTACCCAACCCGATCCTGCTGTTACCTTATGTTTGTCCTGCTGCTACCCGGAACAGCAGGTAACAGCAGGATCGACAGTTGCTGTTACCGCAGCTGTTACCGCCTATTCAAGATCGAAAACTGTTCAACCATTCATTGGTTCCATCAACGAACTTAACTCCGCGGTAACCACGAACTTTCATTCCACCGATGGAGACAGCACTCTTTGGTCGATCAATGCCGTGTCCGACCAATTCTTTACCAAGTCGCATCGCGTTGTACCGATCAATGCCCTTCACACCACGAGAATCAGCCCACCGTTCATAAGCAGCAAACAGATCCGTGTTACTAATGAAGTCTCCAGTGTCTCCTGTCTTCACCAGCACATCATCAATGAATTGTCCTGTGAAATCCTCATCATCTCGATAAGATTGCACATCCTGTTTAATGCTGTCCGGAATTCCCAGTCCACCGAGTTCCCGATAGCCCTTCAGCCCCTCCAACGCCCAGCGTAGGATGCCCGAGGCCTCCTCCGAGTAGAGCAGGTCGCCATAGCCGGCAATAGCCTTGCCGGGTGCGATTTTTCCATGACAAACAACACGATGCATTCGATTCCAGACACCATCGCTAGGATCACGAATCGTGGGCTGTCCATTGCCCGCGATCCACAGCTTGAACTGCGCGTCGAATTCGTAGAAGTCTTTCTTCATCTTCCGTGCCTTGACACGCTTCGACCCGGTCAATGCCTTAAGCCGCTCGACGTTGAGCGCTTTGCCCTGCCGTGTCTCATCGATGAAGACCAAGCGCGCGCCCTGCAAGTCCGCCAGGATGGTCGGGTGCTGCTCATCACCACCAGTTAGCAATGCAGTGGTGGCGGCCTTAGCGTACGAACCCATCATCATCATGATTGGTTCGATGAATGCATTCTTACCGTTCGATCCAGTGCCTTCAAGAAAGAAGAAGCTTCGTGCTCCCACGTTACCAGTGAGCGAATATCCAGCGGCTCGCTGTAGGTAGGCCATCAAAATGGGATCACCATTGCACACGAAGTGAACGTGAGACAACCACCGCTCGAACGGCGCGTCCTCAATGTAGTCCACCTCAGCCAAATGACTACACAGATCTTCTCTCCTAGACTCGCGCAACTGTCCTGTCGTCAGGTCCAGCGTGCCATTATGCACGACGAGAATGTCAGAGTTCTTATCCATATCCGTCGTGTTCATAACCAATTCCGGCTCAGACTGCGCACCGGTAATCATCGCATTACGACGAGACAGATTCTCCGAGTCTCGTGCCCAGTTGAGCCACCGAGTGCGGTCATCTCCTTCAGCAGCGATCGCATCAGCGCGAATTGCGTCAATGACATTCTTAGTGAGATCCATGACACGGTTCGTATCATCAGGACACCATCGCACGTCATCCCAGACATACCACTGATCTTCACGCACCGCGTACCTGATGCGATCTCCGAGCAACTGCACCATCCGCATGGAGTTGCCCATGTCCGTGGCAAGTGCTTCACGCGGTGGCAGTTCATTGACCTCAGTGAGCGCCTGCCCGCTTGCCATACGCTGAGCCCAAGCCAACGCATTAGGACCAACGCCCTGCATCATTCCGCTACTCAAGCCAGGCGAATAGGTGCGTCGAACCCGGTTGACCATGCTGATGATGTCATCAGCGGCCCAGGGCTGTTCGCCTGGTCGGTTAGGCATACGTTGAAGAAGTAGCATACCCGCATTGATCATCTCAACACGTCGGAAGTTCCTTGATCGCATAGAGCACATGTAATCAAAGAGCATAGCGTTCTGTTCACCGTCAGGCAAACCATGTTCGTACATCGCTTCGACATCGATGACCGTGCCATCTTGCCCAGTAAGCGGTGAATCATCACCGCTATGATCTTCACCGCTGCCAGACGTCCGAGGACCACTACCTGTCTGTAGTCCCGCGACCCATTCATCAGGCAGCGCAGGGAACTCCCCCATGCCGGGGATGTCATCCAAGACCGTGTTATCCGGCGCGAGCCACCTGTACATCTCATTGATGTCAGGATGCACAGACGGCCACACCATGGCGAATCGGTGTCCGAAGCGGATGATCTCGACGTTCGATCCGGTGCCAAGATCCGACTTCCAGTTCAAGCCAGGCGGAACCCGGAAGAACCTGATGCCCGAGCCATCGGTTCTCGCACTGGACCTGGGTGAAAGCGGCAGTACACAGTCCAGCTGTGATTCCCACCACGTGATGGTCTCGAGACCCTTACGCCCGTCATATGCATCGACATCGATACCAATGATGTCATCAGGCATGCGCAGACCGATGTTCTCATCGCCCCGGACATTCACCCAGTCATCAATGACGGCATCAGTAGGCCATGCACCGTTATACCCGGTGTACCCAGTAGGCGCCATTCGTTTACCCACAATGGGCAGCACACCCTGCCAACCAGCATTGCGATAAAGCTCCGCGGCCTCCCCATACGGCCCCGTCATTCTTGACCCTCACCGTGAAGTCGGCGCGTGATACTATCTGCCACGGGTATCTCACCTTTCGGAGGGGTGTCGAGCCTGAGCACAACGGTGCCAAGAGCGTGTTCTTTGTTTCGTCCAATCCCACTGGACTTGTGCATCGAGCGTGCTCTTGGCACTGCTCGCATCGGGCAGTTTCATCGAAGAGTAGACCTCAAATCTACAACCTCGCTGCCCGCTGTCTTGATCAGAGAGTACACTTAGGACCTAGGAAAGCAGCCTTTTATTATGGACAAAAACTACCGTCATCAGATGATCCAGATCGCAGCCCTCATCGTCATTCTTCTTGCAGGCGTAGGTGTCATCCTATCCCTCACCGCATGCATGCCTACGAAGACAGACACCAATCGCTCTTACACCGCAAAAGAACGGGCGTATTTGTCCGACGTTCAGCCAGTTCTCGGCACCGATGCAGACACTGATCTTGAAGAAAGTTCAGTCATCGCAATCGGCAAGTTGACGTGTCAGCAGCGTGAAGCAGGTATCTCAACTGAGAGCATCATCGCGGGTCTCACTTCCTCCTGGACAGAACTAGGCGCACGCGTGATGGTCAACGCAGCAGACAAGTATTTCTGTAAGTAACACATCGTCTCACCGCTGGACACCCGCTTGTTAGAGTTGCCATCGACCGACCCCGCACGACCCCCCGACCGTGCTCCCCCTGGGTCGGTCACGCTGGCCGGGTACGTGATTCCAAGATCACAACGCCCGGCCAGCAACCAGCTTATGCTGTACTGCACCACACATAGGAAACTAGGAGAGGACGACACGATGTCAAGCGTGCTCAACGATCATATGAAGCTTCCCCACGTCCGCAGCGTCGGTCACCGCACCACCTGGACCCTGCCGGTAAGTCGCAGTGAACCTATCATGATCAACGCCCGGTTCATCGGCATCGGTTCATCCGCGCGGACTCGACACCACAACCATCTGGACGATGCCGAGTTCGCGCAGCCCAAGCACCACTGCAACGCGTGCCGGTGGTTCGAGACCCGCATCTTCCGCCTCGTAGCATCCGCTGAGGAAGATGGCGAGCTCGCGGGGTCCAACTACCTACTCCACCACTCGGGTGTCTCGATCGTGCCTGGAGAAGTGGTGCATTACCGCTACGAGGCCGTCCGCTCGCCTCATGAAGTCATCGAGGCATTCACCATCCGAAAGACCGGACCATCCGGTGATGCACAGCCTCCCTTCCTCACTCGTCCGGCAGCTCGTGCACTTGCGCAGGCTGCCGGCTTTGATGCCGACCTCGAGCGTGCTTACACCCAGCGAGCGACGGCATGAACGAGAAACTTCCACCCGGTGAGTACGACATTTTGTTTGAAGACCTTAAGAAACTAGGTGGAGTTCCCGACTTGCCTAAGCGTCCTCACATCAGAAAACTTCGACGTGATGACGGTTATTGGACGTCTAGCGAGTGGCTCATGTATATGCTTTATCCGTGGATCCTTTCGGATGAGCGCGGTGGCACCGATATTTCTGCGTTTCGTACGTGGGAAGACGCATACGCGAAAGCGTATGACATGGTCACTGCGATACCAAAGCCGATTGACTTCGCTCGCCTGCGTCAACGATTTACCACTGACGCGATGTACCGACTTTTTGGTGCGCATGGCCTCGTAATGCCTAATGAAAGCAAACCC
>Ga0070701_10000421_pt1 | contig 14406 bp, 8 predicted proteins | sample KBSK5102metaG_FD_65451 | JGI IMG/M metagenome (GOLD analysis project Ga0070701, IMG submission 65451) | Corn, switchgrass and miscanthus rhizosphere microbial communities from Kellogg Biological Station, Michigan, USA - KBS K5-10-2 metaG | ecosystem: Host-associated > Plants > Roots >... | reverse complement strand
CCGAGTTCGGGAGAGATGTCCTCCAGTCGTGCCCGTGCACCCAGCGCTGTCAACTCCGCGCCGCGTCGTGACCGCACGAACGTCAGCGTCCGTGCGCCCACGGCGATGAGGTCGGCCATCACACGCGCGGCCTCGGCGCCCGCCGAACGTCGTACCGGAGCACCGTTTTCGCCGACGATGTCGTCGCGCAGTGCGGGCTCCCACAACGCGACCGTGCGTGCACCGTGCGGGGAGCCATCGTCGGTGACCTCTGCGACGGTCTGTCCGATGAGCTCTGACGCGGTGGCCGCCGGCTGCGCGGTGGTTGCGCTGGCGAAGATCACCGTCGGCGAAGAAGAGTAGCGGGTGCACAGCCGGAGCAAGCGTCGCAGCACCATTGCCACGTTCGAGCCGAAAATCCCTCGGTAGTAATGGCATTCGTCGACGACGATGAATTGCAGATTGCGCAGGAACACCGCCCAGCGGGCGTGATTGCGCAGCAGCGACAGGTGAATCATGTCGGGATTGGAGAAGATCCATCGCGAACGCTCACGCGCGAAGCGCCGCACCTCGCCGGGACTGTCGCCGTCGTACGAACTCGGTGCGACGGCAGCCAGCGCCGGTATGGCCTCGGTAAGCGCGATCGCAGACCGCAGTTGGTCGTGGCCGAGCGCCTTGGTCGGCGACAGATACAGGGCGCGCGCCCGCGGATTCGCTTTCAGGGTCGTCAATATCGGCAATTGGTAGGCCAACGACTTGCCCGACGCGGTACCAGTGCTGAGCACGACGTGACGGCCGTCGCGCGCGAGATTGGCGGCCGCGAGTTGATGCGACCAGGGGGCCGCGATACCGTGATCAACAAACGCCCGCACTACATCTGGGTCGGCCCACTGCGGCCAGGCCTGTGGCCTGCCGTGCCGCGGTGGCAGGTCTGCGACGTGGCGCAGCGGCTGCTCGTCGGGATCGGTGCCGTCGATCGCACAGGCGAGCAGTGCGCGGCCGAAATCCGACCCCGGATTTGACACTTCCTGCCTCCTGAAACCCCGCCGTAAGTGAATTGTTCCCCACTTGATCCTGCCGAGACTGTCGCAGTAGGCGCGAACATGATTGACTTAGCGCGGTCGCAGCTTCTGTGTTCGTGTATTAGCACTCGCAGGATCGACGTTGCGATCGCGGTTCCTGCGAGGGTTGTAGGTCGGGTCGAGTTCCGATTACTCCGCGAAGGTATGGCGGTCGGAACGGGCCCGGTGTACCGAAACAGGTGGACCGCACCCGGTAACAAGAGAAGGAAACAACAGGAAATGCCACAGGGAACTGTGAAGTGGTTCAACGCGGAGAAGGGCTTTGGGTTCATCGCCCCCGAGGACGGCTCCGCGGACGTGTTTGTCCACTACACGGAGATTCAGGGCAGCGGCTTCCGCACCCTGGAGGAGAACCAGAAGGTCGAGTTCGAGGTCGGCCAAAGCCCCAAGGGGCCGCAGGCCACGGGTGTTCGGGCCGTCTGAGCAATCGAATCTGAATAACTCCCCGCGTCATCCACCACTGGACGGCGCGGGGTGTTTTCGTTTTAGGGCGGCCCGCGGCCCGGCGACGCATCCGCGAGGCACCGCTGGCCTACTGTCGGTTACGTGAGCCAGCTGTCGTTCTTCTCGGCAGAGTCGGTGCCGCCCGCAATCGCCGACCTGACCGGGATCCTCGCCGCACCGGGCCAGGTGGTGCTCGTCGGGGATGGTGCGAGGCTGTCCGTCGTCGTCGATCGGCTGTGGCGCGCCGAGGGCCTCGCGGAAATGATGACCGAGGCCGGTCTGCAGGCGGAGATCGCCCGCACCGACGAGAACACCCCGCTGGTGCGCACCACCGCGGACCCGCGGCTGCTGGCAATTGCCCGCGACTGGACCCTTGGGGCGGTCAAGACCATCCCCCCGCAGTGGCTGCCCGGTCCCCGCGAATTGAGGGCCTGGACGCTGGCGTCAGGCACCCCCGAAGCCGACCGCTACTTGCTCGGCCTGGATCCGCACGCTCCCGACACGCACGCGGCGCTTGCGTCGGCGATGATGCGGGTGGGGATTGCCCCGACGTTGATCGGCACCAGGGGGTCGCATCCGGCACTCCGGATCAGTGGGCGACGACGGCTATCGCGCCTGGTAGAGAACGTAGGGGAACCACCTGGCAGCGTGGAGGCGTTTGAACTATGGCCACGCACCTGACAGGCCGTGACAGGGGGGTCAGTTTGCGTCGGCTGCCGCGGAGTGCGAAATTGTCAGTTGCCAGGGGGGCCGGATCGCCGCGGCGTACGTCCGGCATCCGGTGGCAACAGGAGAAGTGGAGCGTAGACAGAGGTGGCAGAAGGGGACCGCAGCAGCGGCCGCAATGGGAGTGTGCGGCGGCTCGTCATAGTCGAGTCGCCTACTAAGGCACGCAAGATAGCTAGCTACCTGGGCGCCAACTACATCGTCGAATCCTCCCGAGGGCACATCCGCGACCTGCCCCGCGCTGCCGCTGACGTGCCCGCCAAGTACAAGTCCGAGCCGTGGGCGCGTCTCGGTGTGAACGTCGACGCCGACTTCGAGCCGCTCTACATCATCAGTCCGGATAAGAAGAGCACCGTCGCCGAACTGAAGGACCTGCTCAAGGACGTTGACGAGCTCTACCTGGCCACGGACGGTGACCGCGAGGGCGAGGCGATCGCCTGGCATCTGCTCGAGACCCTCAAGCCGCGCATCCCGGTCAAGCGGATGGTGTTCCACGAGATCACCGAGCCCGCCATCCGGGCGGCGGCCGAGGACCCGCGCGACCTGGACAACGACCTGGTCGACGCGCAGGAGACCCGGCGCATCCTGGACCGGCTGTACGGCTACGAGGTCAGCCCCGTGCTTTGGAAGAAGGTCGCGCCGAAGCTGTCCGCCGGCCGTGTGCAGTCGGTGGCGACCCGCATCATCGTGTCGCGCGAGCGCGAACGGATGGCGTTCCGCAGCGCCGGCTACTGGGACGTCACCGCCGAACTCGACGCCAGCGTCTCCGACCCGCAGGCCTCCCCGCCCACGTTCTCGGCGAAGCTCAACTCGGTCGACGGGCGCCGGGTGGCCACCGGGCGTGATTTCGACTCCCTTGGCGCGCTGAAGAAGCCCGACGAAGTGCTGGTGCTCGACGAGGTCAGCGCGGGCGCGCTGGCCACCGGATTGCGCGGCGCGCAGCTCGCGGTGTCGTCGGTCGAGCAGAAGCCGTACACCCGCAGGCCATACGCGCCGTTCATGACCTCGACCCTGCAGCAGGAGGCGGGACGCAAGCTGCGGTTCTCCTCGGAGCGCACAATGAGCATCGCGCAGCGGCTCTACGAGAACGGCTACATCACTTATATGCGCACCGACTCGACCACGCTGTCGGAGTCGGCCATCAACGCGGCCCGCAACCAGGCCCGCCAGCTTTACGGCGAGGAATACCTGCACCCATCGCCACGGCAGTACACCCGCAAGGTCAAGAACGCCCAAGAGGCGCACGAGGCCATCCGCCCAGCCGGAGATGTGTTCCAGACGCCGGGTCAGCTGCACAGTGCCCTGGACACCGACGAGTTCCGGCTCTACGAACTGATCTGGCAGCGCACGGTGGCCTCGCAGATGGCCGACGCGCGCGGCACCACGCTGTCGCTTCGCATCTCCGGCGCCGCACGCACAGGCCAGCAGGTGGTGTTCAGCGCTAGCGGGCGCACCATCACGTTCCCGGGCTTCCTGAAGGCGTACGTCGAGAGCATCGACGACCTGGCTGGCGGTGAGGCCGACGACGCCGAGAGCCGGCTACCGCAACTCCAACAGGGCCAGCGCGTCGACGCCAAGGAGCTGACCGCCGACGGGCACACCACCACGCCTCCTGCTCGCTACACCGAGGCGTCGCTGATCAAGGCGCTGGAAGATCTCGGCATCGGCAGGCCGTCGACCTACTCGTCGATCATCAAGACGATTCAGGACCGCGGCTATGTCCACAAGAAGGGCAGCGCGCTCGTGCCGTCCTGGGTGGCCTTCGCGGTTACGGGCTTGCTGGAGCAGCACTTCGGTCGGCTCGTCGACTATGGCTTCACTGCGGCCATGGAGGACGAGCTCGACGAGATCGCGGCTGGCAACGAGCGACGCACCAACTGGCTCAACAACTTCTACTTCGGCGGCGAGCACGGCGTGCCGGACTCGATCGCCCGATCGGGTGGGTTGAAGAAGCTTGTCGGTGTGAACCTCGAGGGCATCGATGCTCGAGAAGTCAACTCCATCAAGCTCTTTGACGACGAAGAGGGCCGCCCAATCTACGTACGGGTGGGTAAGAACGGTCCATACCTGGAGCGCATGATCGTCGGCGATGACGGCGAGCCCAAGCCGCAGCGGGCCAACCTCAACGACTCGCTCACTCCTGACGAGTTAACGCTGGAGCTGGCCGAAAAGCTGTTCTCCACACCGCAAGAGGGGCGGTCGCTGGGTGTCGACCCGGAGACCGGCCACGAGATCGTCGCCAAGGACGGCCGCTACGGCCCGTACGTCACAGAAGTGTTGCCCGAGCCGGAGTCCGATGACGACGACGGGGCGGGCAGTGGTGCCAAGAAGGGTAAGAAGCCGACGGGTCCCAAGCCGCGCACCGGCTCGCTGCTGCGGTCGATGACCCTGGACACCGTCACCCTGGACGATTCGCTGCGACTGCTATCGCTGCCGCGGGTTGTCGGCGTCGATCTCAACACGGGCGAAGAGATCACCGCCCAGAACGGCCGCTACGGCCCATATCTCAAGCGTGGCAGCGACTCTCGCTCGTTGGCGACCGAGGAGCAGATGTTCGACATCACGCTGGACGAGGCGCTGAAGATCTACTCGGAGCCGAAACGCCGTGCCGGGCAACGCGCGTCGACGCCGCCGCTTCGTGAGCTCGGCAACGATCCGGCGTCCGGCAAGCCGATGGTGATCAAGGACGGCCGGTTCGGGCCGTACGTCACGGACGGTGAGACCAACGCCAGCCTGCGCAAGGGCGACGACGTGTTGTCGATCACCGACGAGCGCGCCGCCGAGTTGCTGGCCGATCGTCGGGCCCGCGGTCCCGCGAAGCGGACGACGAAGGCGGCCGCCAAGAAGAAGGCGCCTGCCAAGAAGGCCGCGAAGAAGAGCTAGCGCACGTCGCTCGGGACGTCGTCGATCTCGTCGGCCTCACTGACGTCGGAGGGCGACACCAGGTTCAACGGTCGGGCCAGCTGGGTGGGCGCGGTGCGGCCGCGCAGTTCCACGATCTCGCCGACGTCCCAGCACAGCGCCTCCGCGTCGAGCGCGCCGCTGACCGCGATGGCCGATGCCAGCACGTGACCGGGTTCCAGTTTCGCCAGCTCGGTAAGGCGGGCGGCTTCGTTGACCGGGTCACCGATGACGGTGTACTCGAATCGGGCTTGCGCGCCGATGTGCCCTGCGATGGCCCGGCCGGCGGAGACGCCGATCCCGAATTCCGTCTCGCCGAGGACGCTGATCAGGTCGTCGTGCAGCTCACGAGACGCGGCCAGCGCGGCACCGCAGGCGTCGGGGTGCTCGATCGGCGCGCCGAAGATGCACAACGCCGCGTCACCCTGGAACTTGTTGACGAACCCGCCGTGACGGTTGACGGTGTCGACGACAACGCGGAAGAACTCGTTGAGCAGGCTGACGACGTCGGCGGCGGGGATGGTCTCCGCGAGTTGTGTCGACCCCACCAGATCGACGAAAAGCACTGCGACGTCGCGCTCCTGGCCGCCGAGTTCGGTGCCGCGCTCCAAGGCGCGGCGGGCCACGTCCTCACCGACGTAGCGGCCGAACAAGTCACGCAGCCGTTGCCGCTCGGCGAGTTCGCGCACCATGTCGTTGAATCCGGCCTGCAGCAAACCCAATTCGCTGGCGTCGTAGATTTGCATGTGCGCGTTGTAGTTACCCCGCTGCACTTCGCCAAGGGCCCAACGCAATTGGCGCAGAGGGTCAGCGATCGACATCGCGACCAGCACGGTGCCGAACAGGCCGATCACCAGTGCGGTGACGGCCAGCAGCAGGATCGGTGTGGTGAGACGGTCGGCGGGCGCGGTGAGAATCTCGACCTTGCTGGCCACCACCGCCAGCACGATCGCCAGGATCGGCACGGCGGTGGACAGTACCCAGGTCAGCACCTGCCGCTGAATCACGCCCGGCGCCTTGAAGTTCTCCGGCACCCCGCCGCGCAAGGCGGCGACCGCCACCGGCCGCAGCACCCGTTCGGACTGCAGATAGCCGATGATCGCCGTTGCGGTCGCACCGAGCGCGGTGGCGACCGCAACGACCGGCGCGGACTTGCTGGCGACAGGCCAGCTGGCGACGATGAAGACGATGGAGCCCAGCAGCCAGTTCGTGACGTTGATCACCGAGCGGTAGAACGGCATCTTCAGAGCGCGGGTGCGGGCCATTTCGGTGGCGGTCGGGTCGGTCTCGCCCAGCAGCGTGTCGCGTCTTTGCCAGCGCATCACCGGGATGAGCATGCGCAGGGTCAGGTAAGAGCCGATGGTGAACGACAGGAACAGATAGCCGAGGAAGATCGCCAAGTTGAAGGTGGGCAGGTCCTGGAGCTGGATGCGGTCCTCGGGTGGTAGCCCGAACCGGAGAAAACCGAGCACGAGCAGCGCGCCGATGATGTCGGCCTGCAGCATGCCCAGCGTGAACACCGGCCACGGCGTGCGCGCCACCCAGCGGACGAATGCGCTGATTCGCCCGATAGGAATGGCCTCGGTGGTCACGGGTCAACCGTATCGGGCCGGGCGGACGGAAAAGGGCGCTGTGGGACGGACGTGTCGGTTCGCAGCATTACTGTTATCTCGATGGCAACTGTGTTCTCGCGTCTAGTGGGTCAAGACGCCGTGGAAGCGGAATTGGTTGCAGCGGCGCAGGCCGCACGCGGTGATTCGGCTCACACCCGCGCTGCGACAGGGACTATGACACACGCGTGGCTCATCACCGGGCCGCCGGGATCGGGCCGCTCGATCGCGGCGCTGTGCTTCGCTGCGGCGCTGCAGTGCACCTCCGACGGCGTCCCCGGCTGCGGTGAATGCCGGGCCTGCACGACGACGATGGCGGGCACTCACGCCGATGTGCGCCGGATCGTCCCGGAGGGGTTGTCGATCGGCGTGGACGAGATGCGCAACATCGTGCAGATCGCATCGCGACGGCCGGGGACCGGGCGGTGGCAGATCGTGGTGATCGAGGACGCCGACCGGCTGACCGAAGGAGCGGCGAATGCGCTGCTCAAGGTGGTCGAGGAGCCGCCGCCATCGACGGTGTTCCTGCTCTGCGCGCCGTCAGTGGACCCGGAGGACATCGCGATCACACTGCGCTCGCGGTGTCGGCATGTGGCGCTGGTCACGCCGCAGGTGGATGCGATCGCCCAGGTGCTGATCGAGACAGATGCGTTGCCGGAGGAGGACGCTCGGTGGGCCGCCTCGGTCAGCGGCGGTCACGTCGGCCGGGCGCGGCGGCTGGCGACCGACGAGCGGGCGCGGGAGCGACGGCAGCGCGCACTCGGCCTGGCGCGCGACGCGGCGACGCCATCGCGGGCGTACGCCGCGGCCGAGGAATTGGTGGCGATGGCCGAGGCCGAGGCGCGGGCGTTGACAGAAGACCGCAACGAGGCGGAGACCGAGGAGTTGCGTACGGCGTTGGGTGCGGGTGGCACCGGCAAGGGCACGGCAGGAGCGCTGCGCGGCGCGACGGGTGCGATCAAAGACCTTGAGCGACGGCAGAAGTCGCGCCAGACGCGGGCGTCGCGTGACGCGCTGGATCGGGCATTGATCGATCTGGCGACATATTTCCGCGACGCGCTGCTGGTGTCATCCGGGGCAGGGGCGATCCAGGCCAACCACCCGGATATGACGGATCGGGTGGCGGCGATGGCCGCGCACGCGTCGCCGGAAAAGCTGCTGCGCTGCATCGAGGCGGTGCTGGAGTGCCGCGAGGCGCTGGCGGTGAACGTGAAGCCGAAGTTCGCGGTGGATGCGATGGTCGCCACGGTCGGGCGGGCGCTCCGGAACTGACTTGGGCTGCCGGTGGGGCCTGTCGTAGACTCGTCCCGCCCGGCAGAGCACTTGGCTCCTCGCGCAAGCGCTCGTCGGCCCGGGTGCGCCACCTTAGCTCAGTCGGTAGAGCGATTCACTCGTAATGAATAGGTCGGGGGTTCGATTCCCCCAGGTGGCTCCATGTGATGAGTCGCGTCATGGGTTACACCTGAGTCGGCGTCATCGGTTACAGATCGCCCCGGCCATCGGCCGGGGTGTTTTTGTTGGTTGTGCCAGTAGTTGCGGTTGGGGTCGATGGTGTGGCTCCCGACCAGAACTTGATTCGGGCCGAGGGGGTGCCCATTTGGGCAGCGCGTCGGCGGGCGGGTGATCCAACTGCCGTCCGTCGTCTGCACCAACTCATCCAGCACAACTACAAGCCTTTGCCGCGGCCTGCTCGGGCGAGTATGGCTAATTCTGCGGGCATCGCTAGATCCCCACAAGTGGGTGTCAGAACCCCCTGGGCCGGACTGCCTTCAGGGTGGGGTGGGCCATCGGAGCCGGGATCTTGGTCGGTTCTGCCGTTGTCGTCGCCGCCGATTGAGTCACGGTTTGCGCAACAGTTTGTGACATACTTTCCATGGAGGTGCCAGTACGTTCTTGGGCTAACGCGATGGCCAATACGCCGGTGACGACGATGGCGCTGGCGGCTATCACCGCGGATGGCAACTTGACACTTTGGTACCGGTTTGGTTCCACTGGGCCCTCCCATTCGGCGCGCTGCGCCGCCCCTGATGGACGTTGCTTGAACGTGCTTGGCAAACAACGATACATCCGGCTGTGGATTAGGCGGAGCGATCGACTGGTCTCACAGCTAATTGGCAACCGATCGCACAGTTACTTCGCAGACGGCCCCCCACCCAAGCAAGGATGGCGGGCCGAACGTGTACATGCCTTCAGACAGGCGGGGCAGTCAGGCGTCTCGCTGCATAACTTTTAGCCGCGCCACGGTGCTCAGGTCACGAGTGGCTGTGTGAATGTCTCATCTGAATCACTCACCTGCGTGGTACTCGGTACTAGTCAGGTCAGTTGGTTCCGTGAACGAGTCAATGGCCAGCGCTGCGAGCGCCGAGGTTGGTCGACCTGACGGAACGACGCTATTTCGGAGAGCGAGGAACGATGGCTTGCCCTTCATGCGGTGGCAGTTGCTACAGGACGTGCCCGGAGCTGCGGCGGCAACGGCTACCACTATGGGAACAGCGGCAAACGCGATCAGGCGTGCGTCACATGCAATACCTGCGGCAGAGTCCCTGCCAAAACCATAGGCCCTGATCGCCGCCGGTGATCTGACCGTGGAAGTCCGGACCAATAGATCGGACGTCAAACATTGTGAGACGGTTCCCGGTCCGCCCGTCCGTAGTACGTCCGCACGAGCCTCCACTTTCCTGATGCAGACGCCCGCAATTAGCGCCGGATTGCTGCGCACGCGAGCGGACGCCTCGGCACGGAATAGGTTGCAGCACAACACGATTACGACCATCACGGACGCACGAGTGTCGGGCGGCTAAGAGAATAGGTCGGGAGTTCGATTCCCCCAGGTGGCTCCATCTGTGGCGATCACGAATCTGGGGCGAGCATCTCCCGCGCGATCCGACATGCGGTGTTGGCGGCAGGGAAGCCGGCGTAGCCGCTGGCGTGGTAGATGATTTCGGCGATCCTCCGTCAGCCCGTTGTTGCGGGCGATCTGCACGTGAAACTTGAGCTCGTCGGTGGCGCGCAGCGCAATGAGGATGCCGAGCGTGACAAGGCTGCGGTCGCGACGGCTCAACCCGTCGCGGCCCCAGAGTCGGCCGAATACGTTGTCGATGCCGATCTCGAGCAGCTCGTCGCCGAACTTGCCGTCGCGCAAGTTGTCGTCTGGCACTGCACCCGGCAGCAGCTCGCGGAAGACTTGAAGACCTTGTTCACGCACATCTGTCATGTACCCAGATTGGCACGCGCGTCCGGTCAACCTCACTGGGCTTTTGCGGGCCAACCTGGCACCGCTTCGCCGTGTGGTGGAGGTTGGTTTTTGAAACCGGTCATCAGAGCGAGGCGTTCGGCCTTCGGCGTCGGCATGGCAGCTTCGCACCGTTGCTTGAGGTCGGGAGGCGGAAAGTCGGCCGACTTGCGGTCATTCGAAGGACCCCAATACGACGAACTCGCACCGGTGAAGAACCAGTTTCCGAACACATCCTGATCGGGTGCGGGCGCAGGTCCACGTTGGGGAGCCGTGACGGGTGCGGGCGGGTTTGGACCTAGGCGAGGATCGTGCTGAGTGAGTTCGATTTGGTACGGGAACACGCCGTTGTCACCATCACGATACGGTTGCGCAGTGTCTTCGTTGTCGCCAATAGAGACGAACTTGCCTGGCCTAGCGGTGCTTTCGACGAAGTGGGCATATACGCCGCTGCATACGATGGCACGGTAGCCGTCGCCAAGGGGCGTTAGCTCCAGGAAGTGAAGTTCCTGGAATCCGAAATGAGGCCGAGCATCCTTTGTGGTCTTGGTATATCCGCTACCTAGTGGTCGTATGTGCACGAGTTGCCACAGGAAGTCGCCCTCCGGTTTCTGGTTTTCGGGCGTGACTCTGTGGAATCCTGGGAAAACGTTGTCGGGGTTCAGCGTTAACGATGCGGTGTCGTACGCCTCCATGTAGGCACGAACGGCCATGGCGGGGCCGGTGGTGACGTCAATCCCCGGTTCGGCGCTCCAGTGGAATCGGAAGTCGTTGAGTAGCGGCGGCCAATTCGGATTCAGCTGTGCGGGCGAGGTTTCTGTCGTCGGCGGCGATTCGGTCGTCTGTGTTTGGCAGGCACTGATACCTGCCGTCGCCGCGATCACCGCAACGATCGATGAGATATTGCGCATCATGGCGTTGGAGGTGTCGCGTTGATGATCGCTTGTGTGTAAGTGTTCCAATAGTTCTGGGTCATGTCATTGATCACGCCAGGACGGCCAACGGAACCCAGATAGTTGTTGATGTCGTTCTGAAAATTCCCGTATGCCGGTCCTCCATCCTGCGACGGGATCATGAAGTGACCGTTGGAATCAAGATGGCTGCGAACTACTTCGAGAAAGTGTGGGTCACCTGCGCCTGTCTGAGCGAGCGTCTCCGCCATGTGCAGTTGCACGGGGAACATATCGCGACCGGCTACGTTCTGAACTCCCGGCATCACTGGTTCCGAACCGACGATGAAATCCTTCATGAGCCCGCCCATCCCGCCGACGGTAGAACCGCCCGGGAATTCGCCGACAACGTCCTTTCCGAGGTCGAACAACTTGGAACGCAATTCGTACGACTGCTTCTGGGCCTGGAACTGGTCATGAGTTGCACCGAAGCGCTCATCGTATGCACCCAAATCCATTGCGGCTTGCAGCTTACCGGCCGACTTCATCGCAAAGTTGTCCTCGCCGGGGGTGGTGTCCGCGACCGAATGCGAACCGATATCCAGATACTTGTTGATATGACCTTGTGAGCTCTCACTCAGTATTTGACTGGCTGTCTGGGGAGCGTTTGGATCCAGCTCTGCACCGAGCGGCGGATGATCGGAATACAGGACGCTCATCAGATGACGCGTGTTCGCCGGTTCCACCGAGGTGTCGAGGTCGAGCGGGGCAAACAATCCGTTGCTGTCACCGGTGTTCTTACCGACCATGTCGTCCATGTACGGCGACAAGGCTCGCGCCCAGTCACGCATTAGTTCCGGATTCACCTGGCCGAGCGATTGACCTTGTGCATCAGGAAGATTCAACAACTGGTTTGAGTGGCTGCTGGTGTAATCCGCCAGTGCATGCGCGGTGTCGGCAGCCCGCCCGGTCGAGTCGTGAGCCGCGGATTCACCTACCCAATCGAACAGACCACCGGCCGCCAGCCCGTCATCCTGCCATTGGTGTTGCGTGAGGTTGTTCAGGAACTTTTCCCCACCCGATCCAGTCGCCGCATCGTGGATCACCATGTCGTCGGCATTGACCGCGTTGAACATGTTCTGCAATGTCGGGTCAACCAATTGGTGATACCAGCGTGGACGATCGGACATCGGATCGGTTCCTGGCACCGGCCAGCCATTTGATTGTTCGAGCAACTGCTGGCTCTTGTCGAAGAGACAGGAATCCAGCGCGCTGCCAACCTGGAGATCCCGGTTGCCACGCTGAATGATGTCCGCCAGATCGTTGAGGCCGCTCGTCGGTTGCGACGCCGTGGTGATTTCAGGCAGGCCGATGGAGCCGTCTTCGTGATGAACCGGTTCGCCGATACCCAGTGGCGTCAGGACCGGTCCGTCGAGCACCTTCTGGATGCCATCAGGTAGCGCGTACTTTCCACCACCCGACGGGTTGGTGATGGACGGCGGCTGAGTATCCGGCAGCCCAGTCTTGACGTTCGGGTTCGATGCGAGTTGGAACACGTCTGCGGCTCGGCTGCCATCTGGGCCGGCCTGGTCCATGATGGCTTTGACCTCGGCTGGCGTCTTGTCGCCAAACGCGCGCGAGAAGCCCTGCAGGTATGACATCCGCTCAGGCGGAAGCGTGAGATTCCCGTTGTGCAGGGCAGTCTGTTGTTCGGCGGTCAGCGTCGTGTTCGCGACTAGTCGCTCGTGCTGCTCGGGCGTCAGCTGCCCGTTTTGCAGAGCCTCGGAATCTTCCTTACCGACCTCGTCCGCCGATTTCTTCTTGCCTTCTTCGTCGCTGCCGCCGTCGACTAACTGTGGTCCGTCCTTGATGCCGAACTTTTGGTTCCCCAGCGCCTGGTATTCGTCGCCGAGGCCGCGGATCTTGGCGCCGATGGAGTTCAGCTCGCCGTTGGACCGCTGGATGATCTCCTGGACCTGACCGATCCCCTTCTGCACGATCGCGAGCCGCATCTGCTCGCCGGCCTGGCCTTGCGGAGAGCTCGCAGCGGCGTCCACCACCCACTTACGCACCGAATCGAGGTCGCGCCGCCCCGCCGTGACGACCTCCGCCGACTGGTCCACGTGAGCGCTCAGCCGCTGGTCCAGCCCGGCGACCTGACCGATGACCCGACCGTGTTCGGTGTTGGCCGCGCCGTAGGCGTTGGCTGCGCCGCCCGTCCACCGCGACCCGGGCGCCGCCGACTCGACAGTGGATTGCGCCTGGCGCAGGGTGGCGCTGTTGTCGTATTGCGCGCCGGACTGTGGGGTGCCCTCACCGAATGTCTGCCGCGCGTTCGACCACGTCGCCAAGAACGCATTGAGCACACTCACTCGCCCATTATCCCAACCCTCGGACTACCTGGGCGCCACGAATCCGACGGGCCCCGCCGCGAGGCACACGGACAGCGCCGCCGTGTTCGCTCGCACGTTGATCGCATCACCAGCTCCCGGCAGGCGCACGAAGACTCGGTTGAGCCCGGGGTGCACCGGCACCTTCGTCTCCGTGCCCTCCGAAAGCGACATCGTCATCGAGCCATCGCTGTTGGCGAGGTAATTGATCTCCGCTGTCCAGTCCGCAGGCAGCAGCGGGCCATCCAGCCGCATCGTCACCGGGAAGTCCGGCTGCACCAGGTAGCCGCAGTTCGGCGCCGGCCCGGGAACGATCGACCGGACCCAGGTGACCTTTGCGTCAACCAAGCGACCACTCACGTCGAGCATGCGCAAATCGGTTGTTGCACCGGCGAACTCCGGCCGGTCGCGCAGCAGCGCGAACATGTGGCTGGCCAGATTCTCCGGTCCGACTACCCGCTGCAACACGAGCGGGTCGACCTCCTGATCGAGAAGTGGGGCGCTCGAGGCCGCGTGCGCCGCCGCCAGCCCCGCCCTGGCGTTCTGCAGATACGGCTGCGCCGGGTTCTCCCGCCAAATCGTCATGAACGTCGCCGTCGAGTACAGGCTGCTCACCACGAAAACGGCTGTAAGGCCGGCAATTACCGCCGTCCGCACCCGCGACGCACTCAACCACGTGGATCCCTCGCGATCGGGCGCGCACAGGCCGACCGCCAGCAGCAGCGCCAACACGACCACAAGGTCCGGCAGGTAGCGCAGCGTCTGTGCCAACTCGAGCGCGGTGAACCGCGACGAGCGCATCAGGTAGATCGGGATCTGGCACGCGACCGCATACCCGACAGCCGCCAGCCACAGCGGGCCGACCCGCTGCTTGCGGATGAACGAGATCGCCACCACGGCCGCGAGCGCCACCCAGCCCAGCACCATCACCGAAACCGGCGGCGTCGCCCACGGTGACGCTGGCGCCCAGCGCTGCCAATCCCACGGTCCGCCAACCAGACCCGGCACGATGCCGTGAGTCACCGAGCGGCTCAACAGGTCCCACGTCATTCCCACGTCGAGGCTCCACCGCTTCTGGTCGACCACAACCAGATAGACCACGATCCATGCCGCGGTCGCCACCAGCGCCGACACCCACAACCGCAACCCCCG
>Ga0070701_10000419_pt1 | contig 14414 bp, 10 predicted proteins | sample KBSK5102metaG_FD_65451 | JGI IMG/M metagenome (GOLD analysis project Ga0070701, IMG submission 65451) | Corn, switchgrass and miscanthus rhizosphere microbial communities from Kellogg Biological Station, Michigan, USA - KBS K5-10-2 metaG | ecosystem: Host-associated > Plants > Roots >... | reverse complement strand
GCGTTCGTAACGGATTCCTGACCGTTTGCGCCTGTTCTGCATCAATCGCCAGCAACTGGCGGAGTACTGTTGTCGGCGCATTGAGCGCATTCGTGAGCGGGTCAAACCATTCGAGCAGAAGCCGCGTCCGCGCGGGCGTGAGAAACGGCAGCAATGCATATGCGATCGCGAGATCGCGAAGAGAAACGTCTTTCATGTTGATGATTGGTGCCGAGAGGGAGGACGAGCCGCGTGGGTGATCGGGATTATACTTTCGCGGCTTTGCAGGTCCAACCCGCGCCGGATTTTCCAGGGGGAAAAACGAGGATGAAACGGGCGTTCGTCACGTCATCGATACTCGCCGCGGCTCTCGCATTCAGCGCCTGCGGTTCACACCACGACCTCCACCGCAGCGAAACTCAGGACAACTTCGGCGTGCAGATGGCGCGCACGAATCTGTGGCGCGAAGCGCAGTTCCGCTTTCAGCGCGCGGTGGAGCTGAACCCGCAGAACGCGATGGCGCACAACAACCTCGCGGTCGCGCTCGAAGCGAACGGCGACTTCGAAAAAGCGCGCCGCGAATACCTCGAAGCGCTGAAGCTCGACAAGGGAAATCAGTTCATTCAGAAGAATTACAGTCGCTTTACCGAGTTCCTCCAGCGGAACAAGAAGCGGCAGCAGCGCAGCGCCACCGCGAACGCGACGACGCCGAAACCGGCGCAGGTCACGACTCCGCTGCCGCCGCCGATCGTGCCGGGCGCCGAACAGGCCGCGCCGCCGGGAACTCCGCCGCCGCCGATGCCGATGCCGCCGGGAGGCAAACCATGAAACGGATCGTCGCACTGACGCTCGCCGCGCTGCTGCCGATCGCCGTATCGGCCGGCGTCATCGAAGTGAAACTGAAGCTGCCGGTGAAACCGAAACTGACGATCACGGGCGACGAGAAGGTCGCCATCGCACCGTTCGTCATCGCGAACAACGGTGAAAAGAAAAACGATCGCGCGTCGAAGGTCGACGTGCAGTCGGAGTTTCAGCGCTACCTGAAAAAACAGATGGCGAAGTCGACGAAGCTGACGCTCGTCGATACGCCGTCGACACGGCTTCCGGGCTCGGACATGAAAGCGCTCGAAGCCAATCGCGATTACTGGAAAGATCTCGGCCGCCGCACCGGCGCGGATTACATCGTCTCCGGCATTCTCGATTTCGACATCAACGACAAGTCCGGCTATCGCACCGAGGAGTACGTTTCACCGGCGGACGGGAAGACGTATTACCGCCAGGTGCTCGTCGAGACGACCGGCTTCGTGTTCGACATCGACATCGCCGTGTTCAACGCCGACACGGGCGAGAAAGTGCTGGAAGAGAACTTCCGCGACTTCAAGGAATTCGACCAGCGCAACTACGACGAGATCCTCGGGCTCTTCGAAAATCTGCGCTCGATGGAGCAGCAACTCGTCGGCATCTTCGTGCCGTCCGAGACGTCGGCCAGCCGCTACGTGTTTACAGAATGAGGCATGGGGCATGAGGAATGAGCGATGAGTGAACGCAGCCCCGCACTCATGCCTCATTCCTCATGCCTCGTACCTTTCCGGAGGAATCAGTGAAGCGTCCCATCGCAGCGCTGTTCGTTGTCTCCCTGCTCTTCGCGGCCGCACCCGCGTTCGCGTTCGGGCAGAACAAAATCGTCTACGACAAGTTCCACTGGAAGATCTATCACTCGACGCACTTCGACGTTTATTTCTACGACGAGGAGAAGCCGTCGCTGCAGAAAGTCGTCGACGCCGCGGAGAGCGCGTACGACGATCTTTCGCGCAAATTCAACTTCCAGATCTCGAAGAAGATCCCGCTGATCTATTACGCGACGCACTCCGCGTTCGAGCAGACGAACGTCGATCTGAATTTCATCCCCGAGGGTGTTGGAGCGTTTGCGGAACCGACGAGAAATCGGATGGTGCTGCCGATCGACACCACCGACGAAAAGCTGCTGCAACTGATTCAGCACGAGCTCACGCACGTCTTCGAATACGAGATCCTCTTCCAGGGAAAACTCGGCAAGACGATCACGGCGAATCCGCCGACGTGGCTGATGGAAGGTCTCGCGTCGTTCATGGCGCAGGACGAAGACACGAAAGATCGCATGGTGCTGCGCGACGCGGTCGTGAACGATCAGGTCCCGCAGATCACGCAGAATCCGCGCGGCTATTTCGCGTATCGCTTCGGCCACTCCGTCTTCACGTACATGCAGCAGAAGTACGGCTGGGAAGGTCTGCGCGATTTCATCTACGAGTACCGCAACACCGTCGGCAACTCGATCGACAAAGCGCTGAAGCGCGCGTTCGACGTGACGCCGGAAGAGTTCGACACGCGCTTCCGGACCTGGCTGCGCAAGCAGTACCTGCCGGCGCTCGTCGCGAAAGGCGAGCCGATCGAGTACGGCGATCCGTTCCGCATCAATCCCGAGATCCGCGACAGCGATGAGCTCTCGCCGATTCCGTCGCCGTCCGGCGATCTCGTCGCCGGTTTCACGACGTACAAGGAAGACGTCGACCTCGTGCTCTTCAACGTGCCCGAGCGGAAGATGCTGCGCAATCTGACGAGCGGCTACACGAATCAGTACGAGTATCCGATCGCGCAGAGCTTCACGGTCGGTCCGACGATGGGACGCGACGTGGCGTTCGCGCCGAACGGCGATCAGATCGCGCTCTTCGTGAAGCGCGAGCGCGGCCGCAATCTCGTTTTGATCAACGTGTTGACCGGTTCGATCGAGCGCTCCGCGCCGATGGACGTCGAGCAGCAACTCAGCCCGTCGTATTCGCCGGACGGAAAGCAGATCGTCTTCGCCGGTTTCCGCGGCAATCAGCCGGACATCTTCCTGTACGACATCGCCAGCGGGCAGATCAGCAACGTCACCGACGATCGTTACTTCGACGGCGCGCCGGTCTTCTCGCCGGACGGGAAGTCGATCATCTACTCGTCGGTCGTCGACGGTTACGCGAAGCTGTTCCGACTCAACCTCGCGAACTGGAAGGAGCGCTTCCAGCTGACGACGGGCAAGTGGAACGACATCGACGCGTACTTCGCGCCGGACGGAAAGCGGATCTTCTTCGCCTCCGACAAACAGACCGGCCGCAACGTCGAGACCGCCGCGGACATCATCGAGAAAGCGGAGAACCAGGCGAAGCGCGAAGGCGATACGCCGCCCGCCGATCAGACGAATTTCGCGTCGTACAACATCTACTCGCTGAACCTCGATAACGGCGATCTGCTTCAGTACACCGATGTCGTCGGCGGCGTGTTCACGCCGGTCGTCTTCATGGGCAAAGGCAACAAGGAGCGGATGGTTTTCGCGTCGTACTACAAGATGAAGTGGCAGCTGTTCTCCGCGCCGACGGACAAGCCGCTGCACGCCGCTGAGAAGACGACGCTGCCGTCGGCGCCGCTCGAAGCGACCGCGCGGACGGCGTTCCAGCCGCCGGTCGAAGTCGCGATCGATCCGGAGAAAATCGAGAACTCAGGCGGCTTCAAGCTCTTCGTCGACGACGTCGAAGTGAACGCCGGCGTCAGCTCCGATCAGCTGCTGGTCTCGCGCTCGGTCATCTACATGAGCGACATGCTCGGCAACCGGCGCTTCATCGCGGCGCTCGATTCCGTGTCGTCATTCTCGAACTTCGACTTCCTCTATTTCGATCTGCAGCATCGCCTGAACTGGGGCGTGCGGCTGTTCGACAATCGCTCGTTCTACATCGCGCCCGGCAACGAACTGACGCAGACGTTCGACCGCCAGCAGACGTATCGCGAGACGGGACTGATGGGCATCCTCAGCTATCCGTTCGATCGCTATCACCGGCTCGACAGCGGCTTCGGATTCGAGAGCCGCGATCTCTACTATCCGATTCCGTCGACGGAAAACGGACAGACGACGTACACGTTCGTGAAGCGCCGCGACAACTTCCCGGTCGTCAGCAGCTCGTTCAGCGGCGACTCGACGATCTTCCGTCAGTGGGGACCGCTGTCCGGTCGTCGTTACGACATCGGCGTGAGTTACGCGCCGGATCTGAAGGGCGGCGGCACGCTGACGAACGATTACACGATCGACGCGCGCCAGTATCTGCAGCTCAGCTCGCGCACGCTGCTCGCGGCGCGCGTGTTCGCGGGATATTCGACCGGCTCGTTCCCGAACTTCTACTACTTCGGCGGACTGAACACGCTGCGCGGCTACGATTTCCGTTCGATCATCGGCAACCAGGCGGCGTTCGCGAACTTCGAGTTCCGCTTCCCGCTGATCGACGTGCTCGCGACGCCGTTCTTCGTGCTGCAGCAGGTGCGCGGCACGCTGTTCATGGACGTCGGCGGCGCGAAGTTCAGCGGACAGCCGTACACGTTCTACAAAGACGGCCGCCTCAAAGACGGCGTCGCCTCCGTCGGCTACGGCCTCTCCTTCAACTTCCTCGGCCTGGAACTGCACTGGGATTTCGCGAAGCGTACGAATCTGAAGGAGTCGAACGGCAAGTTCAGAACGGAGTTCTGGATCGGAGATACGTTCTAAGGAGGGCGGACTTATAGTCCGCCAACTCTCCAGGCAAACGACGAAGTGGGCGGACTATAAGTCCGCCCTCCTACGCCGCGCTCGCGACTTTGATGTAATCCGCCACGTACTCACCGTAGTACTTGTTGCCGTCGTTGAAGCCCTGCTTCAGCCCTTTGGCGAGGTTCACGCTGCCAAGGTTGTAGCCGATGGCGACGTAGGTGGCTTCGAGATCGGTGAGTGAAGTCTTGCCCGCGCCGAACGTCTTTTTCGTCACGCGCGTCAGCTCGGCGATGCAGCGCGTGAGACATTCGCCGAGGTCGCCCCATTTCTTTTGCAGGAAGAAGTCGGGGTCTTCTTTGAAGAACTGGATGTCGTACTGGAAGACGCCGAACGCGTGGCAGAAGCGATCGGGATTCGCGACGTACTTTTGATATTCGGGCGCGTGCTTCGCCATGTCGGCGAGCGCGTCGCGCGCGACGTCGTACATTGCTTGTCCCTGCGCGTAGGCAAGCAGCTCGGCCCTCGTTTTCGGGAAGGCGCCGCGCGCGGGCGCTGAGATCACGTCGCCGACACATGCATCGAGAATCTCCTGCGGCGTCATCGTGCCGTCGAAGAGACGGCCCCAGACCTCGTACGTCTCCTGAATGGCGATGGCGGTGAGGAGATTGACGGTGAACGGAGTGCCGGTGACCGCGTCGACGATCTCGGGACCAAACGTCGTCTTGAACCACTTCGCTGCGTTATCGATTCGTGCCATGCCGGGAGTTTACCCGGGTCGCGGTTTTCCGTTCACGCGGCGCGCGGACGGCGGCGTCGATCGGCGATCGTTTCGCGGAGGAACTTCAGCAGCGCGCGCTCCTCTTTCGAGAGGCCGATGCGCGCGACCGGTTTTCCTTTCGCGTGTTTGCGCAGCATCTCAAACGGTTTGCCTTCCATGTATTCGTCGAGCAGGCGAGGGCAGATGTACGACGAGCGGCAGACGGCGGCGGTGTTGCCGAGTTGCTCGGCCGTCGCGTCGATCGCTTTCTTCACTTTGCGCTTTCGTTCCGTTTTCGATTTGCCCTGTCCCTGCATCGCCAGCGCGATCGAGCAGAGGAGCGTGCCGGCCCACGTCCGAAAATCTTTCGCGGTGAATTTCTCGCCGACGATCGACTGGATGTAGTCGTTGACGTGGCGATCTTTGACGTCCTGCATGTGGCCGTGCTGTTCGAATGCGAAGAGCTCGTCGGCGGCGATCGCTTTCAACTCGCGAATCGTCTTCGCAGCCTCGGCATCATCGATCGCGCGCTTCTGCTCTTTGCGCCACTTACCGACGTAATCGAAAAGCAGCCGTCCGTTCTCCTCGGTGACGTGATCGCTGCGAACCGTCGTCAGTCCATAAGTCGATTCGTGTTTCGCGCTCTTGTCGTTGCCGACGCGGAAGAAGCCCTGATCGATGAGTCGGACGATCGTGGCGAGAACGCGATCGCGTGAGAGCGCGTCGCCCTGGAGATCGCGGCGAATACGGCGGCGTAATGCCGGAAGCGATTCGCCGAACTCGACGACGCGCTGGAACTTTTCCTCTTCCCGCGCGGCGCGGAACTTCGGGTGATAGAGATATTGCGTGCGCCCTTTTTTGTCGACGCCGACGGCCTGCAGCGGCGCGCCGTCACCGCGCGCGATGCGCACGTCCTGCCACGCGGGCGGGATGCGCAGTTTGCGAATGCGAGCGAGGGTCTTCTCGTCGTCGACGAGAGAACCATCAGGTTTGCGAAATGTGAACCCCGACTCTTTGGTCCCTTCGCGCCGGAGGCCGTGAAGGTCGAGGTACCACCGGCGACGAACGCCCTTCCTGGGCATGATGCGGCGCAAATTTGCGAGAATGGTGCCGTACCCGCGGAATGACTCCTCCCGAACGCCTTACCAGCCGCCAGCGAAATCTCGTCGTCGCCGTCGCCATCATCGTGGCGCTGACGCGGCTGATCGCCGTTTCGCATTCGATGTGGGATTGGGATGAAGCGCTTTTCTCGATGGCGCTGCATGACTACGACGTCACGCAGCATCATCCGCATCCGCCCGGTTTTCCGACGTTCATCTTTCTCGCGAAGATCGTGCGGCTCGTCGTCCATCACGACTTTCACGCGCTGCGTACGGTGTCGACGATCTTCGGGATGCTGCTGTTTCCGGCGATCTTCGCGCTGGCGCGACAGCTGCGGTTTCCGTTTCTCACGTGCGTTGCGGCGGCGCTGCTGTTCGCGTTCTTTCCGAACGCCTGGTATTACGGCGGAACCGGTTTCAGCGACGTTTCGGCGGTGGCGGTGTTCGTCTTCGCTGCAGCGGCGACGCTGCGCGGACGCGACGATCGGCGCTGGTATTTCATCGGTTCGGCGCTGATCGGTTTGTCGGTGACGTTCCGTCCGCAGAATGCGGTGATGGCGTTGTATCCGTGGCTGCTCGCGTCGTGGCCGCGCTTTCGCGAACGCAAGTCCGATCCCGTGCTCGCGGCGGTGTTGTCGCTGGTCATTGCGGGCATCGGTTACGGCGGCGCGGCCGCGGCGACCGGCTCATGGACGGCGTACAGAGACGTGGTCGCGGCGCACGGAAAGTATGTCGTCGCCGTCGACGGCTGGCGCAATCCGTCGCGCGCGCCCGCGGTGAAGTTGCTGCATCTGCTCATCGTCGATCCGTACCACGGTAATGCGATGTGCGTCGCGCTCGCGGCACTGGCCGGACTCTCGCTAGTCGCAGGCGTCGTGCGGCGCGACCGGCGGCCGTTCGAGGTGCTGCTGATCTTCGTGCCTTTCCTCGTGATGGCGCTGTTCATGTTGAATCCGCAGGCGGCGGGACGACTGTCGCTCGGCTATCTGCCGATGCACGCGCTGCTCGCGGCGGACGGAATGGCGGTCGTCGCGTCGCTGGTGTCGTTCCATCGCGAGCGGATCGCGATCGCCGTGCAGTCATTGATGGCGCTGACGCTGACCGGCGCGATGATCTCGTGGGTGCTGCCGTGTCTCGACGAAGTGCGCAGACACGATTCGCCGACTGTCGAAGTGATGCACTGGCTGCGGCGCAACGTGCCGAAGGATCGCGGCTTCATCTACGTGCAGGGCGGACTGACGCCGTTCGCCGATTACTACCTCGAGGGCTGGCGCTACGAGTCGGTCGGCGATCGCGACATCGAGACGCTCGATCCGCTCGGCGGGCGCGCGCTGTACATCACGGACAAAGCGTCGAACGACGAAACGGCGATCAACTTCAGCCGCAAACGCCGCCGGCTCTGGAGTCTTTTCCTCGAGCGTTACTTCGACACGTCAGTGCGCACGGTGCTCGGCGGCGGGCGTCTCATCGGCTGGCATGATGAGGAAGGATCGGCGGAAGCGACGTGGCGCTGGATGCCGGAACACGCGCGTATGGTGCTGCCGCCGCTCGGCAAGCCGGGCGTGTTGCGGCTGCGGCTTTACGCGCCGCTCGACGCGATACCTTCGCAGGTGATCACGATCTCCGCGCAGGGCCGCGTCATCGAGCAATTCCATCCGGCGACGTCCGAGTTCGAGAAGGTGTACGCGATCGATTCGACGTCGAACGAGCCGGTGGTGGTCGACCTCGCCGTCGACAAGACGATTCAGCCGCCGGGCGACGGACGCAGACTCGGCCTGCGCATGAACGGATTCACATGGCAGCCGGCGTCGTCGAAGCCGTAGTTGCGTGGTGGCGCTCGCTGACGAGCGCGCCGGAGCCGCTGACTTCGCGGCAGCGGATCTTTCTCATCACGGCCTCTGTGGTCACGGCGATGAGCCGCTGGCTCGCGCTCGCGCGCTCGCCGTGGGACTGGGACGAGGTGCTGTTCGAGCTGGCGATGCAGCGTTACGACGTCGCGCAGCATCGGCCACATCCGCCGGGCTTTCCGCTGTTCATTCTCGCTGCTGATGCGATTCACGCGGTGACCGGCGCGAGCGCGTTTCATTCGCTGCAGGCGTTGAACTTCCTCGCCGCGATCGCGATCGTGCCGGCGACGTTCTTTCTTTGCCGCGAGCTGCGCATGCACTTCACGTCGTCCCTGATGGCGGCGCTGCTGCTCGCGTTCGCGCCGAACGTTTGGTTCTTCGGAGGCGGCGCGTTCAGCGACGTGCCGTCGATGACGCTCGTGGTTCTCGGAATCGCGCTGTTGCTGCGTGGCTGTCGTCACAATGCGTCGCTCTTCGCCGGCGCATTCGTGATCGGAATCGCGGCCGGATTTCGGCCGCAGAATCTGCTCGTTGCGTTCGCGCCGTTTCTCATCGTCGCCACGCATCAGCGGCGGCGCAGCATCGCCGCCGGCGCAATCATCGTCGCGATCGTGGCGCTGAGTTTCGGCGGCGCGGCGGCGGTCACCGGTTTTTCCACGTATCGCGCAGCGCTCGCGAAACATCAGCAGTACATCACGGCGATCGATTCGTTTCGCAGTCCGACACGGCCGTCGCTGTGGCGCGTGTCTGACGATTTTTTCGTGCGGCCGTATCGCGCGTGGCCGATCAACATCGCGGTCACGCTGCTCGTCGCGGTCGCGCTGATTCGCCTGCGCGGGCCGAGCGTCGTTGCGCTCGCGACGTTCGGTCCGTTTCTCTTATTCGCGTGGCTCTTTCTCGATTACCACAGCACGAGCCGCTTCTCGATTGGTTACGCGCCGCTGTTCGCGATTCTCGCCGCGGAAGGGATCGCGCGATTGCGGCCGATCGTCGGCGTCGTGCTGCTCGTCCTGATGATCGCGTGGACGCTGCCATCGCTCGTCGTCGTGCACGCGACGGACTCACCGCCGATCGCGGCGATCGAATGGGTGCGCACGCACGTCGATCCGCGGTGCGAGATCGCGCTCATCGACGCGGAGCTCGTGCCGTACGCGGAGCGCGCTCTCGATGGATTCGAGACGCGATACGTTTCCGGGCGCGGATACACATTCGGCGCGGCGTACCGCGGGCTCGTTCGTGAAGGCCGCGGCGAGATCGATTTTCATCGCGAGCGTGAACGTCTCGCGGGGATTGCGCGCGATCGATATTTCGATGTCTCCATCACGCCGCTGCACGACAACATTTCATTTCGCGAGCGGTCTGCGACGCGCGTCGTCGCGGTGTTGCCGCCGCTGAAGCAGGGGACGCTCGAGCTGTCGTTGACTGCGCCGGAGTCGGTGACGATCTCGCTCGACGGTCGCGTGCTGGAGCGGATTCAGGCGAGCGGCGATGTGACGCGGCGATATATGGTTGATGGCGGCGAGCTGGTGATCACCAGCTCGCGCCCCGGTTTGATGCTGCGGTCGATGGGATGGTTGCCGGAAGTTCGGTGAACGTGTTTACGGCTTGAACTGAATCGTCTGCGGGTACCACGTCTTCACGCGCTTCCCGTCTTTCCGCGGCGACGAGAATTTCGTCGAGCGGATCGCGCGAACGGCTGCATCGTCGAAGCCCATCTTGTTTGCGGCGCGCAGCACCTTCACGTCGATCACGTCTCCGCTCTCGCTGATCAGCGCCGTCACCATCACCGTTCCTTCGACACGCTGCGCGCGCGCCATCGGCGGATACATCGCGCGAATCGGCGACAACGGCGTCGGGATCACATCCAGCGACACGACGTCGACGACGTCACCTTCGCGAATCGCCGAAACCTGCGGCTGCGGCGCTGCGACTGCGGGCTGCTGCGGCGCAGGCGCCGGCAGCGATGGAGCCTGTGACGCGGTCTGCTGCGGGAGCTGCGGCGCGGCGGCCGGACGTCGCTGCTCATCCAGCGCCGCCGCCGACGGACTCCGCTCCTCGGCAACCTGCGGCTGCGCTTGCTGCACAGGCGCAGGCGTCGCCGGCACCGGCGCATTCCGACCCTGCTGCTGCTGGAGTTTCTTCGTGTACTCCGACTGCAGCTTCATCATCTCTTCCTGCATCTTCTGCTCGACCGCATCCTCGAACGCTTTCTTCTGCGCGTTCGGATCGACGGTTGCAGTCGCCGCGGCCGGCGTTGCGACGACGGGCTGCGAAATGATGCGCGGCGGCGGTGCGGGAGTCGGCGCTGCGATGCTGCTGGCCAGCACCGGCTGCGCCGACGGCTGACCACCCTTCTTGTTCATCATCATGAACGCGCCGCCGCCGACGATCGCGAGGATCACCACCGCCGCGATCGCCAGCGGCGCCTTGCTCTTCGGCTGCTCCGCGTGCGCGCCAAACATCGGCGCGTCGTTCGTCGGCGCAGGAGCCGCCGCAATCGCCGGCGCTGCAGCAACCGGATGCGGCGCGTCGATAAACGCCGCGACGCTCACCTTCGCTTCGCGATCGCGCTCGAGCGCTTCGCTCTCCATCTCCTTCTTCAGAAGATTGCTGAGATAGAACGCGAGATTGAACGTCGTCGCAGAGTACTTGCCGCTGTGCGCGAGCGTGGAGAGCGCCTGCTTCATGTCGCCGATCGTGCCGTAGCGCGGACCGGCATCGATGACGAGCGACTTGCCGAGAATGGCGCGGATGTCATCCGGGATCGGCTGGCCCGTCGTCGTCTTCGCCGCGAGCACTGCGTTTGCGAACGCACTATTCGACGTCGCATCCGGCGGCTCGATTCCCGTCACGAGCGTGAAGAGCAGCGCGCCGAGGGAGAAGACTTCGGAGGATTTGGTCGGTTCGCCGGAGCCCTGCAGTTCCGGTGCGGCGTAACGGCCGAAGTCCGCCGCGAACTTCGGATCTTTCAGCGATGCCGCGAATGCTTTCCCGAGCTGCTGTCCCGCGACGCGAATTTCGCCGTCTTCGCTGATCCAGACGAACTGCGGAATGAGCGCGCCGTGGATGAGGCGATTGCCCTGGAACTTCATGTCGGCGGTCGTCGCGAGCGAGAGCGCGACTTTCTCAGCGATGACGATTGCCTGATCGATCGGCACCGGATTCGGCGTCACGCCGTTTCCGCCGCGCGAGCGATCGATGATGTGGCGCAGCGATCGTCCGCCCGCGTACTCATGGGCGACATACGGCACGCCGTTTTCGATATCGATGACCTGATTTTTCGCGAACGACGTTCCGGTCAGCAGCGGCGCGATGACTTTTGCACTCTCCGCCGCCTGCACGAATGCATCGCGATTTCCACCCGTGAGCCGCCGCAGCGCAACCACCGGCCCGAGCGCGTTTCCATCGATCCGTCCGGCGCGCCACAAGTCCCCGAGTGCATCGGTTTCGAGTTTTTTGAACAGAACATACGGACCGAACTGCTCATAAGGCTTCTTCGTGGCAGCCATGGTGACGCAACCCCCGGACGTTAGTTATTTGTGGACCGAGCGGAAAGGATAAACCAAAAAAGAAAAAGTGCAGAGTGCTAAGTGCTGAGTGCTGAGTGCTCGACCCACGACGCCGAGAGCACGGCGCATGCGCAGCATCTCTCAGCACTCAGCACTCGGCACTCAGCACTATTTTTTCTGATCCCGATACCACTGTCGCTGATAAACCTCCACGTTCCGGTTGTGCTCGGCGACGTTCGTCGAGAAGGCGTGGGAGCCGTCGTGTTTGGCGACGAAGTAGAGGAACTGCGTCGTGGCCGGCGCGGCGGCGGCGCGCAGCGCGGCAACGCCCGGATTTGCAATCGGTCCCGGCGGCAGGCCGTGCACGCGGTACGTGTTGTACGGCGACTCCATAGAGAGGTCTGCTTTGCGGATGTTTCCGTCCCAGCGGCCGGCCAGTTTCAGCGCGTAGATCACAGTTGGGTCCGCGCCGAGGAGCATGTTGCGGCGGAAGCGGTTGAGGTAGACGGAGGCGACGAGCGCGCGTTCGTTGTCGAGCTTCGCTTCCGTCTCGACGAGTGACGCGAGCGTCACCGTTTGATGCAGCGAGAGGCCGGTGACGATGTAGTTCATCTCGCCGCTGAAGTGCTTCCGGAAGTTCTGCACCATCGCCGTGACGATCGTTTTCACCGGCGTGCCGGGATTGAACTTGTACGTGTCGGGGAAGAGATAGCCTTCGAGCGAAGTCGCTTCCGGCGCGATATCGCGAATCAGCTCGGCGTCCGCCGTCGCGCGATCCCAGTCTTCAACTTTGCCGAGATGCTCGGCGGCGAAGAGTCGTCCGACTGCGAAGCGATCGAGTCCTTCGCGAACGGTGACGGTGCGCAGGATGACGTCGCCGCGCATGATCTTCTGCAGCACCTCGATCGGCGTGAGCGGCTTCGTGAATTCGTACACGCCCGCTTTCAGCGACTCGTTGTGCCGCGCGAGTTTCATGTAGACGAGCGGGATGTACTCGTCGCGAATCACGCCTTCCGACTGCAGGTGATGGAGGATCGTTGCGGTGCGCTGACCTTTGCGCACTTCGACGCGCTTCGCCGGTTCGCTGTAGCCCTTGTACGGCGAGTTCATCGCGCGCCAGAAGAACCAGCCGCCGCCGATCGTGAGCAGCACGGCGAAGAAGAGAATCGTGAGCAGCGAGCGAAGGTACTTTCCGCACCCGCCGCGAGTGTTGCGTCGCGTTGCTATGGCGTCCTCCGCGCGGCGCGCTCGTCGAGATACGACTGGAGGATGACGGCGGCGGCGTGCATGTCGATCACTTCCTTCGCGTCGCGCGCGCTGCGGCCCGATTCACGGAGGCGCTCGGCTGCTTCGACGGTCGACAGAGTTTCGTCACGAAGCACGACCGGTTTGCACGTTCGCTGCCGCAGGCGCTCCGCGAAATCGCGGAACTTCTGCTCGCCCGCGTTCGACCGCGCCCGCTTCGCAATTCCCACCACGATCGTCTCCGCCTCCACATCCTCGGCGATCCGCGCGAGCTTCGCGACGACGTCGCCTTCGTTTCGTACGACCGAGTGCGGCGTCGCGATCACGTCCGATTCGCTCACGGCTACGCCGATCCGTTTGCCGCCGTAGTCGATGCCGAGTGTCGCCACGCCGTGAATCATAGTCGTGCACGGGCATCGGCGCGTCGCCGCTCAGGACTACAATGTTTTCCTCCATGAAGAACTTTAATTTGGACGCCATCCTCGAGGCGATGCTGAAGATGTCGGATCGGGTCTCCGATCTGAATTTCTCGGTCGGCCGCCAGCCGCAGGTGGAAATCGACGGCCAGCTGACGCCGGTGAACTTCCCCGGATTGCCGCGTCTCACTCCGTACCAGACGGAGATGATCGCGATTCACATGATGCGCGGCGACCGCGAGCTGACGCGCACGCTGCTGACAAACGGCTCCGTCGATCTCTCCTACTCGATTCCGCAAAAGACGCGCTTTCGCGTGAACATCTTTTCGCAGCGCGGCACGTACGCGATCGTTCTGCGCGTGATCCCCGAGGGGATTCCGTCGCTGGAGTCGCTGAAGCTGCCGCAGGAGCTGTTCAACGTTCCGAAGCTGAAGAACGGCATCGTGCTCGTCACCGGACCGACCGGTTCGGGCAAGTCCACGACGCTCGCGGCGATCATCAATCAGATCAACAACGATCACGCGTACCACATCCTCACGATCGAAGATCCGGTCGAGTACATGCACCGCCACATCAAATCGACGGTGAATCAGCGCGAGGTCGGCAGCGACACGAAGACGTTCGCGCTCGCGCTGCGCGCTGCGCTGCGTCAGGCGCCGAAGGTAATTCTCATCGGCGAGATGCGCGACGTCGAAACGATCGAGATCGCGATGGAAGCGGCGGAGACCGGCCATCTCGTGCTGTCGACGCTGCACACGATCGACGCCGCGAAGACCGTCGATCGCATCGTCGGCGTTTTTCCGAAAGATCAGGAACCGCAGGTGCGCACGCGCTTCTCGCAGTCGTTCCGTTACGTCATCTCACAGCGTCTGCTGCCGAAAGTCGGCGGCGGCCGCATCGCCGTGCTCGAGATTCTGAAGTCGACGATGCGCACGCGCGATTACGTGCTGAAAGGCGAGACGGAAGGCCGTTCGCTGACGGACGCGATGCACGACGGCAGCGTCGACGGCATGCAGACGTTCGATGACGAGAT
>Ga0070701_10000417_pt1 | contig 14468 bp, 12 predicted proteins | sample KBSK5102metaG_FD_65451 | JGI IMG/M metagenome (GOLD analysis project Ga0070701, IMG submission 65451) | Corn, switchgrass and miscanthus rhizosphere microbial communities from Kellogg Biological Station, Michigan, USA - KBS K5-10-2 metaG | ecosystem: Host-associated > Plants > Roots >... | reverse complement strand
ACTACGCCGGCTGGAGCGACAAATACTCTCAAATCCTCGGCTCCGTAAATCCGGTCGCCGGTCCCTACTTCAACTTCACGTTCCCGGAGCCGACAGGAGTGGTCGGCGTCGTGGCGCCCGAGGAGCCGTCGCTGCTGGGGTTGGTGAGCCGGATTGCGCCGGCGATCGTCGGCGGGAACGTCGTCGTCGCCATTACGTCGGAATCGAAACCGCTCCCCGCGATCACGCTCGCTGAATGTTTCGAGACGAGCGACGTCCCGCCGGCCGTCATCAATCTCATCTCCGGCATGAAGTCGGAACTCGTGCCGTGGCTCGCCGCACACATGGACGTGAACGCGATCGACACGACGGGAGTCGTGTCGGAAGCGGTTGCGAAAGTGCAGCAGACCGCCGCTGAGAACGTGAAGCGCGTCGTCCATTTCGACGGCGCGACGATCGGCTGGGACGACACGCGACTGTCGCAGTCGCCATACGCCATCTTCGATTTTCAGGAGATGAAGACGGTATGGCACCCGATGGGGATGTAGGGCGGCGCATCGATCGCACGCCGCTCGTGAGAATCGGCGCGACGGAGATCGTGTACGAAGAGATTCGCTGCGATCGCGACGCACTCGCGAGCAAGCCGATTCGCCATCGCGGGAAATCCGTCGAAAAAGCGTGTCGCGATCAAGAGCAGTGGATGTTTCGCTTCTCCGTTCGGCGCGCGGTGATCGCAGCCGCCTTCGCGCGCGAAGGATGTTCGCTGAGCGAAGACGACATCGCGCCTTTCCGCCGCGTCCCGCCGTTGTCGGAAGAGGAGCTCAGAGCCGGCGCGGAACGGATGTACGTTCTGCCGCGCGCGCTCGGCCGCGTTTACGCCGGCGAAGAGTGGCAGAAGGTGTGGGAAGAAGACGTCCGGTCTTCCGGCAGCACGCTCGCGGACTTTCGTGCATCCGCGCGCCTTGGCCGTCGGCGGACGCCGTCGAACGCTATCTGTCGCAGGATGCACTTGCTCGACTGAGAGATTCGTTCGAGCGTCAAGCGCGCGAGGAGGCAACGCACGCCGTCGTGAAACGAATGCTCGAGCAACGCGCGCTCTCCGCGGGAGTTTCGTTCGACGCGATGGCCGATGAGTACATGCGTGAGCTCGTGCGCACGCTGCCGATCGACACGCCGGACCGGCGCTTCGCGTTGCCGTCGGGACCCGACGTCTTCGGCTGAAAAGAAAAAGCCCGCTTCCATGGCCGGTGGAAGCGGGACAACGCGCACGAGCGCGGCGACTGGGTCGCTGGAAACTTCGGATCAGCGACAGGCCTCAATCTAGTTCCGCCGCGAACCGCCGTCTCTACTTTTATGGAAGGCTCGGCGATTCATCCCATGCTTCGACGCGGAACTTCGGCGCCCGCGAGCGCGAATTCGATCTCACTCACGAGATCGTTTGCGCTCGCCTTCAGCACGACGGCGTTGACCGCTTTCCGGACGATCTCCGGCGTAACGCTCACCAGGATGAGCGGCAGCTCCGCGGCGTCGCTCTCCGCGCAGCGTCGCGCGAAGCGGATCGCGGTGAACGACGAGAGCTCGCCGATGACGGCGTCGACTTCCACAGGAGCCGCCGCGAGCAGCATGGCCGTGTCGTCGTCGGTTGCCTTCGTCACGAGATAGCCGGCATTGCGAAGCTCGATCGCGAGCATCGACGTCGTCTCGTCAGTGCGCAGCAAAATATGCATGGTGTCCTCCGTGAGTGCGGAGGACGGAAAAGGGAAGAAGCCCGCCAGGCGGCTAACCGTGGCTAACTAACTGAATCAAAAAGACATCGGCGCGACGATCTTCGCCGCGCCGATGTTCGAATCCCGAAATGTGTCCGGATTACGAGCGCTATCTGACCTTCGTTCCGGCCGGCACGCTCGGATCGACGCTGACCAGCGACGGCTCGCCGTCGATCGACGCCGCGAGCACCATGCCGTTCGACTCGATTCCCATCAGCTTAGCGGGCTGCAGATTCGCCACGATCACGATCTTTCGTCCGACCAGCTCCTCCGGCGTGTACTTCGTCGCGATGCCCGCGACGATCGTCCGCTCTTCGTCGCCCGTCGACACGAGCAGCTTCATCAGCTTCTTCGATTTCTCCACCTTCTCGGCGGCTTTCACTTCCGCGACGCGGAGATCGGTCTCGAAGAACTGATCGATCGTGACCTTCGCTATTCCCGGCGCCACGGCCTGCGTCGTTTCAATCGGTGGTGGTGTTGCTTTCGGTTCTTCCACTTTGCTCTCTCCCATGTAAACCGCCGCGTCGATGCGCGGGAAAATCGGATCGGTGACGCGCACCGGAACGTCGTTGCCGAGCACGCCCCAGCGGAGCGCCTCGCTTCCGATCTCTTCCGGATTCGCGCCGAGTCGCGCCAGCGCTTCACGCGAAGCCGTCGGCATGATCGGCGCGACCATTACCCACACGATGCGCAGCGCTTCGAGCGTGTTCCAGATGACGCGCGACAGCTCTTCGTTCGCGCCGGTCTCTTTGAATTTTTTCCACGGCTCGCGCGTGACGATGTAGCTGTTGATCGCCGTCAGCAGACGCCACGCTGCGTCGATCGCGCGATTGAAGCCGAGGTCGTCCATCTCGCGCAGGTATTCGGAAATCAGCTGCAGCGCGAGCGTGCGCAGCTCGTTGTCGTCGCACGGCGTCGGCGGCGTGCGGCCGCCGAAATACGTGTCGCTCATCTTGATCGCACGCGACAGCGTGTTGCCGAGGTCGTTGGCGAGATCCGCGTTGTAGCGCGTGATGAATGCTTCGTCCGAATAGTTCGCGTCCTGCCCGAACGCCATCTCGCGCAGCAGGAAAAAACGGAACGGATCGGCGCCGAACGTGTCGATGATTTCGTATGGCCGCACGACGTTGCCGAGCGACTTCGAGATCTTCTGATTGTCGCGAAGCCACCAGCCGTGCGCGACGATCTGCTTCGGCAGCTCGATGCCCGCCGACATCAGAAACGCCGGCCAGTAAACGGCGTGAAAGCGAATGATGTCTTTGCCGATGAGGTGAATGTCGGCCGGCCAGAACCTGCGGAACTTCTCGTCGTCCGCGCTGCCGAAGCCGAGGGCGGAAATGTAGTTCGTCAGTGCGTCCAGCCAGACGTAAATGACGTGATCGGGATTGCCGGGGAAAGGGATGCCCCACTTCACGGTCGAGCGTGAGATCGACAGATCCTTCAGGCCGGACTGCACGAACGAGATCACTTCATTCGCGCGAGTCGACGGACGGATGAACTGCGGATTGTTGCGGTAGTGCTCGAGCAGCGGCTGCGTGTAGCGCGACAGTTTGAAGAAGTAGTTGCGCTCCGTCGTCCATTCGACGGCGTGGCCGCTCTCGTCCTTCCCGTCCTTCACCTGATTCTCGGGGATGAACGTCTCTTCGTTCTGGCAGTACCAGCCGGAGTGTTCGCCGAAGTAGATGTCGTCCGGATTGCGCTCCTGAATGCGCTTGACGATTTCGTACACGCCGATGCGATGGCGGCTTTCCGTCGTCCGGATGAAGTCGTCGTACGAGATGTTCAGCGACTTCCAGTGCGTGTGGTAATGCGCGACGACGCGATCCGCGAGCTCGATCGGCTGAATGCCTTCCTTCGCGGCCGAGCGCTCGATCTTCTGGCCGTGCTCGTCGGTGCCGGTGAGGAACCAAACGTCGTCGCCCATCCGTCGGCGATGCCGCGCGACGACGTCGGCGACGATGGCTTCGTAGATGTGGCCGATGTGCGGCAGGTCGTTGACGTAATTGATCGCCGTTGAAATGTAGAACCTGGTCATATGCGCCCGACACGATAAATGAAAAAAACGATCTGTGAACTCCTCGTAAAGAGCGGGGTTATTTTTCGTGCAGCAGGTAAGGAAAAATCGATTCGTGTCACTCCCATCGGTGTGGAGAAGTCCGACCTGCAGCAATGAACAGTCTCGAGCCCCGTTTTCAGGCATTTCTCGAAGCCGCTCCTGACGCAATCGTCGTCGTCGATCGCCATGGCCGGATCGCCGGAATCAATGCGCTGACCGAGGAGATGTTCGGCTATTCGCGCGTCGAGCTGATGGATGAGCACGTCGAGATCCTCGTGCCGCAGCGCTTTCGCGAGCAGCACGAAAACGATCGCGAGCGCTACTCACAGGCGCCGCGCACGCGTCCGATGGGACTCGATCGCGAGCTCCGGGGTCGCCGCAAGTCAGGACAGGAGTTTCTCGTCCAGATCAGTCTCAGTCCGATCGAGACCGAAGACGGTACGCTCGTCACGAGCATCATCCGCGACGTCACCACACAACGTGCGGCGGAAGCGCGTTTTCGCGCGCTGCTCGAGTCCGCTCCCGACGGAATCGTCGTCGTCGATTCGAAGGGAACGATCATCATCGTCAACTCGCAGACGGAGCGGCTGTTCGGCTACACGCGCGAGGAGCTGATCGGCGAAGCGATCGAGATGCTCGTGCCGGAGCGCTATCGCGCGTCGCATACCGGCGATCGTGCCGCGTACTCCGTCGATCCGAAGCTGCGGCCGATCGGCGCGGGCAACTCGCTCACCGGCCGCAGAAAAGACGGTCACGAGTTTCCCGTCGAGATCAGCCTCAGTCCGCTCGTCACCGATCAGGGCCGCATGGTGATGAGCATCATTCGCGACATCACGGAGCGGCAGCGCGCCGAGGAGATCATTCGTGCTTCGCTGCGCGAGAAAGAAGCGCTGCTGAAGGAGATTCACCACCGCGTCAAAAACAATCTGCAGGTGACGTCGAGTCTGCTCCGGCTGCAGGCGGCGGCTGTCGACGACGAGCGTTCGCGCGCGATGTTCGAGGAGACGGAGAACCGCATCCGCTCGATGGCGCTCGTGCACGAGAAGCTGTATCAGTCGACGAATCTCGCCGCAATCGATTTCGGCGATTACATCCGCTCGCTCGGCGAGCTGCTCTTCCGCAGTACGGCGCTCGACGCGGCGAACGTCACGCTCGACGTTCAGGGCGTCGATGTTTTTCTCAGCATCGATACCGCGGTGCCGTGCGGACTCATCGTCAATGAGTTGTTGTCGAACGCGCTGAAGCACGCGTTTCCCGAGCATCGCACGGGCACGATTCACGTCGGGGTCGCGCGGAGCACCGCCGACGTCGTCACGATCTCCGTGAATGACGACGGCATAGGCCTGCCGGCCGGATTCGATCTCGAGAAGACGGGCACCCTCGGTCTTCGGCTGGTCGCGGGACTAGTGCAGCAGATCGACGGTGAGTTCACGATCGAGAGCCGCGACAGCGGCGCGCGTTTCGAGGTTACGTTTCCGCGGGAGCGTGCGCGATGACGGCGGCGCGGATTCTGATCGTCGAAGACGAAACGATCGTCGCGATGGACATCGCCGCGACGCTTCGCCGCCTCGGCTACGACATCGCGGGCACGGCCGGCACCGGCGCCGCGGCGATCGAGACGGCGCGCGCAACCAGTCCGGATCTGATCCTCATGGACATTCGCCTGAAGGGATCGATGGACGGCATCGCCGCCGCGACGGCGATTCAGGCGGAGCGTCCGACGCCGGTCGTCTTTCTCACCGCGCACGCCGACGCCGATACGGTGGAGCGGTCGAAAGCCGCCGCGCCGCACGGCTACATCGTGAAGCCATTCGATGAACGGTCGCTGCATCGCGTGGTGGAGATCGCGCTGCACCGTGCCGTCACCGACGTCCACGAACGCGATGAAACGCTCGACGCGTTGTGGCAAACGGAGGAGACGTTCCGGCTCATCTTCGACGCCGTGAAGGACTACGCGATCTTCATGATCGACCTCGACTTTCGCATCGTCAGCTGGAATGCCGGCGCCGAACGAATGACCGGCTACACGGCGGCGGAAATGCTCGGGAAGCCGGTCGTGACGCTGCGTACTCCTGGCGCGCAGGCGGAGTCGATGGAGCCGCTGTTCGAGCGAATCCGGCGCGACGGATCGGCGGAATGGGACGACGACGGACTGCGCAAAGACGGCTCGCGATATCTGCCCCACGTTTACTGTGCGCCCGTGTTCAATCGGCAGCAGGTGATGATGGGCTACGTCAGCATCACGCAGGACATCACGGAGCAGCGCAGTCTGCAGGCGCAGCTCGTACAGGCGCAGAAGCTCGAAGCGCTCGGCCAGCTCGCGGGCGGCGTCGCGCACGATTTCAACAACATGCTGATGGTGATCTTCGCGCGTTGCGGTCTGCTGCTGCGCATGCTCGATTCGGACAAAGCGCGCGGGTACGTCAACGACATCCGGTCCGCCGCGACGAAGAACCGCGACCTGACGCAGCAACTCCTCGGCGCCGCGCGGCAGCAGGTGATGGAGCCGGACGTCGTCGACATCAACGAAGTCATCAGGTCTGCAACGCAGCTTCTGAGGTCGACGCTCGGCGAGAACGTCGTCATTCAGGAGCAGCTTCACGAGCCTCTCTGGCACGTGCACGCCGATCGCGGCAAGATTCATCAGGTCCTGCTGAACCTCGCCATCAACGCGCGCGACGCGATGCCGAACGGCGGCTTTCTCACGATGGAGACGCGCAACGTGAACGTCGACGCGTCGTTCGCGAGACAGCACGTCGGCCTGCAGGTCGCCGACTACGTCGCGCTGGTCGTCAGCGATACGGGCTGCGGCATTCCGGTCACGATCCTCGATCGCATTTACGATCCGTTCTTCACGACGAAAGTACCGGGACGCGGAACGGGCCTCGGCCTCGCCGTCGTGCGCGGGATCGTCGAGCAAACCGGCGGAAGAATCGGCGTGTACAGCGAGGAAGGTCGCGGCACGACGTTCAAGATTTTTCTTCCGCGCCACCTCGGCGACCTCACGCCGGAAACGATCGTCGATGAAACGCGTTCGGCGGGCGGCGACGAAACGATCCTGCTCGTCGAAGACGAAGCGCTGCTGCGGCTCGTCGTCCGCGAAGCGCTCGAAGAATACGGATACCGCGTGCTGGAAGCGCCTTCGGCAGCCGACGCGCTGAAGATCAGCCGCACCGCTGAGGAATCGATCGATCTCGTCCTGACGGACGTGATCATGCCCGGCATGACCGGGAAAGATCTCGTGGAGCTGATCGCCGTCGAGCGGCCGCAAACGCGGATCATCTTCATGTCCGGCTACACGAATCACGCGGTGCTGAACCAGGCGGCAATACCGGAGCGCGTGCGATTTCTGGAGAAGCCGGTATCGACGGTGGTGCTGCTGCGAACCGTTCGCGAAGTACTCGACGCCGATTAAGCGGAACCGCGATCGACGATTCCGTGGCGCAGCGCGTAGCCGACCGCCTGCGCGCGATTGTTCAGCCGCAGCTTGTCGAGAATGTTCCGCACGTGAAACTTGACCGTGTTCTCGCTGAGGCCGAGGCGCTTGGCGAGCTTGCGATTTGCGGTCACGCCTTCGACCATTAGCTCGAGCACTTCGCGTTCGCGCTCGGTCAGCGCATCGGGCTCGCTCGCGGCCGGTTCCGCCGCGACGGGACGCGCGAATTCCTGCAGCAGCTTGCGCGCGAGCGCGGGCGTCAGCGCCGGCTCGCCGTTCGCAGCGCGATCGAGCAGCGCGAAGAACTCGTCCGCTTCGAGATTCTTGAGCAGGTAACCCTGCGCGCCGGCTTTGATGGCGTCGAACAGCGTGTCGTTTTGTTCGGACGCGGTGAGGATGATGACCTTCACGTCCGGCAGCGCCGCGGTCAGCTCGCGCGTGGCGGAGACGCCGTCCAGCTCCGGCATCGAAACATCCATCAGCACGAGGTCGGGACGCAGCTGCGTCGCGAGCTCGACGGCAATTCTTCCGTTGGGCGCTTCTCCGACGATCTCGTGTCCCTGTGACTGAAGGAGACTGCGGAGGCCGTCGCGGAAAAGCGCATGATCGTCAGCGATGAGGATGCGCACGCCGCGTAGTGTAACGCGGCGGAAATTCAGTTCACCGGCGGCGGGATCTCGACGTTCACGACGGTTCCGGCTCCCGGCGTTCCTTCAACTTTGAACGTGCCGCCGATCGACTCGGCGCGCTCGCGCATCGTCGACAGGCCGAAGCGCGGGAAGACGGTGCGGCTGCGCGTATTGCTTTCCGCGAAGCCGACTCCGTTGTCGGCGATCGTCAGATGGAGACGGTCGTCGCGGCGGCGCAGCTCGATGCGCGCCGTCGTCGCTTTCGAATGCTTGCGCACGTTCGTCAGCGATTCCTGGATGATGCGGATGAGCTGCAGCTCGATGCCGTTCGGCATCTGCAGATCGCCGTCGACGATCAGCTGCGTGCTGATGTCGGTCTGCTCTTTCCAGCGATCGACGTATTCGCGCAGCACTTCATCGAACGCGCGCGTCGGGCCGGGGAGCGTGCGCAGATCGACGATCGCTTCGCGCACGTCGCCATACGCTTCGCGCGCGGCGGTCGCGAGCTCGCGCAGCTGCGTCAGTCCCTCTTCGGTTTTGTCGCGGCGCAGGTATTCGGTCGCGGCCTGCACCTTGGTATTTACGTATCCGAGCACCTGCGCGATGCCGTCGTGCATTTCGTGCGCGATGCGAAGCCGTTCCTGCGCGACGGCGAGATCGGCAACCTGTCGATGCAGATGCGCGTTGTCGATCGCGATTGCGGCCTGCACCGCGAAGCGCTCGAGCGTTTCTTCGTCGCCGGACGTGAAGACGTCGCCGCCTTCTTTCTCGCTCAGATAGAGATTGCCGACGAACGGTCCTTTGCAGGTGATCGGCACCGCCAGCAGCGACCGCATCGCCGGATGGTTCGGCGGAAACCCTTCGGAACGCGGATCTTTCGTCAGGTCGGCGAGTCGGAGATGTTCGCCGTGATGGAGGACGACGCCGAGCAGTCCGTGGCCGACGGGAGGCGGGCCGATTTTCGCGCGCACTTCGGGAGAGATGCCGGACGTGATGAACGTCTGAATCGAGCCGTCGGCGTTCACGACGGAGAGCGCGCCGTAGTGCGCGCCGACCAGTGTGCGCGCACGCTCGACGACTTTCTTCAGCACCGCGTCGAGCGAGAGCTCGGCGGTGACGTCGAGTCCCGCACCGTGCAGCGCGAGCAGCTCTTCGTTGTGTCGCTCGAGCCGCTGCTGCATGCGGCCGATGGAACGCACCATCAGCACGCTCATGAGCGCGAGCGCGACGACGACGAGACCGTCGAGCAGCAGCCGGTTCTGCAGCGACGTCTGCCCGATCGTCGTCGCGCGCAGGAGCTCGAGCAGCACCACTACGAAGAGCGGCGCGACGATCGCAATCAGTCGCAGTTGTTTCAGAGTCAATCCGAGCTCGGCCTCCGGAAGAGGGTAAGCCGGAACGGCGCTCATTGCGCAACCTCGAGAATCAAATCGAAGCGGACGACGAGCGCGTCGTTGGCTTTGACGAGACCAAAAAGCGCTTTCGGCGGCGCGATCGAAAAGTCGGTCATGCGAACCGGCAGCTCGGCGCGAAGACGAAAGCGCGTGCGCGCGAGCCGCTCGGCGGTGACGGGGACGATCAGCTCGCGCGTGACGCCTGCGATCGCGAGCTGGCCGCGAATCGACGTGCGATACAGATGCTGATCGAGATCGTGCTCGATGCCGCCGCGCACCGCGTCGAAACGAAAGTCGATGTTCGGGAAGCGCTGCGCTTTGAGCGTGGCGACCATGTCCTTTTCCATCGGACGTCCGCCGGTGCAGCGAAGCGAATCGATCGGAATCGACAGCGCGAAACGCGGCGGCGGAAACTGACCGGCGGATGGGTTCGACATCCACACGGCGATGTTCCCGTCTTCGATTCGATCGATCACGTCGTTGATCTTCTGCAGCGGCGCGGCGAGTGTCGCTTCACCGTTGAGCGTCGTTCCCGTGCAGCGCCAGTTGGCAACGTTCGAGGAGCCATCGAGAACGAGAGTGCTCCGCGGCGCGATCGTCATGCGCGTGAAAGCCGCGGATGCTCCGTTCGCTGCCGTGGAGGTGAGGATCGCGAAGACAGCCGCGACCGCGAAGCACTCGAGCCGTTTCATCCCTGACTCCGATCGACGATCCAGCGGAAGGCGACGGTGATCTGATCGCCGGTCTTCATCGTGCCGAGCATCGCGACGGGCGGCTTGATGCCGAAGTCCGTCATCTTCAGCGCCGTCTCCGCGCTGAGCGCGTAACGATTCGCGCCGGCCGGCTTCACGGTGACGTCGAGGGTGATGTCCCGCGTCGTTCCCGCGATGGAAAGTTTGCCGCTCGTACGCACGACGAACGAGTCGCCGAGATTTTTCAGCAGCGCCGCGGACGTCATCGTGTAGCGGATGTCGGGATTGCTTCCGGCCTTCAGCGCGTCGGCCATGATGCGATCCATCCGATCGTGCTCGCTCCGGATCGACTTCACCGGAATCGTGACGGTCGCGCTGGCGGGTTTCTGTCCTTCCGTCTTCCACGCTTCGGGATCGGTCTCGATCGTGCCGGAGATCGTCGCGCCTTTCATCTCCCACTCATGGAGCGACGACGTGCCTTTGATCGTGACGGTGGTGTCTGCTTTCGCGGGCGTGAAGCGCGCCGGCTGTCCGGCGCGCGCGGCGAGCGCCGCCGCCGTGAAGGCGACGGCGAGGATTGCTGTGCGAGTTTTCATGATGGGTCTCCCGATCGTTGTTCGTTAGAAGGCGAAGGAGAATTCGGAGACGAGGCCTTTGAAGCGCGGGCCGCGGCCTGCGTCGATGCCGTTGTTGACGACGTCGCCGGCGCGGAAGCCGGTGTATTTCTGATCGACCCACTCCACCTTCACGAGCATGTTGCGAGTGAGCCAGAGTCCGCCGCCGACCTGGATGCGCGTGACTTTGCCGTCGGAATCTTTGCCGTTGAACTTGTCCGCGATCGCGCCGCTGTAGCGCGCTGCCGCGTAGACGTTCTTCGTCAGGTTGTACACGCCTTCGCCGGAGAAGTACTTCCAGCTTTCTTCAGGAGTGCCGGCGACCGGACCGTTGATGTCTTTGTCGCGCGTCTGACCGACATGACCGTAAAGTTTGATCGGCATCGTCTGCGTGTCCCACGTGCCGTCGAACTGGAACGCCGTCACGTCTTTGCCGCCGTTCGCGAGGATGCCTCCCGGGGCCTGGCCGCCGCCGAGGACGCCGCCGTAACGCTCGCCGCTGCGGTTGCCGGAGAAGAGCGTGGCGCGGCTCGCGTTGCTGTCGGTGTGGTTCGCGCGGAAGACGGAAGCGGAGAGACGGAGCGGCTGAATCGGATACACCCAGCCCTTGCCGTTGTACGCAATGCCGCGGCCCGCGGACCAGTCTTCGGTGTTGGTGCCGTTCGTCACGCCGACGAGCCATCCGTAACGTCCGCCCGGCTTGCTCATCACTTCGCCGCCGACGGAGACGAGGTTCGGGTCCATGACGTAATTGCCGACGAGCGGATTGGCCTGAACGATGGCGTTATTGGAGCGGCGCGTGACCTGATCGCCGTAATCAATCAGAAACGCTCCGACCTTCACGTCGACGCGTTTGAAGATCGGGTTCAGCACGTTGTGCAGTCCCGTCAGGTTCTCCGGGATGTCGTGAATCAGCAGGTAACCCTGGTTGCCGTACGTCTGGGACGGGTGATTGCGGCTGGCGAGATAGAGATCGAAGTACATCTCGACTTCCTGCTTCTTCCCGAACTTGCCGAGGAAGCCGAGGTCGCCGAAGGCGGTCTGCATGCCGCTGGTCAGTGCCGGCTGCGCGACGCCTTTCGGATCGAACACGTTGGTCTGGTCGAGCGTCTGGAACGTGCCGACCGTCGCGATGGTGATGTAGAGCTTCGTGTCTTCGGTATCGGAGATCTTCACCTGCGCATTTGCCGCGCCGGCGAAGCCGAAGGCGAGCAGTGCGAGGAGCAGGATCGACAGCAGATTGCGTTTCATTTGGTTCCTCCTTGTTTCGATCGTCAGTTTCGGTTTCCGGCGCAAAACGGACGAACCCCGTTGGGACGGTTCCGGAAACACGGCGAGGCAGGCGCCGGAGCTACCCGAAGGAGGACGGGCAGCTACCCGAAAGGGTGGGACGCCACGGGCGTCGTCGCGCGTATAAGCAGGCGCTGGCACTGCAGCCGGCGCCGTCTGGAGGTCGCGATGAGTTGGGAGGAACGGGCAGTTTCAGCGGATGACGCGGTGCGCGCGATCGCCAGCGGATCGAACGTGTTCATTCACGGCGCAGCCGCAACGCCGACGCCGCTCATCGATGCGCTCGCGGCGCGGCGAGACGTCGAGAACGTCACGACGTATCACCTCCATCTCGAAGGTCGCGTCGCGATCGCGGAGCCGGAACACGAAGGACGATTTCGCCCGACGTCGCTCTTCACCGGCGCGTCGCTGCGGCAGGCGGTGAACGACGGCCGCGCCGATTTCACGCCGGTGTTTCTCTCCGACATTCCGCTGCTCTTCACGTCGCGACGCATCCCGCTCGATGCCGCGCTGCTGCAACTGTCGCCGCCCGACAAACACGGTTTCTGCACGCTCGGCACATCAGCGGATGCCGCGGTCGCCGCCGCACGTACCGCGAAGATTCTCGTCGCCGAGATCAACGAACAGATGCCGCGTACGCACGGCAACACGCTCGTGCCGCTCGACGCGCTCACTGCATTCATCCACACGAATCGCGCGCTGCCGTCGCATCCGCCTGCTGCGCCTTCGCCGGCGGAATCGGCGATCGGCGATCACATCGAACCGCTCGTTCCCGACGGCGCGACGCTGCAGCTCGGGATCGGCGCAATCCCCGACGCCGTCCTCGCACGCCTCCTCCACAAACACGACCTCGGCGTCCACACCGAAATGTTTTCCGACGGTCTGATCGATCTCGTCGACGCGGGCGTCATCACGAATTTGAAGAAGCGCGTGCATCCCGGCCGCATCGCGACGAGCTTCGCAATCGGTTCGAAGCGTTTGTACGACTTCATCGACGACAACTCGCTCGTCCATTTCTACGCGGCCGATCACACGAACGACACGGCGGTGATTCGGAGGAACGACAAAGTCGTCGCGGTGAACTCGGCGATCGAAGTCGATCTCACCGGTCAGGTCGTTGCCGATTCGATCGGCTTCCGGATGTACAGCGGCATCGGCGGGCAGATGGATTTCATTCGCGGCGCGGCGTTGTCGCATGGCGGCGTGCCGATCATCGCGCTGCCGTCCACGGCCGCGGGCGGAACGGTTTCGCGAATCGCGGCGTCGCTGCGCGAAGGCGGCGGCGTCGTGACGACGCGCGGACACGTGCACTGGATCGTGACCGAATACGGCGCCGTCGATCTCTGGGGAAAGTCGCTTCGTGAACGCGCCGACGCGCTGATCTCGATCGCGCATCCCGACTTCCGCGCTGAGTTGCGCGCGAAGGCGGCCGATCGAAAACTCGTCGCGCGCGCATAATCGACGGAATGCGATCGTTCACTGCTGTCTTCATCGCCGTCGTGATCGCGGCGGCGTTGCTCGTCGCGGCATTCATGATTCACGCGCGGCGGCCGCGCACCGATCTCGACGAGCCTTCAGCAGCGGGCGTGCGCGCGGCCGGCAAGTGCGCGGAATGCCACGATCGCGAAACGCCGGCCATCGTGCACGAGTACGAGATGAGCCGTCACGCGGCGCGCGGCATCAACTGCTACGACTGTCATCAGGCGCGCGAAGGGCAGCAGCGTTTCGAACATCGCGGATTCGTGCTCGCGAAAACGCTCACTGCATCGAACTGTGCGCAGTGTCACGCGACGGAGTATCGCCAGTTCCTCCGCAGCCGCCACGCCGCGCCGGCGTGGGCTGCCGTCAGCGGCACGAAAGACTTCACGCCGGAGCAGATCGCGTTCGGCGAGCAGTATCACAAGGGTTGGGTGAACCGCGCGGCGAATCCGGTCGCGATGCTGGAAGGACCGCAGGCGATCACGAGCGGCTGCAACAAGTGCCACGCTGTCGGCCGTCCGAATGCCGACGGTTCGATCGGCACGTGCACGAACTGCCACGCCCGTCACGCGGCGTCGGTCGCACTCGCGCGCACGCCGGAAACGTGCGGGCAGTGCCACATGGGTCCGGATCACTCGCAGATTGAGATCTACCACGAGTCGAAACACGGCGTGCTGTTCAACGCGCAGCGCGCGAAGTTCAACCTCGCCGCGCCGGCGCGCACGCTCACGACGCGCGACATGCCGGTGCCGACGTGCGCGACGTGTCACATGTCGGGGATCGAATCGATGAACGTCACGCACGACACGACGGAGCGTTTGTCCTGGTTCCTCTTCGCGCCGATTTCCGAACATCGGCCGGCGTACGCGACCGGCCAGACGAACATGAAAGAGACGTGTCTCAAGTGCCACACGCGTGGACGCATCGATCCGTTCTACGCCGAGGCGGAAGCGGTGATTGCGAACACGAACGCGACGATTCAGCAGGCGAAGGCGATCATGGATCGGCTGTATGCCGAGGGGCGGCTGACGAAGGAGCCGTTCGATGAGCCGATCGAGTATCTGTATTTCAACATGTGGCATTACGACGGCCGCACGGCGAAGCACGGCGCTTTCATGGGCGGCGCCGATTTC
>Ga0070701_10000409_pt1 | contig 14555 bp, 3 predicted proteins | sample KBSK5102metaG_FD_65451 | JGI IMG/M metagenome (GOLD analysis project Ga0070701, IMG submission 65451) | Corn, switchgrass and miscanthus rhizosphere microbial communities from Kellogg Biological Station, Michigan, USA - KBS K5-10-2 metaG | ecosystem: Host-associated > Plants > Roots >... | reverse complement strand
ATCGGTCAAGCTGAAAGAGGTCCTCGACAAAGTCAAAGCGCTGCTCGAAGGATTCGCCGCGACGATGCAGGAGATCACCGACGCCGTCGATTCGCTCGGCGTTGACGAAGCCGCGGAGCAGGTCGTCGCCGCGGTGCGCGACCTGAAAGACAAGGCCGAGAAACTGCTCAGCGTCGCGCCGCTTCCGGAGCCGATGCGCGGCGTCGTCGAGCAGCTCACGGGCACGCTCGAAGCGATCGATTTCGAGATGCTCTTCGCGCCGGTGCGCGCGGTCGTCGAGAAAATGCGCATCCCCGCTGAAGTCGCGGCGACGATCAGGACGACGCTCGAGGAAGTGGCGAAGAAACTCCAGAACGCGATTCCCGCGACGCTCATAGCGTCGATCGACGCGGAAGTCGGCCACGCGCTCGAGCAGTTCCGCAAATTCGATCCGACGAAGCTGGGCGAAGGCGTGAAGAAGTACCTGGGCGAGGCGGCGGACTTTTTCGAAAAACTCGATCCAACAGCGGCCGTCGAAACGATCAGCGGACCATTTGATGACCTGCTCAAGGCGGTCGACGCCGCGCAGCCGCGCAAGCTCCTCGCTCCGGTCATCGCCGCATACGACGCGTTGCTGAAGAGCGTGCCGGAACAGACGCCGAGCGAATCGGCCGAGCTCGTGGCCGGGCTGATCAACGATGCGGGCAACGCGATCGCGACGAAAGTCACGAAACCGATCGAGCAAGCGAGCGGCGGCACGGCGAAGACCGGCTCATCGGGCGCGCCGGCGGATGCGCCGCCAACAGCGCCCGTGACCGAATCGCCGTTCGGCGGCTCGCCGAAACCGGGCGACGTCATTCGCGTCCTCGGCTGGCTTCCCGCAAAGCTGCACGAAGGTCTGAAGAAACTCGAAAGCGGCGCGGCCGGTCAGGCGGTGCAGAAGATCGACTCCGTCACCGGCGGCCTCGCGCGTGACCTGCGCGCCGTTCGCGCACGCGTGCTCGAGATCGACAAACGCATCGACCGCCAGCTCAGCATGCAGCTCGCGGACGTGGGCGACGCGCAACTGCGCGCACAGGCCGCGGTGAGCATTCACGCGGCGCCCGGCGTCGACGTCAGCGTGTCGCTGAATGCGATCGCGATCGTCAGTCCCGGCGAGCTTCGCCTCGCGCTGCAATCGTCGCTCGACGACATCCGGACGCGCGGCGGCGAAGCAGCCGACGCACTCGCCGGCAGCATTTCCGCGCAGCTCGAACAGGCGGCGAACGCGCTCGACAGAATCAGGCTGGCCTCCGCGGTCTCGTCGCTCGACGACTTCCTCGCCGCGCTCGATCCCGAGCCGATCGCCGCGGAGCTCGACGCGCTCGCCGAAGCAGTGATCCTGAAGTTGCCCGCGCTCATGACCGAAGTCGGAGCGGACCTGCAGGCGGCGATCGACAAACTGCAGGCGCTCGTAACCGAGCTGAATCCCGCGGCGCAGGCGCAGAAATTCTTCACCGTCATCGACGTCCTGCGCGAAGAGCTCGACCTCTTCAATCCGCAGCGCCTCGCCGACGAGCTGTCGATGATTCACGCAGCGATCCGCGCGAGTATCGCGGCCTACGATCCGGCGCTGCTGGCGGCGCACCTCGCCGAAAAGATTCACGACATCGCGACGAAGCTGCGCGGTCTGAATGCCGCGGATTTGCTTGGAAAGCTTGCGCTGTTCGACGGCATCATCAAAACGATCGAACAGGCCAATCCCGCCGTCGTGCTGAAAGGGATCGGAACGGATCTCGCGCAGGTCGGCGCGGATCTGACGAAGCTCGACCCGGCCGGACTGCTGAAGGCGATCAACGACCTCGTACCGGAAGTCGAGCATGCATTCGAGACGGCGATCAAAGCGATCGTCGCGGAGATCATAGCGCTGCTCGAATCGATCAAATATGTCTCCGGCCAGGCCCACGCCGAAGTGAGTGTGTCGGCATGAACGCGATCACCACGCTCGAAGTCCCGGGCAGCGCGCGACGTCTGCATTATGAGCGCGATGAGCGCGGGCGACTCCGCCGGATCTGGTGCGAAACGGGCGCGCCGTACTTCACTGACGACGGCGCCGGCGTCCAGACGTATGACGACCTTGCCGTCGTGCGCGAGATGCCGCTCGCACGCGGACTGCTGCGTCACGTCGAAGCGCGCGGCGAGCACTGGATCGAGGAGTACAAGTGGGACGAGCTGCTCCGCCCGCTGGTCGTCGACGGCGTTCACATCGAACGCGACGAACGGTATCGCGTCGTCGCCTGCCGCGGCGATGAGACCTGGCGCTACGGCTACGCCGGAGATCACCTCGCCGTCATCGATTCGCCGCGCGGAACGCGCTACGTCACGCGCGGAGATTCCGGTCGACCGGCGATCGTCCGCGAGCGCGATCGCGTCGACGAGATCTTCTACGACGACGATGGAGTTCGCCTCGGTGTCACTCCCCTGCCCGCGACGTGGCATCGCGATCCGCTCGGCCGCCTGATCAGCATCTGCGACTCCACCGGCCGCGTTCTCCACACCTGGCTCTGGGACGGTTTCGCATGCCTCGGCCGCATCGACGGCGAACCGGGCAATCCGCTCGCAGCGTGCTTCTCGCTCGATCCGTCCGGCACGCCGGTGCGTGTGATCGCGCGCGATCGCGTGACGCGCATCCCGCGCGACGCGTTCGGCGAAGGTCTGCTCGCACATCGCGGCGTGCCCGGTTTGTACGGCGGTGCAATTCACGATGGCTTCGTGCATCTCCGCTCGCGCGCCGTCGATCCGCGCTGCGGGTCATACGATCGCGTCGATCCGCTGCATGGACGCGAAGACGATCCGCGCCGCGATGACGGCTACGACGGACCGCTGCTGATCGAGACCGCGGCGAGCGGACCGTACGCGGTGTCGCAATACGATCCGGTCGGACGCGCCGATCCCACAGGCGAGCTCGATTTTGGTCTGCTCATGCTCGACATCACGTGGTCGGCGCAGAACAACCTCGCCGGCTGGTTCGGCCTCGACTGGACGATCGGCTGGTGGACCGATTTCTTCGCATCGATCGTTCAGCTGTTCACGCACGCGGCAGGCAGCGATGATGAGTTTTACCTCAGCCGCTTCTTCGACTACGAACGCCTCTCCAACGAGCGCACGCAGCACTGGGGACTCCGCCGCGGCTTCTTCAACAACGACCGCGCATTCACGTTTCAGCATCTCGTCGTCTCGTCGCACGAATCGTTCGAAGAGCTCGAACAGTGCAACGTCATCAATCCGAAAACGTCGTTCGCACCGACGTTGTACCGCACGCTTCTGCGCGCGATTCCGGCCGGCGGCACGACATTCCTCCTGCGCGGCAACGGAGACGCGAACCTCGTGCAGTGGACGCGGCACGGCGGACCGGCAGTCGCGGTATCGCCCGGCTCGCCGGTACCGCGCTTTCCGTCGGGCGGAATCCACCTCGCGCAGACCCGCACCGAACGCGGTCCGTTCCCCTGCTCGATCACGGAGCTCGTGCCGTCGGGCGCCACTGTCACCGCAACCCTCGCAGCGACGCGGATCGTCACGAACGTGCCGGCGCCGCCATTCATCGCGGGTGACTTCGTGGCGCTGATCGACGCGGGAGGGAACGCCGAGATCAAGACGGTGCTCGACGTGCGAGGAACGACGGTTCGTTTTCAGGAACCGGCGACGGCGCTCGCGCTGAACAACGTCACGTTGCAGCGGCTGAACGCGCCGCCGACACCGGAGACGGTGCCGGTGAGCGCGGTTGCCGCGGTGCCGGGCCGCCTCAGCACGACCGGCACGACGCTCAACTACGCTCCGAACGACGCACTGCAGCTTTCACAGGGAGGAGCAATCGTCGGCTCGATCGTCATCCGCGGATTCGAAACCGCGCTCACGATCGACGGCGCGCTCCCCGCGATGGTCGCGCCGGTCAATGTGTTCACCGCGGTTCCCGGCGCGTTCACCGCGGGAGCGCTCGCGGGCAATGTGTTGACGACAGCCGTCGCGCCACCGACCGGACCGATCGCGCTGACAGGCAACGGAGTGACGCTCGGCGCGTTCGCGACGCAAACGAGTCCGACGACGATGCAACTCGATCGCGTGGTCGACGCGATCGTCGGCGCGACACCGCAGTGGGCGCCGCTCACCGCATCACCGCTTCCGCTCGGTACCGCGCCGGCCGTCGACGCAACGACGACGCTGACTTACACGCCGCTCTCGATTCGTACCGCGCCCGCCGCGAATTCGTTCATCGTGCTGACAGATTCGGCCGGCACTCCTGTGTCAACTGCACGCGTGGTGACGGCGGTGCAATACGACGCGCTCGTTTCGACGAGCTCCGCGCTGCCGCCCGCTGTCGCGACGCCGTATCAGGTCTCGCGCTTCACGCCGAACGGCGCGCCGATTGCGAACCGCACGCTGTCGACGCAGATCGGCATCGCCGTCACGGGCGGCGCCGCGCTCGCCGGCACGGCGCTGCAGATCTTCACGATGCCGTCACCGACGCTCACCGCCGGCAACGCGACGCTCGTCAACTCCGGAGGAACGGTGACGCCGGCGGGAGTGATGTCGCTGACCGCCGCGCAGGCCGCGCTCTTCGCCCCGTCGCAACTCGTAATCCTCGGCAACGGCACGACGTTCCAGACGAACGTCATATCGAGACTCACGGCCGTCGTGACGCTCGATCGCCAGATCACCTTCACGACCGGAGCGACGCTCGATGCAGTTCCGCTCGCAGTCACCGGTCCGGTGTGGGACGCGACGTTCGTCAGCGCGACGTCGATCAGCGTGCAGCCGACGGTCGGCGGCATCTTCGTGCAGCTGCCGCGTTTCGAGGACAACGCATTCGTGCAAATTACGCCGCTGGGCAGCGCGCCGATTCAGCTGCGCGTCGCCAGCTCGATCGGCTCGCTGCTCACGCTGATCGAAGGCCCTCCCGTGACGAACGTCGCGCTCACCGTGCAGCTTCTCGTGCCGGTCGCTCCCGCTCCCGTCAACGACACGTGGCGCATCGGCCTGCGCGGCGCGATCACCGGCGGCACGGTCAACGCGGACAACACGACGACGACCAACACGATCGGTATCGACATCTGGAACACGCAGCACTGGGCCGCGAATACGATCGTCGGCCTCGTCGAGGTCGACGGCGCCGGACTCCCGCTCGCGCCGCACATCGCAATCGTGCAGAACACGACGTACAGCGCGACGTTACTGACGGTTCCGACGATCACGAACAACCTGACCGTGACCACCGTGACGACGCCGCCGTTCTACGCCGGCACGGTCACGCAGAAAGGTGCAGATCTGACGCTCGACGATACGGCCGGCGTCGCGCCGGTCGGTACGAATCTCCTCATCGCCATTCCGTACGCGCCTGCGGCAACACCGATCGCCGCGCCCGGTGGCGAGCTCGGATCCGGCACCGTGCTCGTGCCCGACGAAGTGAAGTGGGACATCGACCGCAAAAAGTCGCTCATCTTCCACGAGCTCACGCATACGCGTCAGGCAATGCACTGGGGTCCGCTCTTCTGGGGCTACATCCCGGTGTTCGCGCTGGAAGGACTCGCGGAGTGGACGACCGACGTCGGGATGCCGGAGTTCACGAGCTACATCAGCGCGACGGTGGAATCGGTGAATGGCGCGTTCGTGCTGAACGCGCCGGACGCGGCGAGCATCGATCTGAAGGAAGGCTCGGTCGTGCAGCTGTCGATGACGAACGAACCGCCGGCGCTGGTGAAGCTCGGCAAACCCGTCGGCACGCGCTTCCCGCTCACCGGCTCGAATTTCTCCGCCGGTCCCGCGCAGGTGCGCCGCAACTCGAGTCGAGCATCGTCCGCCATCGACGCCTCCCTCGCCGTCCTGCACGCCATGTCCCTCGGCGGCGTCGGCAACATCGCCGTCGGCGCGACGTGGGGCTCCGTCATCCGTTTCTTCCTTCACCTCGCGTACATCGTCAAACACCGCATCTTCCACAGCGGCACCGCGTATCCGGCGACGATCGTCGACAAAACGCACGTCAAAATGAAGGACGAGGATGGACGCCACGCCATCCAGGGTTTCCGCAACGTCTTCCTCACATCCGGCGACGACACGGAGCTGTTCGACGTCGAGAGCATCGACGACGCGACGATCACGCTGAAGAAGCCGACGCCATTCGAAGGCGACGTCGGCGTGAAGCCGTACAACGGTGACGACTTCGTCGACGGCCTCGATTACTGGACCGCATCGGTGCCCGACACGGCGAAGCCGGCGCAGATCAAAGTCCTGAAGCGCGGCGAGAAGAGCATCGGCCTCGAGCCATTCGATCGCGTGTCGATCGCCGCCGGAAAGGGCGCGTCGCGCACGAACGTCACTGCCGTCGACGGAGATCTCGTCGATCTGCAGGAGCCGCCGCGAACGTTCGGCGACAACCGCGAGCTGCGCATCGCGAAGGTCGCCGAGCGCGATCCGATCGGCGACGCCGATTCGCGCATCATGACCGAAATGAAACTCGGCTGGATGCGCTGGCTGCTCGATCCGTACGGCCAGATCCAGTACCGCGCAAATCCGAACAACAAATACCTGAACGCGTTCACACGCATCATGCGCTACGCGTTCAGCAGTCACTCCTGGTCGAGCTTTTTCATCGGCCGGCTGTTTCTCTCGGATCTTCGCCATCAGATCAGCGACGTGGACAGCCAGGGCAACAAACGCGGCGGCATCCTGTCGCCGATGGAGCAGGAGGCTGCGCAGGAGAGCGGCAATCTCTACTCCGTGCTGTCGAAAATGCACGGCGCCTTTCGCATCCCCGACGACAAGAATCCGGCGTTGGCCACCGCGACGGTCGGCGACATCGGTCACTACTGGTATTCGCCCGACTGGGTCGGCGCTTCGACGTTCGACGACAACCGCTGCCAGCCGCTGTCACCTTCGATCCCGCTCGTCGGCCGCGCCGGCACGCCGCTGTTCGACGCTCCCGGCCTCTCGTACAGGAACAACATCGTCGTCGTGCCGTCGGCAGGGAATGAGATCGGCGCCGCCACATTGAACGCCGGCATCGCGACGAACAGCCCGCGTCCCGGTACGTTCGTCCCTGATGTCTTCTATCCGAAAAACACGGCGGCCGATCCGGAGGCAGCGGCCGCGATGACGAGCCCCGCGCAACCCGGAGGCTACCGCGCCGGCGCGCGCGGACTGATCCCGGTGTCGCCGACGGTCGAGCTGTCGATCGGCGCATATGTCGCGTTCAATCAGCCCGGCGCACATCGCGTAACCGTCGATGACGGCATCGGCGACTGGACGAGCGGCCGCGCGGCGCACGACGCGAAGGCGCAAACGATCTTCTTCGACGTGACCGTCAGCGACGTGCAGATCCTGCTCGCGGGACTGCCGATCGCGCAGGCCGCTCCGCCCGCGCCCTTCACCATGATTCCGACGCAGCGAGCGCGACTCACGCCGCCAGGAACCGGATCGTTCGCGATGACGGCGACGAATACGAACGTCGTCACCATCAACAACGATCTTCTGCAGGCGGGCGCTCTCGGCAACGATTTCGTCGAGATCAGCCGCGTCTACGCCGTCACCGGCAACCCGCCCGTCTACACCGACGGCGTGCTGACGGAGAACAACGGCGTTCACCTTCCGGTACCGATCCACGTACCGGTGCGGATGATCGCGGTCAATGTCGTCAACGTGTTGCCTTTCCTGTCCGCGAACTCGCGCACGTCGCCTACGATCGCGAACGTCAATCCCGGCGGCCGCGGTTTCATCATCGTGCCCGCGAACGTCGTCTTCTCGCCCGGCGATGCGAGCGCGCCGAATGTCTACGCCTACGCCGGTCCCGGTGTGCCGATGATCGATCCGAAACCGACCGTGACGCCGGTCAACGCTGCTGTTGCCGCCGACGCCACGATGCTGCAGGACACCGGCGGCGCGGTGTTCCAAATCGATTTCCCCGCGAACGATCCGCCGGAGTCGGCGGTCACGATCACGTTCACGACGACAGTCGGAACGCTGGCGAACAAAGTCCCGATCACGACTCAGGTCCAGCTGCTGCCCGCCTTCGTGCTCACGGGACCGACGACGATCTCGCTCAGCTCCGGTCCGCTCACGATCGCGCTCAACGCCGGCGTGATCAACGTCTCAAATCCGCAGGTGCGGAATGGCGACCCCACCGGCATCACCTTCGCGCCACCGCTCGCCGGTCCCGTTTTCTCGATCACCGCGAGCGCCGCAACGCCCCTCGGTCAGCGCCAGATCATCGTTGCCGATGCCTCCAACCCCGGCAGCTTCGCGACGATCACGATCACCGTGCAGGCGTAGGCGGGCGGCCGCTCATCACACCGCTTCCTCATCATCCACGTTCCACGGCTTCGCACCGCGATTCACCCTCCCCGTCCCAAAAACCGCGCCCCACCCGCAACAACATCTGCGCCTTCCCGTAACCCCACGTCCATGACCGCCCAACTTTCCATTCGTGACCTGTCCAAAACGTATCCGAACGGCACCCGCGCTCTGAAAGGCATCTCACTCGATGTCCCGCCGGGAATGTTCGGATTGCTTGGGCGCAACGGCGCGGGGAAGTCGACGCTCATGCGCATTCTCGCGACGCTGCAGGAACCGGACGAAGGGACGATCAGGCTCGGCGAGCTTGATGTCATTCGCGAAAAGGAACGCGTGCGCGAGACGCTCGGATATCTCCCGCAGTCATTCGGATTTCATCCGCGTGTTCGGGCGGAGCGGTTGCTGGATCACTTCGCGATTCTCAAAGGGCTCGTGGACGCGAGCTCGAGGCGTGACGTCGTCGAGGCGTTGTTGAAGCGCACGAATCTTTCGGATGTTCGCAATCAGCGCGTCGGCACGTTTTCCGGCGGCATGCGGCAGCGGCTCGGTGTTGCGGTCGCGCTGCTCGGAAATCCGAAGCTCATCATCGTCGATGAACCGACGGCCGGGCTGGATCCGGAGGAGCGTGTGCGGTTCTTGAATTTGCTGAGTGAGATTGGGGAAGCGAGCGCTGTCATTCTTTCGACGCATATCGTCGAAGACGTCGAAGAGTTGTGCAGCAATCTCGCGATCATCGATCGTGGCGAGATCCTCCTCGCCGGCGAGCCATCGCGCGTCATCGCCGATTTGCGAGGGCGAATCTGGCGCCGCACGGCGACACGCGAGGAGCTGCCGGCGCTCGAGCGCGAGCATTCCGTGATCTCGACGAAGCTGCTGGCGGGACAGACGATCGCGCATGTCTTCGCCGAGCAGTCGCCCGGCGCTGGCTTCGAAGCGGTCGAACCGGATTTGAAGGATGTCTACTTCGCCGTCATGGGCGGTCACCGCGGCGCGCGGGCGGCGGCATGAGATTCGGCGAAATCTTTCGATACGAGCTCGCTCACCGGCTGCGCTCCATTTCGACGTGGCTTTACGGCGCGTTCCTCTTCCTCATCGGCTTCTGGATCATCCACGTCGCGGTCACCGGCACGAACCCGGTTCACGTCAACGCGCCGCAGGGCATCGCCGAAAAAACGGCGCTCTTCTGCGGGCTGTTCGGCATCCTCGTGACGGCCGGCCTCTTCGCCGACGCCGCCCTGCGCGACCGCGCGGCGGAGATGGAACCGCTCCTCTTCACCACCCGCCTCCGCCCCGCCGAATACCTCGGCGGCCGATTCCTGGCAGCGCTGGCGATCAACAGCATCCTCATCATCGCGAGCCCGCTCGGCATCGCGGTCGCGACGATGATGCCGTATCTCCCGCGCGATGCGTTCGGCGCGAACCATCTCGCCGCGTATCTGCAGCCGGTGCTGTTGTTCATGCTGCCGAACCTGATTCTGATCGGCGCGATCCTCTTCTCGATCGCAGCCCTCACCCGCCACACCATCGCCGTCTACGTCGGCGCAATCGCGATCTTCATCGGCTACATCGTCGCGTCGAATTACTGGAGCGGGATCGCGAATCCGATTCTGTCGACGCTCGCCGATCCGCTCGGAATCAACGCGCTCAAAGCGATGACGAAGTACTGGACGCCGCTGGAGCGCAACGCGCGTTTCATCGGCTTTCCGCCGATGCTGTTGTGGAACCGGCTGCTCTGGATCGCGATCGCGGCGACGCTCTTCGCGGCCATGCAGCGCACGTTCAAATTCACGCAGCGCGACGCGAAGCCGCGCAAAGAGCGGGCGCGCCGGACGGAGATCGTCGACGCGCCCGCGACTACGCGGCATTCAGGATTGGTTCCGCAAGTCAGCGGCGTCTTCGGACCGCGCACGCGCATCCGTCAAACGTTGTCCGTGACGTATCGATCGCTCGCCGATGCGATGTCCGGCATCGCGTTTCCCATCGCGTTCGTGGCGGCGATTGGTCTTGTGTTGCTGTGGGGCTGGAACGTCGGCGAGACGGTCTACGACACGATCACGTGGCCGCTCACGCATCTCGTCGCGAACATCGTGCTGACCGAGCGCGCGATCGTCATTCCGTGGCTGGTCATCGCGCTCTTCGCCGGTGAGCTCGTGTGGAAAGATCGCGACAACGGATCAGCGCAGATCGCAGACGCCGCGCCCGTGCGCACGGGCGTCGTCCTGCTCGGTCGCTTCCTCGCGCTCGTCACCTTCATCGCGATCTTCGAACTCGCGTTCATAATCGGCGGCATCCTGCTGCAGGCGCTGCACGGCTACTACGTTTTCGAGATCGGTCTCTATCTGCGCATCCTCTTCGGATGGAACTTCACCGAGTACGTACTGCTCGCCGCACTCGCGATGACGCTGCACGTGTTCGTGAACCACAAGTACGTCGGACACGTCGTCGTGCTGCTCGTGACGATCTTCAGTTACGCGTCCGCGTACGGCATCCACCATCTGATCGTCTTCAATGGCGGGCCGCGGCTCACCTACTCGGAGTTGAACGGCTTCGGACCATTCGTCGAACCGTTCGTCTGGTTCAAGTTGTACTGGGCCGCGTGGGCGATGTTGTTCGCAGTCGTGATGATGCTCTTTGGGGTTCGCGGTCCGGAGCTCGGGATCCGTCAGCGATTCGCCACCGCACGCGCGCGCTTCACCGGACGAACCGCGCGTATGGCGGGACTCGCGGTCGCGCTCATCCTCGCGCTCGGCGGATTCATTTTCTACAACACGAACGTATTGAACGAGTACGTCGCGCCGCAGAACGCGGGTGCATCGCAGGCTGAGTACGAACGTCTTTACGCGCGATACAAAGATCTGCCGCAGCCGGTGATCGACGGCGCCGAGCTGCGCTTCGAGCTCTATCCGGATACGCCGGCCGTCGACGTGCGCGGCACGTATCGACTCGTGAACCGCACGAAGGTTCCGATTCAATCGATTCACATCGAGAGCCCGAGCGGCGGCGATTACATCGTCCGCTCGATGAAATTCGACCGCGCCGCGAAGGCGGAGCTGACCGATCGCGAGCACGGCTATCGGATCTTCGCGCTCGATCGTGCACTCGCGCCGGGCGACTCGATGCAGTTCGCGTTCGACGTGTCATTCCGGCCGCGCGGTTTCCGGCACGGCGTCCCGCAGACGACGATCGTGCGCAATGGCTCGTACGTCGACAGACGATGGCTCCCGTTCATCGGCTATCAACCGGCCTTCGAGGTCCAGGACGCCGCGCAGCGCAAGCGCTTCGGGCTGCCGCCGCGTCCGTCGATGCCGAGTCCCGGAGATGTCGCGGCGCGCCAGTATCAAAGCCCGTTTCGCGATGGCGATCGCATGCACATCGAGACGATCGTCGGCACGCCGGCCGATCAGCTCGCGGTCGTCCCGGCCATGCTGCGACGCACGTGGACGGAGAACGGCCGCCGCTACTTTCACTACAGCTCGCGCATTCCGGAGACGTTCAGTACGTCCGTCTTCTCAGCGAAATACGCGGTCGAGAAGGGTCGATGGAATGACGTCGACCTCGAGATCTATCACCACCCGCCGCATCGCGCCGATCTCGCTCGGATGATGGCCGGGATGAAGTCGGCGCTCGACTACTACACGACGACGTTCGGCCCTTACCCGTATCGCGAGCTGCGCATCGTCGAGCTGCCGCCATACAGCGTCAACGGCCGCGCGTTCCCGTCGGCGCTCGCGCTTGCGGAACAGAACTTCGTCACGCGCACCGGGCCGGACGTCGTCGACCTTACGTTCTTCGGAACGACGCACGAGGTTGCACATCAATGGTGGGGCGGACAGGTTCGTCCCGCGTACGCGAAGGGACGCGGGTTCGTGTCCGAGGGGATTGCGAATTACAGCGCGATGCTGGTGACGGAGAAGGTGCTCGGACCCGCCCAGGCGCGACGCGTGTATGACTATCAGATGAATCGCTATCTCACGCGTCGCGGTGAAGACGGCGGTGACGTTCCGCTGCTGGAAGTCGACGACAAGCCTCACGTCGCTTATGGCAAGGGCGCGGTCGCGATGTACACGCTGCGCGAGCAGCTCGGCGCCGACGTCGTCAATGGCGCGCTGCGCCGCTTTCTCGAAAAGTACCGCGGCTCCGGACCGCCGTACGCGACGTCACTCGATCTTTACGCGGAGCTGCGCGCCGTCACGCCGCCGGAACTGCATTACCTGCTCACCGATCTGTTCGAGACCATCACGCTGTGGGATCTGAAAACGCAGAGCGCCGCCAGCCGCCGTCTGCCCGATGGCAAATACGAAGTGACGCTCGAAGTGGTCGCGCAAAAGCTGAGAGCGGACGGCATCGGCGCGGAGACTCCGACGCCGATGAACGACTTGATCGAAGTCGGCGTCTTCACGCGTGGCAAAGACGATCCGCAGTATCTGACGCGACAGCGCATCCGCAGCGGCAAGCAGACCATTCGCATCGTCGTGCCGCAGGAGCCGTCACGCGCCGGAGTCGATCCGATCGGAAAGCTCATCGAGCGCGAGCGCGAAGACAACGTGGTGGAGGTGAAGAGCAAGCCGTAGCGGGAACGCTGACGCCGCGAGCGCTATCATCGTCCCTGCCCCGCATTACCGGGCGACACGATCGAGGAGACGGTGATGCTCGGCTTTTCCGGATGGGTTGCAAAGCGTCGCTGGCGAACACGCGTCAACGCGTGGATCGCTGAAGACGTCCTTCCGCTCCTCAGCAGCTCGCGCGGAGACGAGCGCGTAAAAGCCGCCGGCGACGAGCTCGCGCGCAGGCTTGCGCGTCCGCTGCGGATGCTCATTTTCGGCGCGACCGTTCTCGACAGAACGCGCTTCGTGTATCGCATTCAGTACGCGCTTGCGTGGCTTTCCGGTCAGGAAGACATCCTCCTCAAAGGCGAAACGCTGCGCGCGTTCTGCGATGTCTCCACTTCGCTCGCGGTGCTCGAGCGGATCACGTCCTCGATCGCCGCGGAGTTGCGGCTCGATCCTGTTGATGTCCAGCTGAAGATGGCCGCGACGGCGCCCGCGTGGCGCGAGCCGCTGATTCTCGCGGGGCGCGGTCGGCTCGCCGCAGGACGCCACGACGACGCGATCGATCTCGCGCATCGCGCACTCGCGCTGATCAGCGCATGCCCCGACGCGTCACGTCTGCTGACCGATGCGCTGCGTGCGCGCGGCGACAAAGACGGCGACGTCCGCGGCCGCTTCTGTTCGCGGCCGTTCGAAGTGCTCGTCAGCACACAGACCACGCGATGGAGCGCGACCGCCGACGCGAACGAAACCGTCATGGGCGAGTCGTATCTCTGCGACTGCGTCGCGTGGCTGCCGTTCTCGATCGGCAACGTCATCGACGCCGAATCGCCGAACGCCATCTGGAACTCCGCGGGCGCGCAGGAGGTCCGGCGCTCCATCCTCGACGGTGACTTTCGTTACTGCAGCCGCACGATTTGTCCCGCGATCGTCAACGACCTGCTGCCGAAACGCGAAGAGGTCGCGACGCCGCGGCTGCGCGACATCATCGACGAGCATCGCGTCGTGCTTCCCGATCCGCCGCGGTTGCTCTCACTCGGACACGACGCCTCATGCAACCTCGCATGCCCGACGTGCCGGCCGTCGATTCTCATGGCCGATCGCGAGCAGAACGAGCGCCTCGACGCAGCGCGCGATCGCGTGATCCTTCCGTTTCTGCGCGGCAGCGACTCCACGAGCCTGCGCCTCACCGCGTGGGGCGATCCATTCGCGAGCCGCCACTATCGCTCGATCATCGAAGCGCTGCGCGGCGACGAATATCGCGGCGTGCGCCTCTTCCTTCTCACGAACGGATTGCTGCTGACGCGAAAGCAGTGGGCCGCGATGCCGCATCTCGCCGATCGCGTCGTCGCGCTCAACGTGTCGGTCGACGCCGCGACGAAAGAGACTTACGAAGACGTCCGGCGTCCCGGCCGATGGGACGTCATCGAAGAGAATCTCCGCTTCTTCGGCGAGCTGCGCCAGGCCGGACACTTTGCGCGCGATGCCGACAGCGACATCGCCGACCAGGCCACCGGCTTCGGGATTTTCTTCGTCGTGCAGAGCTCCAACTTTCGGGACATGCCCGCGTTCGCGCGCCTCGGCCGCGAGATCGGAGCCGACTACATCGGCTTTCAGAAGTACATCAGCTTCGGTCACGAAGGCACCGGCTATTCCGCGAAAGATGTCGCGTCGCCATCGCATCCCGATCACGCGGAGTTCCTCCGGATC
>Ga0070701_10000407_pt1 | contig 14564 bp, 18 predicted proteins | sample KBSK5102metaG_FD_65451 | JGI IMG/M metagenome (GOLD analysis project Ga0070701, IMG submission 65451) | Corn, switchgrass and miscanthus rhizosphere microbial communities from Kellogg Biological Station, Michigan, USA - KBS K5-10-2 metaG | ecosystem: Host-associated > Plants > Roots >... | reverse complement strand
CTGAGCGTGTCCGCCTCAGCGACATTGATTGCCCTGAAAAAGGCCAAGCCTACGGCAAGCGAGCGAAGCAAGCCGCCTCGGCCTTTGTCTTCGGGAAGGAGGTCACCCTTCAGACTTACGGCAAGGACAAGTATGGGCGGACACTAACTGACGCGGCGCTGGGTTCCATGGATGGCACGCAAGCCCAGAATTGGAGGTATCTCCATGGGAGGAGAGCACCTTGGATTCCCGACCAAACGTATTCGCTGTCCTGTCCACGGTAGTGTTCATGTTCATTATCACGGCCTGCCAGTCCACAACCGAGAAAACGGTCGACCAGACGCTTAGTGATGCCTCGATCTCGACAGCCGTGCAGGCCAAGTTGACGAGTGACCGTGTCTCGCAATTCCTCCACGTCAACGTGACTACTGAACGTGGGATTGTGACTCTGAGCGGCATGGTGGCAACTAAGGCACAGCGTGGTCAGGCTGAACGGCTCGCTCGACAAGTAAAGGGCGTGCTAAAAGTAAAGAATATTCTGCAGATCAAGAATCATCCCACCGCTGCTGGCAAACCGGTCCCGCCGAATCACCTTCCTGACACAAAAGGCCCCCCCCTGCAAGGGGTGCGGACCATTCAAGGGGAAGTCGTACGAGTGGATGGGGAGAACTATATTGTGAAGAGCGACGATGGGCGGGAAGTACAGTTCCAAGCAGACATGATGACCCGGCGCCTCGAAACCATTCAATCCGGAGATCGGATCGAAGCCGACGTCGACGATGACAATTATGCGGCTTTACTGCTGCTCTCACAAAGACCAAATACTCCGGGCAAATAGACGAGAGACGCTAACCATCACAGTCTAACTTGATAGTAACCGGACTGGCCAATCACGAAATCAGAGCTATGGCAGTCAGTCGCGAATGGTGAGCCATCGTGAACGAGATCGACTCATCGCGCATGACAACGTGAAGGATCAGAACAGGCACGGCCCAGTAGGCCACGGGGACAGGTTAATGAAGCATTGAATGAAACGAAGGGGGCCCGCCTGTGAGACTGACCCCCTGGAGGGATTATACGTCGAAATTTCTGATCCGCTCCTTATACTTGCTCCTCTTGATCCTGCAAGAACATGTCCTCAGATTCGATCTCGAATTCGACTGCCTTTGTGGCAGATAAACTCTCTCGCACATACGTTCTTATCTGAAGAGGGAAACTCAGGGTGTCTTGTGCAGCATCTGAGTCTTTAACGGCCCTTTTGGAATCGCGGAGGGACCGAAGACGGCGGTAATGGCTGTCGCGCTGCCGAGGTAGCGTGCGGAAGAAGCCGCCAAGTAGTGCGTCTTCCTCGCGCCGACGAGCAGAGTACGCGGAGACTTGCACGTCCCGAGACAGGCACTCTCGCCCAAAGGTGATTAGATGATGTCCGACCATCGCAATCTGGAAGACCGATTCGACATTACCCTGGCGCAATTCTCGCCAGGTCATTTTCCAGAGTTCTCTCCGGTAATCGCTACAGATGCCGACCCGCCATGCGGTCCGCCCGAAGACTGCGCGTCGCACATTGGAACTCTCCTAGGTGCACCCACCAAACGATTTCGCCGCAATCTGGGCACTCTTATCAATCTGGGTGGGAAAGCGCTCGACCAAAACCTCGAACAATTGCGGATCATGGTCACGGTCAGAGAGCGAGACAGTAGCGCCTTACGTTCGTATGTCGCCCGATTCCGCTAACTGGCCTTCTAGGCGGCTTGCGGCAACTCGGCAGCCTATAGTAGGCTGAAGCCGTACCTCTGGCATGACTCGGAGGGGCTGATGGAGCCGATTTGCCGCCAGTTGATGGCTGGTTTGATCGTGGTCACGATAGGATATTTAATCGGGTGTTCGGGAACCGAACAGGACTCCCAGCTTCCTACCAACACCAGTGCGACACTGCAAACCGTCACAACGAATCTCGCTTTTCCGGTGTTTATGACCGTTGCTCCGGACGACATCACCAATGTGCGTCTTTTCATTGTCGAAAAGGAAGGTCTCATTCGGATTTTCAACACGAACAAATCATCCCTCAATCCAGACCCTTTTCTTAATCTCATCGGACTGGTCTCCTCAATGGCAGAAGAGCGGGGCCTTCTGGGTATGGCTTTTGACCCCGGTTACACTACGAATGGTCAGTTCTATGTCTTCTACACCACCAAGCAGAACAGCACCAGTCAGAACGGCGATCTTGTGATCGCTCGGTATGTGCGAGGAGTGACTTCAGACTTTGCCAATCTAGGCTCCGCAGTGATTCTACTCACCATTCAACGTGATCCAAACTTATCAAACAACAATGGGGGGATGCTTGCGTTTGGTACGGATGGCTGTCTCTATGCCGGCGTCGGTGATGGAGGGGGTATCGGCGACCCGAACAACAATGGGCAGACTGTGAGCAATAGGCTCGGAAAACTCTTGCGTATCAATCCCGCAATCGGTGGACCCTGTGTCACGGGTTTCCCTCCAAACCCGTTCACAGGCCTAGGCGCCCCCGAAGTCTGGAGCCTCGGGCTCCACAACCCCTGGCGGTTCTCCTTCGATCGGGTAACACAAGATCTGTATATCGGGGATGTCGGGGAAAGGGCAAGGGAAGAAATAAATGTCTCCCTCGCCCCGAACGCAGGGCGAGCGCTTAACTATGGCTGGCGATTCATGGAAGGGTTTCTCTGCTTCAATCCCTCTTCCAATTGCAATTCTTTCAACAATCTTACTTTGCCAGTACTCGACTATCCTCATGCTGACGGAGCTTGTGCGGTGACGGGCGGGTATGTCTATAGAGGGTCCGCAATGCCGGCGCTGCAAGGCACTTATTTCTATGGAGACTTTTGCGCAGGCTTTGTCAGGAGCTTCCGTCATCAGGATGGACAAGCCACACAACGGACAGAATGGCCGTTACTCAATCCTCCAGGAGGCTCGATAACCAGCTTTGGTGAGGATAATGACGGTGAACTCTACGTCATGACCAGTGGAGGCGGCCTGTTCAAAGTCGTTCCCAATTGACCAACGCGCGATAGCGCTCGGCAGCCCGAGGAAGCAAGGCGGCAACTCGCTCCCACGAAAGATGGCTACCTGGAGGCAGTGCTCACCGGACGCTATGAAGGGGTCTTAAAACTGGCGGTTGGGACAAAGTTAAATAATGTGGTTGCGGGGGAGCGATTAGGAGTTATCCCGCCTGAAAAGACGCGCTGAAGGGATATATCGCACGGCATGCTCAGATCATTAAACCTCCCAAAGATCGTATAACCGGTCACAGGGGACGGGCATCCTGAGCTGCACCATCTTCGACAAGATTTGAAAAACTATCAATCAATCTTTATCAAAAGGGAAGCCTGTGAGGGGTGGGAAACGAATCGGTTCGGGGCGAAAAAAGGGGGTGCCAAATAAACGCACCACTGCATTGTTGGACGCCGTTGCCCAGGGCGGGTAGATGCCACTTCAACAAATGCTGGACCGGATGCGCGATCCGCTGGAGGATCCTAAAATCAGAGCCCAGATGGCGGTTGCCGCCGCCCCCTACTGTCACCCTCGGATCGCCAGTGTCGAACTCACCGGCAAGAACGGGGGGCCGATTCAGCAACAGATCGTGGCGCTCCTCGTCGATGGGACGGAGGCCACCTCCGAGGAAGTGTGAAAGGAAATATCCCTTTACCGTGTCCCCTGTGGGGCCCACCATGCCCTGGTGGGCGAGATCGGGCGAAAGACCGAAGGCGACGGTTCGGGTTCCAGACCGATCCACCTTTCCTGTTCGGGAAGATACGTTCTTTCCGGCGCTGTCGAGATCTCCGAGGCCTTCTTGCGCCGGCTCATGATTGTGCTGAGAGTCCCCTTGCGGACGTATTTCATACGGCTCCTCCAATTAGCATCGCTACAACTGCCGATGGGTTGGGCGGCGGACTATCTGTATCCTAACGAGACGCAGGCAATTTTAGGCGAGATCAGAACCCGCGAGGCTCTGGAATCAATTCAGATGCAGCGGAAAAACCGCAGGCATTTTCGTTTCATCGAAAACGACCGGAGCCGTTCGCTCGTCGACTGCCCTGAGTAATGCCAGCCTATGCGCGGACGGGGTGTTGACGTGCACGCACGCCTTTGTAGGGGGGGCCGCTGCCGAGGAGCTCTTCGAGGAGACGATGCAGTTGATCGGCTTCCTGAGCTTGAAGTCGCTTAAAGGCCAGACCAAACTCCCACCCCTTCACCCACTTCACGGTCGCCTGTTCAATGATGAGCTGTTTCTTGGAGATCGGGAGCGAGAGCTGCACCCTCAACGTCTCCCCTGCGACCACAGGATCATTGCCAAGAATCCGGCATCCCACCCGGGATAGCTCCTGCACAATCCCTTGACCGGCTGAGTGTTGGCCCCGATAGATCATGGTGATTTGCACGGGGAAGCGTGATGAGACCCGGACCGCAAACCGTGTATTCTGTTTCTTCATGGTGATGACCCCATGACAGCTGAGGCGCCTGTCTGAAGCATAGCATGGGGGGGGTGAAATACAAGGAAACATTCACCTTTAAGAGCAATCATAGGTCCCCGTCCTAAGTCGTCCAGCATCCTTCAAAAGAGACCCTCGTCCCCCCTTCTGGGTATCTAGGCAGGTTGGAGACCTCGTGAGATAAGCGAATACAGACGGACGGCACTCACTTCAAGCCAACGTCTAACGGCGTCAGTCTCAAATTATTTATTATCTATAACGGAGGTGTCAGATGGTGAAGCACGTTGTTCGGTTCATGCGGGAAGAGGAAGGGGCGACGGCAGTGGAGTATGGCCTGATGGTGGCCTTGATTGCAGGAGCCATCGTGGTTGCGGTGACCCTGATCGGTACAAACTTGTCGACTCGGTTTAACACCACGGCCACGACGATCGCATCCTAACGAATGGATGGGCTGAGTCGATTGGGCCACCCCAGTCGACTCAGCCCCGGCTCGAGACAACAAAGGGCGGGACACAATGCCACAAAAAATGCACTTGGCGACAGATGCGGTAGGGGCCACATCGGTCGAATATGCCCTCATGGCTGGCCTAATTGCCGTTGCGATTGCGGCGGCTGTAGGGACTCTGGGGACTACTGTCAATTCGCTCTTTAACACTGCCGCCAATCTTGGAAGCTAACCGAAAACGACGAGCAAAGAGAAAACCGTAGCAATGAGAATCCATACAACAGAAATGGTTCTGCTTCTCATCCTAGGGATCGCCATTGTGTCCGACCTTCGCTGGAGGATGATCCCGAATTGGCTGACTGGTCCCTCGATTCTTGCCGGGATGGGTCTCCATGCGTTTATGGATCGATGGACAGGATTAGTCTTCAGCATGGAGGGAGCAGTCCTGGGCCTAGGACTATTTCTTATTATGTATGTTTTCGGATGGATGGGGGCAGGAGACGTCAAATTATATGCAGCGGTCGGGAGCTTTATCGGGCCGGCTCAAACATTGTCTGCTGCCATGGTGATCGCGCTTGTTGGGGGGCTGCTGGCCCTCGGGACTCTCGGACTCCGTCTAGGGTGGCGGAAAACTGGTTTGTGGCTGTGGTCGTATGTGCAAGGCTTTGCCTTGACTCGATCGGTTCAGGGATTGACTCCCGTTCAGGGTCTTGCTCCCAAAGTCCCGTATGCGCTCGCGATCGGTCTAGGGACAGTCGGGTCCTATTGGTGGTACCCGCTCGATTGAAAAGGTTCGGGGGTAGGGTTCGGTTGGGAAGGCAGGGGATACCGCGAGGATTGCAAGTGTTTTTTGACGGAAATCAACTTGGCAGTAGGCTTTGGGGGGCATGATGTTGAAACAATATCGTCCACAGCTCTTCTTTGGGGCAGCAGTGGTAATCGCATTCATAACCAGCCTTCTGGTGGTCGGGTGGCTACGTGATATCAATATTAAGACCGCGGCAGAGGCTGCCATCCCGGTGATGACCACAGGGGAAGTGGTTGTGGCCAAAGTTGACCTTCCATGGGGCACGAAGCTGACCCCCGAGATGCTGCAGGTCGTGAACTACCCGGCTGGGGCCTTGCCGGAAGGGTACTACAAGAATGTCGATGATTTAAAGGATTCCGTGCTGTTGCATAATTTGACGATGAACGAACCCATACTTCGATCGAAGCTGGCATCGGGAAAGGATGTGGGCACGGGAGTGGCGGCCGTGACTGATCCGACAAAACGGGCGATGTCGGTAAAGGTTGATGAAGTGATCGGAGTGTCCGGGTTCATCAAGCCGGGCGACCATGTCGATGTGATGGTGACCATCGAGCCGGACTCAAAGTCTCAGAATCCTGTTGCCAAAATGATCTTAGGAAATCTCAAAGTTCTCGCAGCCGGTATGCAATTTGAAAAAACCGGGAATGAGAAAGATCCCAAGCCGGTTCAGGTGATGACCCTCGAAGTTGACATCGAAGAAGCGGAGAAACTCGCACTTGCCTCCACGCAAGGGAAGCTTCGCCTTGCGCTGCGGAATCCGCTGAATGCCGAGAAGGTGCTCACGAAAGGCGCCAACGTGGCTTCCCTCCTGTCATCCTTCCGTGCCAAGGAAATCAAGAAAGAGGGCACGCCGCAGCAGGCGGTTTTCGAAGTCGAAGTCATCAAGGGTGGCGACCGTACCCAAGTGAAATTCTAAGGAGAGAACACCATGAGAACCATCACGAGATCGAAACCACAGAATTTGAATCTTGCCTGTGTGATCGCGGGAACGATCGTGGCGGCAGGATCACTGTTGGGACAGCCTGTGTGGGCCAACAGTTCGGCTCCGACGATGTCGGCCCAGGCCAGTAAGGACGTGCAGGCGTTGGACCTCGTGCTGGGAAAGTCAACCGTCGTCGATGTACCGGTCGCAATCAAGCGGGCTTCCCTGGCGAATCCGGCAATCGCCGATGCGATCGTGCTATCACCCAAACAGATCTATGTGACAGGCAAGGGCTTCGGATCGACTAACCTGACGCTGTGGGGAAAGGACGATCAGGTTCTTGCCATCTTCGATGTGGAGGTGCTTCTCGATGTGGATCGACTCACGCAGAAGTTTAGCCAATTGCTGCCAGACGAGAATGATCTTCACCTGATATGCAGCAACGACCATCTTACTCTTTCGGGAACGGTGTCCAGTCCGGCAAAATTATCTCAAGCCTTGGCGGTGGCGGAAGCCTTTGCCCCAAAGAAGGTGATCAATTTGTTGAAGGTTTATCCAGATCAGAGTGAAGCAAAGATGAAGGTGAATGAACGGGAGCAGGTGACGATCGAAGTGATCAAAGGGACGGCGGTGAACTCAGTGAAGTTCTAAGTCCGGTTCGACGGCGGATGCCGTCGAGGGTTCAGCAGAAACACTCGACAAAAGGAGTGATGTGATGAAGAGATCGATGGCCTGCAGTTATCTCCTAGCATTCTGTGCCGTCCTCTGGTCCCAAGGGGTCGGCGCCCAAGGATTGGTCGATCCCAAGGCTGTAGCCACCGAGGCAGAGCGTTTTGAACTCGGTGTGGGAAAGTCCAAGGTGGTCGATCTCACCACGTCGATCAAGCGGGCATCTCTGGCAAATCCGGAAGTGGCCGACACCGTCGTGCTGTCGCCAAAGCAGATCTACCTGACCGGCAAAGCGATCGGTGTCACGACCTTGACCCTGTGGAAGGAGAATGGAGAGCTCTTTTCTGCATTCGACATCAGGGTCACTCCGGACTTGAGCCAGTTGCGGGAACAGTTGCACAGGATGCTCCCCGATGAGCCGGGTATTCTTGTGACGGCGGCGCAAGATCATGTCACTCTGTCCGGAACGATTAGCAACCTAGCCCGGCAGTCACGGGCTTTAGAAGTCGCCGAACCATTTGCACCGAAAAAAATTGTGAATTTGCTCCAAGTGGGAGGAGCCCAACAAGTCATGCTCGAGGTGCGGGTCGCAGAAATGGATCGAAACCTCATTCGTCACCTCGGCGTTAATCTGGCTGGAAGGGATTTGAACAACGGCAACAATTTTGGATTCACGGCTCTCAACAATATCACCTCCGCGGCTGGTTCTGGCGCGACGAATGATCCTTTTGGTCAGCTAGTGACCAATGCAGTCAATGCGCTGGTGAAGTTCCAGACCGGGAACATTAGTTGGACCGGATTTATCGATGCCTTGAAGCAGGAAGATGCCATTAAAGTGTTGGCCAAACCGACGTTGGTGGCGGTCAGCGGGCAGGAAGCCCAGTTTCTCTCGGGCGGAGAATTTCCATTTCCTATTCCGCAGGCGTTCGGGGTAGTCACCATCCAATACAAGAAATTCGGGGTCGGCCTGTCCTTTACCCCGACGGTTCTCACGAACAATCGCATCAGCATGGCGGTCTCTCCTGAAGTATCCGAGCTGGATTTTTCCAACGCGCTCCAGATTCAAGGATTTAATGTTCCTACGATTGCCACCAGACGAGCCACGACTGTGGTCGAATTAGCCGATGGGCAAAGTTTTGCCATCGCCGGTTTGCTGCGCGACAACATGCGTGAATCAATCGCGAAGTTCCCTGTGCTCGGCGACCTCCCGGTTCTGGGCACGTTATTCAGGAGCTCGCGCTATACGAAGAATCAGACGGAGCTGGTGATCATCGTGACCCCCCACTATGTCAAACCGATGGATGTGGCACAGCTACCCTTACCGACCGATACGTTTGTCGAGCCGAACGACTGGGAGTTCTACCTGATGGGGTTGACAGACGGAGCCGGTTATGTCTCCCCTGCCAAGCAGGCTCGTGACGGACAGCTTGCTGAGGCAGGGACGCACGGGAAATTGGACGGAGATTTTGGTCACATGGTCCAGTAGCAGGTACAGGCGATGACGAACGGCAAATCGTTCAGACGAATGACAAAGGAGTACGTTATGAAGGGATTACTGCTTACAGGAATTGGGCTCTCGATCCTCGCTGTTGTTCCCGTCGCAGGATGTACAACGAGGCCCACGACGCTAGGGCCTGATTTTGGGCTGGCCTATACCCAGGCGAACGATCAACAGACGCTTAATCCGGATGCGGGGAGCAATCTGGATCCCGTTCAGGGACTGGAGGATCCGGGGGCCGCAAAACACACGCTGGAACGCTATCGATCGTCATTCGAGAAACCAGAAGAGATTCGAAGACCCATGACGAGTACATCGATGATCAGTACTGGTATTCAAACGAGGTAGGGCATCATGAGGCTGCACAAGAAGCTTCAATCCGAATCGGGGGCCTCGGCGGTTGAATTCGCCTTGCTGCTGCCGGTGCTCATGATGATCCTGTTTGGGATTACCGAGTTCGGCTTGGCCCTTTATCGCCAGTCCATATTGACCAATGCCAGTCGAGAAGGGGCACGGCTGGGTATCGTTCAGTCGATACCAGCGATTAGTAATGGTCAAATCAATGCTGCGATCGACACTTATTTGACGGCTGCCGGTATTCCTCCTGGGAATGTAACCCGTACTATCGTGGCTGGAGGCATCACAGGTACACCGGTACAGGTCACGCTGACTCTCCCCTATACATATGCGGTGCTCCCAGGACTCACGGGGATTACACCGACGATCAACCTCACAGCTCAGACGGTGATGAGACATGAATAAGCCGCTGCCGGCGAGAAACAATGGGCAGGTCGATTGCCGGCCTTCGGTGATGCAAGATTCGAGGGGTGCAGTGGCGGTCACTGTCGCAATTATGCTTGTGGTGTTGTTGTCGTTTGGAGCTCTGGCTCTGGACATCAGCAACGCCATGATTGCGCGAAATGAGTTACAGAATATTGCTGATGCATCGGCCTTGGCTGGGGCGAGGCAGTTGGGCGTGATCTATGCGGCCTTGCCGACAGGGACACCCTACACAACCTATGTGCTCAGTGATTCTAGCGCTGTGGTCACTGCTGTTACGGCCGTAGGGGTAGCGAATCAAGCACGGCAGGTGTCAATTGCGATCAATCCCGCCGATATTGTGATCGGGGTGTGGAACTCCGGTCCTCGAACCTTGACTCCTGGGAACGTCGGTGCGACAGGGGTCAGTGTGACAGCTAGGAGGGACGGGGGTGCCAATGGCCCGGTCGCGACCTGGCTAGCCGGTCTTATGGGAATTACTAGTATGAATGTCGTGGCGACGGCGACAGCGGCGCTCACTGGAACAGGAACTCTCTTGCCGGGAGAGGTCAATGCACCCTTTGGGTTTGACCAAGTGTTTTTTAACAATCCGGCCTATTGTAATGCCCCGATCCAATTCTATCCGACCACCACCAGTTGCGCAGGGTGGCATACGTATCTTGAAAGCCCGCCAAATGCGAATACAGAGAGTCAGATTCTTCAAGGATTGACGCCGAATCCACCGACCTTTATATCCCCCCAAATAAATGCGGGCCAAACGGGCCTGGAGTACATCGGGGGAAACATGGCCTCGGCATTCCCGGACTTGATCAACCTCTTCAATGCCAAAAAAGTGCCGGATGCCAATAGCCCGAGCGGATCCTGTTGGAATATCACGGTACCCGTGTACGCAACTGGTGATACGAGTACATGTAGTAACCCAAATGGTACTTATATGACCGTAGGTGCTGCCACGGCCTGCGTGTGGAATGTACAGGGGGCTCCTAGTCAGCAAATTAATGCCACGGTTACCTGTGGTGAAGTCACGGGTGGGAGCGGTGGGGGAGGGAGCTTCGGTACCTTGGGCAGCATTCCGGGACTCGTCCAATAAATCCATCAGAAAAGGAGCTGAGCGCATGTCTGGATTTTTCACAGTATGGCTCGAATGTCGAAGTGATTCGGTCCGTCGCACGTTTGAGGAACTGCTGGCTTCTCACCGGGCATTTCTCATCAAGCAAACAGGCGGTCCTCTAACGGTCGATGTAGTCTGCGTGGAGTTGGATGAGATCAACCCAGAACGGACGCTCGACTCGATGAAGGGATTGGTGGAGAAGAATCCTGCAGTTCAAGTGTTTCTGACCTCCGGCAGGACGGATCCCCAGGTCATGTTGGAAGCCTTCCGTATCGGAATTAAAGAGTTTCTCCCTCAGCCGATTCACCGGAAAGAATTCGACACGGCGTTGAGCCGGCTGAAGGAACGTCTCAAGTTGAGGGAGGGACATAGAAGTGCCAAGGGTGGGAAAATCGTCGCGTTTCTGGGCGCCAAGGGAGGGATTGGAACCAGCACTTTGGCCGTAAACTTGGCAATGAGTCTGAGACAGCTCAATCGAGAGAAGCAGGTCGCGCTGGTCGACTTCAATCTCGATGAAGGCGACCTGCCTCTGTTCCTTGACCTTCAGACGGGAAAGGGTTTCCGGGATCTTTCCCGTGATATCTCACGCTTGGATGCGACATTCGTGCAGAGTCTCATGAGCAAGCACGAATCTAATCTACATCTCCTCCAATCCGGGTTGACGGGAACAGATGTGACAATGCATGAGCCGATTCCAGAAGGGGCCGCGTTACACACCTTGGATGTCATGCGGTCGATGTATGACCACGTGTTCGTCGACTGCGGGCACAGTCTGAGCCCTGAAACCAGGGAGGCGCTCGATTTTGCCTCGATGGTCTTCTTGGTCACCACCCTCAGCCTCCCTGCGATCCGCCGGAGCAAACAATATCTTCAAGTCATGCGGAGCGCCGGCTTCGATCATGACAAGATCAGGATCGTGGTAAACCGATATCAATCATCGGAGATCGAATTACTCCAACATGCCGAAAGCCTCTTTGAACAAAAAGTTGGCTGGTTAGTGCCAAACGACTATCCGGTGGCCAGCGGTTCGCTGAACAAAGGCGTGCCCCTGACTGAACATGCGCCGCGAGCTGCCCTGACGCAATGGTATACCACACAAGCGGCAACATTAGCCGGAGATCAGCCGCTGAAAGGTGTCGGAGGTGACATCACTACCGGGCAGAAGGATTCCCTCTTTTCACGTTACTGGGGAGAATTGACCCTCTCAACGAAGGCCAGAAGTTAGCCTTCCGTGTGAATGGCTGGACCACGTATGAAGGGAGACAGATTGTGTTAAGCGCGAAACCGAATGACCAGTCAGGACTGCAGGCCTATTATGAGGATCTCAAAGCAAAGGTGCATAGCCGTGTCATTGAGTTGCTCGATTTGACAGTGGCCAATACGATGAAGCCTGAGCAGTTAGAACAGGAGCTCACGCGCTTAGTCGAACAAATCCTCCAGGAGGATAAAGTCGCGCTCAATCAGCGGGAGCGTGGGCAGATGGTGCAGGATATTCTGCACGAGGTGAATGGACTGGGTCCCTTGGAGCCGCTGCTGAAAGACTCGACCATCAATGATATTCTGGTAAATACCCATGCACGAGTCTATGTGGAGCGATACGGGAAACTGGAACGAACGGCTGTCCGATTTCGAGACGAGACGCATCTTCGAAGAATCATCGAACGCATTGTGGGGCGAATGGGGCGTCGAGTCGATGAATCATCCCCCATGGTGGATGCGAGGCTAGCGGATGGGTCGCGTGTGAATGCCATTATCCCTCCGCTGGCGCTTGATGGCTCCTGCCTCTCGATTCGTAAGTTCAGCAAGGATCCGCTGCAAGTAACCGATCTGGTGGAGAAACGATCTTTTACACCTGAAATTGCCGAGTTGCTGCGGGGCATTGTCCGGGCACGACTCAATGTGTTGATCTCAGGAGGCACCGGAACCGGAAAAACCACGATTCTCAATATCCTGTCAGGGTTTATCCCCGCCACGGAGCGCATCGTCACGATCGAAGATGCCGCTGAGCTCCAACTCCGACAAGATCATGTGGTTCGGTTGGAAACCAGGCCTGCTAATATTGAAGGGAAAGGAGAATATTCCCAACGCGAACTCGTCAGAAACGCGCTTCGCATGAGGCCCGATCGCATTGTCGTCGGCGAGGTGCGAGGCGCCGAAACGGTGGATATGCTTCAGGCCATGAATACGGGCCACGATGGGTCGCTCACAACCGTCCATGCGAATTCCGCCCGCGACGCCTTAACCAGGATCGAGACAATGGTGGCCATGGCAGGCTTTGATTTGCCAAGCAAGGCCCTCCGGCACTACATCTCGTCCGCTCTCGACGTGATTGTGCAGCTTTCGCGCCTGTCGGATGGCTCGCGAAAAATGGTCAGTGTGCAGGAAGTTTCAGGCATGGAAGGGGAGGTGGTCACGATGCAGGAAATTTTCACCTTCGAACAGACCGGCGTCGATCAAAACGGGAAGGTCAAGGGACGGTTTCGAGCCACCGGTATCAGGCCCAAGTTTGCTGAAAAGTTCCAGGCAATGGGGATCCAGGTTCCGCATGAACTGTTCGATGCGTCCAAGGTGTATGAATGCTAACCCCGCTGATCGGTTTCGGCATCTTTATCACAGTCGTCCTCCTATTCGAGGGGTGCTATTACTTTGTCCATTCGAGGTCACGCGGTGCGAAGGATCAGCAGCGTGTGAAAGAGCGGCTGCAAAGCTGGACTGAACGACCGGATCTGAATACCACGTCAGGCCTTGTGCTGAAGGGTACGCAGCATGAGATCCCATGGCTCGACGCGTTGTTGGCAAAACTGAAAGAGGGGCAATATTTCGGCCAGCTTGCAAAAGTTCATGATCAGGCGAAGGCTCCCTACCCGCTCGGCGTATATCTGTTGGCCTCAGCGATCCTGGCCGTTCTTGGTGGGCTGTTGGGAAGTCGAGTGATCTTTGGGCAGCCGTACATCATGCTCGGCTGTGCTGCACCTGGAATGATTCTCCCTTGGGGGTATCTCTACTATCGAAAGTGGCATCGACTTGGTGAAATTAATCGACAACTTCCGGATGCCCTTGAGCTGACCGGAAGAGCCCTCCGGGCCGGTCATGCGTTGTTTGCCGGCATGAAGATGGTGGGCAGTGAGATGCGAAACCCCATCGCGGGTGAATTTCAGCGGAGCTTTGATGAAATCTCTATGGGAGTGTCTGTGCCGGAATCCATGAACAATTTAGCCGATCGGGTTGGCTTGCTGGACGTGAAGTTCTTCGTCACCTCCGTCAACATCCAACGCGAGACGGGTGGTAATTTGGCTGAAATCATCGATTCGCTGAGCCGGTTGATCAGAAAGCGTTTCGAGTTAAAGAAGAAGGTGAGCGCCTTATCTGCCGAGGGACGGATTTCCGCCTATGTCTTGATGTCATTGCCCTTTGGGATGGGGCTGGTTCTCCACTTCCTCAATCCTGAGTACCTGACGCCGCTCTTTACTGACTCCATCGGCCAAGCGATGATCGCTGGCGCGATCATGATGATGATAGTCGGTGGCATTGTGATGAAGCGGCTGATCACCATCAAAGTCTAACGAAGGATACCTGATATGGATATGACTTGGGTCATCGCTTTTTTAATCTTCGCGATGGTGCTGCTGTGCAGTATGGGGCTCTACCTTGTCCAAGGAGCACGAGCGACGATGAAGGTCGTCAAGCGTCGTGCGGAAGGTCAGATTGGCGTTGTGGATTCTGACAACGCGTCCATTGGCCTGGGTGCGAAAGACAAACTCTTTTCATTGCTCACGCGTCTGGGAGAGGCGAACAAGCCATCCAATGAATCGGAAGTCTCAGCCATTCGGGGCGCGCTTGTATCTGCAGGCTATCGACATGCCAAAGCCCCGATTTTATTCATGGG
>Ga0070701_10000405_pt1 | contig 14587 bp, 16 predicted proteins | sample KBSK5102metaG_FD_65451 | JGI IMG/M metagenome (GOLD analysis project Ga0070701, IMG submission 65451) | Corn, switchgrass and miscanthus rhizosphere microbial communities from Kellogg Biological Station, Michigan, USA - KBS K5-10-2 metaG | ecosystem: Host-associated > Plants > Roots >... | reverse complement strand
CGACTGTCGCGATTGCAGGCTGCGGAATCGGGACGAGTTTCGGACCGCCGAGAATCGAAGCGGCGCCGGGAGTCGGTCGGATGAGATCGTTGTCGCTGAGCAGTCCCGAGTCGAGCAGCCGCTCGCGCACGCGCTGGCGGATCTCTTCCATCTGCCTGCGCTGCTGCACGCGCTGCGCATCCGTTCGATAGTTCGCGCTGCCGCGATCGATCGTCGCGTCGCAGTGGCACGGTCCGAAGCGATCCGACTCGTACTGATTCTCATTACGCACGCGCTTCATGTAATCGACGATCGCGAGTGAGTGCTTCATCGCCGCGTCGCGCGCGCGTTCGCATGCGGACTGCGATGCGAACTGATCGGTCGCGTCGAACTCCGCGAACAGCCGCGTGTCCGGCCTGTAAAGCGCGACGTGATAGTGAAAAACCTCGCACGTTTGCGAGCCGGCGGTCGTCGCCGGCGGACAGGTCAGCGACTGCGCGAAGGCGCTGCCGGAGCTCGCAACAATGACGGCAAGCGCGAAGGAAACGATGAGCGATCGCATGGAGGACTGCGCGCGATTATACCCGCCGAAGTTCAACGTTCCCGCGCGGCAGTCGTACCCATCAACGGTAACGAAAGGAGCTACCGAAATGAACAAACGCACAGTCACACTCGCAGTTGCGGCGATCGTCGTCGCGCTTGCCGCGGCACCGTTCGTCGTTGCACAGGAACGCTTCCATCACCGCGGTCACATGGGCGCCGACGGCAGCCCGATGATGATGTTCGGCCATCTCGAGCGCATCAAAGAAGCGCTCAATCTTTCCGACGCGCAGGTCGAGCAGATCAAAGCGATTCACGTCGCGCTGCGCGAACAGAACGCGCCGTATCGCGAATCGCTGCACGGCGGATTCGGCGCGGTCGCGCAGGCGCTGCTCGCGAATCCGAACGATCTCGCCGCCGCGCAGGCGCTGCTCGACAAGCAGGAACAGGCTGAACGCGTGATGAAGATGAACACGCTCGCCGCCGCGGCGAAGGCGATCAACGTCCTCACGCCCGATCAGCGCGTGAAGGTGTCGCAGTTCCTGACGGAGCATCAGTCACGCCGTCAGCAGCGTGACGCGCAGTAATCGAACATGAGCTCTGCAACTGCCACGCTGTCGTTCGAAAGGCCCGGAAACGGGCCTTTCAGCACGTTCGATCGTCTATTGTTCGTGACTGCAGCATTGGAACGACAGCGGGTGCAGACGAACGAGGATCCGAGCGAGGCGCGCGCCATTGCCGCGGTCAAGGCAGGCGATGCCGCGGCGTTCGACTACCTCGTGTCAAAATACCTGAAACGAGTGACGTCGATTGCGTGGGGAATCGTGCGGAGTCCGCAGGATGCGGAAGACCTCGCGCAGGAAGCATTCGTGAAGGCGTATCAGTCGATCGGCCGATTCCGTACCGGCGAGCCGTTCGGACCATGGATCTTTCGCATCGTGACGAACCTCGCGCTCGACGTCGTCAAGCATCGCCGGCGCTTCCGTCACGAAGAGCTGAGCGACACGGAACCGGCGGAGAGACGCGATCACGCCGATCTCCCGGCGATTGCAAACGAGCTCGGCGCGCGCATCGATGCCGCGATTCAATCGCTGCCGGAGATGCAGCGCATCGTGGCGCGGCTGTACCTCGTCGAGCAGTTCGATCACGGTGAGATTGCGAAGATGATGAAGCTCAGCGAAGGAACGGTGCGGTCGCATCTCTCCCTCGCGCGTAAGAAGTTGCAGGACCGGCTGTCGGATCTCCACGAGGCATCGCATGAGTAACGATCGATTTTTCGAACGGCTGCGCGACGAAGCGCAGCAACTGCGCTACGAAGCGGACGACGTCGCGCTGACGCGCATGCGCGCACGAATCCGCGCACGCCTCGCCGCGCCGACAGTGTCGGAGCTCCTCGCGAACTGGATGCGCCCGCTGACGGTCTCCCTTTCCGCGCTCGCGCTCGTGGCGACGCTCGGCGTCGCGTGGTACGAAACCCATCCGACCGTCACTGTCGAGTCGACGATCGCGCAGAGCAACATCGAAGTCGAAATGGCCGGGTACTCATTTGGCGACTGACGATCTCACGCCGCGCCCCGCTGAAACGCGCACGCGCGCGGTGGGAGTGATCGCGGTCGCGTTCATCTGCGGAATCCTCATCGGCGTCGCGGCCGATCACGCATACCTGCTCCACGCGCGCCGCCTCATGCCGTCGCACTTCCCCGGCCGCGTGCCGCGGATGTTCGTTGACCACATCACCCGAACGCTCGACCTCACGCCCGAGCAGCGGAAGACCGTCGAGCAAATCCTCGAACGCCGCCGCGCGCGAGTCGCATCGATCTGGACGAACGTCCGCCCGCAGATCACAAGAGAGATCGAGGAAACGAACGCCGAGATCGAGAAGATCCTCACGCCCGAGCAACGCGAGAAATTCGCAAAGGTGAAGATGCGGATGGGACCCGGGCATCCGCGGTTTGGGCGGGAGTAGAAGCGGGGTTGACTGCCGACGCGTAGAATCGGCGAAGGCATGACGTTCGAATGGGACCCGGTGAAGGAGCACCTGAACCGGGAAAAGCACGGCGTCAAGTTCAAAGAAGCGGCGACGGTTTTTGACGATGACTTTCAAATCACGATCGCCGATCCGGATCATTCGATCGGAGAGTCGCGTTACGTGACGATCGGAGTCACAGCGCAACGGAGGCTCGTAGTCGTATGTCACACAGAAGACGACGATGAGCGCATTCGAATCATCAGTGCACGAACGACAACCGCAACCGAGCGTCGAATCTATGAGCAAGGCAACTGAAAATACTTCTTCCGACGAGCCGCGACCGGAGTACGACTTCCGCGGCGGAGTTCGCGGCAAGTACTACGAACGTTACCGGCAGGGAACGAACCTCGTGCTCATCGACGCCGATCTCGCGAAGGTGTTCCGAGACTCAGAGACGGTCAACGTCGCATTACGTCAATTCCTGGCGGAGCATGGCGAGCCGCCGCACGGGTCCAAAGACACCGCGCCCTAACTCGGCCGCACCCGCAAAAAGAACGTACACGCCTTCCCGGTCTTCGACTCCACCCAGATCGAGCCGCCGTGCGCGACCGCGAACTCTCGACACCTGAACAAACTCCGTCCAGTTCTTTCCGGCGCGGCCGGCTGCCACACGAATCCCGGTTCGAAGATCGACTGTCTTAGCTCCTCCGGCACGATCGGTCCGTTGTCCATCACGAAGAAGAGCAGCAGCGGTTTGCCTTTGTGCTCCATCCATCGCGCGCCGATCACGACCTGGCCGCCGGGCGGAACGTAATGCAGCGAGTTGTCCATGAGGACGCCGAGGGCGTCGGCGAGCTGCGGGTGGTCGCGGAAGGTTTCGCTGAGATCGGGTACATCAACTTCGAGCTTGATGTTCTTCAGATCGGCGAACGGCACGAAGCGCTCGGCGACGGTGCGCACGACATCCGAAACCGTCGGCAGCGACCGTGACGTGATTCCTTCCTCGACCTCCGGCGCCATCTCCAGCGACGACAAAATCTGATCGACGGTTCCCGCGAAATCGACGAGCATCGGATCGTGCTGGTTCGTGCGTGATGCCGCGATCATCGAATCGTGCAGCGCGCGCAGCGGCGAGAAAATCGTCTCGCGCACGAACGCCATGAACGACGCGTGATGACCATCGGTTTCATCCGCCGGACGGAACACCAGCACCGCGCCGCTCGCGCCGCCCGAAAGCGGAACGAGCGAATAGAGAACGTTGCGATGACGAATGCGCGTCGCAGCCGAAGCGGGAATGGCGAGATCGCCGATTCGCAATCCGGCCGCCGCTTCGATGAATGACAGTTTCGACAGATCCGACTGCGACGCGTCGAACAAACGCTTCGCTTCGTCCGTCACGAACTTCACCGCGCGATCCGGACCGACCACCGCCGACGCGACGCCGGTCGCAATCAGCACGCTCGCAATCGACGTGATCGCAGGCGACGCCGACTCCACCGGAAACGGAACGACCTGCGCTTTCGGGAACGGATCGAGCGCCACGGCGGAGCGCGACGCGGGCTGCGGATTCGACTGCGGCGGCGGCTGCGGAGCAGGAGCCGCACTGACTGCAGGCGCCGGCTGCGTCGTACGCGCAGACGCTGCCGGTGATGCAACTTCGGGAACTGCTTCCGAAGTTTTTTTGCGCGGTTTGTCGCACTTGTCGCACAGGATTCCCTGTGTGATTTCGCGGCCGCACATGAAGCATTTCTGGGCCATTGGGAGCTCCGGACCGCCGATCTTACGCGCCTCACCGCGGCTTCCGCAATCGCGTGGTATAACGCCGCCCGTCAAACGGGAGGCCTCATGAAGAACATCGTCGTCATCGGCGCCGGCACGATGGGCAACGGCATCGCGCACACCGCGGCCGCATCGGGCTTCGACGTCACCCTCATCGACGTCGCGCAGGCGTTTCTCGATCGCGGCATGTCGACGATCTCCGCAAACCTTCAGCGCGGCGTCGACAAAGGAAAGATGACCGCCGACGAAAAGGCGAGCGTGCTCGGCCGCATCAAAGCGTCGACGAACGTCGATGACGCCAAAGACGCCGACCTCGTCACCGAAGCGATCATCGAGAACGTCGCGGCGAAGACCGACCTCTTCCGAAAGCTCGACGAGCTGACGAAACCGGAGTGCATCCTTTCGTCGAACACGTCGTCGATCTCCATCACGAAAATCGCCGCCGCCACGAAGCGTCCCGAGAAAGTCATCGGCATGCACTTCATGAATCCGGTGCCGGTGATGACGCTCGTCGAAGTGATCCGCGGCATCGCGACGTCCGATGAAACGTATCGCCTCGTCGAAGAGACGTCGAAGAAGATGGGCAAGACGCCGATCGAAGTGAACGACTATCCCGGCTTCATTTCCAATCGCGTCCTGATGCCGATGATCAACGAAGCGATCTTCGCGCTGTACGAAGGCGTCGCGACGCCGGAATCAATTGACGGCGTGATGAAGCTCGGCATGAATCACCCGATGGGTCCGCTCACACTCGCTGACTTCATCGGTCTCGACGTCTGTCTCGCCATTCTGCGCGTGCTCGAAGACGGTTTCGGCGATCCGAAATACCGGCCGTGTCCGCTGCTCGTGAAGATGGTCGACGCGGGCTGGCTCGGGCGAAAGAGCGGCCGAGGGTTTTACTCATATAACAAGTGACGCAGGCAGGATGACGGAGCGGCAGTCGCGTGTTATAAGCGGCAACCAATCATGCTCTGCCAGACCTGCAGCGCGTACAACGGCGACGAGCGCGAGTATTGCTATCGCTGCCAGAACAAACTCCTCGTTCTCTCGGGCGTCAACGCGTTCGAAGAAGATGACATCGAGGATTACGAGGAAGAAGGAGAGCTTTCGCTCGACGAGCATTTGCTCGAGCGCGTCTCCGCCCTCGAAGAGATCGTCAAGCGTTCCGCCGAAACGCTGCGCAGCGTCGTCGACGCCGTGCAGAAACACGAGCGCGCGATCTTCGTCAATCAGACCGGTCTGCTCTCCGTAAAAGAGCTCCTCGAAAAGAAGAACGTCGTTTCCGCCGACGAGCTCGTCGAGCTGTGGGAATCGAAGATGGGCGAGCAGATGCTCGCTCTCGAAAAGAAGCAGCGCTTCACCGAGCGCAAAGACCGGATCATGTCGCTGTTCCGCGGTGAGAAGCGCGATCGCTTCCTTCAATTTCTCGCGGATGCCGAAGCAGCGATCGATGCATTCGATCCCGATCGCGGCATCAAGGCGCTCGAAGAAGCATTCAAGCTCGACCGCGACAATTACGAGCTCTCGTTCTTTCTCGGCGAGATGTTCTTCAATGACGGCGATCTCGATCGCGCCAAGCACTATCTCGAGCGCACGCTCGAAGTGCAGCCCGATCATTTCGACGCCGCCGTTTTCTACGGCGTGCTGCTGCACGAGCGCCAGGATCTGAAAGGTGCGGAGCGCTGGCTGCGTCGGGCCATTCAGATCTCACAGGAATCGTTTCTCCCCTACTTCTCGCTCGGCGCGATTTACGCGCGCAAGGGAAAACTCCTCCGCGCGCAGAAGTTCCTCGAGAAGGCGATTCAGCTCGAAGCAATCCCGCAGGCGTATTACCTGCTCGGCACGATCTTCTATGACAAGGGTCAGCTCGAGCGCGCCATCCGTTCGTTTCAGGCCGCACTGAAGCTCGACCCTGAATACGAAGAAGCCATCTATCACCTCGGCCTCTGCTATCTCGACCGCAACTGGAACCGCAAAGCGATCGATTGTTTCCAGGAAGCGCTCGAGCTCAATCCGAACAAGATCGAATACCAGCAGGCCGTCAAGATTTACGACGGCATTTCCGGCCACGTTCCGCTCGAAGGTCCGGCCGCTGCCGAATTCAGCGAAGCAGAGTTGCTCGTGACGCAGGGCAATTACAGTGAAGCGCTCGATCACTATCGCCGCGCATCGCAGGCCGATCCCGAAAACGTCAATATCCTGATGCCGTACGCGCTGCTCTGTTCGCATCTCGATCAGAACGGCGAAGCGATTGCCGCCGCGCGTCGCGTGCTGCATCAGAAGCCGACGGAAGTCGTCGCCGCCGCCGCATACACGACGCTCGTCGAAGCGCTGCGCGCTGAAGGCAATTTCAAGGAAGCGAATCGCGCGCTCGAAGAAATGCTGCGCGAGTACACGTCGAATTACGCGAAATCGATCGCGTATTACGAGAAGGCGTACAACCTCGCGGAGATGGAAGAGAACCTCGACGAAGCGCTTGAGAGCGCGCAGCTCGCGCTTCGCTATTCGCCGAAAGAGCTCAAGCAGTTTCCGCTCGCCGCGCTCGGCTGGGTCTACTTCAAGCGGAAGGATTTCGGAAACGCCGTCGACTTCCTTTCGAAGTCCGCCGATCTCGGCCCGACCGCGACGAACCTCATGCACCTCGGCATGGCGCTGCTCGAAAGCGGGCAGAAGGATCGCGCTCGCGCCGTTTTTCGTCGCGCGAAAAGCTTCAAGACGAAAGGCGCCGGTCTCGAGGAGAAGATTCTCGAGCAGGTACGGTCGACGACGAAGCTCATCGATCGGCTGCACGCACGCCGCCGTCGCGCGCCGAAGAACTCCTGACGGGAGCACCCGCGTTCCGTTAGCAGTTCCGTTACATTCCCTGTAAACATTTCCGCGTCTCCCTAAACGCAGTGCCACCGCGCTGCGTCAGGGAAATGATGTCGTTGTCGAAGTCCGCCCTCTTATCCGCCGCCGCCTCCCTGTTGTTCACCGCTCTCGCATTCGCGGAGCCGCCGAGGGCGCCGAAACCGAACGTCCTCGTCATCGTGCTCGACACGCTGCGATTCGACGCCACCAGTTTCGGCGGTCGCAGCGAACAGACGCCGTTCCTCGCGTCGCTCGCTTCACGCAGCGTCGTTTTCACGCACGCGTACAGCACGCACGACTTCACGCCGCCGTCGCATTTCTCGCTGCTGACCGGTTTACGCAACGGTCTCGATACCGTCGACGATCACCCGCAAATCGGAATCGCGTGGGAAGCAAAGCGCCTCGGCTACGACACGTTCGGCACCGCCGCGAACGTACTGCTCAATCCGATCATCATCGCGCCGCTCGCCGCGTTCGATCGCTATCACGAACTTTCCGCCGCTGTGAAATCGAACGCGGCGGCGGCGTTCGGTGCGTATGCCGAGATCGACATGCGCCTCGCATCGTTCGGCCTGCGAGCGACTCCGCACAATCGAGCGTCCGTTTATTACTCCGCGGTGCGCGTGCTGCCCGACGTCGCCGCGCAGATTCGCGAATCGAAAACGCCATACCTCGGCTTCGTGAATCTCACCGATCCGCACGAGCCGTGGGTTCCGAATCCCGCGCTCTATCCGCCGGAGAAGGAAGTCGTTCCGCCCGCCTTTCAGCCGGACATCATCACGCGCAGCTTCAATCCTGAGTTCGCGCATCCGGAAACGATCACCGACGCAGCGCGACGGATTCGCGTGCAGGACAAGCTGCGCCTCGTCACGTCGCCGCGGCTCATCGCGCTCGATCTCACGCCGGCACAACTCGCAACGTATCGCGCGCGCTACGACGCAGAAGTGCGCGGTCTCGATCTGCGGCTGAAAGAGTTCTTCACGCAGTTGGCGAACGAGAATCTGCTCGACGACACGATCGTCATCATCACCTCCGATCACGGCGAGTCGTTCGGCGAAGAGGACCTCATCACGCACAACTTCAAAGATCGCGGCGATTACGAATCGACGCATCACGTGCCGATGCTGATCGTTTTTCCGCCGCGCTATCGCGTCACCACGCGCGTCGTGAACGAGAAGGTGTCGATCGCCGACATCCCGCCGACGATCTACGACCTGCTGTCGCTCGACTGGTCGCCGCTCCGGAAAAAGTACGGCGCGCGTTTCGGCCGTTCGCTGCTGCCGCTCTTCATGAGCGACAAACCGCAGTACACCGCGGTCGCAACGGTACCGAAGACTTTGGGAAAAGTGCCGACGAGTGCGGAAGAAGAGGAACGTCGAAAGGCGCTGAAGGCGCTCGGCTATCTGCAGTGATTACGGATTCACAACCGTAATCGGGTTCACAGTCTGCGAGTTGATGTGAATGTTGCCTTCACTCGCCGACAGCTGAACTTTCTGGCCGCCGCCGTTGATCTTGCCGATCGCGCGGATGCGCGTCTTGCCGTTCACCTGATCGCGATGCATCGTCAGTCCCGGGAAATCGGAGTGCACGGTGTTCGCTTCAGGATTGCTCGTCACGATCGTCGCTTCGATGTCAGCCGCGAATCGCGGGCTCACGTTCAATACGACGTTCCCCTGCAGCGACTTCGCCTCGAAACGCTCCGTCTTCGAGTTCGGATCGGCGGTGATCGTGATGTCGCCCGACGTCGTCTCCGCATCGATCGGTGCCGACGCCTGGCGCACGATGATGTCGCCGCCGCCGGAGCGAAGCGTCGTCGCGCCGCCCGCGTAAAGCAGACGAATCGTGCCTCCGCCGGTCGAGATGTTTCCGCCTTCCAGCGCGCCGCGCACGAGGATGTCGCCCGCGTCCGTGTGCGCCGTCAGCGAGCGGAAGATGTCGCCGAGGTTCAGCGGGCCGCCGAGTGAGATCACGTTTGCTTCGCCGAGGACGCTGTCGAGTTTGACGGCGCCGGCGCCGGTGTCGACGCGCGCGAATCCTTCGATGCGGCCGACTTCGATGCTGCCGATCGGCACGGACATCACGAGATTGCCGTCGAACTTCGCCGCCTGGAACTTCGTTTCCCACGTGTTGCCCGCGCTCGGGATCGGAATCTGTACGCGCGGCGACTGCTGCACCGATTTCGCATCGGCCACGCGCGTTCCTTTGCGCAGCAGCACGACGCGTCCCATCAGCGACGCCGTCGTGAGCGTCGGACCTCCCGGCGAGTTGACGCTCGCGCGGAACGTCGAGCCGCTGAATCCGCCGCGCACCGGCATCGTCGTCAGGAACTCGCCCTGAATCGTGTCGGCGATCCACGTGAAATTCGAGTCGCCCGGCACGCGCACTTCGATGCTGCCGTTGACGCTCGAAAGCTGCGCGTTCGCCGACGGCTTCGTTTTGTATTCGTAACTGATGTCGCCGTTCACGGTATCGACGATCGAGGAGCCCGCGACGCCGTTGAACGAAATCAGTCCGTTGAAGTTCTTCACGGTCACGTTGCCGGTGATGTTCGTAACGCGGATGTACTCCGAAGACGTCGACGACACCTTCACGTGCACGCTTCGCGGCACGCGCACGACGTAAGAAACGGAGCTCTGCCACTTCGCGTGCACGACCGGCACTGCTGTCCGGATGATTCGCGTCTGCGCGTTGCCTTCCATCAGCACGCGCGTTTGCAGAAGGCCGGCGTCGACGAGTTGCGCGTTCTCGGCCTGGACGGTTTTGACGCACGAGACGACGAGTCCCGTCGTATCGGTTCCGATGATCTCGATCGGTCCGGTCGGATTCTCGATCCAGAACGAACCGCCGACGTCGAGCGTGAACTCGCGCGAAAAGCGCTCCACCTTCGCCACCGGGTCTGCGAAGACCGCGGTGGTGATGAAGGCGAGGACCGCCGCCAGAATGGTGCTCTTCTTAGTCATTACGGCCGAACGTTGCTCAGCGCCTCCGCGGCTTTCACGCGAACGTAGGTGTTCTCGTCGTCCTGCGCGGCTTTCTGGCGCAGCGTGTCGAGCGTCGACGCGTCGAGCTGCGTGCCGGAGCGCGCGAGATTCGCGAGCGCTTCGACCGCTTTCAGTCGCACGGCAGGATTCGGATCGCTGCGAAGCGCTTCGATGAGCGCCTGCGTCGTTGTTTCATTCGCACCGCTCGGCTGCAGCGTCTTCAGCGTGTCGACCGCGTTGATGCGAACGCCCTGATGCTCGTCGGTGCGCAGCACGCTGGCGAGCGCGGTGGCGATTTCAGGATCGGTCGTCTGCGGATTCGAATACGTGCGGCGAATCCAGTCGATGGCGCGCGAACGCGACGGCGACGTCACATCTTCATTGCGCACGACGTACGCGAGCAGCCGCACGACGCTCTTGTCGTTCGGCTTGCCGGTGACGGTGACGTGCGACGTGATGTCGAACGAGAGATTCACGTCGCCGGTCGGGTTGCTCTCCGAGAACTGCACGTTCTGAATGTCGGGACGTCCCTGAATGTCGGGATTGACGAGGCTCGCCGGCAGCACGCGCGACTCGGCGATCGAGTAAGGCATCTGAGCCGAAACGTTTTCGATGGGACGACGCTCCTGCACGAGCGCATTCGTCGGCGCGATCTGAACGGTCGATGTGCGATGGCCGGTGAAGTACGCACCACCTGCAATGACGACGACAGCCGCCGCCTGCGCCAGCCACTTCACCGCGGGACGGCGCCGGAACGGAACGACGTTCGCTGCCGGAGCGACAGGCTGCGCCGGTGCAATCGCGGCGAGGAACTTCGCCTTCACGCGCGCCGGCACTTCGACGACCGGAAGGTCTCCGAGCATCGTCCACGTCTCGCGGAACGCAGCCCACTCCGCATTGCAGAGCGAGCAGAGCTCGATGTGCTGGTGCGCGCGCTCCCGAGTCGCGGGATCGAGCGACTCGGTCAGCAGCAGCGGCCAGTTCTCCTTCAGGACATCACATTCGACCATTGGGATCCTCCGCGCCCTTCACCTGTGAGCGCTTTCTTCAGTGTCTCCATCGCCCGGAAGACTCGTGTCTTCACCGCTCCCTCGGAGCAGCCGGCGATCTGTGCGATCTCCGCGTACGACAGACCCTGATACCGCGACAGCAGAATCGCTTCACGCTGTTCCGGCGTCAGGGTTGCGAGCGCTTTACGCACCAGCGCTTCGTTCTCTCTCTGTTCGAGATCGCGGTCGGCGCCCTGCTCGGGCGACGGCAGCGTGATCAGCACGTCGTCCGCTTCCTTCGCCTTGTTGTCCGCCTTCCGCAGGTAGTCACGGCACCAGTTCGCCGTGATCGAGAAAAGCCAGGTCGATAGTTTCGCGTCGCCGTGAAACTGGCTCGCATGCTTCATCATCTTTACAAAGACTTCCTGTACCGCATCTTCGGCCGCCTCGCTGTTCCGCAGAAACCGGAAGGCGAAGTTGTAAATCCGGCCGCTATACCGTTCGTAGATCTCGGAAGCCGGGGAGTAGTCGCCCGCCTGAACGATGCGCATCAACTCCTGATCGCTCAGGTGCTTCATCTCCGCGTTTCTCTCTGCTGTGACGGTGACATGGTCGAAAGGTTACGGAACAGCGGTTCCGCTCTCTGCATTCGGCGCAATGGCCGGGCTCGTCTCGAGCGAGACGGCCACCAGCGCGAACACGTCCAGTATGAGGAAGAAGACCTCTGTATCGCCGAAATTGAACTCGAAGAGTCCGGCAACGGTGAGCGAAACCGCGACGACGATGCCGATCGCGGCGAAGCGGCTATTTGGTCCGCGCCAGCCGCGAATGCATTCGCGCACGAACAGGCCCAGCAATAAGAGATACGCGGCAAGCCCGAGCACGCCGCGCTCGGCCCAGAGCTGAATGACGTTGTTGTGGAGATGCGGGATGCGGAAGCGCGGCGCGTCATGCGTGCGATACAGCGGGTAGACCTCCTTGACATTCGCGGGGCCGACGCCGAGGAGCGGGTAGTCTTTGATGATCTCGATGCCGCCCTGCCACATCCGGATGCGATCGAAGTTCGAAGACTGCTTCGTATCGAACGTCGAGATCAGCCGGCTGAAGAGCGGCAGCGGCATGAAGTCGATGAACAGCACGAGCAGCGGCGCGGCGAAGACGATCCAGCGCGGACGCTTTGCAATCAGCAGCACGAGCACCGCGGCGAGCCAGCCGAACCACGCGCTTCGCGTCAGCGTCAGCCAGAGCGCGGCAGTCGTCAGCAGCGTTCCGCCGGCGAACATCCAGCGCCGCGGCTCGTGCAGCCAGAGCACGAGATACATCAGCGCGATCGGCAGCAGCATGCCGCTGAACGTCATCACGTGCGACGTCGTGCCGCTGATGCGATGTTCGAGATCGCGATGCGCCATCGCCGCGTACTGCCACAGGCCGTACGCCGAGAGATACGCGCCGAAAAAGAGGATCGCGCCGAGTGCGAGCTCGCGAACGCGCGGGACCTGTCGATAGAGCGCGATCGCGATCGGAAAGATCGCCATCTTTCCCCACAGCGAGCTCTCGCCGTAAAAATGCTTCGGCTGCTCGATGAAGAACGAGGAGAGGGTCGACACGATCCCGTAGACGATCAGCGGATAGATGAGGATGTGGAACGCGGGCTTCAGATCGCGGCGCCACATCGCGACGATGCCGAAGACGAGCGCCCAGAGAATGCCCTGCTCGGACGGAATCACCTGACCGGCGAACACCATGTGGCCGACGTAAAAAAACGTCGTCAGCGCAACGTAGAACGGCGTGTTTTCAGGAAGTGTGAGACGTCGCGCGAGCCACACGATCGCGGGCTACGCTTCCTCGAACGCCTCTTCGACGAGCATGACCGGAATGTCGCTCACGACCGGATAGATCCGGCGGCATTTGACGCACTGCAGTCCCTGCTCGACCACAGGCTCTTCGCCGCGGAACTTCTCGCGATATTTGTCGCGGATGGCCGCGCTGCGCGACTCGGAAAGCGCGATCGGCCGCACCTCTTCTTTACAGAGAGGGCAGGCAAGAATCTCGAGCAATTCGGTGTCGACCGCCATGGCGCGCGCAAGTGTAGCATCACGGCAATGATGCGAATCCTTCACCTCGCCGCCGGCAATCGGTGGACCGGCGCAGCCGCTCCCGCGTTCGCGGAAGTGGACGCGCTGCGCGCCGCCGGAGTCGACGCTCACTACGCATACGTCGGCGGCTACAAACTGCAGCAGAAGATCGGACATCTGACGTACGCGCATCCGCTCATCGAGAAAGCGCAGAACCCGGCGTCGTTTCTGCGCAGCGCGCGCGAGATCGAGCGACTCATCGATCATCACGGCTTCGACGTGCTGCACGCGCATCTCACCTACGACCACTGGCTCGCGCGGATGGCGGGCCGCAACGCGGTGATTGCCCGAACGTTTCACGCGCAGCGCGTGCTGCGAGGCGATCCGCTCACGCGTTCGCTCGTGCGCCGCTCCGAGCTGCTGTTCGTCGTGAACGACACGTTTCGCGACGCGCCGCTGCTCCGCAATCGCGAGACGTTCTTCACGCCGCCGCCGCTGAATACCGAGCAGTTCACGCCCGATGGCCCCGATGCGCGCGCGCTGTACGGGATTTCGCCGGAGACGCCGCTCGTCGCGGTGATCGGGAAGGTGTCGAAAGGACGCGGATTCGAGACCGCGCTGCAGACATTCGCGGAGATTCGCGCGGCGCTGCCGGGGACGAAGCTGATGATCATCGGCCACGGCGAACATCGTCCCGCGCTCGAAGCGCTTTCGTCGTCGCTCGGCATTGCGAGCGATGTGATCTGGGCCGGCTATCACGAAGACGATCTCGCCGACCACTACCGCGCCGCCGATGCGCTGCTGTTCACCGCGCGCGGCTCGGATGAAGGACATCGCGCCGTGCTCGAAGCGATGGCGTGCGGCACGCCGGCGCTCTCGCTTCCGATCGACGGCGTGTCGGCGTTGTTCCGCTCTTTGCCGCTGATCAGCGAATCGTTGGCGTCGCTCGCGGTGAAAGTGTTGCGCGAGGACTCGGATGAGCTACGGCGCGAAGTGTGGAAGCGCGCGCAGGAGTTTTCGTACGCAGCGGCGGCGAAGCGACTGCTCGCCGCATACGGACGCTGACGTACCGCGCAATAAAGGAGACCGCGACCTTTCTGTCGGGCCGTTGCAAAATGCCTCGGACGCCGCGCAGAATCAGGCGCGGTCCGTTCCCCAACCCCAATGCGCGACGATACCCTCATTGTTTTTGCCTTCTTTTCCGTGCTCACCGCCGGCGCGGCGGTCATGGCCCTGCTCCTCAGCGGCTTCTATCGCGAATACCGGAAGTCGTACCTCCTGCACTGGACGCTCTCGTGGACGGCAGCCGCCGTCTATCACCTCGCCGCGGCAATAGGCGGAGCGCTCGCGATCTTCCGACATTTGCCCGCGACGCATCCCGGCCGCGTCGCCGCGACTCTCATCGCCGGACCGGCCGCGTATCTC
>Ga0070701_10000404_pt1 | contig 14596 bp, 6 predicted proteins | sample KBSK5102metaG_FD_65451 | JGI IMG/M metagenome (GOLD analysis project Ga0070701, IMG submission 65451) | Corn, switchgrass and miscanthus rhizosphere microbial communities from Kellogg Biological Station, Michigan, USA - KBS K5-10-2 metaG | ecosystem: Host-associated > Plants > Roots >... | reverse complement strand
GCGCTTCCACTGAAACGCGGAGTGCACCGTTTCGACGGACGCGATGTTGCTGCGCTCGATCGTCACGTCCCAGCGAATTCCGTATCGCAGCGTCACCGCGTTTTCATCGATCGTCGTGCGGCGAAGGCGGAGCGCCTGATAGTCGCCGAGGAGCCAGAGGATTCCGTAGAGGTCGACGGCGGTGACGATCCATGCGGCGGTCATGCTGTAGCGCATCACGAAGAGATGCAGTCCGACGGATTCGGCGACGAGCAGTACGACGATGCAGGCGAGGATCGACGGCCAGTCGCTGCGGCGATGAAACGTGAAGCCTTCGCGAGGCTCTGGTTTTCGCCAGCCGAAGATCGCGTACCAGAACGTCGCGACTTCGAAACCGACGGCGTCGCCGATACGTGCGTTGCCGGTGAGCTCGGTGGCGACGATTCGAAAACGCGACAGCGCATCGTCGTGCTGAATCCCGCGGCGTCGGAGCGCGGCCGCCCGACGAACGACCATCGCGATGACGACGATTTCCATCGGGGCGCCGAGGATGCGGAGGTCGTGGAGAAAGGATTGATGAGGAGTCGGGATGATGCGCGCGGCGAACGCCATGCAGATGACGAAAACCGGAATGAGTGTCAGCGGCGCGACCTGCCGCGGCCGCACGAGGAAGAGGTAATAGACGAGCGGAATCGTCAGCGTCAGATCGAACGTCACGCCCCAGGCGGCGACGTCGGGATTGATCCGGAACGCGGCGCTGCGCGTGATCGCGATGCAGATCGTCGCGACGGTGAGCGCGGTGAGCGCGAAGAAAGTGCGCGGATATCGGCGGGTCACGACAACTAAGTGTACGTGCGCGGCTAAAAGGTTCGAATCAGCGCCACACCCCACGTCGTGCCCTGACGAAATGTCTCGTCGCCGAGACCGTGAGACCAGAGCTCGCGGTACACGCTCGGCGCGACGACGAACGGACCTGCGGGCATCGACAGCTGCAGTCGCACGCCGCCGTTGTTGAAGCCGCTGCCTTCGTCGATCTCACCGCTCCAGCGTCCGATCGTCTGGCGTTGTCCGTTCAGACGCGGATCGATCGACACGGTGCCGATGCGAAAGGTCGGACCGATCGACCAGACGAATGTCGCCGGCGCGCGAAAGCCTTCGCGATTTTCGTAAAGACTGAGCTTCGCTTCGACGCGCGCGACGACATGCGTGTTCGCGAATTGCGCGGACAGGAGTGGCTGCAGCGTGCCGCTGCCGAACTGAATGTGCTCGTGCTTTTTTCCTGCTTCGCCGAGTGCGACCGGATCGGGTTCGATACGGCCGAACGGCAGCGTCGCGCCGAACCCGACTACCCAGTTGTCGTGCGGCGCGTACTCGAGCGTCAGCGACGGATCGCTGATGCCGGTCAGCGTTTCGGTGCGGTGATGAATGTCGCCGTACGGCGGCGTGAACGGTGCGCCGTCGAGCGTCGTATAACGAACGCGCATCGCCTTCACGTCGTATGGCAATCGCAGCGAGAGCTGCATGTTTTCACGCACGCCGTAGTCGGCGATCAGATCGCTGTGCGTGAGTCCGAGTGTGACGTGATGTTCGTGCGGCGGAATGAACGACGTCGCGCATTCGGGCGCGACCTCCGGGCACTCCGCAACGTGCGACGTTTCAAACGTGCCGTGCGCGAGATCGAATCCGATCCGCCACTGCTGCGGTGCGACGATTTGCCGGCTTGCCCCTCCGCCGGAGAGGTTGGGATTCGCTCAGGCCGGTCAGGCAAACGCGCTGGGCGCAGCGATGAGCAGCAGCAGCGCGAAGAACGCGCGCTTCATCGTTCGGCCTTCTCGATCGCGCCGAGCACTTCATCCCACATTCCGCCCGTCACTGCTTCGACGAATTTTCCGTTCGCGTCGTACACGCGAATGTAGGGGAGCGCGGAAGCGCGGAACTCGCGCGTCGCCTGCTTCGCGGCGGCGTTGTCCCACTTGCCGATGTTTATGCGGCGCATCGCGAGATTGCTTTTGCCCTGCATCAGATGCTGCAGCCGCGCTTCGAGGACGACGCACGGGCCGCACCAGTCGGCGTAGAAATCGACGACCGTCACCTTGCCGGCGGCGAGCGCTTTCGCAACGTCGACTTTCGTCTTGCCATCGAACGTGACGACGTCGAGCTTCTTCAGTTCATCGGCCGGCAGCTTCTCGAGCTCTTTCGGTTTCTCGCCCGGGAAAATCGCGGCGAAGCCCGCGTTCTCGAGCGCGTCGCGCAGCTTCGCTTTGTCGGCGGTCGGCGCGAGGTCGACGCTGACGCGGCCGCTCTTCCAGTCGAGCTGCACGTTGCTGACGCCGGGCACCGCGCGCAGCGCTTTGATGATCGGCGGCGCGCAACCTTCGCAGTCGATTCCTGCGACGTTGAATGTGAATTTGTCTGCGGCGGCGATCGTGGCGACGAACAGCAGCGCGAGGGTGACGAGGATCCGTTTCATGCTCCTGCTGTTATCGCAATCGCGCCGCCAGCCATTCCACGATTCGCTTCGCGACGTCGCGTTTGTGCTCCGGCTGCGAGAAGCGATGACCTTCATCGGGATAGACGACGAGCTTCGTTTCGACGCCGAGAGTCCGCAGCGCGTGCCAGAACTCGAACGATTGCGGCGCGGGCACTTCGCCGTCGCGCTCACCGACGAGCACGAGCGTCGGCGTCTTCACGTTTTTGATGTAGTTGATCGGCGAGCTCTTCGCGTACACGGCCGGATCGTCGTAAACGGACGCGCCGAAGAACGGCAGCATCCACTGATCGATCGAATTCTGTCCGTAGTAACTCTGCCAGTTCACGATGCCGGCGCCGGCGACCGCGGCGCGAAAACGATTCGTCTGCGTGATGGTCCACATCGTCATGAAGCCGCCGTAACTCCAGCCGTAGATGCCGAGTCGCGCGTCGTCGACCGGAAATTGTTTTTCGATGGAGTCGATGCCGGCGAGGACGTCGCGCAGATCGCCGTGACCGAAGTCTTTGACGTTCGCCTGCGTGAACGCTTCGCCGCGGCCGTAGCTGCCGCGCGGGTTCGGCAGGAACGTGATCCACTCCTGCGACGCGATGAACGCGGTGCGCTCGCCCGGCCATGACGAAAGCGCGGAACTCGAAGGTCCGCCGTGCACGACGGCGACCAGCGAGTACTTGCGCGACGGCGAGTAATTGCGCGGCAGAATCAGCCAGCCCTGCACTTCGCGATCGTCGCTCGTCCACGTCAGCGATTTCACGTCGCCCCAGCGCGGCGCGATCGCATTCGCGTGCGTCAGCTGTTTCCAGCTGCCGGTCGGACCTGCCCAAATTTCGGGCGGTGTGCGCCACGAGCTGCGGATGATCGCCGTCGTTCGTTCGTCGTTCGCGATCGCGGCGCCGATCAGGTCGTCGGCGGTGAAATGCTCTTCGCCTTTCGAGAGCGTGTCGACGTGGCCGGTCGCCGGATCGATTCGCGCGAGTGCGGCGCTGCCGGTCATGTTCGCGCCGATCATGATTCCGCGCGGCGACCAGCGCACGAGCGTGGTCGGCGTGAACGTCGCGCCGTCGGTGAGGTTTCGCGCCGCGCCGCCGTTTGCGTCGATCAGCATGATGTCGCCGCCGGTCGAGCCCTGATCGCTCATCAGTCCTTCGATGAATGCGATGCGCGAACCGTCGGGTGACCAGATCGGATTCGCGACCTGCCACTTCGGTGTGTAGATCGGATGCATCGTTGCGGTTGCGACGTCGACGACGTGCAGCTTCGCGGTCCAGTAGTTGTTCTCGCCGGAGCCGGGAGTTGCCGTCGCGGCGATTTGCTTTCCATCCGGCGACCACGCGAATTCGTAGACATACATGTCCGCCGGCGTGACGACGCGCAGCTTGCCGGTGGCGACGTCGACGATTGCGATGCGCGCTTCGTCGATCCGTTCTTCGATGACGCCGACTGCTCGCGACATCGCGGCGAGTGCGCCGGCGACGCGACGCGCTTCTTCGATGTAGCGAATCGCGATCTCTTTTCCGTCCGGCGACCAGCGCGGCGCATCGATGAAGCCGCGAACGTTCGTCAATTTGCGCGGCGCGCCGTCGCGCTTTACGACGTAAAGCTGGCGCTGTCCGTCTTTGCTTTCCTGCAGATACGCGAGCGAACGGCTGTCGGACGAGAAGCGCGGTGATGTCTGCTCGCCGGCGCCTCCGATCGCGTGCGGCGTGCCGTTCGGTAAATCGACGATGGAGATCGCGCCGCCGGTGCGAGCCCACGCGACGCGCTTCGCGTCCGGCGAGATGTCGACGGCGCTGAACTGGCGCACCGACATCAGCTCGTTCAGCAGGCGGTCGTCGGCCGACGTTTGTGCGAATGCGCGGAAGGGAAGGAAAAGAAGGAAGAGGAGCGAAATCGCGAGCGAACGCATCGCGCAATCGTAACTGCCTTGACGCTCCGTGCGACCACTCGTAGATTGACGTTCCCCATGCCGCTCGACGCTGCGCAGTACCGCGAGGTCTTCGACCGCGTGCACGACATCGTCTACGTGCGCGATCTCGACGGCGTCATCATCGACATCAATGAAGCGGGCGCGCGTTTCTTCGGGCGCGCGAAGGAAGAGCTCATCGGTCAGACGCTGCATCGTTCGTCCGACGATGAGCAGGCGCGCAGTCTTCGCGCGACGAACGATCTGCTGTTGCTGCAGGGCGTCGATCGTTCGACGGTCGAGCTTTGCAACGGCGCGGGCGAAACGCGAATCGTCGAAGCGATGACTGCGCTGATGCGCGACGATCGCGGCGAAGCGCGCGGCGCGTACGGCGTCATGCGCGACGTCACCGACGCAGTCGTGCTGCAGCGTTCACTCGCCGCCGCGAACGAGCGGCAGAAGCAGGAGCTCGAGCAGGCGAGACTCGTTCAGCAGGCGCTCTTGCCGCAGCACGTGCCGGAGCTGCCGCACCTCGACATCGCGGTGCGCATGCGAAGCGCGAGCGAGGTCGGCGGCGACTATTACGACTTCGCGGTCGGCGCCGACGGCACGCTTACGATCGCGATGGGCGACGTGATCGGTCACGGTTTTCGCGCCGGGATTTACGGCGCGACGGCGAAGAGCTACTTCCAGACACTGTCGTACGCGCCGCCTCGCGAAATCCTCGAAACCATGTCCGCCGCCTTCCGCAACCTCGGCATCCCCTCGCTCTACATGTGTCTGATGCTGGTGCGAATTCGTGAGCGACAGGCGTCGATCGTGGGCGCCGGCATGCCGGCGTTTTTCGTACGGCATCGCGATGGCGGCGTCGATCGCGTGGAAGTCGCCGGCACGCCGCTCGGCGCGCAGCGAAAGCCGGAGTTCGAAGGACGCGACATCGAGTTCGACGCCGGGACGGCGATGCTCCTCTGCAGCGACGGCCTCGCCGAGCTTTGTGATGAAGAGCAACCCGAGCGCGGCGAAGCGGCGATCCGAACGTGCTTCAGCGAAGTCGCCGACGAACGCGCGGAGCAAACGCTCGCGAGGGTCCTCGACTGCGCCGATTCGCGAAGCGCCGGCCGTCCGCCCGCGGATGACGTGACGATCATGGTCATCCGCGCCACGTAGCCGGGGTCACATCTGCACTTTGCAGTGTCCTGTTACGAGGACTATCCGCTCGATCAGCGAATCGAATTCGCGACTGCACCTCCTCAGTTCCCGCGCTCTTCCGACGAGGTAACTCGCGCCCGTCGTCGTCACCGCGAGACGCGCTGCAATGACGCGCAGCGATGCGAGCGCGCCGATCCGCAGCGCGAGCGCGTACGCGAATCGAATGTCGCGCGGCGAGCACGCACTCGGCGCGACGCCCGTCACTTCGCGTACCGCGCGCTCGACGTCATCCGGAGTCGCAGAACGAACCACACGTTGCTCGCGCGCGTGCTGATCCGAGCGCGGCTGCGCATCGATCTTCTGCTGCACTTTCGCGATGAACGACGACGAGCCGAGGTAGATCTGTCCGACGAGGTTCGTCCAGGGCGAATTCGCATCGCACATCTTCGCGCCGACGAACTGCCGATACTCCGATGCGGCCCGCGCGCGATCGGGATGAAAGCGCTCGAGCACTCCGCCGCATGCAAGCCACGCGGGCGGATTCGCGAGTCCGGCGGTTGCGGGATAGCTGCTCCACTCGTAGTCGTCGAGTCGATCGATGAGTTTCGCGCGCACCGGATTGAGGACGATGTAGCGCGCGACCTCGAGCAGGTACGTCTCGCTGTCGACGAGATGCGATTTGAATCGGCCCTGAAAGAGATGACCGACGCGTGAATGCCGCCAGTTGAAAGCGTCCGCGTAATCGCCGCAGATGCGTTTCATGCCGCGGGAGAGTGTCGGATCGACGGTCTCAATCAGCAGGTGAAAGTGATTCGTCATCAGCACGAACGCGTACAGGCGCCAGTGAAACGTGGTGACTGCGTTCGCGAGCAGCGCGAGAAAACGATGGCGGTCGTTGACGTCGCGAAAAATCGGGCGCCGCTCGACACCGCGACTCATGACATGCCACAGCGCGCCTGGGTACTCCAGTCGTAGAGGTCTTGACATATGTGTGGTGCGGAGAGGGAAGGGTGAGGGAACGGACAGCCGGACGGCTGGCGTGTGGGAAGACAACGGTACCACTGTCTTCCAAAGAGGTCACTGCAAAGTGCAGATGTGACCCCGTCTACGTCGCGCGGGTGAAGAGCTGCTTCTGGCTGATCCGATACGCGTTCGCCCGGATCGTCTCGCGGAGCGACCGCGGGTCGGGAACGCCGTGGAGCGTGAAGACCGGCGTCGATTTGTCTGACGAGATGAGGGTTACGTTGCCGATGCCGAGGAGGCGGTGGAGGACGGATTGGTGGAACTGGCTGTCGTCGATGTAGCGGAGATCGATCTCCGACAGGCTCTTCGACACCAGGCCGCGCTCGATCATCACCCGTTGCGTCGTCACGGTGTAGAGCGTGCCGCGGATGCGCAGGTAATCGATCACGCCGCGGACGAGAAAATAGAGAACGATGACGGCCGTCACATACCAGCTGATGGTCATGGACCGATCGTGGGTGAACTGATCACTTTTCTGCGTTAACGCCCAGGCAATCAGCGGAACGAGCACGAGCGCGGCGACGATCCCGGCGGCGCGACCGATCAGCACGACGGCCGACGGCGTCCCGCGCCACAAAGTCTCCTCGGCAGCGGCGGCGAGCGGCGCGGGCTGCGCGAGCGGCATCGCGGCGGCGGGTGAGGGGCGCCCGCAGTGCGGGCATGCGGGTGCGAGCGTCGACACGTCGCGGCTGCAGTCGGGGCATGGAATGACCGGCATGAGGGCCATTCTACCGGGCGGGCGGAAACAGGACACCGATAACGGGAAGCAGATGAGGCCGGAAATAGTTATGCGGAGTCGAATTCACTCAAAATCTGACGTACGGAAGACGGCAGGGACATTTCTGCCGTGCTAACGCACGTATCGAGAAACTGCTATCATCGCCACCGTCCAGTTCCGGTAATACATTTCGAGTCAGCGGAGTTGCGTCCCGACGTCGCTGCAGGTCCAGATAACCAGGTGAGGAACCGTCCATGAAGTCATTCCGCGCGTCCGCGTTTTTCGTTCTTGCTGCGCTCATGTCGATCGCTGCCAGCGCCGCCGATTACAAGGTGCTCATCGACGTCGATAACAGTGCTGCCACCGGCTGTTCGGTGGTGACGAGCGGAGGGACATTCGCCGGCGCAGAAGAGATTCTCACCACGACCGTCGACGTCGTCGACGGCGTGCAGCGCGTGCTCGGCGTCAGCCGCCAGCGCTGCGTGTCCGGCGCATTCGCAGCGGCGGTGAACGTCGACAGCACCGGCTGGCCGGTCGGTACGGACGGCAACGGCAGGTCCATCGTCGAGACGCACGTTCCGGTTGCGGACATTTCTTCGAGCCCCCTGATGAATGCGCGCGTCGGATTCGTCGGTACCTCCGGCCTCCTCGGCGACGTCATCCTGACCCGCGTCAACGGCTCGCCGATTCTCTTCCCTGAGAGCGGGACACCGCGCCGCCGCTCGGCGGGCGTCAGTCGCGACCTCGTCATGGACGGCGATCTTTCCGACTGGGGCATGATCGTTCCTCTCGTAGACGGCAACGCGAGCACCGGCTCATCCTCGTTCCATTTCGGCAGCATCTATGGTTACGCCGGCGAACAGCAGCTCTCCTTCGCGTTTGACATTCGCACGAACCGCAACGCTCCCATCGCGGTCGAAGACAGCTACTTCGTTCTCATCGGGAAAGCGCTGAACGTTGGCGCGCCCGGCGTGCTCAGCAACGACATCAGCCCGACCGGCTCGCCGCTCACGGCGATCATGGTCTCCGGTCCGCAGCACGGCACACTCACGCTCAACGCAAACGGCTCCTTCAGCTATCTGCACGACGGATCCGACGCACCGCAGGACAGCTTCCGCTACAAAGTCAACGACGGCAAAGGCGACTCGAGTCCGGCGCAGGTCCGGATCGACATCACGAAGAACACGCCGCCGGTCGCGCACGCGGACTCATATTCGGTCGCGCACGCCGGCACCCTCGTCGTCCCTGCGAAGGGCGTCCTGTCGAACGACAGCGATGCGGACGGCGATCCGATTCGCGCCGTTCTCGTGACGCAGCCGCTTCGTGGCACCCTCACTCTCAACCTCGACGGCTCCTTCACTTACACGCATGACGGCAGCAACACGCTGACCGATTCCTTCACGTACCGCGCGGCCGATTCGTTCGCGTCGTCGACTCCGGCGATCGTCACGATCACCGTCGGTCCCGACATTCCGCCCGTCGCGATCGGCGAGAACTACACCGTCCTCGAAGGCGGCACTCTGACCGTTCCGGCGCCGGGACTTCTCGCGAACGAGAGCGACGTCGACTCGCCATCGAGCTCCTGGTCGGCCAGCGTCGTCACGCAGCCCGCGCACGGCACCGTCACGATGCTGCCGGGCGGCGGCTTCACATACGTCAATGACAGCGTCACCGGCGCGAGCGACAGCTTCACGTACCGCGTCAGCGACGGCATCTTCAACAGTAATACGGTCACCGTCGCGCTGACGGTCACGCCGGTGAACGACGCGCCGGTCTTCGCGCTCGGTACGACGTCGGTCACGGCTCTCGACACCGGCGGCGCGCAGTCGATCCCGGTCGTCTCCGCTTCCAACGGCGGCGCGACGGACGAGCTCGGACAGGCGATCAACTTCATCGTCAGCAACGACAACAACGCGCTCTTCAGCGTGCAGCCGCAGATTTCGAGCGGCGGCGTGCTCACGTTCACGCCGATCGCAGGCATGAGCGGCGTTGCGAACATCACCATTCAGGCTCATGACAACGGCGGCGTCGCCAACGGCGGCGTCGACACCTCGGCCCCGCAGCTTCTGACGGCGAGCATCGAGAAGATTCCGTCGATCACGAGCGCGAACACGACCACGTTCGTCGTGACGCAGCCCGGCACGTTCACGGTCACGACGTCCGGTCTTCCGCAGCCGTCGATCGCCGAAGTCGGCGCGCTTCCGGCGGGCGTTACGTTCGTCGACGGCACCGGCGTCAACAAGGGTACCGGCGTTCTCTCCGGCACTCCTGCCGCGGGCACCGGCGGTTCGTATCCGATCACGTTCCAGGCGACGAACACGCACGGTTCCAGCCCGATCCAGAACTTCACGCTGATCGTCAATCAGCCGCCCGCGATCACGAGCGCGAACAACGCGACGTTCACGCGCAACTCGGCGGGCACGTTCACGATCACGACGAGCGGCTTCCCGCTGCCGGCGCTGAGCGAAACCGGCACGCTGCCGACGGGTCTCAACTTCGTCGACAACGGCAACGGCACCGCCACGCTCTCGGGCACTCCGACGGTGCCGGGCGGTCTCTACAGCATCGTCGTCAACGCCACGAACGGCGTCGGCTCGACGGCGCAGCAGACGCTCAACATCACCATCAACGAAGCTCCGACGATCACGAGCGGAAACGCGACCGGCTTCCAGGCCGGCACGCCCGCGACGTTCACCGTCACGACGACCGGCTTCCCGATTCCGTCGCTCGGCGAGAGCGGAGCGCTTCCGTCCGGCATCACGTTCGTCGACAACGGCAACGGCACCGCGACGCTCGGCGGCACCGCGGCGCAGGGGAGCGGCGGCGTCTACTCGATCACGATCACCGCGACGAACGCAGGCGGCAGCGCGCCGCAGTCGTTCACGATCACCGTCTGCAACAACATCGCGGTCACCGCGCCGGGCGTCACGTCGGCGACGGCCGGCTCCGCGTTCAGCCAGAGCTTCACGCAGACCGGCGCAGTCGGCACCGCGACGTTCACGACGGCCAGCGCATTGCCGGCCGGAATGACGCTCGCGACGACCGGTGTGCTCTCCGGTACCCCGACGCAGGTCGGCTCGTTCCCGATCGTCGTCACCGTCACCGACTCCAACAACTGCGTCGGCACGAGCGGCACGTACACGCTCGTCGTCGGCTGCCAGACCATCAACGTCTCGAATCCCGGCGTGAACAGCGGCACCGCCAACGCGGCGTTCAGCCAGACGTTCACGCAGACCGGCGCAATCGGCGGCGCGACGTTCACGACGTCCAGCCCGCTGCCGGCAGGTCTCACGCTGTCGGCGGCCGGTGTGCTCTCGGGCACGCCGACGCAGACTGGCTCGTTCCCGATCCTCGTCACCGTCACTGACGGCAACGGCTGCACCGGAACGAATCCCGCCTACACGCTGACGATCGCGTGTCAGACGATCACCGTCACGAATCCGCTCGTCGGCTCCGGCACCGCCAATTCACCGTTCAGCCAGACGTTCACGCAGACCGGTGCAATCGGTACCGCGACGTTCACGACCGCGAGCACGCTGCCCGCGGGCCTGACGCTGTCGGCTGCCGGTGTGCTCTCCGGCACGCCGATGCAGACCGGCTCGTTCCCGATCTTCGTCACTGTCACGGACGGTAACGGCTGCACGGGCACGGGCGGCAACTACGACCTCAACATCACCTGCCAGTCGATCAGCGTCACGAACCCGGGCGTCACGAGCGGCGTCGCCGGCGCGGCATTCAGCCAGACGTTCACGCAGACCGGCGCGATCGGTACGGCGACCTTCACCACCGCGAGCGCGCTCCCGACGGGTCTCACGCTGTCGGCGGCCGGTGTGCTTTCGGGCACGCCGACGCAGACCGGCTCGTTCTCGATCGACGTCACCGTCACCGACTCCAACGGCTGCACCGGAAGCAACTCCACCTACACGCTCAACATCACCTGCCAGACGATCACCGTTACGAATCCGATCGTCAACACCGGGATGGTGAACGCGGCATTCAGCCAGCAGTTCACGCAGACCGGCGGCATCGGCACGGTGACGTTCACGACCGCGAGCTCGCTGCCCTCGGGTCTCACGCTCGCGACGAACGGCACGCTCGCCGGCATTCCGCTCGCGACCGGCTCCTTCGACATTTTCGTCACCGCCACGGACGCGAACAGCTGCACCGGCACAGGCGTGAAGTACACGCTCGTCATTTCCTGCCAGAACATCACCGTCACCAATCCGCTGAATGCGACCGGCCCGGCCGGCTCGCCGTTCTCGGAGACGTTCTCGCAGACCGGCGCGGTCGGCGGCGCGACGTTCACGACGTCCGATCCGCTTCCGACCGGACTGACGCTCGCATCGAACGGCGTCCTCTCCGGCACGCCGATGCAGGGCGGCTCGTTCCCGATCACCGTCACCGTTACCGACATCAACGGCTGCACCGGCACCGGCTCGGTCTACCCGCTGAACATCACCTGCCCGACGATTTCCGTGACGAACCCGGTGAACGCTTCCGGCACGGCCGGCGTTGCGTTCAGCGAGCAGTTCACGCAGACCGGCGGCGTCGGCACGATCACGTGGTCCGTGATCGGCGCGCTGCCGGCCGGCATCACGATGAACTCCGCGACCGGTTTGCTTTCCGGCACCAGCAACCAAGCGGGCACGTTCCAGATCAACGTCCGCGCGACTGACCAGAACGGCTGCTTCGGCACCGGCGCGAATTACAACCTGACGCTCGCGTGTCAGACGATCAGCGTCACGAATCCGGGCGTCAACACCGGCACCGTCGACGCCGCATTCAGCCAGACCTTCACCGTCACCGGCATCCTTGGCACGGTGACGTGGAGCGTGACCGGCAACCTGCCGGCCGGCGTCACGCTCAACGCGTCGACAGGCGTCCTCTCCGGCACGCCGACGGCTCCCGGCACTTTCCCGATCACCGTCAAGGCGACCGATACGAACCTCTGCTTCGGCACGTCGAGCTACACACTGACGATCGCCTGCCAGACGATCAGCGTTACGAATCCGGGGCTCTCGAGCGCAACGGTCAACGCGCCTTACTCGCAGACCTTCACGCAGACCGGCGCACACGGTACGGCGACGTTCTCCACGGTGTCGCTGCTTCCGGCCGGCATCACGCTCAACTCCTCGACCGGTGTGCTTTCCGGCACGCCGACCGTAAGCGGCAACTTCGGGATCGACGTCACGGTCACCGACTCGAACGGCTGCACGGGCACCAACACGACGTTCAACCTCGTCGTCGCCTGCCAGACGATCACCGTCACGAATCCGGGCGTCAATACCGGCACCGCCGGTTCGCCGTTCAGCCAGACGTTCACGCAGACCGGCGCCAGCGGCACGGCCACGTTCACGACCGCGAGCGCCTTGCCCGCGGGCATCACGCTGTCGACGGCCGGAGTTCTCGCCGGTACGCCGACGCAGACCGGCTCGTTCCCGATCAGCGTCACCGTTACCGACTCGAATGGCTGCACCGGAACGAACCCCGCTTACACGCTCGTCATCACCTGCCAGACGATCACCGTTACGAATCCGATCGTCACCAACGGCACGGTGAACGCTGCATTCAGCCAGCAGTTCACGCAGACGGGCGGCATCGGATCGGTGACGTTCACGACCGCGAGCTCGCTGCCCTCGGGTCTCACGCTCGCGACGAACGGCACGCTCGCCGGCGTTCCGCTCGCGAACGGGTCGTACGACATTTTCGTCACAGCAACGGACGCGAACAACTGCACCGGCACGGGCGCGAAGTACACGCTCGTCATCGCCTGCCAGAACATCACCGTCACGAACCCGGCGAATGCGACCGGCCCGGCGGGATCGCCGTTCTCCGAGACCTTCACGCAGACCGGCGCGGTCGGCGGCGCGACGTTCACGACGTCCGATCCACTTCCGAACGGACTGACGCTCGCGTCCAACGGCGTCCTCTCCGGCACGCCGCTGCAGGGCGGCTCTTTTCCGATCACCGTCACCGTTACCGACGTCAACGGCTGCACCGGCAGCGGAGTCGTCTACCCGCTCGACATCACCTGCCCGACGATCAGCGTCACGAACCCCGTGAACGCAAACGGCACGGCCGGCGTTGCGTTCAGCGAGCAGTTCACGCAGACCGGCGGCGTCGGCACGATCACCTGGTCGGTGATCGGCACACTGCCGGCCGGCATCACGATGAACTCCGCGACCGGCGTGCTTTCCGGCACGAGCAACGCGGCTGGCCCGTTTACGATCAAGGTCCGCGCGACTGACCAGAACGGCTGCTTCGGCACCGGCGCGGACTACAACCTCACGCTGGCGTGTCAGACGATCAGCGTCACGAATCCGGGCGTCAACACCGGCACCGTCGACGCCGCATTCAGCCAGACGTTCACCGTCACCGGCATCCTCGGCACCGTCACATGGAGCGAGACCGGCAACCTGCCGACCGGCGTCACGTTCAACTCGTCAACGGGCGTCCTGTCCGGCACGCCGACCGTGAATGGTTCGTTCCCGATCACCGTCAAGGCGACCGATACGAACCTCTGCTTCGGCACGTCGAGCTACACGCTGACGATTGCCTGCCAGACCATCACCGTCAACAACCCGGGTGTCCCGACTGCCATCGTCGACACGTTCTATTCGCAGACCTTCACGCAGACGGGCGCGCACGGTACGGCGACGTTCTCCACGCTGTCGCCGCTTCCGGCCGGGCTCACGCTCTCTTCGAGCGGCGTTCTGTCGGGTACACCGACCGGCACCGGCAACTTCCCGATCGACGTCACCGTCACCGACTCGAATAACTGCACCGGCACCAACCTGACGTTCAACCTCGTCGTCAGCTGTCAGTCGATCAGCGTCACGAAACCCGTGAACGCGACGGGCACTGTGAACGCTCCGTTCAGCGAGCAGTTCACGCAGACCGGCGGCCACGGCGCGGTCACGTTCTCGACCGCTTCGACGCTGCCGACCGGCATCACGCTGTCGTCCTCGGGTCTGCTTTCCGGCACGACGCTGCAGCACAACACCTTCCCGATCGACGTCACCGTCACGGATGCCAACGGCTGCACCGGCACCGCCACGACGTACAACCTCACGATCAACTGCCAGTCGATCAGCGTGACGAATCCCGTCAACGCCAACGGCACGGTCGGCGCAGCGTTCAGCGAGACGTTCACGCAGACCGGCGCGATCAGCGGTGCGACGTTCAGCACGGCGTCGTCACTGCCGGCCGGCCTCACGCTCAGCTCGGCCGGCGTCCTCTCCGGTACGCCGACGGCCTCGGGCTTGTTCCCGATCGTCGTCACGGTCCTTGACGGCAACGGCTGCAGCGGCACCGGCGCGACGTACAACCTGAACAT
>Ga0070701_10000397_pt1 | contig 14671 bp, 14 predicted proteins | sample KBSK5102metaG_FD_65451 | JGI IMG/M metagenome (GOLD analysis project Ga0070701, IMG submission 65451) | Corn, switchgrass and miscanthus rhizosphere microbial communities from Kellogg Biological Station, Michigan, USA - KBS K5-10-2 metaG | ecosystem: Host-associated > Plants > Roots >... | reverse complement strand
TCGAAGCTGAAGCGCCACGGATTGCGCAGTCCGAACGACCAGATTTCCGGGCGCGCGTTCGTCGTCGAGACGAACGGATTGTCGGTGGGAATCGCGTACGGCGAGCCGCGATCGACGTCGATACGCAGCAGTTTGCCGAGGAGGTGATCGAGCTGCTGCGCGCGATTCGTGACTTTGATGTACGCGCCGCCGTCGCCGATCGAGATGTACAGCATGCCGTCCGGACCGAACTGCAGCGTGCCGCCGTGATGATTCGGAATGTTGTCTTTCGGCTGCTCCTGCACGAAGAGCAGTTGCGGCGTCGTGCCGATGTAGCGCGCGACGGCGGTGTTGCCGTTTTTGTCGACGTACAGCGCGAAGAGCTGGCCGTTCGTCGGATGAAACACGATGCTGAGCAGTCCGCCGTTTTCGCAGCACTGCACGACGTTGCGGATGTCGAGGAAGAGCTCCGTGCGCGCGGGCGTGACGCGGAAGATGCGCCCGTCCTGCTGCGCGACGTAAAGAGCGTTCGTGCCGTCGTGCGCGGTGACGACCTGAACCGGACGATCGAAGCCGCTCGCCACCGGCGCCAGCGCAATTTGCGCGGACGCGATGGCGGGCGCGGCGAGAAGAGAAAGAAGGAGAAGGAAGCGCGAGATCACGACTTCAATACGTCGGCGCGGGCGATTCCGTCTCCGTCGATCATGCAGCGCGCTTCGTGGGCTCCTGCGGAACTGTTGTCACCGCGGGAGACGACGAGCGCGCGCTCTGCACGAGTGCGACGCCGCCGAGGATGACGATCATCGCGACGAACGACATCGGCGTCAGCTGCTCGTTGAGGATCAGCCAGCCGAGGATGACGGCGACGACCGGATTCACGTACGCGTAGAGCGAGACATTCGTCGCGCGGATTTTGGAGAGTGCGTAGACGTACGCGCTGTACGCGATGATCGAACCGAACACGGTCAGATAGATGAGCGCGAGCAGCGTCCGCGTATTCACGTGGAAGCGCGGCACTTCACCGGCGACGACGCCGGCGACATCAAGGATCAATCCGCCGGCAAGCATCTGCAGCGTCGACGACATCAGCGGCGAGATCGATTTCAGCTCGTGCTTTCCGTGGATCGAGCCGTACTGCCAGGCGAGACAGCCGAACTGAATTGCGGCGGCGCCGAGGAGGAAGTGGACGTCCCACGCGCCGCCTGCGCCGCCGGGCGTGACGAGCAGCGCCACGCCGATGAAGCCGAGGAGCATGCCGGCGCCGCGCTGCAGTCCGACCGATTCGTGCTCGCGGAAAAATTCGATGAACGCAGCCCAGAACGGCGCGGTCGCAACGAGCAGCGCTGCCATTCCGCTCGGCACCCACTGCTCCGCCCAGACGACGGCGAAGTTGCCGATGCAGATCAGCATGATGCCGACGATTACGGCGTGCAGATAGATGCGCGGTGAGCGCGGAAGTTTCTCGCCGCGCAGCGCGCCGATGGCGAGCAGCACGAGGCCGGCGACGGTGAAACGGATGCCGGTGAGGAGCAGCGGCGGAATCGTTTCGATGGCCACGCGAATGGCGAGATAGGTCGTGCCCCACACGAAACAAACGGTGGCGAATGCGGCGTACGCGAGTGCGCGGTCGCTCTTCATGACGGTTCTCCGAGCGTAATGCCGCCGATCTTTTCGCAGTGCGTCTGCATGACGATGGTCGTGCGCGTCGTGAGCGACAGCGGCGGCGCTGCGAGCCGTGCGACGAGCGTGTTCAGTGATGAGATGGAGCCGGTGCGAACTTTGATAAGGAAGCAGTCGTCGCCGGCGACGGTGTGGACTTCGAGGACTTCGTCGGAGCGCATCAGCTCTTCGAAGCCTTTCCACGCTTTCGGCGTCAGCTTGACGTCTCCGCGCGCGGAGACGAATGCGGTGATCTGCATGCCGAGCGCGGACGGCTCGACGACGACGGTCGTTCCGCGGATGACGCCGTTGCGCTCGAGCTTCTCGATCCGTTCGGCGACCGCGGGCCGCGAGAGGCCTACACGGTCGGCGAGCTGCGAGGCGGGGATGCGTCCATCGGCCAGGAGCTCCGCGACGATTTTCCGGTCCAGATCGTCAATTTCGACTGCCATGAAGGCAATCTAGGGCCATAGTGTCGGGAAAGCAAGCCTTTGACCTACGATTCGTCGGAAACGCTCAGAAGGTGCTGAGTGCTGAGTGCAGAGTGCTGAGTCGGGGAACGAGTTGTCTTTGCCTTTACTCAGCACTCAGCACCTAGCACTCAGCACCGATTTTGTTTGGTTCAAACCGCCATCGCCGCAATCTGCCGCCGCATCGCTTCGGAAACCCGGTTACGCCGCGGGTACCGGTACTCGGCTCTGCGGGATGCGCTCCGCAAAATGTCGCGCTGCAGGTATTCGACTTTGATCGCGCGGATCGGATCGATGGCGAGCTTCCGCAGCGCCGCCCTCGTAAACACGATCGTCCTCAGCGCCAACCCCTCGGCACGCACCGCGAATCGGACCGTGTCCCGATCATCCGAGCAGACGCGCACTGCAGCCCCCATCACTTCCACGATCTCTTCGGCTACGCGTTTTTCATCGGGTGTCGTTTTCATGTCCGGTTCCTCCGTTGTCTGGTTAGTCAGACGAGAGAATCGACGAAAAGTTTTCTCGTACACGAGAATGTGACCGTGCGCGTGACTTTCATTCCGCTCGCAGCGAGCGCGTCCGCAAGGCCGGATGAAACGATCCTCGACGTCGCCCGCCGCGCGAACGCGCCGATCGGAAACTCGTGTGGCGCGACCGGCATCTGCGCGCGCTGCCGCGTGCGCGTCGTCGACGGAGCGGAACATCTCAGCCCGATGACGACGATCGAATTACGCACGCTGACGCGCGTCGGATTCGCGGACGGCGAACGGCTCGCGTGTCAGGCCGCGGTGTTCGGCGACTGCGCGGTCACGACGTCGTACTGGTAGCCGCCGATCCGCAGATCGCGGCGATCTCGCCGAACTTTCCCGTCTGATAGTCGAACATCGCCTGCCGGATCTCGGCGGTGGTGTTCATGACGAACGGGCCGTAACGCGCGATCGGCTCGTTGAGCGGAACGCCCGCGAGCAGCAAAAGCTCGGCGCCGTTCTCCGATGTGATCATGACTTCATCGCCGTCGTTCTCGAAGAAGACCGCGTCGTTTTCACGCGCGATGCGATCGCCGAACGCAGCCTGTCCGCCGATGACGAACGCGAACGCGTTGTACTCCGCGGGAATCGGCTGCGTGAACCGCGCGCCGGCAGCCAGTCGCACATGGAAATACATGATCGGCGTGCGGGTATCGATCGACGCGCGCGTGCCGAGCGATTCGCCGGCGATGACGCTGACCGTGACCTTGCCGTCTTCACTCGTCGCCGTCGGAATCTCAGACGCGCGCAGCTCCTGATAGCGCGGATTCATCATCTTGTCGCGGCGCGGGAGATTCACCCACAGCTGAAAGCCGTGCAGACGTCCGCCGTTGCGACGCAGCTCTTCCGACGGCATCTCGGAATGAATGACGCCGGCGCCGGCCGTCATCCACTGCACGTCGCCGGCAGCGATGCGCCCGCGATTGCCCTGCGAATCTTCATGCTCGATCGCGCCTTCGAGAATGTACGTGACGGTCTCGAAGCCGCGATGCGGATGATCGGGCGCGCCCTTCGCCTCACCCGGACCGTGCGAGATCGGTCCCATGCGATCGAGCAGCAGGAACGGATCGAAGTTGTCGAGCCGCGCCGTCGGGAACGGACGCGTGACGATCATGCCTTCCCCTTCCGGTTGCGAGATGGAGTGAACGAGCTGTGCGATCGAGCGTGTTTTCATTTCACCCTCCGCAACAAAACGCTATTCCTGTCTTGAGTGCTGAGGACTGAGGACTGAGGACTGAGTCGCTTCGCGTACGCGCCACTTTCGGCAGTCGCGCAGCGTCACTCAGTCCTCAGTCCTCAGTCCTCAGTCCTTGCCGTGATGAACATGCAGTCGCCGTAGCTGTAGAAAAAGTACCGCCTCTCAATCGCTTCGGCATACGCACTCCGAATCCGCTCGACGCCGGCGAGCGCGGAGACGAGCATGATCAGCGTCGACTCCGGCAGATGGAAATTGGTCAACAACTTGTCCACCGCGCGGAACTCGTAGCCGGGCGTGATGAAGATCGAGGTCTCGCCGCGGCCGGCCGTGAATTTGCCATCGCGAATCGCGCTCTCGAGCGTGCGCACGGAGGTCGTGCCGACTGCGACGATCTTTCGCCCTTCATCGCGCGCGCGATTCAGCGTCGCGGCAGCTTCCTCGGAGATCTCGTAGCGCTCGGAGTCCATCCGATGATCGGCGACGTCATCGACTTTCACGGGCTTGAACGTGCCGATACCGACGTGCAGCGTGATGCGCACGATCTCGATTCCGCGCGCGGCGATGCGATCGAGAATCTCGCGCGTGAAATGCAGTCCGGCCGTCGGCGCCGCGATCGCACCGCGCTCCGCCGCGTACACCGTTTGATACGACTCGCGATCGCTCTCCCGCGCTTCGGCGCGCGCGATGTATGGCGGCAGCGGCATCACGCCGATGCGCTCGATCTCGGCAAGGTCGCCTTCGAAGCGGAGCGTCACCGTTCCTTCTTCTTTGCCGAGGATGTGAGCGATGAGGGAGTCGGAGAGGTGGAGCTGATCGCCGATGCGCACGCGCTTCGCGGGACGGCACCACGCTTCCCACGTCGTCGCGTCGAGCTGTCGCGTGAGCAGCAGTTCGATCGGACGCGTCATCTCCCCTTTCGGCTGCGCGAACAGCCGAGCCGGAATCACGCGCGTGTCGTTGATGACGAGCACGTCGGACGGATCGAGCAGTTCGGGGAGCTCGGCGAACGAGCGATGTTCGATCGCGTTCGGCGACACGACCATCATCCGCGAACGGCCGCGCTCGCGCGGTTCCTGCGCGATCAGCGCATCGGGAAGCTCGTACGAGAAGTCGGTGCGCTTCATTAGAATCGCGCGCGATGATACGCGCCCGCGTCCTCACCTGCTCCGACGCCGCCGCGGCCGGCCGGCGCGAAGATCGCTCCGGGCCGGCCGTGCGCGAGATCCTCATCGGCGAAGGCTACGAAGTCGATGCCGTGATGATCGTCGCCGATGAGATCGACACGATCGCGACGGCCATCGAAAACGCGACCGGCGACGGCGTGCGGCTCGTCGTCACAACCGGCGGCACCGGCATCTCGCCGCGTGATGTGACACCCGAGGCGACGATGAAAGTTTGCGAGCGGGTCATCCCGGGATTCGGCGAGCTGATGCGCGCGACGTCGCTGAAAACAACGGCCATGGCGCCGCTCTCGCGAGCGCAGGCAGCGATCCGCGGAACGGCATTGATCGTGAACTTACCGGGCAGCGTCAACGGTGCGACGGAGAACCTGCGTGCGGTTCTGCACCTGTTTCCGCATGCGTTGGAGTTGCTCGTCGGCACGCCCGTCGAACACAAGGAGAAAGGATGAATGATGAATGATGAAGGATGAATAGAGGCAGGCGTGGTCCTGCGCCTCGCATTCATCATTCAGCATTCATCATTCCGCATTCACAATGAACGTTCGTCCCGGCCTCGAAGTCCTGCTCGATCATCCGCAGCCGATCCTCGGCAAGCAGATCGGTCTCGTCACCAATCAAAGCGCGGTCACCAGCGATCTGCGGCATGCAGTCCGTCTGCTGCAGGCGGGACGTGGGTGGAAGCTGACGACGCTGTTCGGTCCCGAGCATGGGATCTGGGGCGAAGCGCAGGACATGGCGCACGTCGATCACTCGGTCGATCCGATGACCGGGCTCACGGTCTATTCGCTGTACGGCGCGAGCGAGAAAGATCTCGCGCCGCGGCGCGAGCTGCTGAAGAACCTGGACGCGCTCGTCATCGATCTGCAGGACATCGGCTCGCGCTACTACACCTTCATCTACACGATGGCGCTCTGCATGCGCGAAGCGGCGCAGATTGGAGTTCAGGTCATCGTGCTCGATCGTCCCAATCCGATCGACGGCGTGCATCTCGAAGGCAACATTCGCGAAGAGAAGTACTCGAGCTTCGTCGGCATGTTCCCGCTGCCGACGCGGCACGGCATGACGGCCGGCGAGCTCGCGCGCTACTTCAACAAACAGTTCAATCTGAATTGCGATCTGCTCGTCGTGCCGATGAGCGGCTGGTCGCGGCGGATGTGGTGGGGCGACACGGGACTGCCGTGGGTGATTCCGTCGCCGAACATGCCGACCGTTTACACAGCGGCCGTTTATCCCGGCATGTGTCTCGTCGAAGGAACGAACCTGAGCGAAGGTCGCGGCACGACGCATCCGTTCGAATTTTTTGGTGCGCCGTGGCTCGAGCCGTTCAAGCTCGCCGATCGCCTGAACAGCGTCGGGCTGCCGGGCGTGCGGTTCCGTCCGCACTACTTCCTGCCGCAGTTTCAGAAGCACAAGGGAAAAGTCTGCGGCGGCGTGGAGCTGCACGTCACGAATCGCGCGACGTTCGAGCCGTATCGCACCGGCCTGTGGTGCGTGAAAGTGGCGCGCGACGCCGATCCCGAACAGTTTCAGTGGCGCACCGAGGAGTATGAGTTCGTGACGGACCGGCTGGCGATCGATCTGCTTGCCGGCAGCTCGCAATATCGCGAACTGGTCGAGAGCGGCGGCAATGTCGATGAGTGGGTCGCGACGTGGGAAGACGAGTTGCGCAGCTTTGCGCGGCTGCGCGAAGAGTTCCTGATCTACCACGACTGAAGCGAGAGGCGTACGATCGTCGCATGCGAACGATCGCCGCGCTCGTGCTGCTGGTTGCCGTGAACGCGTTTGCGGATGATTCCGCGGTCGTCGCCGCTGCGAAGCGTTCGAAGGAAACGCGCGCGAAGACGGCGGTCCCCGTGATCACAAACGCAAAGCTCGCGAAGAAGGGCGGGCACGTGACCACGACGAAATCGCAGCGGTCGCTCGCAGCCGTTGCGCCGAAGAAGAACGAGCCCGCGGTGGCGGCTCCTGCACCGGCACCTCCGCCGGCGCAGGAGAAAAAGAACGTTGCGGAGAAGGAGCCGTCCGACGATGCGCTGTCGATCGACGACCCTCTCTATGACGACTTTGCGGATCATGCCGGCATGCTGGCAAACATTCCGAAGGTGATCGCCGCGACGCCGGAGTTCACGAAGCCGCACTTCGTCGCGTCGACCGCGCCGCCGGTGGTGAAGCCGGCCACGCCGCCTGCGGTTCCGTCGACGCCGCCACCGGTGATTAAGGCAACGACGCCGCAGTACACACCGACGGCGACCGCACCGCCGCCGTCGTCGCACACACCGAAAGAGTGAAGCTACGCGCTGTCGCGCTGCTCCGGTCCCGTCGGCGTCGCGCCGCCCGCGCGCGCTTCACGGAAATTCGCTGACGCTTCGTACACGCCGCGACGCAGGCGATTGATGCCGCCGAGCGGGCGATGTTCGGCGATGCCGTGCCACGGCGAGTAGCGAAGGGTTTCGCACATCGTCTTCTGCTGCGCGGTGTCGAAATCCTGCGGCGGAATCGTGATCGTTGCGACGCTGACGAACGGATGTTTCGACTCGTCCCATTCGGTGCACGCGTCCTCGATGTCGGTGTCGATCGTCGGCGCGACTTCCGCCACGTCGCGCAGCTGCACCTGGAAATCGAACACGACGTCTTTCGCTCCGTTCGCCGTCAGACAGGCGCGCAGCGCGGCGCGAAGATAGTTCGGATCTTTGAAATCCGGCTCGCCCGGCGTACGTCCGATCGGCACGGCCGAGTACTTCATCACCCTGTCGTCGCCGAACGCGAACGGCGCTCCGCTGAAGTAGCGGCTGTCGACGGGACACGCCGGCGGCGGCTCGAACGCGGGCGGAAACTTGTCCGCCTGCAACCGCTGCGCGATCGTGAACGTCGTCACCGCGCGCACGGTCACGGGATCGGTCATGTCCGGCGTGCCGTCCGCATTCTTTCGGATGCGCGCGAAGAAGCGCGCGGGATTGTCGTTGTCTTCGAGCAGGACCTGACTGAGCGCCTGATAGTCCTCGACGTTCGCGATCGCGAACACCGGATGATTCACCATCAGAAAGTCCTGCGTTCCCGCTTCCGCATTCTCGAGGAGCCGCGTGCCGTTCACACCCCGCAGCTTCACCGCCATGCCGCGGCTGCCGAGCGCGTCGTCCGCGACGAGCACCGAGGCGTTGGAGTAACGGATGACCGCTTCGTACTTTCGTCCCGGTTCCGCAAAGACTCCGACGCGCAGTTCCGGCGCCAGCGAGTCGTGCACCTGGAACGTCGCGCTCACGCATCCGTGATCTTTCGGATGCACGCCGCGCAGGATCGGTTTGCCATCGGCATAACGTCGCTTCATCTGCGCGACGGTGAGTCGGATGATGTCTTCTATCTGTGCAGCCTCGCCGGGTGGAACTCTTTCCGGATCAGTCATGGCGCCTTCCTTAAGAATGGAATCAAAGCAGCTTATCAGATCGTCTACGATGCGCGCATGAAGATTACGTTCGTGCTGCTTCTCCTCACGTTGTCACTCTCCGCAGCCGAACCGCCGGCCGGCACGATCCAGGTGCACGCAAAGACGCTGGTCTGGAAAGAGACGAAGCCGCCGCTGCCGGTCGGCTCGAAAATCGCCGTGCTCGAAGGCGATCCGAAACAGAGCGGCATGTTCACGATTCGCCTGCAGCTTCCCGCCGGCGCGAAACTGGCGCCGCACTTTCATCCGGTGCCGGAGCGCGTCACGGTGATCAGCGGCGAAGTGCGCGTCGGCTTCGGCGACAAACCGTCGATGCTCAACACCGATCGTTTCGTCGCCGGCGACTTCTACGTCAATCCGCCTGCCGTCCATCACTTCGTCTTCTTCCCGAAGACGACCGTCATTCAGATCACCGGCGAGGGCCCGTGGACGGTCACGCCGGTCCAATAGCAGTCGACGTTTTGTACGAAGACGACGCGCTCGTCTTCATCGACAAGCCGCCGCACGTCGTCGTGCAGCGCAGTCACGATCTCGTCGAGCCGGTGCTCGTGGAAGTGCTCGCGGAAACGCGCACTCCACTGTTTCTGATGCAGCGCCTCGACCGCGGCACGAGCGGCGTGATGTTTTTCTCGAAGCGCGCCGACGTGAACGCCAAGCTGACGCGCCAGTTCGAAACGAAGCGCATCCGCAAACGGTACGTCGCGCTTTGCGAAGGCGAGCTGCGCGAATCGCAGACGATCGACGCGCCGCTCGCACGCATCGGACCGATCTCGTTCGGTGTCCGCGAAATGGGCAAACACGCGGTCACCGACGTATCACCGCTCGTGACTTCATCGAGCGCATCGTTCGTCGCAGTCGGACTTCGCACCGGGCGAACTCATCAGATTCGCGTTCACCTCGCGGCGATCGGACATCCGCTCGTCGGCGACTGGCTCTACGGCGCGCGGAATGCGGCACGGCCGATGCTGCATTCGGAACGTCTGACGATGGTCCATCCGCTCACAAATCAGCCGCTGACGGTGCGCGCACCGCTGCCGGCCGACTTTATTGATGAGGCGGCGCGGCGCGGAGTGACCATTCCCGAGGACGTATTGACATCGGATGAGTGCAGCTAAGTTATTGAATTTGCTAGAATAATCACCCGTCACGTCCCGTTCTGTCAGGGCGAAAGGGAGAAACCCATGAGACTCTGGAAGCAACTCGCAATCGCAATGGTCTTCGTTCCGGTGCTCGCTTCGGCGCAGTACAAGGACCTCGACTCCGCGAACTCCAACATCTCCCGCGGCCTCGGCAGCGGAGATTCGCAGGCGATCATCGCCGGCGTCGGCGACGGCGACCAGGTGATGCTGCAGTTCCCCGGTCTCGTCGAACAGAGCGGTTTCTTCGGTCGCGATCAGGCCGCTTACTTTCTCGAAGGACTGTTCAACAAAGTGAAGCCGACCGGCTTCGAAGTCTCGACGGTCAAAGGCGGCAGCGCCAGCGGCCACGTCGATCTCGTCGGGTCGTGGACGGTGCAGGGCGGTACTCGCGACGTGTACATCACGCTGCAGAAGAAGGGCGACCGCTGGGTGATTTCGTCGGTGAAGTCCGGCAGCGGGAAATGATTCATCGGGATGTCGTCCCGTAGACGCGAGGTTGCCGCAACGATCGCCGTCGCCACCGCGACGGCGATTCGTCTTTTGGCGCAACCCTCATCTTCCTCATTCTCAATCGCCGCGGGCACGGTCCTCGTCCTCGCACTCATCGCGCTGATCGCAGGACGCGCGATCGTCATCCGCGTCGCCGCGCTCTTCCTCGCGCTCGTCGCGATCGTCGATCTCTCCACGATCGCAACCGCGAGTTCAGTCTCGCGCTCGTTCAACACGCGCTCCGCCGAACATCTGCAGAGCGAAGTCGCGCGGCTGCGGCGCGAAGTGGTGACGTCCGAGGCGGAGCTGGATGCGAGCACGGCGCGACTGGCGGCGCGACTGGCATCCGTGAAAAGCGAGCCGCCGCGCATGCAACTTTTCGCAATGCTGCGCGAAGAGCTGCACGCCGGCAATGGCCGCGGCGCGCGTCTCGTCACGCCGTCCGGCGAAGTGCTCGCGTGGTGGGGCGAAGAGCTGCGCGTCAGCGGCATGGCCGCGTATCAGTTCGACGTCACGAACGTCTACATCCTCCGTTCGCGCAACGTGAACGCGCCGCGGCCGCTGCTCATCGAGACCTTTCAGCGCATCGTCAATCGCGTTCCGCACGAACATTCGTTCTTCGACGAAGACGACGACTGGATCAACGGCTACGTCTACCACGCCGGCGCGCTGCGCCAGCGGCCGGATGCGAAACGGTTTCTCCTCGAGCAGCGCCCCGACGCGTCGCTCTACATCGACGTCGTGCCGCGCACGCGAGCGGAAGTCGTCGACAACGTGCGCGGCGACGGAATCACGCTCGCCTCCGTGCTGCTCGCGCTCGGCGCTCTCGCCGTGTTCGCGTTGTTGTGGCGCACGCCGGTGCGCGCGTGGCCGATCACCGCGTCGCTCTTGTTGATCGTCGCGCGCGTTGCGCTGCTGCCGATCCGCGTCGATGAAGATCCGTCGCATCTCTTCCGTTTCGACGTTTACGCATCAAAACTCCTCGGTCCATTCAGCCGCTCGCCGTTCGATCTCCTGCTGACCGGCGCGACGCTGCTCGCGATCATCGTGCTGCTCAACGCGCGTCTCACGACGCGCGGCCGCGTCGCGCTGTCCATTCGCGCGGCGATCGCATTCGCGGCGTCGTACGGTTACCTGCTGCTCGTCGGCAATCTCGTCGACAACTCGCGCATCTCGTCGATCCCCGATCACATCGTGCCGGTCTCCGCGGCGCAGGGCGTGCTGCTCGCAGCGCTGCTGTTGTTCGCGCTCGCGCTGCTGCAACTCGCGCGGCATTCGGCGCCGCTCGTTCGCACCGCGTTCGTCGTGTTCGTCGGCGCCGCAATCGTCGTCGCGTTCGCGGCAACGCTCGATTCGACGCACGGCACCGCGCTGCTCAACATCGGCGCCGCCGTCGCGATCGCGTTTCTCATCTGCGCGCTGACGCCGCGAATGTCGCTGCGGCTCGTGTTGATGGCGATGCTCACCGTGCTCGTCGTCTACGCGCCGGTGCAGCTCTTCGAACGCGAAAGCGCGCGCACGTTCATCGCCGAAACTTACGCTCCCGCGATCGTCGGCGAAGCGGGCCAGCTTCGGACGATGATCGAAGACACGCTGCAGAACGAGTTCACGAACATCGATCTCAGCACCGTGCTGCCCGACGAATACCGCCGCATGAGTCTCGACGATCTCGCGTACGCGCTGTGGCTGCGCAGCGATCTGCCGAAGTGGCGCGTGCCCGCGGTCATCACGATCAGCGACATCCTCGATCATCCGATCAGCCGCTTTGGCGTCGGTCTGCCGCAGTTCAGCGAACGACGCTCCGGCGATCGCGAAATTCTGCAGGTCGGCAGCCTTACGCGCGAGCTGCTCCATCACGACTTCACACTCTCCGCGTACGGCATGACGATCGCGGCCGGCAGCGTGCACGTCGTCAATCCCGCCGATCCCGGCGCGACGACGTTCGGCGACGTCTATCGAGATTTCTTCGAAGCATCGAGCGACGATTCGACGATCACGCTGCACGCGCAGCGCGAGCCGGTCGTGTACGAACGCAACGGAAACGTGCACGGCACGACGCAACTGCGATTGCCGCAGGCGCCGCTCTGGTATTTCGCGCGACTGAAGCCCGGCGCCGGAATGTGGGTCGACAAAACGGGCGACGGTTCCGCGACCTATCTTCGCCGCGCCGACGATTCGCTTTACGCGTTCCCGCTGTCCGTCGGCACGCGCGCGCAGAACATTCGCCGCGCCGGCTCGGTCGCGATCTGGGCGCTCGCGTTCGTGCTCATCGCGATCGCCATTCGTTCGCTGCCGTTCCTAACCGCGCTGCTGCATCGCGCGCCGCGCAATCTCGATTTCCGCACGCGTACGTCGCTGTATCTCACCGCCGTCGTCATCCTTCCGCTCGTCGTCTTCGTTCTCTTCGTCCGCGCGTATCTCGCGAACCGTCTCGAGATCGAATACGTCGAGCGCGGACAGACGGCGCTCAACGCTGCGCAGCGCGTCGTCGAGGATTACCTCGCGTCATCGACGGTCACGAAGCCGGAGCAGGTGCTCGATGACGACGTGCTGAGCTGGCTCGCGCGCGTGATCGGCCACGATTTGCACCTCTACCACGGCGAAGAACTGGTCGCGTCGAGCCGCCGCGATCTCTTCGCGGCGCACGTCGAATCGGAGCGTCTCCCCGGCGACATCTACTCCGCCATCGTCCTCGGCGGCCGCCAGCTCGTCCGCGCGCAACGCGTTTCCGGGCCGGCGCAGTACATCGAGATTTACAGTCCGATTAATCTCGCCGAGGGTGAGAGCTACACGCTTGCGCTGCCGTTCATCGTGCAGGGGCGGCAAATCGAAACGCAGGTCAACGATCTCGCGACGACGATCTATCTCCTGCTCGTCTTCATCGTGCTCGCCGCGATCGCAGTTGCGTTCCGCGCCGCGCGCGGCGTGACGACTCCGGTGCAGGGACTCGTGGCAGGCGCGCGCGCGGTCGCGGCGGGCAATTTCGATCACGAGATTCGCGTCCCGTCGGATCCCGATCTCGGTCTGCTCGTCACGACGTTCCTCGACATGGCGCAGTCGATTCGCCGCCAACAGAACGATCTTCGTCATGAACGCGATCGACTGCAGACGCTGCTCGAAAACATCAACGCAGCAGTCGTCGTGCTCGACGGCACGCTGCACGTCGCCGCCACCAATCTCGCCGCCCGCCGCCTCCTCGGCTTCGACGACGATCCGGCGCCGAAGTCGTTCGATCCGCCGTTCCCGGAGCTGCGCGAATTCGTCGCGCGGCATCGCAACCGGCGCACCGAATCGGACGAGATCGAGCTCGTCGTCGATGGCAATCCGCGCACGTATCGCGTGTCGATCGTGCCGCTGCCGGAGGGCGAGGAAGAGATGCTGATCGCCGAGGATGTGACCGAGATTCTGCGGTCGAACCGGCTGGAGGCGTGGGGCGAGATGGCGCGGCAGGTCGCGCACGAGATCAAGAATCCGCTGACACCGATTCAGCTGACGGCCGAGCATCTGCGCGCGATGGCCGATCGCGACGATCCGAATCTTCCCGCAGTCGTGCGCGGCGCCGTCGACAACATCCTGCGCCAGGTCGTCGTGCTGCGCGAGACGTCGAAAGAGTTCAGCGATTACGCGTCGCTGCGACAGGTGCATCGCCGTCCGCTCGATCTGAAAAAGCTGCTCGAGCAGCTCGCCGCCGATTACGCCGACAGCTCCGAGCGCGGCATCGCGTTTCGCGCGGACATCGCGCCGTCGACGCCGTCGCAATTCGCCGGCGACGCGCGTCTGATTCGCGGCGCAGTCGCGAATCTCATCGAGAACGCGTTTCAGGCCGCGCCCGGCGGAAAGGTTCGGCTCGCCAGCGAATCGGTCGATTCGAAAGTGACGATCTCGGTCGAGGACAGCGGACCCGGCGTTGCGCCGGAGTTGCTGCCGAAGATCTTCGATCCGTACTTTTCAACGAAGTCGAGCGGCACCGGACTCGGCCTTGCGATCGCGCGCAAAGCGGTTGAAGAGCATGGCGGCTCGGTGCACGCCGAGAATCTGCCGGAGGGATTTCGGATCAGCGTCGAGCTGCCGCTCAAGTGAATAATCAGCGGTGCGAATTCGTTTCCAGACCGTTCCATGAAACGCATCCTCCTCATCACGACCGCCGCGTGGCTGCTGATCGCGGGAACTCCGCTCGCGCAGGGCGAAGGTCCGATCGACGAGACGCGCTTCGTTCTGCGTAACGAGCTCGTCCGGATGATCAACCGCGACCGCGCCCGCTACGGCCTCGGCGCCGTCGAGCTCGACGTGCAGACGTCCGTGCTCGCCGACGCGTACTGCCGCCAGCAAATTCGCAACGGCACGACGGGCCATTTCACGACCGATGGTGAGTCGCCGTACATGCGCTACTCGTTCGCCGGCGGCAATGACGCGGTGAGCGAGAACGCCGCGGCGTGGTCCGCGTCGTATCGGTTCAGCGATCGCGCGCTGTACGAAATGATGCGCCGCTCCGAGGAAGCGATGATGGAGGAGAAGGCGCCGCATGACGGGCATCGCAAGACGATTCTCGATCCGAATGCGAACTACGTCGGCATCGGCCTCGCGTGGGAA
>Ga0070701_10000395_pt1 | contig 14682 bp, 15 predicted proteins | sample KBSK5102metaG_FD_65451 | JGI IMG/M metagenome (GOLD analysis project Ga0070701, IMG submission 65451) | Corn, switchgrass and miscanthus rhizosphere microbial communities from Kellogg Biological Station, Michigan, USA - KBS K5-10-2 metaG | ecosystem: Host-associated > Plants > Roots >... | reverse complement strand
GGGGTCACAAAGCCGGGGGTATGCGGCACTGGCGGCGGAGTCGGACGGAGATCGCGGTCCGGGATGGCGGCCGGCGGAGTTTCACGCTTCGGCGGCGGCGTCGTGGCCTGCAGTGGCTCGGCCATGGCGCCTGGGGCGAAGGCGAGCACGCCACCGATTCCCGCCAGACTGAGTAGCACTCGGATGCGCATGGGTCATCCCTCCTGCCTACAGAGGGGTGCATCAGGCGTGCCCGACCCCGGCCCGAATAGTGCCTATGGAACGGCTACTTAGAGCAAGCCCCTCGTGGGTCCAGATGGGACAGGGCCCCCTGGGGCCGGTAAGACTTACGCGGAGCGCTTTAGGTGGCGAGCAGCCAGGCGCGACGTCACGCGATCGGTCTTCGCCGCCTCGTAAGCGCCGGTGCGCCAGAGGCTCCAGAGGACGCGCCAGGCGGCGCGAGTGGCGAGGAGCCAGTAGGTCTGGCAGCGGAAGGTCCCCAGGAACTTCTCCTTCCAGCTCTTGCGCTGGAGCTCGACCGCGCGCGGCAGGTACGGGCGCAGCGCCTCGATGGAGTTCTGCGTGACGATGCCGCCCACCCACACCGTCAGCGCCAGCGAGATCGTGGGGGCGCCGATGCCGAAGTAGAAGAACACCGGATGCTCGGCGCGGTACTGATAGGCCAGGTACCAGCCCAGCCAGCCCGTGAAGGGATAGACCAGCGCGGCGATGGGCCATTCCACGACCTTGTTCCCGATATGGCGCGTGAGCTGGGCGAAGTTGAAGGCATTCTTTCGCTCCCGCCACCGCGCGCGCAGGAAGGCGATATCGTCGAGCACGCCAAGATACCAGCGGGCGTTCTGGCGGATCACCTTCTCGGAGGTTTCCGGCAGGTCAGTCAGCTCCACCATGGGCATGGCCTCGATGAGGATGCCGCGCGCGGCCAGCGCATAGCCGAGCGTCGAATCCTCGGTGGCGCCCGAGGTGGGGAAACCGCCCACCGCCTGGAGCGTGTCCAGGCGGACGAACTGGTTGTGGCCGAGGCAGATCTGCGCCCGCCGGAAGAAGAGCTCGAAGGCCGGCCGCAGCGCCGTGCCGAGCCGGGGCCACCGCGCGGCGAAGGCGGCGAAGAGCCGCACGCGCTTGACCTCGTTGATGAGCCGGGCGATGGAGACGCGAATGAAGATGGACGATTGCTGGATGGCGCAGATGCGGCCGCGGATGTCGAGCCGCGCATGATTGGCGAGGGAGAGCGGGATGCCTTGATAGGCCAACGCCCCCTGCCCCGCGAGCTCGCGCCACGCGATCCAGCGATAGGTATCGGGGTCCGGCACGGAGTCGGCGTCGCTCACGCCCACGAAGACCCCCGCCGGGTCGTAGGTGTCGCCGAGAATCTCGCGGAGGAACGCGGGGCGCAACGCCCAGTTGAGCTGTTGCGCCTTGCGTCCCATCCCCGGCATGGCGATGTGGCTGAGGCGCTTCTGCTGGTAGGGCGGCAGGGTCTCGCGCAGCCGCCGCACCAGCTCGCCCGTGCTGGCGCCCATGAGCGGGTGCGGATTGCGCTCCTCCTCCTCCTTGGTGATCACGACCACGTGGAGAAGCCCGTGCGGGTAGCGCGAGGAGACGAGGGCGGTGACGGTGTCCGCGATGTCCGGCTCCTGGAAGGCCGGGACGAGGTGAAGGAAGATCGGCGCCGCCGGCTTCCGCTCCAGCTCTTCTTCCGTGGGGAGCGCGGAGAGGCGCGCATAGGTCTCGCGCACGAAGCGCACCGTGGTGCGCATGCCCTTCCAGTCCAGGGACAGCTTGAAGACCGCGCGGGCATTGATGGCCAGGGCGATCAGGAAGAAGGCGGGGACGAGATACTCCATGGCGCGGGATCAGCCTCCAGGGGTGCTGGGCGGGAGCTTCAGGACCTTCTCGCCGGGCTTCACGAGGCCGAGAGCCTCGCGGGCCACCCGCTCGATCTCGTCGGGATTGTTGCGCAGGCCGTCGATGGTCCGGGACAGGCGCTGGGTCTCGTCGCGCAGGCCGGCGATGTCGCGCTCGAGGGCCTCGACCTGATGCTTCATCTGCCACACGCGGGCCAGGCTGCTGCCGCCATAGAGGAGCAGGAGCACGGCGACGGCGGCGATCACCCCCCGGAGCGCGCGCGGATTCACCGGCGGCCGCCGCGGAGCGCGGCGCGCCCCGGCCACACCGCTGCCACGCCCAGCTCCTCCTCGACGCGCAGGAGCTGGTTGTACTTCGCGGTGCGCTCCCCGCGGGCCAGCGAGCCGGTCTTGATCTGCCCGGCGTTGACGGCGACGGCGAGGTCGGCCACGAAGGAGTCCTCCGTCTCGCCCGAGCGGTGGGAGATGACGGTACCGTAGCCCGCGCGCTTGGCGAGCTCGATGGCCTCCAGCGTCTCGGTGAGGGTGCCGATCTGGTTCACCTTGACGAGAATGGCATTGGCGAGGCCCTCGTCGATGCCCTTCTGGAGAATGGCCGGGTTGGTCACGAAGAGGTCGTCGCCCACGAGCTGCACCTTGGCGCCGAGACGGCGCGTGAGGTGCCGCCAGCCTTCCCAGTCGTCCTCGCCGAGGCCGTCCTCGATGGAGCAGATCGGATAGCGCGCGCAGAGATCCTCGTAGAAGGCGATCATCTCCTCGCTGGACTTCTGGGTGCGATCGGCGCGGAGGCGGTAGCGGCCGTGCTCGCCGAACTCGCTCGCGGCGACGTCCAGGGCCAGGAATACGTCCTCCCCGGGGCGGTAGCCGGCGCGCTCGACCGCGCGCAGGACGAAATCGAGCGCCTCCACATTGCCCGGGAGCGTGGGCGCGAAGCCGCCCTCGTCACCCACGCCGGTGGAAAGCCCCTGGTCCTTGAGCAGCTTGCGTAGGGTGTGGAAGATCTCCGCCCCGGTCCGGAGGGCTTCCGCGAACGAGCCCGCCCCCGTCGGCACCAGCATGAACTCCTGGACGTCGAGCCCGTTGTCGGCATGGGCGCCGCCGTTCAGCACGTTCATGAACGGCACCGGCAGGATGCGCGCGCCGGGGCCGCCCAGATATTGATACAGCGGCAGCCCGGAGTCGTCCGCCGCCGCGCGGGCCACCGCGAGGGAGACGCCGAGGATGGCGTTGGCGCCCAGCCCCGACTTGTTCGGCGTCCCGTCCAGGTCGAGCAGCGCGCGATCCACCGCGGCCTGCTCGCCGGCCTCCATCCCCTCGACCTCGGGCGCGATCGTCTCGACCACGTTCTGCACCGCGCGCCGGACGCCCTTGCCCAGGTAGCGCGAGGCGTCACCGTCCCGCAGCTCCATCGCCTCGCGCTTGCCGGTGGACGCCCCCGAGGGCACCATGGCGCGCCCGAAGGCGCCCGACTCGAGCCACACGTCCACCTCGACGGTGGGATTGCCGCGGGAGTCCAGGATCTCGCGCGCGTGGACCGATCGGATCTCGGACAGGGCTCAGGCCTCCCGCGCCGGCGACAAGAGAGCGGGCACAATGCCGGCCCGAGCGGCGAGCCAGACGAGGCTCGAAGGAGCCGCCGCCCGGAGGCGTACGTGGTTGTACGCCGAGGACCGGCGGCGACTGAGTACGAAGTATGGCGAAGTCGATCGGGCCGGCATTCAGGCCTTTCTCTCGATGATGAAGCGCCCGAGCGCGCGCAGGGGCTCGGCCGGCGCGCCCAGCGGCGCCAGCGCGGCGAGGGCCTCGGCGGTGAGCGCTTCCGCGCGAATCCGCGAGGCGGCCAGCCCGTGGACGGCGGGATAGGTCGCCTTCTGCTGCGCCTGATCCTTGCCCGCGGTCTTGCCGAGCTCGGCGCTGGTGGCGGTGACGTCGAGCATGTCGTCCACGATCTGGAAGGCCAGCCCCAGCGCCCGGCCGGCCACCGCCAGCGCGCGGAGCGTGTCGCCGCCGGCGCCGGACAGCCGCGCCCCCACGGTGATGGAAGCCCGGATCAGTGCCGCCGTCTTGTGGAGGTGGATGTAGTCGAGGACGTCGGCGCCGACCTTCTTGCCCTCCGCCTCGAGGTCGGCCACCTGCCCGCCCACCATCCCGTCGCTGCCCGCGGCGTCGGACAGGTCCACCAGCACGTCGCGGAGCACGGCGCCGTCCAGGTCCGGCCGCCAGCAGTCGGCGAGCAGGCGGAAGGCATGGGTGAGCAGCCCGTCGCCGGCCAGGATGGCCATGGCCTCGCCGAACACCTTGTGGCTGGTGGGGCGGCCGCGGCGATAGTCGTCGTTGTCCATCGCGGGCAGGTCGTCGTGGATCAGCGAGTAGGTGTGGATCATCTCCAGCGCGCAGGCCGCCGGCAGCACCGGCTCCATCCGGCCGCCCACCGCCTCCGCCCCCGCGATCACCAGCACGGGGCGCAGCCGCTTGCCGCCCGCGAAGATGCTGTAGCGCATGGCGCGGTGCAGGGTCGCGGGCGCCTGGCTCTCCGGGGGCAAGGCGCGCTCGAGCGCCTCGTCCACCGCGCCCGCGCGGTCCTTCATGTAGGCCTCGAAGTCGAAGCTCACCCCTGCTTGTCCCCGTCCCAGGCGAAGGGCTCGGCGCGGAGCAGCCCGCCCTCGTCCTTGGTGAGAAGCTCGATGCGCTTTTCTGCCTCCTCGAGGTACTTCGAGCAGCGGCGGGCCAGCCCCACCCCTTCCTCGAAGGCCTTGAGCGAGTCCTCGAGCGGCAGATTGCCGGCCTCGAGCGTGTCCACGATCTGCTCGAGTCGCGCCAGCGCGTCCTCAAACTTGATGTCGGTCATCTCGCTCCCTCACGTCCGTCACGCGCGCGCCCAGCGCCCCTTCCGCCAGCAGGACCTCGATCGCGTCGCCCGGGCGCGCCTGCGCCGCGCTCCGCACCACCGCGCCCGACGGCAGGAGACGCGTCAGGCTATAGCCGCGCCCCAGCACCGAGAGCGGCGAGAGCGTCTGGAGCCGCCCCACCGCGGCGCTGAACCGATGCCGCGAGGCCTTGGCGCGGTGGGAGGCGGACGCGGCGAGCCGGCCGCGGAGCTGCGCCAGCACCGCGGCGCCGTGTGAAATCCTAGCCAAGGGGTGCTGGGAACTCAAGGCGTTTGTGGCCAGCTCCGCGCGATGGGCAAGCCCGCGGTGATGCGCGCGCGCGGCGGCCTGCAGGCGCGCGGCGCCGTCGTCCAGCCGCCGCGTCCACTCCCGCAGCACGCGGCCGGGCTCGGTGAGCACCCGGCGGCGCGCCAGTCCGTCCACCCGCTCGCGCCGGAGATCCATCTGCCGGGTCATGGCCAGGCAGAGCCGCCCGTACAGCTCGGTCACGTCGCGGATCACTTCGAGCTTCTCGCGCACCACCAGCTCGGCGGCGCCGGACGGCGTGGGAGCGCGGAGATCGGCCACGAAGTCCGCGATGGTGAAGTCCGTCTCGTGCCCCACCGCGGAGATGACGGGATGCGGGCTGTTGAAGATGGCGCGCGCCACGCGCTCGTCGTTGAAGGCCCAGAGATCCTCGATGGAGCCGCCGCCGCGCCCCACGATGGTCACGTCCACCTCCGGCATCCCCGCCAGCGCGGCGAGCGCGGCCACGATCTCCAGCGGCGCCTCGTCCCCCTGCACGCGCACGGGAAGGATCAGGATGCGCAGGTCGCCGAAGCGCCGGCCGATGATGTTGAGCATGTCGCGGATGGCGGCCCCGGTGGGCGAGGTCACGATGGCGATGGTGCGCGGGAAGGCGGGCAGCGGGCGCTTGCGGGCCGCGTCGAAGAGGCCCTCCGCCTCGAGCCGGCGCTTGAGCTGCTCGAACGCGACCTGCAGCGCCCCCAGCCCCTTGGGCTCGAGCAGCTCGACCACCAACTGATACTCTCCGCGGGCGGCGTAGACGTCGAGGCCGCCGAAGGCCAGCACCTGCATGCCGTCCTCGAGATCGAAGCGGACTCGCCGGCCGCGGCCCCGGAACAGCACCGCGCGAAGCTGGGCCATCTCGTCCTTCAGGGTGAAGTACGCATGGCCCGAGCCGGGGAGGCGAAGATTGCTGATCTCGCCCTCCACCCAGACGGTGGGGAACCCCTCCTCGAGCTGCGCCTTGATCCGCGCCGTCAGCTCGGAGACCGACCACACCGCCCGGTCGCTCATGCGAGGCCGGACTGGCGCTGGGCGGCGCGGAGCGTATTGCGCATGAGCATGGCGCGCGTCATGGGACCGACGCCGCCGGGCACGGGGGTGATGGCGCGCGCCTTGGGGCTCACGGAGGCGAAGTCCACGTCTCCCGCCAGCTTCCCAGTGTCCAGCCGATTCGTCCCGACATCGATGACCACCACGCCGTCCTTCACCATGTCGCCCGTGATCATCCGGGCGCGGCCGGCGGCGACGCAGAGGATGTCGGCGCGCCGGCAGTGCGCGGCGAGGTCGCGGGTGCGCGTGTGGCAGGTGGTCACGGTGGCATTGCGACCCACCAGGAGCTGGACCAGCGGCTTGCCCACCAGCCGCGAGCGGCCCACCACCACCGCCTCCGCGCCCTCGAGCGGGATGCCGTAGTGGTCGAGGATCTCCAGGCAGCCCGCGGGGGTGCACGGGACCATGGTGGGCTTGCCGCCCAGAAGATTCCCCAGGCTCATCGGGTGGAGGCCGTCGGCGTCCTTCTCGGGCGCGATGGCGGCAATGATCGCGTCCTCGTTGAGCCCCTTGGGGAGCGGGAGCTGGACGAGGACGCCGTGGATGCCGGGGTCCGCGTTGATGGTCTGGATCGTGGCCAGGAGCTCGGCCTGCGAGCACCCTCCCGGGTAGAGGAAGTCGCGCGAAGCGATGCCCACCTCTTCCGCGTCCTTCTTCTTGCTGCGGACATAGAGCGCCGAGGCGGGATCCTCGCCCACGAGGACCACCGCGAGCGTGGGGGGCGCCCCCGTCTTGTCCCGGTAGGCCGCGGCCCCGGCCTTGACCTCGGCCAGGACCTTCGCCGCGACCGCCTTGCCGTCGAGAATCACGGGCCGCGACGGATCAGGCGGGAGCGGGGACGCGAAGGCGTTCGATCCCGAGGGCCTTGCCGGTGTCCGGATCGATGCGGATCACCACCCCGTGGAGCGCGGAGGGCCCCTTGGCGGGCACGAACCGGTTCGGCATCTGGGTGAGGAAGCGGCTGATCGCCAGCGCCGGATCCACGCCGATCACCGAGTCCACCGGCCCCGTCATGCCGAGATCGGTGATGAAGGCGGTGCCTTGCGTGAGCACACGCTCGTCGGCGGTCTGCACGTGGCGGTGCGTGCCCACCACCGCGCTCACCCGCCCGTCGAGGTACCAGCCGAGCGCCTGCGACTCCGACGTGGCCTCGCAGTGGGCGTCCACCACGATGATGGGCGTCTCCTGGCGGAGTCGCTCGACCTCCTCGTCGGCCTTGCGAAACGGGCAGTCGAGGAGCTGGGGAAAGAACACCCGCCCCATGATGTTGAGCACTCCCACCTTGTGGGGGCCGGCCTTGACCACGATGGAGCCGGCGCCGGGGGTGCCGGCGGGGTAGTTGGCGGGCCGGAGGAGGAGATTGTCCCTCACGATGTACTCGATGATCTCCTTGCGGTCCCAGATATGGTTCCCGGAGGTCATCACGTCCACGCCTTCGCCCAGGAAGGCCCGCGCGATCTCGGGGGTCACGCCGAAGCCGGCGGCGGCGTTCTCGACGTTCACCACCGCGAGGTCCACTTCATACTGCTTGCGGAGCTTGGGCAGGAGGGACTGCACGGCGCGGCGGCCGGGATCGCCGAACACGTCACCCACGCAGAGAACGGTGAGGGGCTTCGCCATCGGCTACTTCGCCACTTCCACCGCGCGCGTCTCGCGGATCACCACCACCTTGATGTGGCCGGGGTACTGCATCTCGGCCTCGATCCGCTTGGAGATGTCCTTGGCGAGCTGATGCGCGTCGAGGTCGGAGATCTGGTCCGCCTTGGTCATGATGCGCAGCTCGCGGCCGGCCTGGATGGCGTAGCACATCTCGACCGCCTTGTAGGACATGGCGATCTCTTCCAGCTTGGCCAGGCGCTTGATGTAGCTCTCCAGGACATCACGGCGCGCGCCGGGCCGGGCGGCGGAGATGCCGTCCGCGGCCTCGGTCAAGGTCGCCTCGATGGTCTCCGGCTCCACGTTCTCGTGGCCGCACAGCGCCGCGTTGATGACCTGCGGCGACTCGTTGTACTTGGTCAGCACCATGAGCGACAGCTCGGGGTGGCTCCCCTCCTGCTCGTGGGTCAGCGCCTTGCCGATGTCGTGAAGCAGCCCCATGCGCTTGGCGAGCTTGACGTCGGCGCCGATCTCCGCCGCCATCATGCCCGCCAGCCACGCCACTTCCTTGGAGTGCTGGAGGCAGTTCTGGCCGTAGGAGGTGCGGAACTTCATCCGGCCCACGAGCTTGACCAGCTCGGGATGGAGACCATGGACGCCCACCTCGAAGCAGGCCTTCTCGCCCTCTTCCTTGAGGTGCTCCTCCATGTCCTTCTTCACCTTTTCCACCACTTCCTCGATGCGCGCCGGGTGGATGCGGCCGTCGGCCACCAGCTTCTGGAGCGCCAGCCGCGCGATCTCGCGGCGGTAAGGATCGTAGGCGGAGATGAGGACCGCCTCCGGCGTGTCGTCCACGATGAGGTCCACGCCCGTGTGCAGCTCCAGGGCCCGGATATTGCGGCCTTCCCGGCCGATGATCCGCCCCTTCATGTCGTCGGAGGGCAGGTCCACGATGGACACCGCGGTCTCCACCGTGTACTCGGGCGCCAGCCGCTGGATGGTGGTGGCGAGCACTTCCTTGGCCTTCACGTGGGCCGTCTCGCGCGCCTCCTCCTCGAGCCGCATGCCCAGGAGCTGGGCCTCGCGCCGCATCTCCACCTCGACCTGGGCCATGAGCTGACGCTTGGCTTCCTCGGCGGTCAGCGCCGCGATGGACTCGAGCTTGCGCTTGTGCTCGTCCAGGGCATTGGCCAGCCGCGCCTCGGTCTCGGTGAGGCGCCGCTCGCGATCCCCGAGGCTCTTTTCGCGATTCTGAAAGTCCTGGTCCCGCCGGTCCAGGAGCTCCATCCGGCGGCCCAGCTGCTCTTCCTGCTGGATGACCCGGCGCTCGACGTCCTGCATCTCCTTTTGCCGGGCCCGGGTTTCCTGTTCCAGCTCGGCCCGCGCCCGGAGGGCGGATTCCTTGACCTCGAGCTCGGAAGCTCGAATCATGGCCTCGGCCTCGCGCGCCTTGGCCTCCGCGTCGCGGGCGGCCTGGTCCACGTGGCGCTTGGCGTCCTCCACGATCCGGCGGGCGCGCGACTCGGCATCGCCGATGGTGCGGACGGTGGTGATCTTCTGACCCAGATACCCGACGAGGAATGCGAGGATCGCGACGAGGGGGAGAAGCAGCAGCATCAGATCCATAGGTCTCTCCTTCCGGGGAGACCCCGGACGGATTGTGTATTCTCAGGGGCACGCGCGGCAAATAGCCGCGAAATTTGGAAAAGTATAGGCCGGACGGGGGGGCAAAGTCAACGGAACGGCGAGGCGATTCCTGGAGACGACACGATCGGCCCGAGCGGGCCGATCGGAGTCTGAAACGCGCCCCACCTCTGCCGTGTGCCGACGGTGTTTCGAACCTGGTATGTACCAGGTGGGCGCCAAAAGGAGGGCTTTAGGCTTCCCCTCAAAGAGGGGCATGCGCACCACCCTCTTGCACGGCGTCCTGCGTGTAAACGAGGTTGAAACTTCCCCCCGACATCACGCACAGCGTAGGGCTAACCCTGTGTACCCCTCCCACCGGTCGGCCGTCAAGCCTTAAAGCCATGCCCCCCCGGGAGCCGGCTCGGGCCGGACCGGGGGCGGAGGGACGGCTCTCAGCGCGAGGGCGGCGCCACCGAGTCGAGCAGCTTGATGAGCTGCCCCAGCCGCGCGTGGACGTCCACGTCGCCCTTGCCCTGCTCCTCGCGGAGCCGGAAGAGCTCGTCGGTGATGTCGAGCGCGGTCAGGACCAGGAGCTTGGTGGAGTCCTGGCCGGGGGTGTCGCCGCGGATCTCCTTGACCCGCTTCTCGACGTAGGACACCAGCTGCTTCACATAGTCCGGCGGCGCGTCGCTACGGATGGCGTAGCGCTGCCCGAGGATCTCGACGTCCACTCGCCTGGGCTCGGCCATCAGGTCCTCCTACAGCTCGAGCTTGTCCAGCTCCCGGAGGATCGCGTCGACCTGGGTCAACACGTCCTTGCGCTCCTGCTTCAGCGTGCGCAGCTCGCTCCGCTCCGTCTCGAACGCCTCGATCCTGGCCCTGAGCGTGTCACGATCGGCGCGCAGCCGCTCGATCTCGCTCTTCGCCCGCTTGATGGACTGCTCGAGCTGCTCCAGCCGCTGGACCAGACTGTCCGCCATCATGCCCCCCGCACTTCGGCGCCGAAGCGCCGTCCGAGCTCCTGGACGACGCGGGCGTGCTGCTCGTTGACCTCCGCGTCCGTGAGCGTCCGGTCGGGCGCCTGGTAGGTGAGGCCGACGGCGAGGCTCCGGCGGCCCGCCCCCACCTGGCTCCCGCTGTAGACGTCGAAGAGCTGCACGCGCGCGAGCCAGGGAATGTCGATGCCGCGGATGGCGGCCTCGATCTGGGCCACCGTCACGTCGTCCGCCACCACCAGCGCGAGGTCGCGCTGCACGGCGGGGAAGCGCGGGAGCGGCGCATAGCGCGGGACGCGGGCCGGCCGGGCGGCGAGCGCGCCCAGGGCGACCCCGGCGGCGAAGACCGGCGCGTCCAGATCGAAGGCCTCCCGCACGCGCGCGCTCACCTCGCCGAACCAGCCCACCTCCGTCTGGTCCAGCACCAGCCGCGCCGAGCGGCCCGGCTCGAGATAGGGCGGCTCCTGCCCCGGCGCCCAGGGCGCCGTCACCGCGCCGGACGCGCCCGCCGCGGCCAGCGCCAGCTCCGCCATCCCCTTGGCGTCGTAGAGATCCACCCGCTCGCGCCCGGCATGCCACGCGCGCGGCGCGCGCAGTCCGGTCAGGGTCAGCCCGAGCCAGAGCTCCTCGTGCGCGGGACGATCGCCGTCCGAGTCCCGGTGCGGCGAGAAGATCGTCCCCACCTCGAAGGCCCGGACGTCCGGGCTCTGGCGATGGACATTGGTGGCCAGGACCTCGAGGAGTCCCGGGAGCAGCGACGGCCGCATGATCGAGCGCTCGGCGGAGAGCGGGTTCTGGAGCGCCACCAGCCGGGCGGGATCATCCCACCCGAGGAGCTTGAGCCGCGCGGGATCTATGAAGGCGTAGGTGATGCACTCCGAGAGCCCGGCGTCGATCAGGGCGCGCGAGGCCGCCCGCGTCACGCGCAGCCCGGGCGGGCGCGTCACCGGCGACAGCTCCCCGCCCCCGGCCAGGATCAGGGGGATGTGGTCATAGCCCCAGACGCGCACGATCTCCTCGACGAGATCGTCCTCCTGGACGATGTCGCGGCGGAAGCTCGGCACCACGACCTGGAGCGTGGGCGCGGTATCGTCCACCGCGAAGCCCAGCGCCTGGAGAATGCGCACGGCCTCGCCGCGCGACGGCGACGCGCCGATCACCCGCTCCACGCGCTCCATCCGGAGCGCGATGCGCGGATGGGGACGCGGGGCCGGGTAGACGTCGATCAGGCCGCGGGCCACCGTGCCGCCCCCGAGATCGGCCATGAGATAGGCCGCCCGGTCCAGGGCGGGAATGACGCCCTCGATGTCCGCGCCGCGCTCGAAGCGGTAGGAGGCGTCGGTAGACAGCCCGAGCGCCTTGGAGGTCCGGCGCACCGACCCCGGGTTGAAGTGGGCGCTCTCCAGCAGCACCGTCGTCGTCCCCGGCCGCACCTCGGACGTCGCCCCGCCCATGACCCCGCCCACCGCCACCGGCCGCTCCGCGTCGCAGATCATCAACATGTCCGGCGCCAGCGCGCGCTCCCGTCCGTCCAGCGTGGTGATGCGCTCGCCGCGCCGGGCGCGGCGCACCACGATGCGGCCGCCCTCGAGCCGGTCGCGGTCGAAGGCGTGCAGCGGCTGTCCCATCTCCCACAGCACGTAGTTGGTGACGTCCACCACGTTGTTGATGGGTCGCAGCCCGACCGCGCGCAGGCGCTGGGCCAGCCAGGGCGGCGAGGGCTTCACGGTGAGGCCGGTGATCACACGCGCGGCGTACCGCGGGCAGAGTTCCGGGTCGGCGATCTCCACCGCGGCCAGCGAGGCCGCCTCGGCCTCGCCTTCCTTGACCGTCACCTGCGGATAGCGAAAGGGCGCGCCGGTCAGCGCGGCGACCTCGCGCGCCACCCCCACGATGGAGAGCACGTCGGGGCGGTTCGGCGTGATCTCGATCTCGAAGATGGTGTCGTCGAGCCCCAGATAGGTGGCGAGATCGGCCCCCAGCGGCGCCTCGGGGGGTAGCGCGAGGATCCCGGCCCCGTCCTCGCCGATGCCCAGCTCCTTCTCGGAGCAGAGCATGCCCTCGGACAGGGTGCCGCGAATCGTGGTGGCGGAGATGGCGCGGCCGCCGGGAAGCGTGGCGCCCGGGGGGGCCAGCGCGGTGCGCAGCCCCGGCGCGGCATTGGGCGCGCCGCAGAGCACGGAGAGCTTGCGGTCCGGCAGCGCCACGCGGCAGAGCCGGTTCTGGTGACCCGGGCGCGGGCCCTCGACCTCGCGCTCGATGGCCTCGATCTCGCCGATCACCACGCCTGACAGCCCCTCCACGAGGGGGGCGATCCCTTCCACGGGCACGCCGGCATTGGTGAGGATCTCGCCGAGCCGCGCGGGCGGAAGCTCGGTGTCCACGTACTCGCGCAGCCAGCGGTAGGAGATCTTCATCGCGCGCCGATGGACCCGAACTGGCCGAGGAAGCGCAGGTCGTTCTCGAAGAAGAGGCGGATGTCGTCCACCTCGTACTTGAGCATGGCGATACGCTCGACTCCCATGCCGAAGGCCCAGCCGGTGACCTCCTCGGGATCGTACCCGACATTGCGCAGCACGTTGGGATGGACCATTCCCGAGCCGAGGATCTCGAGCCAGCCGCCTCCGCGGCAGAAGCGGCAGCCGTCGCCGCCGCACTTGAAGCAGAGCACGTCCGCTTCCGCGGAGGGCTCGGTGAACGGGAAGAAGGACGGGCGGAAGCGCAGGCGCGAGCGCGCGCCGAACATCTCCTTGGCGAAGAGCTCGAGGGTCGCCTTGAGGTCGGCCATGGTGATGTGCCGATCCACCGCGAGCCCCTCCACCTGGTGGAACATGGGCGAATGCGTGGCGTCGGTGAGATCGCGGCGATAGACCTTGCCGGGAGAGATGGTGCGGGCGGGCGGGCGGCGGCCCAGCATGGTGCGAATCTGCACCGGCGAGGTATGCGTCCGCAGGAGAGCGCCCCCCACCACGTGCAGCGTGTCCTGCATGTCGCGCGCGGGATGGTCGTCGGGGAAGTTGAGCGCGCCGAAGTTGAAGTAGTCGCTCTCGACCTCCGGCCCCTCCGCCACCGAGAATCCGAGGCCCTCGAAGATCTCGATGATCTCGTCCTGCACCCGCGTGAGGGGATGGGCGGAGCCGGGCGGGATGTAGCGTCCCGGGAGGGTCAGGTCCACCCGCTCGGCGGCGAGCGCGCGGCGCCGCTCCTCGTCCTTGAGCGACTCCAGCCGCGCTCCCAGCGCGGCCTCCAGCTCCACCTTGAGCTCGTTGGCCTGCCCGCCCACCAGCGGGCGCTGCGCCGCCGGCAAGGAGCCCAGCGAGCGGAGAAGAGCGGTCAGCTCGCCGGAGCGCCCCAGCACGCGGACGCGGAACGACTCGAGGTCGGACGTGGACCGGGCCCCGGCGATATCCGCCAGGGCCCGGTCACGGATCTGCTGGACCCGAGGGTCCGGCGCCACGCTCAGGCGCGGCCTGCCGCTCGCGCCGTCTCCGCCAGCTTCGCGAAGGCGGTGGGATCGTGCACGGCCAGCTCGGCGAGGATCTTGCGATCCAGCGCCACCCCCGCCTTCTTGAGGCCGTTCATGAACACCGAGTAAGACAGGCCCAGCGTGCGGCAGGCGGCGTTGACGCGGATGATCCACAGCGCCCGCGCGCGCCGCTTCTTCTGCTTGCGTCCCTTGTAGGCGAAGACGCCCGCGCGAAGCACCGTCTCCGCCGCCGGGCGATAGAGCCGCCGCCGGCCGCCCCAGTAGCCCTTCGCCTGCTTGAGAACTTTCTTCCTGCGCTGGCGGGTCTTGGACCCGCCCTTTGCCCGTGGCATGGTGTGACTCCTCTCCTACAGGTAGGGAACCAGCTTGCGGAGGCGCGGGGTGTCCGCCTCGCTGATGGGCTTGGGCCCGCGGAGCTTCCGCCGGCGCTTGGGGGACTTGGTCTCCAGCTTGTGGCGCTTCCAGCCCTGCCGCCGCATGAGCTTCCCGGTGCCCGTCACCTTGAGGCGCTTGCGCGCCGCCCGCTTCGTCTTGATCTTCGGCATCTCGACTCCTCAGTGTGCCTTCGGCGAAAGGATCATGCTCAGCATGCGTCCTTCCATCCGCGGATGGCTCTCCACCACCGCCAGGTCCGACATCAGCTCCTGCATGCGGTTCAGCATCTTCCAGCCCAGCTCCGTATGCGCCATCTCGCGGCCCTTGAAGCGCACCGTGACCTTGGCCTTGTTGCCTTCCTCGATGAACCGCCGCACGTGCTTGGCCTTGAAGTCGAAGTCGTGCGTGTCCGTCTTGGGGCCCAGCTTCACTTCCTTCACCAGAATCACGGTCTGCTTCTTTCGCGCTTCCTTCTGCCGCCGGGCCTGCGTGTACTTGTACTTCCCGAA
>Ga0070701_10000391_pt1 | contig 14785 bp, 13 predicted proteins | sample KBSK5102metaG_FD_65451 | JGI IMG/M metagenome (GOLD analysis project Ga0070701, IMG submission 65451) | Corn, switchgrass and miscanthus rhizosphere microbial communities from Kellogg Biological Station, Michigan, USA - KBS K5-10-2 metaG | ecosystem: Host-associated > Plants > Roots >... | reverse complement strand
CGGCGAAGACGAACAGCGTCATCGTCATCTGCGCGGCAGCTCGACCGATTCGATTTGAAGTGAGGCGATGCGCGGCAGCGAGCGATCGGCGGTGATGCGCAGCGCTTCGATGTGACGCGGCGCGTCGATCGTCACGCGTCCCGCGCCTGTGAACCACGACTCCGCGCCGTAGCCGATGAGCCGCCACGACGGATCGTGCGGCAGCCGGTTGCGCGATGCGAAGAGATGCTCGCGGCGCATGAAGCCCCAGTCGGCGACGTCGCCGATGGCGATCGGTCGCGTCGCGATGACGTGCTCCTTTGCATCGAGCGCTTCGATCGTGCCGAACGTGCCGCCGCGCATCGAAGAAATGTTCGCGCCGCTTGCGATCACGACGACGCGTCGCGAAGGCGTGACCTCAAGTGTGAGCGACTGCGATGGCGCGAGCGCCGTGTCGATTCTCGTCCTGTCGAACGCAGTCGTCGCCGGCATGCAGAAGAGCAGCGTCAGCGCGCCTCCCGCCGCAAGCACCGGCGACAAGCGCCCGATGATTCCGATGCCGAGGACGATTGCGAGGAGGGCGGGCGGGAGGGCGTGAATCGCGGCGCCGCTCCACGGGAACAACACGACCAGCAGCAGGAGGATACAAACGGAGGGCGGGCTTCCAGCCCGCCCACTTCGGTCGTCGCCCCCGCCCCGCACGAGTGGGCGGGCTGGAAGCCCGCCCTCCTCGAGCATAGCCAGTGCGGCGGCAATCATCATCGGCGCGAACGAATACCGCGCCACCACCAGCAACACCGCAAACACCGCGACCGCGAAGAAACGAAACCGCCGCGGCAGCAGCGCCGCCAGCGCCGCAATCAGATACGGAAACGCGAGCGCCTTCAGCGGAAACAACGGCGTCGCAGCCGCGACGAGCACCGCGGCCGGCACGCTGCGCGTAAACCGCAGCACCAGCAACGCGCCGCCGAGAATCAGCGCTTCGCGCCAGATCACAACCGACTCGAGCGGAATCCACCGCAACAGCGCAATGCCGACAATCGCCACCGGCAATTCAAACGAAGAGAACAGCGACCGTGCAAACGCAGGCGCCACGATCACGCCGTACGTCAGCAACCGCAGCCGCTCATCCGGCACCGCAATCGCCGCGACGAGCAGCAGCGGCACCGCAAGCTGCACCGCCACCGACTCGGCGCTCCACGCCAGCAGCGTCACCAGGACCGCGACGAACGGCAGCGCGCGATCGATCGGCGTCGTGCCCGGCACCGCGACAAAGCACGCGTACGCCGAAGCTGCGGCAGCGAGAAGCCACCCGATTTGTGGAACGGCGCGTGTCACTCGCCGAAGTCTACGTCGTCACCGCGGCATGCGTCGGGTCGCGCACGAAATCAGGATCGAAGCCGTCCACTGTCTCAGGCGTCAGCGCCGCGCGATAAATCAGCCGCGCATCGCCGCGCAGACGGAGATCCCTCACCTCGCCGCCCGACAGCGTGAACGACACCTCGAGCGTGATTCCGCTGCGCGTCAGCACGTGCACCGGCGACCGCACTTTGCCGAAGAGCGCACTCGCCGACACCGACGCCACGACGCCCGAGCCGCACGACAGCGTCTCCCCTTCCACGCCGCGCTCGTACGTCCGCACTTCGATCGCGTTCCAGTCGCGAATGACGACGAAATTCACGTTCGCACCTTCCGGCTGCAAATCCGGATGATTGCGAATCGCGCGGCCGAGCGGCACGATCTCCTGCTGCCAAAGCTCGCGCCGCAGAAAGACGACGTAATGCGGCACGCCGACCATCAGCGAGCTGCCCTGAATCGTCTGCGCTCCGACGCGCAGCGGCCGGTTCGGACGGAACAGCTGCGGCGACGGCAACGAAAGCGTCACCGAGCTCCCCTCGCCCACTTCCGCGCCGACGACTCCCGAATCGGTCTCGATCGTCATCCGCCGCGGCGCGATCACATTCAGAAACGCGAACCGCGCCGCGCAGCGCGTGCCGTTCGCGCAGAAGTCCGCGCGCGAGCCGTCGGCGTTGAAGTAGATCATCCGAATCGTCGCGCGCGGCGACGTCTCGATGAGGATCAGGCCGTCCGCGCCGACCGAAAGATGCGGCGTGCAGATCCGGCGCGTCAGCTCGGCCGCGTCCGCCACGCGCCCGCCGCGGTTGTCGATCACGACGAAGTCGTTTCCGCCTCCCGCCATCTTCGAAAAAGCGAGCGGATCTTGTTTACCGCCTTGGGTTTGGCCAAAGGCTCTCATCGGAATTTTCGCCTCATGCCCCGGTTAGTACGCGGGGTCCGTATTCTCGCACGACCGAAACCCTCCGCCGTGCCGGCCGTCCGAGTGAGAGACCGATCGATCGATTCCTCGGGGGTACTTTTGAACCGACTCACCCGTTCCATCGCAGCTGCCGCTCTGGCGCTCGCGGCAATGCCGCTTGCAGCGCAGTCGCAGCAGAATCCTGCATCAGACGTACCGAAGCTCGTCGAAACGCTCGACGTGAAGATCATCAACGTCGACGTCGTCGTCACCGACAAGAAAGGCAACCCGGTCAAAGGGCTGACGAAGGACGACTTCGAGATCCTCGAGAACGGGATTCCGAAAGCGATCTCGAACTTCTACGAGGTCGAGCCGCGCGAAGACGGCAAGGCCGGCAGCGCGATCTCGACGACGCCCGCCACGCCGGCCGCCGTTCCCGCGAAAGCCGAGCCGATCGCGGAGAACACGAAGCGCCGCATCATCTTCTTCATCGACAACCTCTCGCTCGCGCCGTTCAACCGCAACCGCGTCTTCAAAGACATGAAGGCGTTCGTCACGAACGTCATGCGGCCCGGCGACGAAGCGATGATCGCCACGTTCAATCGCAGCCTGAAAGTGCGCGTGCCGTTCACGCGCGACACCGCGCAGCTCATCCAGACCTTCGACGTAATCGCCGGCGAATCCGCCCTCGGCGCCACCAGCCGCAGCGATCAGCGCGACACCGAAAGCCACATCAAAGATGCGCAGAGCTACGACGAAGCACTCGCCGCGGCGCGCGCGTACTCGCAGTCGATCGAGCACGATCTTCGTCAGAGCGTCACGTCGCTCGTCGGACTGATGTCGACCCTCGCCGGCGTCGAAGGAAAGAAGGTGCTCGTCCTCGCCAGCGAAGGCTTCCCGATTCAGCCCGGCCGCGAGATGTTCCAGTACCTCGAAGAGCTGCAGCGCGAGCGTCAGGGCTGGGGCGCCGGCTCGACGTTCCTCGAAGGAATGCACTTCGACGCGTCGGAACTGATCCGCTCGATCGGCCGCGCAGCGAACTCGAACAACATCACGATGTACACGATCCACGCCGGCGGTCTCGCTGCCGGCAACGAAGCGGGCAGCGCCGAAAACGCAGCGCCGACTTCGTTCGCAGTCGCGCAGGCGGCGCTCTCGAACAGCACCGAGTCGCTGCGACTCCTCGCCGACATGACCGGCGGTCTGGCGTCGGTGCAGACGAACAATTTCGCGAACGCCTTCAACCGCATCCGTCGCGACCTCGACTCTTACTACTCCCTCGGCTACCGCGCCGGCACCGAGCGCGTCGATCGCCTGCGCACGCTGCAGGTGCGGATGAAGAACAAGGCGTACGTCGCGCGCTCGCGCCAGAGCTTCGTCGAGAAATCGGCGGCGGTCGACATGGCCGATCGCGTCGTCGCGAACCTGCTGTACCGCACGAAAGCGAACGACCTGAAGATCATGATGAAGATCTCGACGCCGCGAGTGACGGACGATCCCGATCTCTTCACCGTGCCCGTCGAGATCCGCATTCCGATGGAGAGCCTGACGCTCCTGCCGCAGGGCGAGACCGAGTACGCGGGCGGCTTCACGGTGTACGTCGCGGTCGCGGACAAAGACGGCGACATGTCCGACGTGCAGCACAAATCGCATCAGGTCCACGTGAACGCGGCCGACATGAAAACGATCGCCGGCAAGTACTACACGTACACGCTCGATCTGATGATGGCGCGCGGCCTGAACAAAGTGTCGATCGGCGTGAACGATGACGTGTCGAACACGACCGGGTTTGCGCGCGATCAGATTCTTGCGCAGGATCTGCGTTAATGCCGTCATCCAGAGGCGCGAAGACGCCGAAGGATCTCAAGATGCGCAACGGCTGCGCATTCTGAGATCCTTCGCTTCGCTCTGGATGACGTGAACGATGCGTTTCTTACTCACCATCCAATACCTCGGCACCCGCTACGCCGGCTGGCAGACGCAGGCGAACGCGGTTGGTATTCAGCAGGTCATCGAAGAAGCGCTGTCGAAGATGTTCGCGACGCCGCTGCGCATCGAAGGTGCGGGGCGTACCGACTCCGGCGTGCATGCGAAAGCGCAGCGCGCGCATGTCGACGTTCCGCTCGAGATCGACGTGCGCGGGCTCACGCTCGGCGTGAACAACCTGCTGCCGCACGACATCCGCGTCGTCGTGGCGGAGGCGGTCGCTGATGACTTTCACTGCCGCTTTCGCGCGAAAGAAAAAACGTACGTCTATCAAATCCTCAACGCGCCGATCGCCGACGTCTTCACGAACGAGACGCACGCGCACGTCGCGACGCCGCTCGACGCCGCGCTGATGCACGCCGCGCTGCAGCCGCTCATCGGCCAGCACGACTTCGCCATCTTCACCGTCGCGGCGCCGGAAGTAAGCTCCACGATCCGGACGATCTCGCGCGCGGAAGTCTTACGCGACGGCGATCGCGTGCTCATCACCATCGCCGCCGACGGCTTCCTTCGCTTCATGGTTCGCCGCATCGCCGGCTCGCTCATCGAGATCGGCCGCGGCCGGCTCGCAGCGGACGCGATCCTCACCGAAGCGCGGTGGACGGCCCCGGCGAAAGGCCTGATACTTGAAAGCGTAAAGTACTAATCGAAGTACTGCGTTACTATCTCTTTTTCCGATGATCGACCTGAGTAAACTCGCCGAGGCGGGATCGATCGAAGAGACGCTCCTGGAGCGGATCGACTTCGCGCGCATGCCGCGGCACATCGCCGTGATCATGGACGGCAACGGTCGCTGGGCGAAGTCGCGCAACCTCCCCCGCGTCGAAGGTCACCGCGCCGGCATCGCCTCGGTGCGCGAGATCGTCGAGACCTCCGCGCGCCTCGAGCTCGGCGTCATCACGCTCTACGCCTTCTCCGTCGAGAACTGGAAGCGGCCGCGATATGAAGTCGCGACGCTGATGATGCTGCTCAAGGAGTACCTCCGCAAAGAGCTCGCGACGCTGATGCAGAACAACATCCGCTTCGTACCGATCGGCCGCATCGACGGACTCGATCCGAGCGTGCAGCGCGAGCTGCGTTACGCGGAAGCGGAGACGTCGAAGAACACAGGGCTCCTCTTCCAGATCGCGCTCAACTACGGCGGACGCGCCGAGATCATCGACACCGTCAATCGCATCATGCAGCTCCTTCGCGAAAAGGAAATGGGCGACGCGGTCATCGACGAAGACTTCTTCTCGAATCATCTCTACACCGCCAGCGTCGACGATCCCGATCTCCTCATCCGGACGAGCGGCGAGCTGCGCGTCTCCAACTTCCTGCTCTGGCAAATCGCCTACGCCGAGATCCACGTGACGAAAGTGCTCTGGCCCGACTTCCGGAAACGCCACCTCTACGAAGCGATCATCGACTTTCAGTCGCGCGACCGCCGCTTCGGCGGAGTGGACGAGTCGGACAAGGAGATGTTCGTGGAGTCGCAGTCCTGAACACGTAATCGAAGGTGCTGAGTGCAGAGTGCTGAGTGCTGAGTAAAACCGTGTCCCGACTCAGCACTCTGCACTCAGCACTCAGCACCTCTTCGGTGGTTTAGACTCTGCGCCGTGACGTACACGAGAGAATTAACCACCCTCGTCGCCGCGCCGGTCGCGATCTGGATCATCGGCTGGGCGCCGGAAAGCGTCTTCGACGGCGCGCTCGCGCTCGTCGCGGCGCTCGCCCTTTACGAGTTTCTGGAGCTCGGCCGGCACAAAGGTTACCGGCTGCCGATGGTGCTCTGCATCCTCCTGATGCTGTTCATCTTTGCGGCATTCATCCTCGAGCCGATCTCGGTCGAGATGGGCGTCTTTGCGACGCTGCTGCTGATTCCTGCGTCGTACGTTTTCGGTCGCGGCGTGCTCGAAGAAGCGCTGCCGTCGAGCGCGATCGCCGTCATGGCGACGCTCTACGTCGGCATGCTCGGCGGCTCGCTCATCCGGCTGCACAAAGACTTTCCCGTCGGCTGGAAGCTCGTCTTCTTTCTGCTCGTCGTCGTCTGGATCGGCGACGCCGGCGCGTACTACGTCGGCAAGAACTTCGGGAAGCACCGCCTTTCGCCGCGCATCAGTCCGAAGAAAAGCGTCGAAGGACTGATCGGCGGCTGCATCACCGCGATCGCCGCCGCGATCGGAATTCACTTCTGGTTCTTCCGTGAAATGCCGCTGCATCACGCCGCGATCGCCGGAATCATCCTCTCCGTCTGCGGCGTGGTCGGCGATCTCGCCGAATCGATGTGGAAGCGCTCCGCGGCGGTGAAAGACTCCGGCACCCTCATCCCCGGTCACGGCGGCTTCCTCGATCGATTCGATTCGATCTTCTTCACGGCGCCGATCCTGTATGTCTACTGGGTGCTGATCACCAACGGCTTCACCAGCTTCAGGATCATGTCCGCGTGAAACGAATCTCCATCCTCGGCAGCACCGGTTCCATCGGCCGCTCGACACTCGAGGTCGTCGATGCATTCGGCGACGAGCTCTCCGTCGCCGGTCTCGCCGCGGGCGGCAATCTCGAGCTGCTCGCGGAACAGGTGCGCCGCTATCGTCCCGAGCTCGTCTCCGTACGCAACGAGCGCGACGTCGCACCGCTGCGCGAACGGATCGGCAGCGGCGTCGAGATCGTGCACGGCACCGACGGCGCGTCCGCGGTTGCGTCGCTCGACTCCGCGAACTGCGTGATCGCGGCGATCGTCGGCGCAGCAGGCATCGCGCCGGTCCATGCCGCGCTAGTCCGCGGCAAACGCGTCGCGATCGCGAACAAAGAAGTGCTCGTCGCCGCCGGTGATGTGATGACGCGCGCCGCACGCGAGCACGGCGGCGAAATCCTGCCGGTCGATTCCGAGCACAACGCCGTGCATCAGGCGCTCCGCTCCGGCACGGAGCGCGAAGTCGCGCGCATCATTCTCACCGCGTCGGGCGGCCCGTTCCTCCGCCGCGACCTCGCAACCTTTGGCGACATCACCATCGATGCGGCGCTCGCGCATCCGACGTGGAAGATGGGCAACAAGATCTCGATCGACTCCGCCACGATGATGAACAAAGGGCTGGAAGTCATCGAGGCGCATCACCTCTTCGCGACGCACGTCGATCAGATCGACATCCTCATTCACCCACAGTCGATCGTGCATTCGATGGTCGAGTACATCGACGGCTCGATCATCGCGCAGCTCTCCGCGACGGACATGAAGTTCCCGATTCAGTACGCGCTGTTTCATCCCGACCGGCGCGATTCGTCGTTCGCGCGGCTCGATCTCGCGAAGATCCGGACGCTCGAATTTCTCCCCGTCGATCCCGAGCGCTTCCCCGCCGTCGCGCTCGCGTACGCGGCGTCCCGCGAAGGCGGCTCGATGCCGGCGGTGCTCAACGCCGCGAACGAAATCGCGGTCGAGCGCTTCCTCGCCGGAGAACTTCCGTTCACCGGAATCGTAGAGCTTGTGAGCCGCGTGCTCGAACGCCACGCCGGGAACGTCACCGCGATCGATACGGTCGCCGACGCTCTGGCGTGGGACGGCTGGGCGCGCAATGAAGCTCGCGGAATCGATGTTGCACTCGCGCGATAGCAGTTCGCCTCTTTCGGGCGCCTGAAAATGCACGACATCCTCACAAACACCGCCGGATTCATCGTCGTCCTCGGCTTCCTCGTCTTCGCCCACGAGTCGGGCCACTTCGTCGCCGCGAAGCTCTTCGGCGTCCGCGTGCTCGTCTACTCGTTCGGATTCGGCAAGCGGCTGGGCGGTTTCCGTCGCGGCGGCACCGACTATCGCCTTTCGCTGATTCCGCTCGGCGGTTACGTCCGGATGGCGGGCGACATCCCGGAAGACCGCGCGACGCTGGCGTCGCCGCTGGAAGGCGCCGACTCGCCCGCAACGGGCGCGCCGGATGAGTTCCTGTCAAAACCGAAGTGGCAGCGCTTCATCATTCTCTTCGCCGGTCCGTTCATGAATCTCGTGATCGCGATCGCGTTTCTCGCCGGTCTCGCGATGCACGGCATTCCGTCGACGCTGATCGAGCCGATCGTCGATGAAGCAACGCCCGGAAAACCGGCAGCGATCGCCGGTCTGACGCGCGGCGATCGCATCGTTCGCGTGAACGGTGAGCCGATCACCGACTTCGAAGATCTCCGCCTCGCGATCGGCATGAACGCCGGCACGAAGGTGCGCGTCGAGTACGTTCGCAACGGCCAGACGCGCGTGACGACGCTGACGCCGGAGCGCGTCGACGGCGAGTTCGGTCCCGTCGGCCGAGCGGGAATCGCACCGCTGCTGCTTCCCGTCATCGGCAGCACCGCACCCGGCTCACCGGCTGAGAAAGCAGGATTGAAATTCGGCGATCGCATCGTCGCCGCGAACGGCACGCCGATCGAGAAGCTCGACACGTTCTATCGCATCCTCGAACAGACGAAAGGCGCGCCGCTGACGCTCGACGTCGCGCGCGGCAACTCGACATTCCGCACCACTCTCGGCGCGACGAAAGGATTCGATCGCGAAGATCCGGCGCGCGGCGTTTATGCGCCGGTGAAGGTCACGAAGTACGCGCTCGGTCCTGCGATCAGCTACAGCATCGATCAGAACCGCCGCATGCTGAAGTACACGGTGTTGACGATCGGCCGTCTCTTCCGCGCGGAAGGAAGCGTGAAAGAGCTGAGCGGCCCGCTGTCGATCGCACGCATTTCCGGCGAGATGATGCGGCGCGGCTTCCGCGAAATGATCGCGCTGATGGCGATGATCTCGCTGCAGCTCGGCTTCATGAACCTGCTGCCGATTCCGGTGCTCGACGGCGGCCACATCATGGTGCTGATCGTCGAAGGCATCGCGCGCCGCGATCTTTCGCTGCGCGTGAAGGAACGCATTCAGCAGGTCGGTTTCGCCGCGCTCGCTGCGCTGATGATCGTCGTCATGTACAACGACGTCATTCAGAACGTGCTGCGCTTCCGAAAAGGTTAGCGGCGCACCATCAGCAGCCGCAGCACGTCCAGCGCCGACTGCGTCGAGAACCACTTCACGATCGTTCGCGGTCCCTGCCAGAGAAACTTTCGGTGCTTCGTTTCCGACGGTCCGGCGACTGCGACGTGCACGGTGCCGACCGGCTTTTCCGCGCTGCCGCCGCCCGGTCCGGCGATGCCGGTGATGGCAACGCCGTACGTCGTCGCGAAACGCGCGCGCACGCCTTCCGCCATCGCACGCGCGACTTCTTCCGATACTTCGCCGTGCGCGCGAATCAGTTCGGGATCGACGCCGGCCAGTGACGTCTTCGCCGCCGCCGTGTAGCAGATCGCGCCGCCCATGAAGTAGACGGAACTGCCGGCGATATCCGTGATTCGCGACGAGAGCAAACCGCCCGTGCACGACTCCGCGGTCGACAGCGTTTCGCCGCGCGCGGCGAGCAACGCGCCGATGACCGACTCGAGCGAATCGTCATCGCTGCCGAAAATACGCTCGCCGAAAATCGCGCGCACTTCCGCTTCGCGTGCGGCGATCACGGCGCGCGCCTCGTCTTCGTTTCCGTCGGCGAAAAGATGGAGCTCGATCTGGCCGCCGGTCGCGAGAATCGTCAGCGGCTCATCGCGATGCGCTTCGTAAAACGGCGCGAGCTTTTCTTCGACGCCCGATTCCGTCATCCCCGAAATCTTCAGCACGCGTTTGTGCCGCGCCCGTCCGCCGCTGCGCGCTTCGAGCCACGGCACGAGATACGTCGCAACCATCCACTCGAGTTCGTGCGGCACGCCGGGAAAAACCCAGATGTCTTTGCCATCGGCGACGAGATGAAAACCGGGCGCGGTGCCGCGCTCGTTCGTCAGGGGCGTCTGTCCGGCGAACACGTTCGCCTGGCGGCGATTCACTTCCGGCATCGTCCAGCCGCGCGCGCGAAACCGCTCTTCGATCCGGGCGACGATCGACTCGTCGATTTCCATCGTCAGCCCGAGCGCATCGGCGAGCGCTTCACGCGTCAGATCATCCGCGGTCGGACCGAGTCCGCCGGAGGTGATGAGGATGTCGGCGTGCGCGAGCGCGAAACGAATTTCGTCCGCGAGCTCGCCGCGATCGTCGCGAATGACACTCTTGCGCGACAGCGACACGCCGAAGCGCTCCAGCGCCGCGACGACTTTCAGCGAGTTCGTATCGACACGCGTCGGCCCGAGCATTTCCGATCCGACGGCGATGATTGCGGCAGTGGTCATGGCCCGAAACGATAGCGCACTCGATCGCGCCGCTCGCTACAATGGGGCAGGCATGCCGCACGAAAACCCATCCGTACTGATCTGCGAGCTGGCGCGCTCGTTTTACACGCTCGGCTGGGCGACCGGCACCGGCGGCGGCATCTGCATTCGCGACGGCGAGCACGTCATCGTCGCTCCGAGCGGCGTGCAGAAAGAGCGGCTCGAGCCGGAGGAGATGTTCACGCTCGCGCTCGACGGCTCGATCGTCGCGCGTCCCGAAGATGCGGATCTGCGCCCGTCCGAATGCAGCTCGCTCTTTCTCGCAGCGATCAATCTTCGCGGCGCCGGCGCAGTCATCCACAGTCACTCAATGCACGCCGTCCTGGCGACGCTGCTGTTCGACGGCGAATTCGAGATCTCGCACATCGAGATGATCAAAGGCATCAGCGGCATGTCGTACGGCGATCGCCTCATCGTGCCGATCATCGACAACACCGCGCGCGAATGCGATCTCGCCGGCGCGCTCAGCGAAGCGATCATCGCGTATCCGAAAGCGTTCGCGGTGCTCGTCCGCCGCCACGGCGTCTACGTCTGGGGCTCCGACTGGAAGCAGGCCAAGACGCACGCGGAGTGTTACGACTATCTCTTTCGCGCCGCCGTCGAAATGCGGCGGCTCGGCATTCCGACCTGCATCGAAGAAAGGGGAAACCGCAATGCGGGCTTTTCGACTCGACGAACCGGCGCACTCGATCTCGCCTGACGCACTCGCCTCGATCGGAGTCCTGTCGTGGACCGTTTCACGAGACGACGCGGAGCGCGCCGCCACGATCGAAACGATCAAGCGCGAGCGCGGCTATGTCGATGAGGACTTCGTCGCGCTCAACGAATCGACGCCGAACCTCGAAGCGATCTGCGCGAAGTTCGATGCCGAACATTTCCACACCGAGGATGAGGTGCGATTCGTGGTGGAGGGAGACGGGATCTTCGACGTTCGCGATCAGAGCGACCGCTGGATCCGCATCGAAGTCGGCGAAGGCGACATCATCGTCATTCCGGCGCGCGCGCATCACCGGTTCTATCTGACGGAGCGGAAGAACATCCGCTGCATGCGCCTCTTCGCAAATCACGACGGGTGGGCGCCGCTGTATCGCGACGCACCACCCGTCTGAAACGAACTTCCTGAAGCCGAGTGTTAGTGCCGGCCGCCGTGATGGCCGCCACCGCCGCCGGTGTGTCCGCCACCGCCGCGGTGATATCCGCCGCCGCCGCGATAGTAGTGACCGCCGAACCGGCCGAGGTTCACGCCGATCGAGAGGCGCGGGCCGTACCAGAACGGATCGTACGCGTAGTACGGATAGAACCACGGGTCGTAATACGGACGGACGACGACCGTCGTGTTCGAGCCGCGATCGTCATCGCGGCGTTCGCGGCGATCGTCGCGCGAGTACGCCGAGTCCATCACGACTTCGAGCACTGCCTTCGAAACGTGCGCGTTCGTCAGAGCGATGATCGTGTCGGCGTCGACGACGTAGTTATCGTGCGACTCGCGCACGAACTTGATGATGGCGTCGTCGCTGACACCCGCCTGCGTCATGCGGATGACGTCGTCGATGACGGTCGTGCGCTCGCGACGCTCGCCGCGCGCGTCGCCCTGCGTCTCGTCGAGTGCGAAGACCGGTGCGGCGGCGGTGAGAAACAGCAGAACCGCAAAAGCAGGAAAAAGGCGTTTCATGATGAAGGTTCTCCTTTGGCTGACGTCGCTTCCATGCGGGCCGTTTGCCAGGCGCGCGCTCTCTGGCGACCACTTCCGCGAGGTCCGCGAGTCTCCTCTGGCGAGGACACCGCGTCCTGGAAAAAGGTCAGCGGCGTCAGTCGGCTTTGACCGCGCCGGCCAGCACGTCTTCCTTCTCTTTCGACAGCGTTTCCCACTTGCCGTAAAGCAGGTCGATCATCGATTTGAGATCGGCGTTCTGCGTCTGAATCTTTCGCGTGCGGTCGCCGTCGCGATAGACCTCTTCGCTGCACAGCAGCAGGTCGTTGCGCTCGCGCTCTGATTCCGCGGCGGCGATGCGCGCTTCCAGCTGCGCGAGCTCGTCGTCGATCTTCTTCACGCGCTTCTCGCGCTTTCGCTGTTCGGTGCGGTCGACCTCACTCGGTCTTCGGCCGCTCTCTGCCGCTCGCGGGAGAGCCGCGGGTGCAGGCGCCGGCCGCTCTTCCACGACCGCTTTCGTCGTGATCGGCTTCGCGGTCCCATCCTTCATCCCCGCCGCCAGCTCACTGTAATTCCCGTAATAAACCTCGGCGCTTCCATCCTCGACAAGGATGATGTGCTCGGCGACGCGGTCGATGAAGTAACGATCGTGCGAGACGACGATCAGCGCGCCGGTGAATCCTTCCAGCGCCTCTTCCAATGCTTCGCGCGTGTAGACATCGAGATGGTTCGTCGGCTCGTCGAGCAGCATGACGTTGCCGCCGACATACATGATCTTCGCGAGCGCGAGCCGTCCCTTCTCGCCGCCGCTCAGGTCGCGCGTTTTCTTGAAGACGTCATCGTCAAAAAACGAAAACTGCGCCAGATAGCTCCGCACCTGCTCTTCTGTTTGCGAATGATCGAGGTTCCACACTTCGTCGATCACTTTGCCTTTCGGATCGAGGTCGCCGAGGGTCTGGTCGTAGTAGCCGACCTGGACGTTGTGGCCGTACGTCACCGCGCCGCCGAGCGGCCGCAGGCGACCGGCGAACGTCTTCAGCAGCGTCGATTTGCCGGATCCGTTCGGACCCATGATCGCGTAGCGCTCGCCGCGCCGGACCGTCATGGTCAACTGGTTGACGATCGGCTTCTCTTCATAACCGGCCGTCAGTCGATCGGCGGTCATCGCGATCGCGCCGGAGCGCGGACCGGCGTCGAGCCGGAAGTTCGCGAATGTCTCATCGGTCGCCGGCCGCTCCAGCTCATCGATCTTCTCGAGCTGTTTGCGGCGCGACTTGGCCTGCTTCGTTTTCTGTCCCGCCAGATTGCGACGGATGAAGTCCTTCGTTTTGTCGATGTACTCCTGCTGCCGCTCGTAGTCGGTGGCCATCTTCGCCATGCGCTCGGCGCGCAAATGGAGGAAGCGTTCGTAGTTGCCGTTGTACTCGATCAGCTGCCCGTGCGAGAGCTCGATGATCTTTCCGATGGCGCGATTGAGAAACGTTCGATCGTGCGAGATCAGCAGGTAGCTGCCGTTGAACGACTGCAGGAATTCTTCGAGGAACTCGATGCCGTTGAGGTCGAGATGGTTGGTCGGCTCGTCGAGGAGGAGCAGATCGACTTTCGTCAGCAGAACGCGCGCGAGCATGGCGCGGTTCTGCTGGCCGCCGCTGAACTCGGCGATCGGGCGCTGCCAGTCGCTTTCGTCGCTGAAGCCGACGCCGCCGAGGACGCGCTCGACTTCGGAGTGGAGCGTGTAGCCGTCCGCGAGCTCGTACTGATGCTGCAGGTCTGCATATTTCTCGAGCAGGCGCTCGTGATCGGGACGGGAGACGTCGGCGAGATCGTGCTCGATCGCGCGCATCTTTCGCTCGATGTCGAGAACGTTGGCGAACGCGGTCTCGACGTAATCGAAGAGCGACATGCCGGGCTCGGCGTCGAGGTGCTGGCCGACGTGGCCGATGGTCATGCCGGACGCACGAATGATCTGGCCGTGATCCGGCTCTTCCTGTTTCAGCAGGAGCTTGAAAAGAGTGGTCTTGCCGGCACCGTTGCGGCCGACCAGTCCGACTTTTTCACCCGGGTTGTGCTGCCACGTCGCCCCTTTCAGGATGTCGTGCGGCCCGTAGGATTTCTCGATGTTCTCAAACCTGTAAAGCATGCGGGCGGCTACGAGCCGCTGCGTTGGTTCGCAAAGCGTCGGCGGACGGCTTCGCGGCGGATCAATCGCAGCATCTCAGTGATTTCTCCTCGTGGATTTCTTCTCAGCGCGTCGGTAACACCTTCGCGTCCTTTCTCATGCCCTGCACGTCGAAGGCGCGATTCGACTCGAGCTCGATCGGGAACTCGCGCAGCGCCGCGGCGACGGATTGCCACAGCTGCACGATCCAGAGCGGCGTCGATTGCGCGACCGGCGCGGACGCGATTCGCAGGTCGAGCGGCGCGATGATCACGCGCGTTCGCACGATGCCGGTCTCGGCCACGAGCGTGAACAGCTCCTCGATGCCGCGATCGCCGATCGCGACGCAGCCGATCGATACGTTCTTCCCGTGAATGAAGATGTCGCCGCCGAGGCGGGTGCGATGTTCGCGCGCGGCGTTGAGCCGATCGAACGCGTTCGGATATCCGACTTTCATCGACAGGTGATAGCTGCTCGCCGGGTTCAGATGCTCGATCGGATAGAGCCC
>Ga0070701_10000384_pt1 | contig 14860 bp, 13 predicted proteins | sample KBSK5102metaG_FD_65451 | JGI IMG/M metagenome (GOLD analysis project Ga0070701, IMG submission 65451) | Corn, switchgrass and miscanthus rhizosphere microbial communities from Kellogg Biological Station, Michigan, USA - KBS K5-10-2 metaG | ecosystem: Host-associated > Plants > Roots >... | reverse complement strand
CTCGCGCGCAGCGCTTCCATCAGATCGATGACCTGCGCGCGCGGCTGCTCGGCGTCGTCGGCTGCCGTGATCTCCTCGCCTTCGATCTTCCGCTGGATCAGCTGGCGCACGCGGTCCGCGACTTCATCCCGATACTCTTCCGGATGGAACTCTTCCGTCGCGCCCATCTCCGCGAGCTGCACGGCCATCTTCAGCTCGTTGTCCTTAACGATTGCTTCGCCGATCTCGAGCTCCGAGAGCGCGCGCACTTCGTTCGGATAGAAGAGCTGCTGCATGACCAGGCCGTTGCTCAGCGGACGGAGCACGACGAGGTACTGCTTGCCGCGCGCGGCGTATTTGCCGAGCGCCCACCGCCCGGTTTGCTGCAGCGCTTTGCTGAGCAGCGTGTAAGCGCGGTCACCGCCTTTGTCCGGCGCGAGGTAGTACGCCTTGGCGAAGTAGATCGGATCGATCTGCGAGCTCGGCAGGAACTCGGTGATCTCGATCTGCTGCGACGATTTCTCTTCGAGCGTTTTCAGCTCTTCTTCCGAGAAAAGCACGTACTGGCCGCGCGAGAATTCGTAGCCCTTCACGACTTCCGTGCGGTCGATGGTGCGCTCGTCTTTCGCGCAGAAAAGCTGCTGCTGGACGCGGTTGCCGCAGTCTTTGTGCAGCATGTTGAAACTGATCTTTTCCGACGACTCCGTCGCGGAGAAAAGCTTGACCGGGATAGAGACGAGCCCGAACGCGATCTGGCCCGAAGCGATAGCTCTCGGCATTGATGACTCCTAAGTGACTCTCCGAAAGTGAACACGATTTTGGGCACTTCCGCAAGCTACAATCCGCCGCCGGCGATGAACGACCGTTACGAATCGATCTACAAAACGGTGCGCCGCATCCCTCGTGGACGCGTTGCAACGTACGGTCAGATCGCGACGCTCGCCGGTCTCGACGGCCACGCGCGACAGGTCGGATACGCGCTCCACGCGCTGCGCGGCGACGACGTTCCATGGCATCGCGTCGTGAATGCGAAAGGCGAAGTGAGCCCGCGCACGAGCGGCGATTCGCACGAGCTGCAGCGCGAGCTGCTGATGGCGGAGGGAGTGACGTTCGACGCGCGCGGACGCATCGATCTGAAGGAGTTCGCGTGGAAGGCGAAGGCGCGTGTTCGACCGATGCGATGAGCTGGACGAACGCGGCTTCGTCGTCGTTCCGAATCTCCTGAGCGCGGACGAATGTGATGCGCTCGCGGCCGCGTTGCCGGCATCCGAATCACGTCGCGGCGGCGTTCGCGATCTGCTCGGCGTCGCGGCGGTGCGCGGATTCCTGAGCTCATCGATCGTGCGCGAAATCGTTGGCGACTCGACGCCGATGAGCGCGACGCTCTTCGACAAAACACCAGCCGCGCTGGATCGTGTCGTGGCACCAGGACCGGACGCCTGAGGCGATCGTCGCCATTCGACTTCATCTCGACGACTGCGGCGAAACGAACGGTCCGCTTCGCGTGATCCCCGGCTCGCATCGCGGCGGCATCGTTGCGGAAGCGGCGATCTCCGACCTCGTCGCCGCATCCGAGCCAGTCACGCTGACCGCAAGAAAAGGAGCGGCCATCGTAATGCGGCCGCTCCTCATTCACTCGTCTTCGAAAGCAGCGTCGCCGGCGCACCGGCGCGTGCTTCACGTCGAATTCCGTAACTAGCTCGCCGGCAGCAACTCCACCTTCACTTCATGCGCGCCCTGCACGTTGCGCAGGACCGTTCGCGCGAGGTCAACCTGCAGCTCGCTCGTCGCGGTTCCCTGCAGGCGCAGCACGCCGCGCTCGCAACTGACGCGGAGCGTGCAGCCGTCGAGGCCGCGCGTGTTCGCGAGCTGCCGCTCGGCGTTGCGGCGGATACCTTCGTCGTCGATCGGCGCGCGTTCAGAGATGAGATTCGCCACGCGCGTGAAGCCGAGCGATTTCACAGTCGCGACGGCGCGATTCGCGGTCTCGCGATCGGCGCTGCCGCGCAACACGACGATGCCGCCGGTGCTGCGAACGGATACCTGCGCCATGTCGACATTCGCGGCGCGAAGCGCATCGGCGATTGCAGCATTCGACACCTGCGGCGCGACCAGCTCCGCGGTGTTTTTCGTCGCGACACCACGCTCGCCGGCGTGTTTCACGGCCATGACTGCGATCAACCCGACGGCCACAATCGCGACCGCAACCAACGCTCGATTCTGAAAGTTTTTCATGTCGTCCCTCTGTCGGAACGACTCTTCCTCAATCCGCGTGCCAGCGCGTCACTTCATCCACTCGAACACCTGGTAGTGCTCGCCGTTCATCCCCAGCCGCGTGTAAACCTGCTGCGCGGAAACGTTGCGGCGATCGACGTAAAGCCGGATCCCGCGAATGCCCGGATCGGACTGCGCGAGCTCGCGAACGTGCGCGTACAAACCGGCGTAAACACCGCGCCGCCGGAACTCGGGCGTGACGTATACGCTCTGGATCCACCACACGTTTCCGTTTCGCCAGTCGCTCCACTCGTACGTCAGCATCAGCGACGCGATCACTTCGCCGCCGCTCTCCGCGACGAAGTACCGTCCCAGCGTCGACGGCGAATCGAACACCGCCGCAACGCCGCGCGTCACGACATCGAAATCGAGCTCGAGCTCTTCGGTCTCGCGCGCCATCGCCTGCTGAAACGCCACGATCGATGCGGCATCGCCGCGCTCCGCGGCCCTGTATCGAAGGTCGGACATGGAGGCGGATGCTACTCTTCCGCGCCGTGCCGGAAAAGAGAGCGATGCATCGCGCGCTGCTGCTGATGGCCACGTCCGCCGCCTTCTTCGGACTCATGGCTTTCGCCGCGAAGCGCGCATCCGCGAACCTCAGCGGTCCGCAGGTCGCGATGATCCGGTTCGCGGTCGGACTCCTCCCCTGCATCTTCGTTCCGCGCTATCGCCGTTCCGCGCTCAAGTTCAAGCGCGTCGATCTTCTTCTCTATCGCGGCCTCTTTGGCGGCTTCGCCGTGCTGCTCTACTTCATCGCCATCGAGCACACTTCGGTCGGCGTCGCGACGCTGCTCAATTACACCGCGCCGATCTTCAGCGGCATCCTCTCGGTCATCTTCATCGGCGAACAAATCAGTCCGCGCGTGCTGATTCCGCTGCCGGTCGCGCTGACCGGAATCTTCCTCGTCATCCACGCCCACGCCGCCCCTGGCGACCTCCTCGGCTTCGGAAAATGGGAGCTGATCGGCCTCTCTTCCGGGATGTGCTCCGGTGCCGCCGTCACAGCTATGCGTGCGGCGCGTCGCGGCGAAAACTCGTGGTCCGTGTATGCGAGCTTCTGCGGCCTCGGACTGCTCGTCACGCTCCCGCTCGCGATCCTCACGTGGAAGACGCCGCACGGCACTCAGTACGTGTGGCTGGCGGCGACGTCGCTCTGCGCAATCGTCGCGCAATTGCTGCTGACGTTCAGCCTGCGCTGGGTCGATGCGATGACGGTCGGCGTGATCTCGCAGCTGGCCGTCGTCGTCTCGATGGCGCTCGGCGCGACGTTTCTCGACGAGCGCATCACGCTGCTCGCGGCGATCGGCAGCATATTGACGGTCAGCGGAGTCGTCGGCGTGACGTACGTGACGTCGCTCTCGAAGCGAACCGCCGATGCCGTGGAAGTCGCGCCGGAAAGCTAACGGCAGTATTCGACGTAGCTCACCGCGTCGATCACTTCGACCTGCGAGCCGCAGCGAATCACGTACTCCGATGCGCCGTACGCGGACTCGCCGCCGGCCCAGTCGTAGGTGTAGCCGAGGTGCGTCCATGGGTAGCCGCCGGGCCAGCGATGAAGACCGAGCGTGCTGCGCGCGATCCACGCGCGATGCGCGGGCGTCGCGTTCTCGGGAAAAACATTGCCACACGATTCGGACTTTTCGTCGTCGCACGGATAGCGCGTGTCGATGGCAGGATCGGGCGACGGGCGAAAGATGTCGGTCGCACTCACGCGCATCGTGCTGAAGAACGCGGGCTCACCGCGTTCCGCGGGCGGGAGGCCGAGGAGTTCGTGAAGGCGTTCGACGACGTCACCGCGGAAGGCGCGGCAGCGCTCGCGCACTTCGGGAACGCCCGTCACCCACATATCGCCGCTCAGTGTCAGCGTCCCTTTCGGCAGCGCGACGGTTCGCATCGAAACGACGAGGACTTTGCCGTCCGTTGCGACGAGCGGACGAAGCTCGCGAACGTGGTCGTACTGATAGACGGCGCTGGTGTAGATCGACGCGCGATAGACGGCTGTCGGATCGAGCGCGGCCTTCTGCGCGGTCGTGCAGGAGGAAAGCAGCAACGCCACCGCAATGGCAATGACGGAACGTATGCGCGTCATACGGACGTCAGTATATGGTTGGCGCGCTCGAGCGCGATCTCGAGTGTTTTCGCAAGGTGCTCGCGCCCTCCGATGGCGTCGAGCTTCCGCGCGCGGACGATCGCGCGCAGCGGCTGCTGGCGCACTTCGGTGAGGATCAACTCGGTGCCGCGCGCACGTGACTTCTTCGCCATCTGCTCGAGCGCGTGCAGTCCCGTCGCATCGATCGCAGGCACGTTGCGCATCCGGAGGATGAAGACTTTCGGCGGCTTCGCGATCTCCATCATCACGTCCTTCAGCTTGTCGGCAGCGCCGAAGAAGAACGGTCCGTTTACTTCGTAAATCTCGACGCCCGGCGGGACTTCAAATCCGCCGACGATCCGCCGCTTTTTGCGGACCTGCGTGATCTCGCCGGGATCTTCGTTCTGATCGCGGAGATCGCTCGTCACACCTTCGATGTTCGTCACGTCCGCCATCCGCTTCATGAAGAGCAGCGACGAGATGACGATGCCGACCTGCACCGCGATCGTCAGGTCAACGAAGATCGTCAGCGCGAACGTCAGCAGGAGGACGACGAGATCGCTGCGCGGCGCGCGGAGCAGGCCCGCGAACGAGCGCCATTCGCTCATGTGATACGCGACGACGACGAGAATCGCGGCGAGCGCGGCGAGCGGCACCATGGCGGCCCAGCGCCCGAGGAAGATGAGGATGAGGAGGAGCGTGACGGCGTGGATCATCCCGGCGAGCGGCGTCCGTCCGCCGGTGCGGATGTTCGTCGCGGTGCGCGCGATCGCGCCGGTCGCCGGGATGCCGCCGAAGATCGGCGATGCGATGTTCGCGACGCCCTGCGCGACGAGCTCCATGTTCGATTTGTGTCGCGTGCCGATCATGCCGTCGGCGACGACGGCGGAGAGCAGCGACTCGATCGCGGCGAGCAGCGCGACGGTCAGCGCGGGCGAGATGAAATCGCGCAGGTGGTTCCACGGAATCGCCGGGATGTGCGGCGCGGGCAGCATCGACGGAACCGCGCCGAATCGCGAGCCGATCGTTTCGACGGGCAAATGAAAAAGCTGCACGACGATCGTCGCCGCGACCATCGCCACGAACGGACCTGGAACCAAACGCGACACGCGCGGCCAGACGAGCAGGATGACGAGCGAGCCGACGGCGACGAGCGTCGTCGGAATGCTGAGCGTCTGCAGCTTGCCGGCGTACGCGACCCATTTGTCCATGAAGTCGGGCGGAACGCTGCCCATCTTCAGGCCGAGGAAGTCTTTGACCTGCGAGGAGAAGATGATCACGGCGATGCCGGATGTGAAACCGGTGATGACCGGATACGGAATGAACTTGAGCAGCGCGCCCATGCGCGCCATGCCGAGGATGATGAGAATGCCGCCGGCCATCATGGTGATGACGACGAGTCCGTCGTAGCCGAACTTCGTCACGATGCCGTAGACGATGACGACGAACGCGCCGGTCGGTCCGCCGATCTGCACGCGGCTGCCGCCGAGCGCGGAGATGATGAAGCCGGCGACGATGGCGGTGTAGAGCCCGCGCTCCGGCGGGACGCCGGACGCGATCGCGAAAGCCAGCGCGAGAGGGAGCGCGACGATCCCGACGACGACGCCGGAGATCAGATCGCGCATCACCTTCTCGCGCGAATATCCCTCACGAAAACAGACGATGGACTTCGGGACGAACACCCTGAATCGATTATGTCATTTGACCGCGAAAGTCACTGTGAGCTCGAAGTACGTGTCGACTGCCGTGCCGTGCATCGTGCCGGGTGCGAACGTCCACTGCTTCACGGCGGTCAGCGCGGCGTCGTTGAAGAGCGGCGACGTCGTGCGGATGACTTCCGCGTCGCGGATGCGGCCGTTGCGATCGATGACGCAGTGCACGGTGACGACGCCGTTCATGTGCATGCGCAGCGGAATCGGCGGATAGACCGGCGCGACGCGTGAGATGACGACGGCGGATTTCACGTCGGCGCCTGCGTGAAAGATGACGTTCGGGACGTCGGCGGTGGCGGGTCCGCTGCCGATTCCGGGTCCGGGACCGTCGCCGATGCCGATGCCGATCGCGTTCGGATCGCCGCCGCCCGGTCCTCCCGGTCCGACGGGTCCGACCGGTCCCGCGCCAACATCAGCGGTGGATGTTGCGGCGACGTTCGGAATGACGTCGGGGACGGTTTGCGGCGCGACCGGTTGCGAGGGCGCGGTCACCTGCTGCTGTTGCGCGGCAGGCTGCGGACGCGGAGGCTCGGGTGCGCGCTGCGCGCCGCCGCCACCGGGCGGAAGCGAGACCGGAATGATCGGCGAGAACGTCTCGGTCTGATTCGGCGCATTCGTCGGAAAGTTGATCGACTGAATGCCGGCGGCGATTGCGGCGATGACGACGAATGTGTGCACGCCGACCGATGCGGTTAAAAGCACGGCACGATGTTGCGGGCGGCGCGCCCCTGCTGCGACGACGGAAGTTTCGAACATGATCTCCTCCTGTCACGTTCGAGCGCGGCGGCTGAGTTGCGGAAACCGGCGGCAGCGTCGAAACTGCAACGGGAAGGTGAACATGCGGATACTGCTGGCTTTCTGTTTCGCTGCGACGTCGTGCAACACTCCGAGTGCGATGACGCCGAATGCTGCGCCGCTCCCGCACATGGCGATCACGTCGGAAGGCGGGATCGCGGGGCAGGGGGTTGGGGGGATTTCGATCGACGATCCGCGTGTGACGGCGACGGATATGCGGCGGAGCTGCGAGGGTGTTTTGTCCGCGTCCGAGATTGCCGAGTTGCGCGCGCTGAAGATTGTTGCTCACGACGAGGCTGCGCCCGGGCGACCCGATCAGATTCGCTACACGATGACGGTGGGTGATGTGACGGCGTCGTGGTACGGCGAGGAGCCGCCCGCGGAACTGTCCGCGGCGTTTCGTTTACTGTGGCGGATTCGCGAGCGCGTTTTGGTTTGCTAGGAGGGCGGGCTTCCAGCCCGCCCACTCCCGTCGTTCCCCCGCCCCGCACGAGTGGGCGGGCTGGAAGCCCGCCCTCCTATTGCGCTAATCGTTTCCGCGCCCCCCGATGGCTCGGATCGAACCGCAGCGCTTCCTCGAGCAACTCCCGCGCGTGCGGCAGATTCCCGCGCCGCGCGTTGATGTCCGCGAGCAACACCAGCGCGTCGGTCGCGTACGGTGTCTGCGCGAGTGCGGTTTCGAGCTCGCGCGTCGCGACATCGAACTCTCCGCGATTCGCAGCGGAGATCGCCAGCATGATGTGCGGCCGCACGAGTCGCGTCGTCGCCGGATCGCGCGTCAGTTTCTCGAGCGCCTCAAATCCCCGCCGATCGCCGAACGACGCGAGCACGAGCGCCGCCGTCTGACGCACGCGAATCGCGGAGTCATCAACGAGCGGCGCGAGCGCATCCGCGGCATCGCGCGCGTTCGCGTATCCCAATCCTTCCGCGCATCGCGCACGCACGACTTCATTCCGATCGCGGAGCAAAGGCACGAGCACCGCGGATGCGGACGTCGCGAAGCGCTGGCCGAGCAACACCGCCGCCGCGCCGCGTAACGTCGGCGCTTCCGCAACGTCGCTCACGACCTGCGTCAGCGCAGGCAAGCTCGCCGCCGCCGTCTTCTCATCGATCGCGTCCGCCAATCGAGCGCGTCGTTCATTTCGCGCCGCGGCCTGCGGCCACCACGCATCGATCGACTGCGCGAGCGGCTTGTCCGCGTGACAAACGCCGCACGCATTCGGCACGCCGTGCTTCAGCGTGTTGCGCGTGTTCGGCACGTCGATCGAATGATCGGCGAACCTGTCGAGCACGCCGCTGAGCAGCTTCGGCATGTGGCAATCGACGCACGTCACGCGGTCGTGATGCGTGTGCGCCTTCCCCGCCGCGACGACGTTCGCGTGACAGCCGCGGCACGACGCATCCGGATCATTCGTCTTCAGCTCATCCGATCCGTGCTGTTCCGCGTGCGGCGCGGTATGACACGTGAGACACGTCGCGCCGCCGCTGCGATAACAGCGCGACTGCAGCAGCGCCTGATACTCGAACGTCGAGCTCGACGGCCGGCCGTCCGCGAAGTACTCACCCGACCGCGCGGTGCCGTCGGTGACGACGAGCGCCTGATAGCGATCGTCGTATCGCTCGCCGGGACGAAATTGATCGCGCGTGTCGAGCAGCGGAAAGAGCGGATCGCGCGGACCGTGACAGCGTCCGCAAATCGAGAGCGCGAGCTCTTTGTCGATTTTGTCGGGACGAAGGATGTCGGACTTCGCTTTCGTCTCCGCATGCCGCGCGCCGGGACCGTGACACGCTTCGCACGCCACGCCGGCGTCGGTCAGCTCCGTCGACCACTGATGCGACGTGCGGTCGTAGCGGACGTCGATGCCGGTTGCGTGACACTCGATGCATTCCTTGTTCGCGGTGCGCTGAAAGTTCGTCCAGAAGAACGGGTGATCGGGCGTGACGCGTCCCTGCTTCGCCTCGTTGTAGTCGACCCACGCGCCGCCGCCGGTGACGTGAAAGTAAACGGGCAGCACCTGCCAGCGTCCGTCCGGCATCACCGCGACGCTGTCCTGCATTCGCTTGCCGCCGATCACCCACGAGACCGGGTAGTCATGTAGTTGACCTTCGCGCGAGCGAGTCCGCATCACGAACGATTCGCCTTTGCGCGACATCCACGCTTCGCTCGAGTCGCCGCGAAAGTGCGCGTTCCTGAAACTGCCGACGACGCTCTGCTCGTCAGCCGGCGCGAGCGCGCGTGCGTGCCAGTCGTGCGACCAGCGCTCGAAGTTCTTCGTGTGACAGTCACGGCAGCTTTCCGAGCCCGCGTACTTGCTGCGCGACGGCAGCGAATCGAAATCAGCAGACGCCGCGGCCGGCGCGGACTTCGAAGGCGTCACCGGCGCCGCTTCGCGACGGCACGCGACGACGAGCACCGCAGCGGCGAGCAGCCGCAGACGCATTTAATCGGAATCCTGAATGCGGAACCGATCGTGGCAGCTGTTGCATGCGGCGCCGACGCGCACGAACTGCGCATCGAATGCTTTCGCGTCGCCGTGCTTCGAAATCTCCGCAAGCTTCGTCGCCTCGCCATGAAGCTCCTCGGCCGCCACGCGAAACTCCGGCAGCTTTTGCCAGATCGCCGTCATCGCGCCGGTCTTCACTTTGTCGGGACCGCTGCCGGCCGGAAAGAGCGCGGCCAGTCCGGTGCTGAGCTCGCGAAGCGCATCGGCGTGTCCCGCGAGACGCGTGCGATCGCTCACCAGCTTCTTCACGATCAGCGAGGTCGCATTCATGTGCGAGCCCATCGCTTTCATCACGCTCTGCCGGTAGCGAACGAGATCGACCGGCTTGTCGGCGGCGACGGCGGGAACGGAGAGAAAGAGGAAGAAAAAGAGAGAACGCTTCATGACGTAAAAAGGCCCGCCGCGCATGATCGCACGGCGGGCCGGTTCAGCGATTCAGTTCAATTACGGGTGCGAGATACAGATCGAGTACGAGCCGCCGCCGCTGTACGCGTAGATTCTCCAGCGGTAGCTGCCCGACGTGCCGCTGTACGTCACGTTCTCGGTTGCCGTCGAGCCTTCCGATGCCGCGACCTGCGCCCACGCGGTGCCGTTCCACTTCTGCAGGTAGAGGTCGAAGTCGGTGCCGGTGCCCGTCAGTTTTCCAACGTGCGAGCCGGAGACGCTCGAGGTGTAGCCCGACGACGTCGGCGCGTACGCCGTTGCGCCGGTGCCGCTCAGCGTGCCGGTGTAGGTGGTGCAGGTCGGCGGCGGAGCGGTGCCGGTGTACGTCGCGTTGAGCGAGACGCCGGAGAACGCCGCGTAGCCGTTGAGGCTGATGTACCAGTCGCCGGCCGACGGATTCGTGACCGTAACCGATTCCGCGTTGCCGGAGAGATACGGACGATAGGTGTAGCTCGTGCTGGTCGGCTGCGAGCCGAACTTCACGTAGAGGTCAGCGTCACCCGTGCCGCCCGACATCGTGATCTTGAGCTGCGTCTGGCCGCTCGGAACCGCGATCTTGTAGTTCGTCCAGCTGCCCGTGGCGCCGGAGATGTTCGTGACCGTAACGTTGTTCGAGAGCGTGATGACGGTCGACGGAGGCGGCGTGCCGCCCGGAGCGCCGACGCAGTCCCACGCCTTCTGCACCGTGTTGTACGCCGCACCGGTCGTGCCGCCGTAGAGATCGGCCGCCGCCTGCGCCGTCGCGTTACGCGCGCCCTGGAAGTTCGTCGACGACGTCATGTAAACCGTCAGCGCGCGATACCAAATGCGCTGCGCCATATCGAGCGAGGTCGAGGACGTCGCGCTGAGCGCCGGAACCACGACCGTGCTCATGCTGCGCGGATGCGAGCCGCCCATGACCATCAGGTAGTACGCGAGGTTGGCGATACCGGAGTTGCCGTGGACGCCGCCGTTGTCAGCCGTGCCGGTGATGCGCGACGGGTACCAGTCTTTCGAGTAACCGTCGGCGGTCGGGTTGTTCATGTAGCGGAGTGCGTCACCCGCGGTCGACGGCGTGTAGATGTCCTCGCCGACTTTCCAGGTGTTCGCGTTCGGCGTGCCGGCGTTGAGCGAATACGCTTCGCAGGAGTTGCCGAGGATGTCGGAGGTTGCTTCGTTGAGCGCGCCTGATTCGTTCGAGTAGGTCAGACCGGCGGTGCGCTCGGTGACGGCGTGCGTCAGCTCGTGCGCGTCGACGTCAAGCGCCTTCGAGAGCGCCGTGAACTGCGATCCGTCGCCGTCGCCGTACACCATCTGCGTGCCGTTCCAGAACGCATTGTTGTACGAGGTCGAGTAGTGCGCGGACGATTTGATCGTCGCGCCGGCGCCGTCGTACGAGTCGCGGTTGTGAACGTTCTTGTAGTAGTCGTAAACGTTGCCGGCGAAGTTGTGCGCCGCGTCGAGCGCCGCGTCACCGATGTTCGCGCTGCCTTCGCTGCGCTTCAGCGTGCCGGGGAGCGACGTGCCGTTGTTCGCGGTGTACGTCTGGCGGTTCTTCAGGTACTTGTACTCCGGCGCGACGAGGACGAGGTCGCCGCCGTTGATCGCGTCCGCGTAGATGCGGTCGATCTGCGGTCCGCGGTCGTTGACGTATTCAACGCGTGTCGTCCACGCGAGGAAGATGACGCTCTTCTCGTTGACGACGTACGTGAGCGACGGCGACTCGAGGAAGCGGCCGTTCACGATGCCGTTCTGCTGCGCGGCCTTGTCGGTCGCGAGCGTCGGATCGACTTTCGCGGCGCGGCCCGGCGCGTCATCGGCGGAAACGATGCGGCCGTTCATGGCCACGACGTTGCCGGCGGCATCACTGTGGATGATGTACTCGGCGCCGACGACCGGCAGCCCGTGCATCGTCTCCTGGAACTTCGTGTGCGTCTGGCCGAGCGAATCCTTCCACGAGCCTTTCGCATCGAAATCTTCGATGCCGTTGAGGCGAAGAAGCTGCTTCTGCGCTTTGAGGAAGTCCTTCGCGGCCTTGTCGCCCGCGCCGTTCAGCTTGCCAAGCTCGCCGGTGACGAAGCTCGGAGTGCCTTTGGCGTCGGAGTCTTTGATCGTGACTTTGCTTTCGGAGGCGGGATTTCTCGCAAATGCGACGGTAGCCGTGAGAAGGAGGGTAGCCGTTAGCAGTTTCTTCATGAACGCCTTTTCCTTTTTATTTCGGTTGTTGATCCGCCCGAAGGCAGATCGGCTCAAAGGCATGGCGCAGGCCAACATGCTAAGTTGTTGATTCTAAACGCTTTCGCAAATTTGGCCGTCCCGAATGGCCTGAAAAGTGATCCAGCGCGTGTGAAAAACTTGTTAACGGCGGATCAGGCGCGGACCCACGTGCTCATCGATGGACCCGCGTCGCACGCATTTTTGTCGCCGCCGCGTGCTCGCCCCACTTATCGAGGCTGTCGGCGGCAAATCGAACGGTCTCCGGCGATGGTGTCGCAGCAATCATCCGGTCGAGCGTCGAGAAAGCGCCGGGACGATCGCCGCTCATCAGATGCATGAGAGCGAGATCGGCGTACGGCTGGACATCATGCGGCGCGCCCGCGATCGCCAGCTCCATCTCCCGCTCCGCGTCGGCCATCCGGCCGAGGTGCGCGAGGGCGTCGCCGGCGACGTAGTGAAAACTGCGCGGCAGCGATTCGCCGGTCACGCGTCGCGCAGCATCGGAAGCAGCGAGCAGAGAGATCGTGCGCGCGTAATCGCGTTCGCTCGCGGCGATGCGCGCGGAAAGGAACAGCGCGTGACCGCGTTCGTTCGCGAACTTCTCCGCTTCCGCTTCTTCGCTCCGCGCACGTTCTTTGTCGCCGCGCGCGAGCGCGATCTCTCCCATCAGCAAATGCGCGGCGGCCGGTTCGCTGGTAATGGCAGCCTCCGCATGCGCCGCAGCTTCATCGAGCTTGCCGGCGTCGAGCAGCGATGCCGCGGCGCTCAGCGCGAATTCAGACGCGAGCCGCGGCGTGACGCGAATCCCTTCCTCATACAACTTCGCCGCGCGAAGGTGATCGCCCGCCGAGTCGTAAGACGCCGCCAGTTGATCGCGCACATCGCTCCAGCGCGGGTTCTCCGCGAGCAGCGCTTCCATTCGCGCGATCGCTTCGCTCTCTCTCCCCTGCCGCCGCAACTCGACGACCTCTTTCAGCACCGCGAAATCGGCGACGCATTCGTGCGCATCTCTCAGCGAGGGGCTGTCGTCCGCGCCGGCGCTCACATACCCGAGCGCCGCCAGCTTCTTCGCTTCTTCAGGATCGATCGCCTCAGGCTTCGAGAACGCGCCGCCGATCGCGCCGATCGCCTCGCGCGCGGAGGCGAGCGCGCGCCGCTCGCGCGCGATCACATTGATCTTTTCCCCGCGATCGTTCGCGACGTCGAAGACTTCCGCGGGAACGCCGTCGATGACGTGCTTTCCGCGATCGACGATCGAGCGGAGTTCGGAGCAGCCGAGGTGGATGCGGGCGTAGAGAGACTCGGAGTAGATGGGGGATGAAGCTCGCGAATCGCTGAGCAGCGATGTGCCGCGCAGCTTCGGAACGCCCGTATGCGCGGCGGCGAGAATCGTCGGCATCACGTCAATGAGCTGCGCGGGCGCGTCGTCGACGCGTCGCTCGCTCGCGTGCGGCGTCTTCACGATCAGCGGCACCTGCAGCGCTTCGCGATAGAGCAGGATGCCGTGTTCCTGCTCGCCGTGATCGAGCAGCCCTTCGCCGTGATCCGAGACGAGGATGATCAGCGCGCGATCGTAGAGCGCTCGCCTGCGCAGAAAATCGAGAAAGCGGCCGACGATCGCATCGGCGCGCGTCACGTCCGCGTCGTATGTCGGCGTGTAGGGCGTGTGCGGTTCATAGAGATGGAGGAAGTAGAAGAACGGCGTCTGGTCGTGCGACGCGATCCACTGCTCCGCGATTTTTTCGGTGATGTCGCCCGATCGCTGCAATGCGCCGGACGGCGCGCCGTCGACGATGCCGATCGCGTCGTCGTAATCGTCGAAGCCCGACGCCGCGCCGCTCTCGCGCCGCAGCACGTACGCGGAAACCGCAGCGCCGGTTTGATAGCCGTTGTCGTGCAGCACATGCGCGATCGTCGGATGCGCGCTCGCATCGAAACGATAGCCGCCGTTGTCGCGCACGCCGTGCTCCGGCGGCAGGAGGCCGGTGAAGATCGAGAGGTGCGATGGCAGCGTGAGTGGTGAATGCGACCACGCGTTGCGGAAGACGACGGAGTCGCGCGCGAGGGCGCTGATGTTCGGCGTGCGCGCGGTGTCGACGCGATCGGCGCGCAGCGTGTCGATTGAGATGAGGATGATCGGCGGCTGCCGCGCTTCGCGGCGCGCGCAAGCCGCGCCGAGGACAATCATCAGAAGGAGGAGCCGCGCCCGCACAGCGCGCGATGGTAGCGCGCGCTCGTGACCTCTGGCACGCTTCATTCGTAACAACCGGACGATGGCGAACAAACTGATCCGCGATCCCGAGCTCGAGCAGTTGGTGAAGCAGCTGAACCGCAGCGATGCGCCACCGTCGCCGAACGACGACTTCGACGGCGACCCTGCCGAACCACAATTTCCGCCGGCGGTGCTCGGCGAAGGAAATCCGTTCGAGCGGCTGCTCATCGAGATGGCGCAGCGCGGCGCGAGCGATCTGCTCGTCGTCGCCGGCATGCCGCCGGTCCTCCGCGTGAGCGGCCGGCTCGTGCGAACGGATCGCGAGACGCTCGACGCCGACGACATCAACACACTGCTCAGCACGATGCTCACGTCCGCGCTGCGCGAACGAATCGACACGCACGGCTCCGCCGATTTCTCGCTGCGGCTCGCACGCGCGGAAGGCGATGAAGATCGCCGCGCGTGGCGCTTCCGCGTGAACGTGCATCGTCAACGTGGCTCGTTCGCCGCGGCCGTGCGCGCGTTGCCGTCGGAGATTCCGACGCTGCCGCAGCTCAATCTCCCGCTTTCACTCGCCGAGCTGGTGAAACCGACGCGCGGACTCGTGCTCGTGTGTGGTCCGACCGGCAGCGGCAAATCGACGACGCTCGCCGCG
>Ga0070701_10000378_pt1 | contig 14956 bp, 14 predicted proteins | sample KBSK5102metaG_FD_65451 | JGI IMG/M metagenome (GOLD analysis project Ga0070701, IMG submission 65451) | Corn, switchgrass and miscanthus rhizosphere microbial communities from Kellogg Biological Station, Michigan, USA - KBS K5-10-2 metaG | ecosystem: Host-associated > Plants > Roots >... | reverse complement strand
TGCCGCTCCCCAATCCTCCGATGATGCGATGAATGATCGGGTAGTGCGGGTCGCTGCCGGGCAGGGCTTCTGGGGCGACTGGCTGGAGGCGCCGGTGCGCCAGGTGAACGGCGGGCCCATCGATTATCTGATGATGGACTATCTCGCCGAAGTCACCATGTCCATCCTCCAGAAGCAAAAGTCGCGCGATTCTTCGCGCGGCTACGCCACCGACTTCATCAGTCAGATGGAGCGGATTCTCCCGACAGTCGTGGACCGGGGGATCAAGGTCACCGCCAACGCGGGCGGGGTGAACCCGCGCGGCTGCGCGCGCGCGCTCGCGGATATGGCGCGCAAGCTCGGCCTCGCCGGCAAGCTCAGAATCGGCATCGTCACGGGTGATGACCTGCTCGAACGCCTCGACGGACTGCTCGCGCGCGGACATCAGCTCGCCAATCTCGACACGGGCCGGCCGCTGCGCGACGTGCGCGACAAGGTCCTCTCGGCAAACGCGTATCTCGGCGCCGCGCCGGTCGTGGAGGCGCTCCAGAAGGGCGCGCAAGTCGTCATCACAGGGCGGGTGACCGATACCGGCCTCACGCTCGGTCCGCTCATGCACACCTTCGGCTGGACGCCGGAGGACTGGGACAAGATCGCCGCGGGGACGGTGGCCGGACACATCATCGAATGTGGCGCGCAGTGCAGCGGCGGGAATTGTCTCAACGATTGGAAGCGCGTTCCCGATCTCGCGCGCGTCGGATACCCGATCGTCGAGGCGCGAGCCGACGGAACGTTCGACCTGATCAAACATCCGAACACGGGTGGACGGATCGACGTCCCCGGAGTCACGGAGCAGCTGGTGTACGAGATGGGCGACCCGCACAGCTACATCACCCCGGACGGCGTGGCGGACTTCACGACGATTCGACTGAAGCAAGCGGGCAAGGACAGGGTTCAGGTCTCTGGTGTCAGGGGCAAGCCCGCCACCGACAAGCTCAAGGTCTCGATCGCGTATTTCTACGGTTACAAGGCGGTCGGGACGCTCGTCTACGCGTGGCCGGACGCATTGGCCAAGGCCCAGGCGGCCGATCGCATCTTGCGCCAGCGGCTGCAGGACCTGAAGCTCGAATTCGACGCGATTCACACAGAATTTGTCGGCGCCAATGCGACGCACGGCCCGCTCGCGCTGAAGGGGCTGGACGCCGACGCACTGCCTGAGGTGCAGCTGCGGATCGGCGTCCGCTCGCCTGACGAGGCGCGCGTCGATCGGTTCACCCGCGAGATCGCCCCGTTGATTCTCAACGGACCGCCGAGCGTCACCGGGTTTGCCGGCGGCCGGCCCAAGCCTGAGGAAATCGTGGCGTACTGGCCGGCGCTCATCGACAAGACGCTCGTGAAGCCCGTCGTGGAGATCATGGACGTATGAAACGACGGTCCAAACCACGCACGGTGCAGCTGCTGGACCTGGCCCATGCCCGGTCAGGAGACAAAGGGGACACCGCCAATATCGGATTGATTGCGAAGCGCCCCAGAGACTATCCGCTGCTCGTGAAGCAGGTGACGGCAGCGCGCGTGGCGCGTCATTTTAAGGGGATGATCAAAGGTCCGGTCGAGCGCTTCGAGCTGCCCAATCTCCAGGCGCTGAACTTCCTCCTGCACGGCGCGCTCGACGGCGGCGGCACGATCTCGCTCAAGACCGACGCGCAGGGAAAGGTGTTCTCGACCGCGCTGCTCCGGATGCAAATCGAGGTCAAGCCGTGAGCGATCGCGTCCTGGTCGACGTTGCGGGCGGCGTGCTTTCCGCGACGCTCAACCGTCCCGACAAGCGCAACGCGATCGACACCGCGATGATCGACGCGCTGCTCGAAGTGCTGGAGCGGGCCGATCTCGACGCCGCCGTGCGCGTCGTGGCGATCCGCGGCGCGGGCCGCGATTTCTGCGCCGGGATGGACCTGAACGAGCTGCTCGCCTCGGCGGATCATTCGCTCGAGCAGAATCGCAAGGCGGCGCTGCACTTTGCGGAAATCTTCGTGCGGATGCGGCGCCTGCCCAAGCCGGTCGTCGCGATCGTGCAGGGACGCGCGCTGGCGGGCGGCTGCGGCCTCGCCACCGCCTGTGATCTCATTTTCGCCAGCGAGTCCTCGCAATTCGGCTATCCCGAAGTCCAGCGCGGGTTCGTCCCCGCGATCGTCATGACGATGCTCCGTCGCGCCGTGGGCGAGAAGATCGCCTTCGATCTGGCGGCCACCGGCCGGCTGCTGAATGGAACGGAAGCGGCGGGGGCGGGCCTGATCTCGCGGGTATATGAGGACGCGGACTTCGAAGAGCAGGCCGGTGACGTGCTACGGCTACTCGCCGAATCGAGCGCGTCGGCGCTGGCATTTACCAAACAGCAGTTCTACCAGCTCGATGGTCTGACGTTCGCCGAGGGACTGCGGCTCGGCGCAGACGTGAACGCGGTCAGCCGCAGCACGCCCGATTTCCGGGCGGCGTTGGGGGCCTTTCTCAAGAAGTGAGGAGCCGATGCGGAACCTGAATGTCCCGATGTACGATCCCGAGATGGTTCGCCCGATGCGCGAGGAGCTGACGCGCCTGGGCTTTGAAGAGCTACGCACACCGGAAGACGTCGACGCCGTGATGACCACCGAGCGCGCGCCGACGCTGGTGGTGGTGAATTCGGTGTGCGGCTGCGCCGCGCGCAATGCGCGTCCCGCCGCGGCGCTCGCGATCCAAAACGCGCGCCGGCCCACCCGGCTGCTCACCGTGTTCGCCGGGCAGGACGCCGACGCGACGGCGCGCGCGCGCGGCTACTTTACCGGCTACCAGCCGTCGTCGCCGCAGATCGCGCTGTTCAAGGACGGCAAGCTCGTGTTCATGCTCGAGCGCCGCAACATCGAGGGGCGCAACGCGCGCGACATCGCGGCCGACCTCACGACCGCCTTCGAGCAGTATTGCTGAATACGTCATCTGTTGTCGGTGGTCAGCCGTCTGATCTGCTCGCAGCAATCGACGAGGCCTGGGCGCGCGTGCGCGCCGCGCCCGGCTTCCTCACCGAGCGTGAAGGACGCTTCCTGGCGCTGATCGCCGCCTGCGCGCCCGCGCAGGGCACGATTCTCGAAATCGGCAGCTACAAGGGAAAGTCCACCGTCGGGCTCGCGTCGATCGCGCAGCGCTACGGACTGGGTCCCGTCGTCGCGGTCGATCCGCATTCCGCGCCCGCGGTGACCGATTACGGACACGGCACGGCGCAATCGTCGTGGGATGATTTTCGCGCGACGCTGCGCGGGGCAGGGGTCGAAGGAAGTGTCGAAGCCCACCGCGCCTACTCGCGTGATCTCGCCCGCGCCTGGACCCGACCGATCCGGTTCCTGTGGATCGACGGCGATCACACCTATCGCGGCGCGAAAGAGGATATCGATTCGTTCGGCAGGTTCCTGGTGCCGGGGGCGATCGTGGCGATGCACGACGTCCTCCACACCTTCGAGGGGCCGGTGCGCGTCTTTGCCGAGGTCGTGCTCGCGTCGGACGATTACGGCCCCGCGGGATTGTGCGGCTCGATTGGGTGGGCGCAGTACCGGCCGGCCGACGGCAGGAACTGGACAGCGGCGCGTCACCGTCTCAAGCACAAGCTCGAGCGATTGATTCCGTTCGTCCGCGGCGGGGAAGATCCGAAAGGGCTGCGCAAACTGCGCTACAAGCTGTGGCGAGGACTCGTGCCCCACGCGGCCCCTGATCCGGCCGCGTGGGTCCGAGCCGTCAGCTAGAGGACTTTGCCGCGACGCACGCGGAAGTCGACGATCTGCTGGGTCCAGCTCCACAAGGAATCCTGATTCTCCCACGCCACGCCCTGGACTTCGTGGCGGTGCCAGCCCGCCATCACCTGCTCGTCCTGCGTCCAGATCTTGACGCGGTTGCGCGGCACGAGCCTTTCCCAGTTTTGCGCGACGGTCGGCTGCGCGTACAGCAGGCGTACCGTCACGTTGCGCGACAGGTATTCGATCGGCTTCACATTGATCTTCGCATACAGCTGCGGCGCGCTCAGCCGGCCGGCGTTCGGAAAATCGGGCACCCCATCCGAGAACATCACGATGTTGAGCGGCGCGAGCACCAGATTCTGCCGCTTGATGTGCACCGCCGTCCGCTCGAAGAAGGCGTTGAAATCCGTGACCGGGTCGACGTCCGGGAACCAGGCGCGCAGATCGGCTTCGATCTGCTCCGGCGTCTTGCCGGTCAGGTCCTGGATCGGGTGGAACGTCTTCGGCTCCCCCACCCGCTCGCCGCCCAGCGAGCCCACGAACACGTCCGTGGCCGGCTTCAGACCACCGACCGCGTTCACATGCCCGTAGATGTAGAGCGACGCATAGCGGAGCGCGTTGTCGAACTGCCCGCTCTTGCGGAACGAGCCCGAGATGTCGAGGCCCACGACCAGCGTGGCCTTCGGCGGCGGCGCGCCCTCTTTGGGCGCGCATGCCGCCAGGGCGAGGAGCAGCAGCGCCGCGCGCTTCATCGGGCCACCTCGCCCGAGACGCGGGCGGGGAAATGCGTCGCGGCCATCACGTCGTCGATCGACTTGAACGGCAGCGCGAAATGCGGCCGGCCCGTGAACACCACGAACAGGAAGTTGAGCCCCGCCGCGACACCCTGGAGCACAGGCAGCGACGCCAGCTCGAACACCTCGCGCGCTTCCTTGCGGAACCACTCGCGCTCAGCCTTGAGCGCGGCAATCGGGCCCTTCCAGTAGTCGTGCGTGGTCGCCGCTGCGTGACTGGCTCCCTCGATGCCCATCGGCTGGCGGCTGAGCACCGCGAGCAGGGCAGGGGCGCCGAAGCGCCCGAACAGGAACCACGTCATGCCGCGCACGCCCACCCAGCCGAAGAACGCGAGACCGATCGTGCCGATCACGCCCAGCTGGATGCCTTGCTGCGCGAGCCACGGCGTCATCGCGTCCACCAGCTCGCGATACAGGAACAGCACTTCGAACATCGCCACCGAGATCTCGACCAGGATCATGAACACGATGTTCCCGGTCTGCCGCTCCTTGATCGCCTCGTTCAATACCTGAATGCACGCAAACGAGCCGGCGATGATGATACCGAGGAAGACCCACAGGATGAGCGACAGTGCGAGCGCGTTGACCTCGTAGCCGGTGAGGTCCGCGAGCAGCTCGCTCATCGTCGGCTTGAGCGTAAAGGTGAAGATCGTCGCTTCGACAGCCGACCACACGAGCAGCAGGATGAACGCGCCCCACGGCACGCCGGGCCGGCGCGACGTCGCGTCGAGCATCGCCAGCGGTGAAGTGATCGCGCCTTTCAGCGTTCCCCATACCAGTTGCACGCCGAGCTTCAGCATCCCCCAGACCCAGCCGACCATCACGAACAAGAATTTTCCGAGGCCGGCCCAGTAGAACCACACCATCCGGAGCGCGTCCCACCACGCGAGCGCGATCGATTGCAGCAGCGTCACGGAGCGTCCGAGGCGGAACGGAATCGTATAGAGCGACACCATCGTGCCCCAGATTCCGGCGACGAACACGCCCGCGGGAAGCGCGAGCAGAATCGCCATGCCGGCGAGCGCCCAGAACGAGTCGCCCTGGAGAACGAAGTTGAACACGCGAGCCTGAAATGGGACGATCCACGCGAGGCCAGCCATCACCCAGTCGAACAGCTGCGACAGGATGAACGCCCACTGCTGGGTCTGCGCGGCGTTGGTGACTTCTTGCATAAGTGCTCCGGAGAGGGGGAATACGGCGGGCACATTGTTATCACCGATGCACATTGCGAGGCGTGACGAGCGTCACGGGGTGCCTGCGACTTGCGCAAAGTGCCCAAACGACGCGATCATCTCGTCATGTCGGACGAACCCAAACGCCTCATCGTCGTCGGCGATCGCGTGCTCATCACGCCTGAGGAAGGCGAAGAGCGCACGAATGTGGGGCTTTACCTACCGCCGTCCGCGATCGAAGGTCGGCAGGTGCAGGGAGGCCGCATCGTCGCGACGGGACCCGGCACACCGATGGCCGAGCCCACGAGCATGGATGAAGAGCCGTGGAAGACGCACAGCGCGAGTCCCGACGTGAAGTATTTGCCGATGCAGGCCGAAGCCGGCGACTACGCGCTGTTCTTCCGCAAGGCGGCGGTGGAAATCACATTCGAAGGCAAGACGTACCTCGTCGTACCACAGGCTGCGATACTCGTTCTCGTACGAGGAAAGCATGGCTGACATGGGGTGGGCGCGGAGCCGGGGAGATCGCGGGGAGCGGCAGGGGCTGCGACGCGGCGCGTGGTATCGGGTTGTGGAGAATCCGCAGAAAGACTACGTCGTGCTCGATGTCCATCACGTGGAGATTCGCGTTCCCAAGACCGATCTCGAGATCCGCGACCAGACTCCCACCGCCTGGAGCGTGGTCCGCGAGCCTCATCTGGTGTGTCCGGGTTGCGCGACGCGCGCCGTCGTCCCTGAAGGGATGAAAGACGCCAAGTGCAATGAGTGTGGGCGCGTCTACCCAATCAACTGGAAGGATTCGGCCTAGAGCTCCGGGGGCACGTAGGGCGTCGGCGCGGGCATGTCCTTGTCGGGATTCTGTTGTCGCTCGCACAAATGCTCCAGCAGCTCGATCTGTCGTTTCTGGATGTGCCACAGCTCGTGCCATTGCTTGAACCGCAGCGAATCCAGCTTGTCGTGCAGGTCTCGGATTTCGATTTCCGCCATCAGGTTGATCTCGTAGTCCTGCTGCGCGTGCATGCGATCCTTCGCCGCCTGCCGGTTCTGACTCATCATGATCACCGGCGCCTGCAGGGCGGCCAGCGTGGAGAGCACCAGATTCAATAGAATGAAGGGGTAGGGATCGAACGGGTGCCGGGCCAGCACGAAGGCGTTGATGATCATCCAGCCGACCAGAATCGCGCCGAATAATCCGATGAAGCGCCAGCTGCCGCCGAACTGCGCGACTTTGTCGGCGATTTTCTCCCCGAAGGTCATCTTCGCATCGAACTCCTGGTGGACCACTCGGCTGACGCGCCCGCGCCGCGTGATCTTCGACACGATCGAGTGCTCGATCTCCGACAGCTTCTGGTATTCCGCCTCGAGATAGTTCACGAACTTTTTCGCCCGATACTGCTCGAGACAGTTGGCGCAGATGCCCCGCTTCCCCTCCCAGTCGGGTCGATCCTGCTTGATGAGGTCGAGAATCCTGTTCTCGAGCTTTTGCGGCGATGCCAGCGTGCGACCTTCCACCTGCGTTCCGCACAGCGAGCAGTTTACTTTAGGCATGCGTGTGTGTCTCCTCGAGCTACGGCACTAGAGGGGGCAACTGCATCCGGAGATTGTGCACCAGGAACGCCCAGCGATCGGTCTGCTCCTCGATGATCTTCGCCGTCGGCTTCCCGGCACCGTGACCCGCTTTCGTCTCGATCCGGATCAGGACCGGCGCCGGGCCCGCCTGGGTCGCCTGCAGCGTCGCGGCGTACTTGAACGAATGCCCGGGGACCACGCGATCGTCGTGATCGGCGGTCGTGACGAGCGTCGGCGGATACTTCGTCCCGGGTTTCATGTTGTGGATCGGCGAATAGCGATAGAGGGCCGGGAACTGCGCTACACTGTCGGCCGAGCCGTACTCGGTCACCCACGCCCAGCCGATCGTGAACTTGTGGAAGCGCAGCATGTCCATCACACCCACCGCCGGCAGGGCAGCGCCGAACAGCTCGGGCCGCTGGTTCAACACGGCGCCGATCAGCAATCCGCCGTTCGAGCCGCCCCCGATCGCCAGCTTGGGCGGTGAGGTATACCCCTCGGCGATCAGATACTCGGCCGCCGCGATGAAATCGTCGAACACGTTCTGCTTGCGCTCGAGCATCCCGGCCTGGTGCCATTCCTCACCGTACTCGGAGCCGCCGCGCAACACGGCCTGCGCGTACACGCCTCCCATCTCGAGCCACGCCAGCACGCCGATCGAGAAGCCCGGCGTCATGTTCACGTTGAAGCCGCCGTACGCGTAGAGGTACGTCGCGTTTTGCCCATCGCGCTTGAGTCCCTTTTTGTACGTCAGGAACATCGGCGCGCGCGTGCCGTCCTTGCTCCGATAGAAGACCTGCACCGTTTCGTAGCTCGACGCGTCGAACGAAATCTCCGGCGCCTTGAACACACTCGATTGCCCGGTCTTGAAGTCGTGCCGAAAGATCGTGGTCGGATAGAGGAACGACGTGAATGCGTAGAACATCTCGTCGTCCTTCGGCTCACCTGTGACGCTCGCGATCGAGCCGAGTGTCGGCAGCTTCACGTCGCCCGCGGGCGTGCCATCGAGCGCGAACAGGCGCAGCACCGAGGCCGCGTCGTGGAGATAGCGGATCACGAACGTGTTATGGACGATCTGCGACCCTTCGATCGGGTCGGCGGCCTGCGGCACGAGCTCGCGCCACGACCGCGCGTCCGGGTTGCGGGTGTCGACCGCGACGATCCGGCTGCGCGGCGCGGCGTTGTCGGTCTGAAAGAAAAACACCGGCCCGTTGTTGCCGACGAATCCGTACGACGCATCGAACGCATCGAGCAGCCGCACAACCGGCGCATCGAGCTTCGGCGCGTTCGGAGCGCCGAGGTCCTGATAGTAGATCCGGTTGCGCCGATCGGTGCCGAGCCAGACCGTGTACACCGCGTAGCGGCCGTCGGCGCTGACTTCGACGCCGAACCCCCAGTCGGGATGATCCGGCCGCTCGTAGATCAGCCGATCGGCCGACTGGTCGGTGCCGAGTTTGTGGTAGTAGACCTTCTGGTTGTGATTCACGTCGAGCAGCGGATCGACACCGGCGGCGGGCTCGGGGTAGCGGCTGTAGAAGAATCCGGCGCCGTCGTGCGTCCACGCCGCGCCCGAGAACTTGATCCACTTCAGATGATCGCTCTTGTCCTGCTTCGTCGTGACGTCCCGGACGCGGAATTCCTGCCAGTCCGAGCCGCTGCCGGATGTACCGTACACCATGGTGCGGCCGTCTTCGGCAAACGCGAGGATCGACAGCGCCACGGTCCCGTCGGCTGAGAGCGCGTTCGGGTCGAGCAGCACTTCGGGCTCCCCGGTCAACGACCTTTGCGTATAGAGAACCGCCTGATTCTGAAGGCCGCTGTTCTTGAAGAAGAAATAGCGCCCGCCCTTTTTGAACGGCGCGCCGTACTTCGGGTAGTCCCACAACGCCGTCAACCGCTTGCGAATCCGCTCGCGCTCCGGAATCTGCTCCAGGTACGCAAACGTCACGCGATTCTCCGCCTCCACCCACGCATGCGTCTCCGGCGAATCGACGTCCTCGAGCCAGCGGTACGGATCGGCGACCTTAGTCCCGTGATAGTCGTCGACGACGTCGGACTTCCGTGCTGGCGGATATGTGATCGATTGCGCGTCGAGCAGTGAAGTCATCACCAGGGCCGCGAGGAGGAGAGTGTTGATCGTTCGCATAGCGCGTAAACGTGCCCCGACCCGCGCGTTTGGGGTAGGGGGGCGCGCGCGTAACCAGCGATCATGGCGCCGTGAGCCTCGACGCCGCCCGCTCGATTCTGCAGTCGCGATTCGGGCTGACGCGCTTCCGCGTGCATCAGCTCAAAGTGCTCGGACCGCTGCTCGCCGGCCGCGATGTGCTCGCGGTGCTGCCGACGGGTGCAGGGAAGTCGCTCTGCTTCCAGGTCCCCGCGCTGCTGCGGCAGGGCCTGACGCTCGTGATCTCCCCACTCATCTCGCTCATGCAGGATCAGGTGGGCGCGTTGCGACGGCGCGGCATCAACGCCGCCTACGTCAACAGCCAGCTCGACGCCGACCAGCGCAGGGCGGTGCTCGCGGCCGCGACGAGCGGGCGACTCACGCTGTTGTATTGCGCGCCGGAGCGGCTCGCCTCGCTCACGCGCCGCCTCGTGGAGGCGCGCACGACGGTCGCGCTCTTCGCCGTCGATGAGGCGCATTGCATCACGGAATGGGGCAATGAATTCCGTCCCGTCTACCGGCGGCTCGGCGTATTTCGGTCGCTGCTTGGCCGGCCGCCGACGATCGCCTTGACCGGCAGCGCCACGCCGGCCGCGCGGGCCGACATCCTGAAGGTGCTGCGCATTCCGGACGCCCACGTTGTCGTCACCTCGTTCGATCGTCCCAACCTGCAGTTCGCGGTGCGGCGTGTGCGCGACGACCGCGAACGCTTCGCGACGATTCGCGCGCAGGTCCGCGGCGGCGCCGGCGCTTCCATCATCTATACCCCGACCCGGCGCCTCACCGAGCTGGTCACCCGCGCCTTGCTGCGCACGAGCGTGCGGGCGGCGCCATATCACGCGGGACTTTCCGCCACGATTCGGCGCCGAGTCCTGCAGGCGTTTCTCGCCGATCGGGTTACCGTCATCGTCGCGACGAGCGCGTTCGGAATGGGGATCGACAAACCGGACGTGCGGCGCGTGCTGCATTGGGGACCGCCGCCCACGCTCGAGGCCTATTACCAGGAGGCCGGGAGAGCCGGCAGGGACGGCAAGGCCTCGGAATGCCTGATCCTGTGGCGAACGCGGGATTTGTCGTGGGGAAACATCGCTCCCGAGATGAAACGCTATGCGGAAGCGCGGGAGGACCATCGCCGCATCTTGCTGGACTACTTTGGGGAGGCGTTACCTTAAGACCATGCACGACAGTTTGTATTTCTCCGAGCATCACCTCCAAGTGCGCGAGATGGTTCGCGACTTCGCCCGCACCGTCGTCAAACCGTCCGCCCGCGCCTACGACCTCGACAGTCGCTTCCCCTGGGACAACGTGAAGCAGATGGCCGAGCTCGGTCTCTTCGGAATTCCATGGCCCGAAGAGCTGGGCGGCTCGGGCATGGATTATCTGTCGTACATCACCGTGATTCACGAGCTCGCGAAAGTCGATGCGAGCCATGCGATCACGGTCAGCGCGCACACCACGCTCGGTACGTCACCGATCGTCGACTTCGGCACCGACGATCAGAAAAAGCGATTCGTTCCGCTGCTCGCAACGGGGAAAGTGCTCGGCGGCTTTGGACTGACCGAACCCGGCGCCGGCTCGGATGCCGGCGGCACCAAGACGACCGCGGTCGACAAAGGTGATCACTTCGTCTTGAACGGCTCCAAGATCTTCATTACGCACGCGGGCGTGGGCGAGATCTTCTGCGTCACGGCGCGCACCGATCCGACCGCGAAGCGCACGCACGGGATCACCGCGTTCATCGTCGCGAAAGACACGTGCGATCTCGAAGAGACGAAGCGCGTCGGGATCGGCCATCTCGCGCCGAGCGAGCTGCCCAAGAACCGCGGCGTGCTCTCGGGCAAGAAGGAAGACAAGCTCGGCTGGCGCGCGTCGGATACACGCGAGCTGATCTTCCAGGACGCAGTCGTGCCGAAGGAGAACGTGCTCGGCCCGGTGAACAACGGCTTTCGGCAGTTTCTGCATACGTTGGACGGCGGGCGCATCGGCATCGCGGCGTTGGCCCTCGGACTCGCCGAGGGGGCGCTGGAGGAATGCCTCACCTATACGTCCACCCGAAAGCAGTTCGGCCGGCCGATCGCGAGCTTTCAGGGGGTGCATTTCGCGCTGGCGGACATGGCGACCGAAATCGAAGCCGCGACCCAGCTCGTGTACCACGCCGCCTGGCTAAAACAGCAGGGTCACCCGTTCAAGAAGGAAGCGGCGATGGCCAAGCTATACGCCTCGGAGCTTTGCATGCGGGCGACGACCAAGGCCGTCCAGCTCCATGGCGGGTACGGCTATACCACCGAATACCCGGTCGAGCGGATGATGCGGGATGCCAAAATCTGCGAAATCGGCGAGGGAACGAGCGAGATCCAGCGGATTGTGATCGCGCGACAGTTGCTCGGCGGTTTGATAGACTAGGCGGTCGCCCGCCCTTTAGTTGACCTAAATTGCCGCTCGTCTTACGTTTACCTCATGCATTGGTCTTTGGCGTCTCTCAGCCGCCTCTCCAATCGACTCATCACTCCGCCCTTGATCAGCGGGGCGTTGGACTATTGCTGGGATAACCACAGGCTCCCGGATGGTGGATGCTTCCCCTCCGGGCGCGAGGGTACCTGCTTTGAAGCGCGAGATACTCATCTCAGGAAGCCCGCGGGAAACCCGCGTGGCCATTCTCGAGGACGACCGCCTTGTTGAACTCCTGGTCGATCGTCCTGACTCCCGCCGTTCGGTCGGCGACATCTATGTCGGCAAAGTCGAAGCCGTCCTGCCCGGCATCCAGGCCGCTTTCGTCGACATTGGCGCTGAAAAGAGCGCCTTCCTACACGCCTCCGATCTAATCGAGTCGGAAGAAGAAGACGAAGACCCCGAAGACCGCGAGCCGGATGACGCGGATGAAGACACGAACGGCAAACGCGGTGGACAACCTCAGCGCGGGCGCCGGCGTCAGGCGCCGAACATCGCTGAAGAGCTGAAGCGCGGTCAGACCAAGCTCGTCCAGGTCATCAAGGAAGCCATCGGTACCAAGGGGCCGCGCGTCACCGCGCAGGTCTCGCTCGCCGGGCGGTTCCTCGTCTACATGCCGTTCGCGTCCAAGGTGGGTGTCTCGCGCAAGATCGAAGCGCGCGACCAGCGCGCCCGCCTGCGCGAGATGGTCACGAAGCTCGTGCCGAAAGACGAAGGCGGCTGGATCATCCGTACCGTCGCCGACGATCTGACCGAGGCGAGCTGCAAACGCGAAATCGACCACCTGCTGGGTCTCTGGAAGAAGATCAAACGGAAGGCGCAGTCGGGCCGCGCGCCGCAGCTGGTCCAGCGCGAGACGAGCCTGACCCGCGGCATCGTGCGCGATCTGCTGTCGGACAAGGTCGACCTGCTGCTCGTGGACTCGAAGCTGCTCTACAACGAAATCGAGCAGTACCTGAAGCAGATCGATCCCGAGCTCCTGTCCAAGGTCAAGCTGTACTCGGCCGAGGCGCCGCTCTTCGACGAGTACGACATCGAGACGGAGATCCGGAATCTCTTCAAGCAGCGCGTCGACATGCCGACGGGCGGCTATCTGATCATTCAGCCGACCGAGGCCTTGATCTCGATCGACGTGAATACCGGCCGCTACACCGGCAAGCGTGACCCCGAGAGCACGATTTTTCGCACTAATCTCGAGGCGGCGCGCGAAGTGGCGCGCCAGCTCCGGCTGCGCGATATCGGCGGGATCATCGTCGTCGACTTCATCGACATGGAAACGAAGTCGAATCGTGACAAAGTGCTGCAGGAGCTGCGCACCCACCTCGGCCGCGACCGCGCGCGCACCCGCGCGTTCGCCGTGTCCGAGCTGGGGCTGATCGAGATGACCCGCCAGCGGGTCCGCCCCTCGCTGTGGCAGTCGATGACCACCGAGTGCCCGACCTGCACCGGCACCGGCCGCGTGTTCCGGCCCGAGGTCGTGGTGCGCCGCATGGAGCGCTCGCTCAAGCGGGCCGGGGCCGACCATAAGGAGCGGCAGCTTTCGGTCCGGCTCCATCCCGAGGTCGCGCTCTACCTGGTGGAGCAGGAGCCTAACTTCCTGCGCCAGCTAGAGAAGCAGACGGGATTGGAGCTCGAGGTGCGAGACGACCCGATGATGCGGCTGGACGAGTTTCGAATGATGGCTCGGCCGGCCGGGCGGGACGTGACGGAGCAGTACGCCGTCGCTTGACTAAGCTCAAGTAGCTATTTAGGTTCCGCGCCCTATGTCCTACGCAATCTTCACGACCGGTGGCCAGCAGTTCCGCGCCGAGCCGGGCGTCACGATCAAAGTCCCGCTGCTCGCGGCGAAGCCGGGCGATGAGGTGTCGTTCGACGACGTCCTGGTCGCGAGCGACGGCAAGAACATCCAGACCGGCGCCCCCAAGCTGAAGAGCGCCAAGGTCACGGCCGAAGTCGTGCGTCATGGCAAGGGCAAAAAGGTCCGGATCTTTCGATTTGCTCGCCGGAATGGATATCGGCGCCATGGCGGACATCGGCAGGACTTTACCGAAATCAAAATCGCGGACGTAAAGGTCGGCTAAGATGGCTCATAAAAAAGGCGTCGGCTCTTCGCGCAACGGGCGCGACTCGAATCCGAAGTACCTCGGCGTGAAGCGTTTCGGCGGCGAGTTCGTCCGGGCCGGAACCATCATCGTGATCCAGCGCGGCACCAAGTTCCATCCGGGCCGGAACGTGCGCCGGGCCGCGAACGACACGCTGTTCACGACGATCGACGGCCAGGTGAAGTTCGAGCACAAGAGCAAACAGCGCTTCCAAGTGAGCGTGTATCCGGTAGAGGCGGCAGCTAAGAACTAGCAGGGCGGTAAGGGGCGGTAAGGGGCGGTAAGGGGCGGTAAGAGGCGGTACGGTGAAAGCCGGCCGCCTTTTTTTGTTGTCGCTGCGCTGGTTTGGTTGTCCGTCATCACTGCCAGTGCCCATCATCGTTTATGATGCCGTATGAGAGGTTTGAGGCTTGGAAGGTATGTGATGAACTGGCGGTGCAGGTCTATCAACTGACAAAGACATTCCCAAAACACGAATTGTACGGCATGACGTCTCAAGCTCGCCGAGCATCATTCTCGGCTCCCGTCAACATCGCCGAGGGTTCGGCAAAACCTGGAGCAAATGAGTTCTGCCGTTTTCTCAATATCGCGATCGGTTCATTGTCAGAGCTTGCATACATACTGCGCTTCTGTCGACGAGTGGAGCTCCTTAACGAGGATGACTACAAGCGACTCGAGGAATTGCGTCGGCGGGCAGGATTCCTGACCTGGCGCTTGTATGATGCGATCCGAAAAAAGAGGCGATAGGAGGATACCGCCTCCTACCGCCCCTTTACCGCCCCTAGTATTTCGGGGGCAGGGTCTTGTACCGCTCCAAGAGCTCCGTCTGCCTGCTTCGCAGCGGAATGTCTTTGCCTCGAATGAAGACATGTTCAACACCCGTTGAGAACTCAAACGGGTCACCGGTCCAAATCACAACGTTCGCTACTTTGCCGGCCTCGAGCGATCCGTACCGGTCGGACACGCCTAGAAT
>Ga0070701_10000375_pt1 | contig 14984 bp, 11 predicted proteins | sample KBSK5102metaG_FD_65451 | JGI IMG/M metagenome (GOLD analysis project Ga0070701, IMG submission 65451) | Corn, switchgrass and miscanthus rhizosphere microbial communities from Kellogg Biological Station, Michigan, USA - KBS K5-10-2 metaG | ecosystem: Host-associated > Plants > Roots >... | reverse complement strand
GAAGATTACGTCCTCATGCCGGACGACGGGCAGCGGCATGAGCTCATTGATGGAGAGCTATTCGTGGTTCCTGCGCCCGGTTTTTCTCATCAGAGCGTGCTCGCGCGCCTGCATCTGCTCATCGGACCGTATGTCGAACGTCACGGCGGTACGCTGCTCTTCGCGCCGTTCGATGTGATCCTCTCGCTCGGCAACGTCGTGCAGCCGGACCTGCTCTTCGTCGCGGCGAAGCACAGTTCGCGGATTGAGCAACGCGGCGTGAACGGAGCGCCTGATCTCGTGGTCGAGGTGCTGTCGAGTGCGGGCAAACGGCGCGATGAGGTCACGAAGCGCGCGTTGTACGAGCGGTTCGGTGTGCCCGAGTACTGGCTCGTCGATCCCGACGCGAAGTCGTTCAGGATGCTGAGCCTGGTGAACGGCGTTTACGAACCCACCCTCACATCCTCGACCTTTCCGAATCTCGACCTTCCGCTCTTCGCGTGAGCGCAGCGAACGCCGCGACCGCGCCGCACGGCGGCCAAACCCACCTCAATTCACTCAGCAGCACGCTGAAATCGATCGCGCCGATTGGTGACACTTCGATCGGCCGCCACGGAAAGAAATAGCGCCTGTTGCTGAACGGCGAGAAGAACGCGACGCCGAGTCCGCCGTTCGTCATCGCGTCGAGCAGCGGATGCGACATCACCGCGACGAACACGTAAGCGAACGCGGCGCGCGTCCGTGAGAAAAGAGCAGCGAACAGCAGCGCGAACACGATCGAATGCGTGAAGCCGCGATGTCCGAACAGGCTGCCGTACGGGACGTGAAACGCGAAGCCCACGACGTCGAAGTCCGGCGCGATCGAGCCGAGCAATCCCGCGATCACGACGCCGCGCGGCAGCGGTCCGACCACTCTTCGCAGCGCGAGCGGCACGGACGGATGTGAGAAGATCGTCGGCATCGTCTAACTCACTGCCATGCGCCGGCTCACGCTCAGCGAGATCATCGTCGCGGCGCTGCTGACCGTCGTCTGCGCCGCCTTCGCCATCGGCGTCCGCGCCGCGCTGCCGCTCCACCTCGGCATCGCCATTTTCTTCCTCATCGCCATCGCCGCGGCGCACCGTCTCGACGCGCCGATCGTCAGCGCAATCGCGGTCGTCGTCGTCCTGATGACACTCTACTCGACGCTCGCCGAGCCCGGCTTCGTCCTCATGGGCCGTGCGTTCGACGCCAGCCTCGCGCGCTTCGACGCCGCGCTTTTTTGCGGCAACGCACCGGCGCTCTTCGCGCAGCATTTCGTCACGCCGCGCGTCCTCGAATTCTTCAGCTTCATCTACGGCATCTTCATCCCGTACCTCTGGCTCTCGATCCTGCTCGGTACGATCGGCCGCGAACGCCACGAACGCGCCGCCTTCGTTCTCGGCCTCGCCGTCGTCTATTCGATTTCGTATCTCGGATATCTCTTCGTCCCGGCGCGCGGACCGGTCGAGTTCTACACGTTCCTCGCGCCGCTGCACGGCGGACGCTTTCACGATCTCGTTCTGCAATCGGTGGCCGCGACCGGCGGCAATCACGGCGCGTTTCCGAGTCTGCATGTCGGCGCGTCGGCGTATCTCTGTCTCTTCGATCTGCGGCGCAATCGCGTGCGCGGCATGACGTGGGCGCCGATCGTCCTGCTGATCGCGATCTCGACGATCGTGCTGCGCTACCACTACGTCGCCGACATCCTCGCCGGCTTCGCAATCGCATTCATCGCGGACCGCGTTGCGCTGTGGCGATTCGCGCGTCCGCGACTGCGAGCGCCGCGAACGCCTTTCGCAGCGCTCGCGCGTGCCGGCGTCGGGCTGTTCTTCGATCGCATCGACGTCGAGGGAAGCGTGCCCGCCGATGGTCCGCTGCTCATCGTCGCGAATCACACGAACAGCCTCGTCGACGGACTGATCGTCACGGTTGCGACGCCGCGCCGCGTCGCACTGACCGCGAAGGCGGCGCTGAAACGCAATCCGCTGCTCGCGGCGATCACGTGGCTCGCGGACGTCGTGCCGTTCTACCGACGACAGGACGATCTGCGCGAAGTCTCGAAAAACGTCGACTCATTCGCGGCCATTCGCGAACGACTCGCGCGCGGCGGCGCGGTCTGCATTTTTCCGGAAGGGATCAGTCATTCCGACGCGTCGATGCGCGAGTTGAAGACCGGCGCCGCGCGAATCGCGCTCGATTTCGCGGCCGCGCATCAAGGTCTGCGCATCGTTCCCGTCGGTCTGCATTACGACGCGAAGCAACGCTTTCGCTCCTCCGTGCTCATCCGTTTCGGCGAACCGATCGCGATTCCGGCGGATGCCGACGCGCGAACGCTCACGCGCCTGATCGATGCACGGATCCGCGCGCTCACCGCGAACTTCGGCAGCGTTCGCGAAGCGCTCTGGCTGCGATGGACCGCGGAGCTGGTCGCCACACGCGGCGAAGAGCCGCGCGCGATCGATCAGGAGGAGAGCGACTATCGCGACCGCGCAAGACTGCTCGGCGAGCTTCGCGACGATTACGAACATGCCGATCGCGAGCAACTCGCGCCGCTCGTGAACGACCTTCGCGCGTACCGTCGCGAGCTGCGCCGTCGCGGCATCGCGCAGCGCGAACTGTTTCTGAGCATGCATCCGGCGCAGGCGATCTTCTTCGTCTTCCGCGAAGTCGAGTTGCTCGTCGCGGGCGCGGTCTTCTTCGCGATCGGCGTCGTGCAGCACGGCGTCGCATTCGCGCTCGATCGCGCGCTGACGCGGAAGCTCAGCGTCGATCTCGATCACTGGGCCTCGAACGCGATCTTCTACGGCTTCGCGATTTTTCCGCTGACGTGGGCGATCGGCATCGCGCTCGTCGCGCATTTCGCGTCGTGGCGGTGGGCGCTCGCGTACGCGCTGGTGATTCCGTTCACGCTCGTCTATACGATTCTTTACGCGGAGCGCGCCGGACGTGCGCTGCGCCGCGCACGCACGTTCCTGCGATTCGTTTTCGATCGCAGGCTGCATCGCGAGCTGCAGCAGCGCGGGCGCGCGCTGTTGCAACGCATCGAGGAGGCACGACGATGATTCTCACTTTCGGCGATCCCGCCGCGACCCACATTGCGAACAGCGGCGGCAAAGGCGCGAGCCTCGCGAAGCTTTTTCAGGGCGGCTTCAACGTGCCGCCCGGCGTGATCGTGCCGGCGTCCGCGTACATCGAATTCATCGGCGACTTCGATTTCGGCGCGCTCGATTACAGCGACGCCACGCGCCTTCGCGAACAGTGCGCCGCTCTGCGCGAACGAATCACGAAACTGCCGATGCCGGCAGCGCTCGAAAGCGAGCTGCGCGAAGCAGTCGCGCCGCTCGTGAAAAACGGCGCCGTCGCTGTCCGCTCCTCCTCGACGATGGAAGATCTCGCCGGCGCCGCCTTCGCCGGCCAGCACGACACCTTCCTCGGCATCCGCGGCGCCGACGCGGTCGTCGACGCCGTCCGCCGTTGCTTCGCATCGCTGTGGGAAGACCGCGCCGCGCATTACCGCCACTCGCGCGGTTTCGACGCGACGAAAGCGACGATGGCCGTCGTCATCCAGGCACTCGTCGACAGCGAAGTCGCGGGCGTCGCATTCACGATCAATCCGATCACCGGCAGCAGCGCCGACATCGTCATCAACGCTTCGTACGGACTCGGCGAGACGGTCGTCTCCGGCTCCGGCGACGTCGACCAGTTCGTCATCGACAAAAAATCGGGCGAGATTCGCGAGCGAACCGTCGGCGAGAAAGAGCGAATGATCGTCGCGACTGACGACGGCGGCACGCGCGAAGTCGAGCTCACGCCCGAGCAGCGCAGCGCGGCATCGCTCGATGATCAACAAGTTGACGAACTGCGCAAACTGCTCATTCGCATCGAACGCTTCTACGCGTTTCCGCAGGACGTCGAGTGGGCGTTCGCGGACGGCCAGCTTTATCTGCTGCAGTCGCGGCCCGTGACGAAGTTTCCGCCGAAGTGGACCCGCGGCGAATCGGCAGAGCGTTTCCCGAACGTCATCACGCCGCTGACGTGGGATTTCGTCGTCGAAGGCTTTCATGAATCGCTCGAGCATTCGCTGAAGCTGATGGGGATGCCGCCGTTCGAAGGTCACTGGTTCGAGCTGTTCGACAACTACGTGTACGGCAACGAAACGGCGGTGAAGCTCTTCACGTCCGGCCAGCAGGTGGCGTTCGATTCGCTCGATTCGCTGCGCGCGCTGCTGCCGGTGATTCGCGATCGCTATCAGTGGGTCGTGCAGCTTCCCGTCGCGTGGGCGCGCGACCTCGACTACTACCTCCTCAACCTCGGCGCCCTCGGCGCGGCCGATCTCGAGCGGATGAACGAGGAGCAGCTGTGGCGGCACGTCGGCGCGGTCAATCGCGTCGGCAGCAATTACTTTCTGCCGAACATCGCCATCTCGATCACGCACGGCATCCTGCATCGCATGCTGTACGGGCTCGTGACGATGGTCGCGGGACCGCAGGAAGCGCCGGCGATGTACGACTCGCTGACCTGTTTCTGCGAGACGAAAACGAACCTCGTCAATCTCGACATCCATCGCCTCGCCGCGATCGTGCAGACGATGCCGGCGCTGCGCGATCTCCTTTCGCGCATGCCGCGACGCCGCATCTGGGAACAGGGAAAGCTGCGCGCGTTCCCGTCGTTCCTGCGCGAGCTCGATCGCTTTCTCGCGAACCACGGACATCGCGAAGTCGACTTCGACACGTATCACGCGACGTGGGTCGGGCAGCCGTGGGTCGTGCTCGAAAACATCCGGCTGATCGTCGAACGCGGCGAGCTCGCGGATCCGTCGGCGCGCGAAATTGAACTGCGCGAGCGGCAGCAAAACGCGGAGCGGCGTTTCGCCGATCTGGTGCCGGAAGATCTCCGTTACTTCGCGCTCGAGCTCGTGCGTCTGGCGCGCGCATACACGGCGCTCGACGATCTCGAGCACTACGAGACGACGCGTTTGTCGATTCCGTTTCGCGCCGCGATCGTCGAGTTCGGACGACGCCTTGTCGACGGCCGCGTGCTCGCCGAGCCTGAGGATGTTTTCTTTCTGCAGAAAGCGACGATCGAGCGATATCTCGCGGGCGACATCGATGTCGCGGTGATGACGAAAGAAGCGGTCGCGAACAAAGAGGCGTATCTCGCGAACAAAGCGCGCACGCCGGCGTGGTCGCTGGGCGACGAAGCGGCGGACGTCGCGCCGTCAGGCGACGCACTGCGCGGAATGCCGGGATCGCCGGGAGTTGCCGAAGGTCCGGTGTTTCGACTGCACGGCGTCGATGACTTCAGCCGTTTTCCGGCGGGGAGCGTGCTCGTCGCGCGCACGACGAATCCCGCATGGACGCCGCTCTTTCATTCGTCCGTCGCGGTCATCACCGAAAGCGGCGGACCGCTGTCGCACGGCGCCGTCACCGCGCGCGAAGTCGGCATCCCGGCGGTGATGGCCGTCCGCGGAGCGCTGTCGCTTTTGAACGACGGCGACAGCGTCCGCGTGAACGGCACGAATGGAACGGTGACGCGGCTTACCTGACTTCCAGCGTACGTCCGTTGCGCGGCTGCGGCGGACGCGCACCTTCCGCGACCGCGATGAGCGCGCTCAGCTGCGCCGGCGGAATCCTCAGGTGCGTATTCATCACGAAGAACGTGACGCCCGCGTCGCATGCCGGCGTCGTCAGCGAGCCGGTGTACTTCGTCCAGTGATCGGTCGGCACGAGCAGCGCGGCGAGCGGAACGGCGTTCGAATTCGCCGAGGTGCAGACGGTGGTGGGGTAGAGGCTGAGCAGCGCCGAGATGGCTTCGTTGTTCGGAGTGTTGTTGTCGCCTGCGTCGATGAGGATCGCAATGACGTAGCCGCGGTTGTTCGAGTCGAAATGCACGAGATGCAGCTCAGCCTCAGCACCGGGATGCTCCGACCGATGATGGAAGTGAAATTTGTTCAGCCTCGCGCTGACGGCCGTGCCGTACGTCAGCAGGTTTGCCGAGCCGAGGGCGTATACGTTCATGTCGTGCGCGGTGTGCTGCACCGTCACCGCCGACGTCACATATCGCGCGCTCAGCGCGTACGGCGCGGGCACCGTCGGCGGTCCGAGAGCGATCGGCGCCTGGAACTGACCGCTGTCGCACGCGACGTACGCCTTGTTCAGCTGTCCCCACTGATACGGCCCGTTCGTATCGCCGTAACCCCAGTCGGTCGCACAGGCGACCGTCTCATCCGCGAACGACGGCAACGCGCACAGCATCACTGCAATCAAGAAACTGCCTGCGATTTTCACATTCACCTTCTCTTTCCCTGCTCTCGAGTGACGCTGCCGGAACCGAAGCGATGCCTGAAATTAAGCGTGTCGCCGGTCACCCACACGTCGCTGAACTCATTGCTGTCGGGCCACGATGGATCGGGTTTGTGCTCGATGTGCTGCGTGAAACTGAGATGTCCGCGCTCATCGACGCGAACGTTCGACGCGATGCCGCTGCCGGCGAGATGCGAGCCGCGACGCCATTCGAAACGGATCGACGGAACGGGTTCGCTGCCGATGATCCAGACCTCGCGAAAGCCGTCAGTGCGGCCGTACCAGCGGCCTTCGAACGTGCTTGCCGCGACGAGCGCAACCATCAGACAGAGGACGAGTTTCAATCGGGATTCCTCTGCCGAGCATACGCCCTTAAATCCTGCCGCTGATCTCCGCCAGGTTCCGCAGGCGATCCGCGCGCTCGCGCGTCAGCGCGCCGAACTCGAAGCGCCACGCCCAGTTGTCGTTGCTGTCGCCGGGACGATTCATGCGCGCTTCGGTGCCGAGGCCGAGGATGTCCTGAAGCGGGACGATTGCGGTGCGGGCGACCGACGTGCAGGCCGCGCGAATCATCGCCCACTCGATGTCCTCGCGTTTCGCGCCGAGGTACGCGAGCGCCATCTCCTGCTCCTCGGGCGGCGCCGTTTCGAACCAGCCGCGCGCGGTGTCGTTGTCGTGCGTGCCGGTGTAAACGACCGTCGCCGGATCGTAGCAATGCGGCATGTGCGGGCTGTTCACCTGGCTGAATGCGAACTGCAGGATTTTCATGCCGGGCACGCCGATCGCGCGCCGCAGCTCATGCACTTCCGGCGTAATGAATCCCAAATCCTCCGCGACCAGCGGCACGTCGCCGAGCGCATCGCGAATCGCATCGAAAAGCGCGCGGCCGGGGCCGGGCATCCAGCGGCCGTGAATCGCCGTCGGCTCGTTCGCCGGGATTTCCCAGTACGCCGCGAAGCCGCGGAAGTGATCGATGCGAATCAGATCGGCGAAACGAAGCGCCGCGCGAATTCGCGCGACCCACCACCGGTAATGTTCCTGACGCAGCAGGTCCCAGCGATAGAGCGGATTGCCCCAGCGTTGTCCGGTCGCGCTGAAGTAGTCGGGCGGCACGCCGGCGACGACCGTCGGCTCGCCGTTCTCGCCGAGCTGAAACAGCTCGCGATTCGCCCAGACGTCGGCGCTGTCGCACGCGACGTAAATCGGGACGTCGCCCATGATTCGAATGCCGCGCGCTTCCGCTGCTTCGCGCACATCCGCCCACTGCCGGAAGAAGAGCCACTGCACGTATTTGTGAAACCGAATCTCCGCCGCGAGCTCGCGTTCGGCGGCGGCGAGCGCTTCCGGTTCGCGCATCGCAAGCGGACGGTCCCACGCCGACCACTGCCGTCCTTCGTTGCGATCTTTCAGCGCCGCGAAAAGCGCCCATTCCGAAAGCCAGATGTGCTCGCGCGTGAACTTCGCCAGCTCCGCGCGATGTTCGGCGGTCGCGTTGTCGATGAAGTGCGCGTACGACTTCCGCAGCAGCCGCATTTTGTAATCGGAGACGGCGCCGAAATCGACGGAGCGATTGTCGAACGACGGCACTTCATCGAGCGCATTCGGCGGCAGCAGCTCATCCTGCAGCAACAGTTGCGGCGAGATCAGCAGCGGGTTTCCCGCGAACGACGAGAGGCAGCCGTACGGTGAATTGCCGAAGCCGGGCGGATTCATCGGCAGCGTTTGCCACACGGTCATGCCCGCGGCTTTCGCCCAGTCGAGAAAATTCAGGAGCTCGTCGCCGAGGTCGCCGATTCCGTAGCGGCTCGGGAGCGAAGTGGGATGAAGCAGCAGTCCGAAACGGCGAGCGGTGTCGCGCGCGTTCGGCTCCGATTTGTGTTTCACGCGGGGCGGCTCTCCAGGCTGACTGAAAGTTTCTCGCCGAGCGAGTCGAATTGCTGCAGCCAGCGATTTGCATTTGCCGAACCGTTGCCATCGCCGGCCGCGACGACCGGCCGCACCGTTTTGCGGAGCCGGTAGTAATCGTTCTGCGGTTTGCGGAGATCGACCTCGACCTTCATCGCGCGCACGATCGACACGAGCGATTCCATCTGCTCGAGCAGCTCGATGTTTCGCGGATCGAGCGCGAACGCGCGCGACGTTCTTTCGAGCGCGCGCGTGAGCGTCATCAGCGTCGATTCATCGAGCGCGATCCGTTCGTCGCGCGCTTCGCGAAGGCGTCGTTCGATCTCGGAGAGCCGCAGCTCGCCATCGTCGTCGAGCAGCCGTCGGAGCTGCATGTTGACGTCGAACTCCGCCGCCGTGTGCAGCACTTTCGGCAGCGGGACGCCGAGCGATGAATGGAAGCGGACGAGCGGATCGTAGCGCTCGTGCAGCTGGCGGAACGCGGACTCCGCTTCTTCGAGCGTCGCGTTGCAGATGAGCTTGAGGATGCGGCGCTGCTCGTCGCGGAACAGCGCGCGCAGCGAGAGCAGCGACTCGCCGAAGAAATCGTCGATGAGCCGGATGACGGACGTGACGCCGTTGTCGTGCAGCTCGCTCGTCAGCTTTTGTTTCATCGCGTCGAAGTCGCCGCTCGCCGGACGGACGCCGCCGGTCAGCTCGGTTTCGCCGAGATGAACGACGCAGAATTCGTAGGCGGATTCTTCGCGCGTGATTTGCGAGCAGACGGTGACCGAGCCGACGACCATCTTCGCGCGGCCGGCGCGATGCGTTTCGAAATCCTTCTGGCGCACGCGGTAGCAGTAGACGTTCGCGTCTTCCTCGAAATCGTCGAACAGCGAAAGGACCGCGTAATGCGCGGCGACGCGACGAAGGTCGAGACGCGTCGGCTTCACTTCACGCTCGTAAATCTGGCGCGCGTCGCCGAACTCCGGCAGGTTGCTGCGCGCGCCGGCGATGCGCTCGAGAAACTCGAGCTCGAGACTGCGGCCGCTGATCTTTTCGGCGAGCTGAATCACGCGCGCCGCGTAGTGCAGCACCTGAACGGTTTCGATGCCGGAGATGTCGTTGAAGAACCAGCCGCACGACGTGTACATCAGCATCGCGTTGCGCTGCACTTCGAGGAGCTCGAGCGTCGTGACGTCGGCGCTGCGATCGACGGAATGCTTTTCGAGGAACGCGTCGACGTTCGCCTCGTCGCGATTCAGCACGACGTCGATGTACGCGTCGCGCGCGGCCCAGATGTCGCGCAGCAGTGTCGCGCCGCGGCGCTCGTACATCACGGCGCATTCATCGCGCAGCCAGTCGAGCGCTTTCCGCAGCGGCCCGCGCCACTGCTGATTCCAGCCCGGGCCGCCGCCGGCGTTGCAGCCGCAATCGCGTTCCCATCGGCCGACGCCGTGACTGCAGCTCCACGCCGTGTTCTCGACGATCTCGACTTCCTCGACCGGCGGCTGATCGGCGAGAAACTGCGAGTAGTTCGAGATGCGCGCGAGCTTCCGCTCGTTGATGTAATCGAGCGCGTACGCGAGCGCCATGTCGCCGAAGCGGTGGTGGTGTCCGTACGTCTCACCATCCGTCGCAATGTTCACGAGCTGCGGATGCGAAGGCGCCTCGGCGAATGCGCCGAGGAGACGGTGGGCGAGGTTTTCGCCGCGGGCGAGGAGCTGTTCGAATGCGACCGCGCGCGAGATCGGCCCGTCGTAGAAAAAGATCGCGATCGAACGGCCGGACGGGAGCTTACAGAGATACGGCCACGTCGGATCGACGCCGCTGTCGAGCCACTCTTTGTCGCCGATCTTCCGATGGCGCGCCGCTTGGTGCGGCTCAAGAATCGTGAATGCGATTCTTTCCGCCGCCAGCGCTTCGAGCGACGCGATGTCGACCGCCGTTTCCGGCAGCCACATTCCCACCGGTCTGCGTCCGAAACGCGATTCGAAATCGCGAATGCCCCAGCGAACCTGCGTCCGTTTATCGCGATCGTTCGCGAGCGGCAGGATGATGTGGTTGTACGCCTGCGCGATCGCGGAACCATGTCCGCCGAAACGTTCGCGCGAAAGGCGATCGGCTTCGATGATTGCCGCGTAGGTATCGGGCGCCGATTGCTGCAGCCAGGAAAGCAGCGTCGGGCCGAAGTTGAAGTTGATCGCGGCGTAGTTGTTGACGATTTTCTCGATGCGGTCGCGCGAGTCGAGGATTCGCGACGACGCATTCGGCCCGTAGCACTCGGCGGTGATGCGCTCGTTCCAGTCGTGCCACGGGTCAGCAGAATCCTGCGTTTCGACGGCTTCGAGCCAGGGATTCTCTCGGGGCGGCTGGTAGAAATGTCCGTGAATGCAGATGAAGCGGAGTCGCATGCGGCGGGATCGTATCCGAACCCAGCACCGCTTTTGCTAAGGCCGGTAGCAAGGAGACACATCCGTATGGCCGATTCAATGCCTCAGGTCCTCGCGCGTGCGCTGCACGGCGAGTCGAGCGCGATTCTGCAGGCGTGGACGTCGCAGCAGGAACACGACCTTTCGCTCCGGAACAACCTGCTGAAGCCCGGCGAGCTGCAGAAGCAGTCTCAGCAACTTCTCGATGCGCTTTCGCAGGCGTTGAAAGACGGCCCTGCCGACGATTTCTCGACGAGCACGACGTGGGAGCCGGTGCGCGATCTCCTGTCGCGAACGTCGCGATCGCGTGCGAAACAGGGCTTCACGCCGAGTGAAACCGCGACCGTCGTGATGTCGATGAAGCGTCCGCTGCTCGCGTCGCTGCAGCGGCAGGTTGGCGACGACTCATCGACGCTCAACGAAGCGACGTGGTGGACGACCGATCTGCTCGACCGCCTCGCGCTGTTCACGATGGAGACGTATCAGAAAGAGCGCGAAGAAGTGATCGTGCGACAGCAGCAGGAGCTGTCGGAGCTGTCGACGCCGGTCGTGCAGTTGTGGGAAGGGATTCTCGCGCTGCCGCTCATCGGAACGCTCGACAGCGCGCGCACGCAGGTCGTGATGGAAAGTCTGCTGCAGGCGATCGTCGACACCGGCTCCGCAATCGCGATCATCGACATCACCGGCGTGCCGCTCGTCGACACGCTCGTGGCCCAGCATCTGCTCAAGACTGTTGCGGCGGCGCGGCTGATGGGCGCGGATTGCATCATCAGCGGCATTCGTCCGCAAATCGCACAAACGATCGTCCACCTCGGCGTCGAGCTCACAGACGTCATCACGAAGGCGACGCTCGCCGATGCCTTCGCGGTCGCACTCGGGCGCACCGGCAAAGCCGTCGTCGCGAAGAAGCAGTAAGGAGAAGACGACGTGGAGCGCATACCGATTCTCAAGCTGGGGAACTGTCTGATCGCGCCGATTCAGGTCGACATGGACGACAGCACCGCGATCGCGCTGCAGGAAGAGCTGACGCAGCAGATCGTCAAACATCGCGCGAAGGGCGTGCTGATCGACATCTCGTCGCTCGACGTCGTCGATTCGTTCATCGGACGGATGCTCGCGAACACCGCTGCGATGGCGCGCGTGCTCGATGCGGACACGGTCGTCGTCGGTATGCAGCCGTCGGTCGCGATCACGCTCGTCGAGCTCGGGCTGTCGCTGAAAGGTGTGCGTTCCGCGCTGAACGTCGAGAAAGGCATGGAGCTGCTGCGCAGAGCAGATGAGGAGCCGGCGGCGGAGCCTGCGAATGCAGACGACGAAAAGTGAGCTCGTTCCGGTCGTCGGCGGCGCGGAAGTCGTGCGCGTTCGTCACGCGGTCCGCAAAGCGGCCGTCGATCTCGGTTTCAGCCTGGTCGAACAGACGAAGATCGTCACCGCGGCGAGCGAGCTCGCGCGGAACATGGTCGATTACGGCGGCGGCGGAACGGTGACGATCGAAGCACTGGCGGATGGCGCGCGCAAAGGATTGCGGCTCATCTTCGAAGATCAGGGACCGGGCATTGCCGACGTGCAGCAGGCGCTGCGCGACGGATTCACTACCGGCTCCGGCATGGGCCTCGGCCTCGGCGGCGCACGCCGGCTCGCGAACGAATTCGAGATCAGCTCCGCCCCCGGCGAAGGAACGCGCGTCGCGATCACTCGCTGGAAAGGCATCGTGTGACCCGCAGCTCGATCACGGTTGCCGTGAATGCGCAGAGCGACGTCGCCGCGGCGCGGCGCACGTCGCAGGATTGCGCGGCGGCGCTGGATTTTTCGACGCAGGGCGCGGCGAAGGTCGCGCTCGTCGTGACGGAGCTCGCGACGAATCTCGTGAAGCACGGCGGCGGCGGCACGATCGTCATCGGCTCCGACGACGAAGAACCGACCGTGCTCGATATCGTTTCGATCGATAAAGGTCGCGGCATCGCCAGTCTGCCTGCGGCGATGCGCGACGGTTACTCGACCGCCGGCAGCGCCGGCACCGGACTCGGCGCGATCTTTCGCCAGTCGGAATCGTTCGACGTGTACACACATCCGGGTCACGGCACCGCGATCTATTGCTGTGTCATCGATGACGAGCGCACGCCGCGCGAGGCGTTTCCTTCGCGCGACGCGGCGCTTCGCATCGCAGGAATCTGCGTTCCGAAAAAAGGGGAGTCGGTTTCGGGCGATGCGTGGGCGTCGACGCGCGCGCATCAGAGCGTGATGATCGCGGTCGCCGACGGCCTCGGTCACGGAGAGTCGGCGGCAATCGCATCGACGCGTGCGATCGGCGTGTTCCTCGAACGCGAGCGCGAAACGCTCGATCAACTCATTCAGGACATGCACGAGCCGCTGCGTCCGACGCGTGGTGCGGCCGTTTCCGTCGCGCGCATTCACCTTGCGTCGCGGAAGGTGGAGTTCGCCGGAGTCGGCAACGTGTCCGGCGCCATCGTCGAAGAAACGGCAACGCGGCGACTCGTCTCGCACGGCGGCACGGTCGGCGCGGAAATGCGCCGCATCCAGGTGTTCTCGTATCCGTGGACGGCGAATTCGATTCTCATCATGCACTCGGACGGATTGAGCGCGAGCTGGTCGCTCGACACGTATCCCGGGCTCTCGCAGCATTCACCGGCGGTGATCGCGGCCGTGCTCTATCGCGATTTCTGCCGCGGCCGCGATGACGCGACGATCGTAGTGGCGAAAGCATGACATCGCGTCCGATCGCTTCCGTTGCGCTGCATTACGACTTCGATCTGGTCGCCGCCCGCCGCCGCGCCCGCGCAGTCGCCGCACTCCTCGGCTTCGATGCGCAGGAGCAGACGCGCATCGCGACCGTCGTTTCCGAGCTCGCGCGAAACGCGCTGCGTTACGCGGGCGGCGGACGCGTCGAATTTTCGCTGGATCGCAACGACGTGCAGTCGCTAGGCATCTGCGTGACCGATCGCGGCCCGGGCATCGAGAACGTCGAAGAGATTCTGTCGGGCCGCTATCGCTCGAAGAGCGGCATGGGAATGGGACTCATCGGCGCGCGCCGTTTGATGGACAACTTTTCGATGAAGTCGCGCGCCGGCGAAGGAACGACGGTGACGGTGCGCAAGATTCTGCCGCGCAACGCGCCCGATTACGGCGACAAAGAGATCAAGGCCGTCGCCGCCGAGCTTGCGAATCAGCGTCCGACCGATCCCGTCGAAGAAATCCAGCAGCAGAACGCGGAGCTGCTCGGCGCGCTCGCCGATCTGAACGAGCGTCAGCAGGAGCTCGAGCGTTTGAATCAGGAGCTCGAAGATACGAATCGCGGCGTGCTCGCGCTTTACGCGGAGCTCGACGAAAAAGCGGAATCGGTGCGGCGCGCCGACGATCTCAAGACGCGTTTCCTCGCCGACATGAGCCACGAGTTCCGGACGCCTGTGAACTCGATCCTCGCGTTGTCGCGACTCGTCGAGGAGACGCCGCTCGCCGATGAAGCGCGGCGGCAGATGGTGTTGATTCGTCGCTCGGCCGACGAGCTCGCGAACCTCGTCAACGATCTCCTCGATCTCGCGAAGATCGAAGCGGGGAAAGTGGACGTGCGGCCGGCCGAGCTCGACGTCGCGAATCTGTTCAGCGCGCTGCGCGGCATGCTGCGGCCGCTGCTCGTCAATCGCTCGCTGGCGCTGGTGTTCGACGAGACCGAAGGCCTGCCGCTGATGTTCACCGATGAAGGGAAGCTGTCGCAGATTCTGCGCAACTTCATCTCGAACGCGCTGAAGTTCACGGAGTCGGGCGAGATTCGCGTCAGCGCGGAAGGCAGACGCGGCGACGCGATAGTGTTCTCCGTCGCCGATACCGGAATCGGCATCGCGCTCGAGGATCAGGAGCGGATCTTCGACGAATTCGCGCAGGTCGATTCACCGCTGCAGCGCGGCGCGAAAGGGAGCGGGCTCGGACTGCCGCTCACGCGCCGGCTCGCGAAGCTGCTCGGAGGTTCGGTGACGGTTGAAAGCGAGCCGGGCGTCGGTTCCACCTTCCGGGCCGAGATCCCAATCAACCTCGGCGGCCCGACTACAATGCGCGCGATGACCGACGGTACCGCTGTCGATGCAGGACGGACAGTGAAGATCCTCCTCGTCGACGACGACGAGACCGCGCGCTACACGCTCCGCAATTTTGCGACGCGGCCCGGCACGGAAATCATCGAGGCGGAGAACGGAACAGAAGGGATCGCGAAAGCGCTCGCCGAGCAGCCCGATCTCATCCTGCTCGACATGATGATGCCGGGCATCGGCGGCCACGAAGTGCTGCAGCGGCTGAAGAGCGATGCGGCGACGAGCGCGATTCCGGTCGTGATGGTCACGTCGCGATTCGTGAA
>Ga0070701_10000374_pt1 | contig 14987 bp, 14 predicted proteins | sample KBSK5102metaG_FD_65451 | JGI IMG/M metagenome (GOLD analysis project Ga0070701, IMG submission 65451) | Corn, switchgrass and miscanthus rhizosphere microbial communities from Kellogg Biological Station, Michigan, USA - KBS K5-10-2 metaG | ecosystem: Host-associated > Plants > Roots >... | reverse complement strand
GCACATCGCATCATCGGATCTAAATTTAAGAAGGCGGAAAAGCAGGTTGCTAATACAAGTGAGCTTACAGAACAAAATTGAAGAGTTATTCGGCGCGTCGGAATTCACGGCAGCGGACCGCGAGCTTTACGAGGAATTCAAGAGCGCTCTGCGTCGCGGCGAGATCCGCTCAGCTGTAAAGGACGCGGATGGAACCTGGCGTGCGAACACATGGGTGAAGCAGGGAATTCTACTCGGCTTTCGAATGGGGAAGATGGTCGAGATGTCGAAGCCGACTGAAACATTTCAGTTCTTCGACAAAGATACTTTTCCGCTGCGGCCTATGTCGCTCGAGGACAAAGTGAGGATCGTGATCGGCGGCTCGACGATCCGCGACGGCTCATACGTCGCACCCGGAGTTGTCGTTGTTCCGCCTGCATATATCAACGTCGGTTCATACGTCGACGAGGGAACGATGATCGATTCGCACGCGCTCGTCGGCTCGTGCGCGCAGATCGGCAAGCGCGTGCATCTTTCCGCCGGCGCGCAGATCGGCGGCGTGCTCGAGCCGATCGGCAACGTGCCGGTCGTGATTGAAGACGACGTCGTGGTCGGCGGCAACTGCGGCATTTACGAAGGAACGATCATCCGTTCGCGCGCCGTGATCGGCGCCGGAGTCGTGATCACCGGATCGACGCCCGTGTACGACGTCGTGCGCGGCCAGATCTATCGGAAGACCGCCGAGCGCCCGCTGGAGATTCCGTTCGGCGCCGTAGTCGTCCCGGGATCGCGTCCGTTGAAAGGCAGCTTCGCCGAGGAGCATCGGCTGTCGATGGCGACGCCGCTGATCATCAAGTATCGGGATGAGAAGACGGATTCGGCGACGGCGCTGGAAGAGGCGCTGCGCTAGTACTGAGGACTGAGGACTGAGGACTGAGTATGGCCGACGCGAAGCGACTCAGTCCTCAGTCCTCAGTCCTCAGTCCTTCAAAAAGAATCGCCCAAATCGAACTCTCGCTAATCAGACAGATCAACGCCTTAGCAACGCCCTTATCCACCAACCTCGGCATCGGCGAACCCAACCTCGAGCCCGACGCGCATTTTCGTGAACTGGCGCGGCGCGCGACGGATGCGTCGTGGCATTACTCGCCGAATGCCGGCAACGTCTCGCTCCGGAAGAAGGTCGCGGATGGCCTGCCGTACGATCCGAAGACGGACGTCTGCATCACGGCCGGCACGCAGGAAGGGTTGTTTGCGATCTTTCAGGCGTTCGTCGAAGAAGGCGATGAAGTGCTCGTGCCGAATCCCGGCTTCGTTTCGTACGCGACGCTCGCGAAGATGTGCGGCGCGACGATCGCGACGTACGAGCTGGAGCCGCCCGACTGGGAGCTCGACGCGGACGCGCTGCTGGCGAAGATCACGCCGCGCACGAAGCTGATCGTCGTCAACTCTCCGTCGAATCCGCTCGGCAGCGTGGTCAGTGAATCGGCGCTGCGGAAGATCGCGGATGCCGGCGTGCTCGTCGTCGCCGACGAGGTTTATCGCGAGCTCTGGTACGACGCGCCGCCGCCGTCGATGAGCGGACTCGGATCGAACGTCATCGTCATCAACGGTCTTTCGAAGTCGCACGGCATGACCGGATTGCGCCTCGGCTGGATCCTCGCCGACGGCGCGCTGATGACGCACATCATCAAAGCGCATCAGTACGTCGCGACGTGCGCATCGGTGTTTTCGCAGGCGCTCGCGGAGCTGATCTTCGACGACGCCGAATGGAACGCGAGCTGGCTCGCGAATGCGCGTTCGATGTTTCGCACGCAGCGCGACGCGGCGCTGAGCGCGATCCGTCGCGAGCTGGACGCCGAGATCACGCCGCCCGCCGGCGCGTTCTACGCGTTCGTGCCGGTTCCTTCCTGCGACACGCTGACGTTCGCGAAATCGCTCGCCGTCGACGGCGCGGTGCTCGTGATTCCCGGCAGCGCGTTCGGCTCGATGGGCGAGGGCTTCGTCCGCATCTCGTACGCGGCGAGCCTCGATGCGATCGGCACCGGCATCGAGCGGATGGGCCGTTACCTGCGCGATCGCGGACGCTGAGACGGCGGTTGCTCGAAACTTGCACACGCCGTCGGCGGGGATTCAGTACCATTCGTCGCGATGTCCGCTAAAGCCAAGACCAAAGCCGAAGAAAAGGTGCCGCTGCCGCCGCAGACCGATTCGGTCGCTGCATCGGAAGTCTCGCTGTATCGGAACATCCTGAAGATCAAACAGGACCACGAGCTCGAGAACCTCGGCATCTCGTTCTTCGACGCCGAGACGACCATTCAGTGGTCGTACAACGCCGATCATTACTTCCACGCCGCGTCGACGATGAAGCTCGCCGTCCTCCTCGGCGTCATGCGCCAGGTCGAGCGCGGCGAGCTGTCGCTCGAGAGTCCGGTGCACGTTCGCAATCGCTTCACGAGCATCGTCAATCAGGAGCCGTTCATGCTCGATCTGGCGCGCGACGCCGATCCGAACGTCTACGGCCACCTCGGCAAAACGCTGACCGTGCGCGAGCTCGCGTACTGGATGATCACGCTGTCGAGCAATCTCGCGACGAACCTGCTCATCGACGTCATCGGCGTGCAGACGATTCAGCTCGCGCTCGACGAGCTCGACATCGACGGCGTCCGGATTCTGCGCGGCGTCGAAGATCAGGCCGCGTTCCACGCGGGGCTCAATAACGAAGTGACCGCGAACGGGCTGCTGAAGCTCCTGCGGGTCGTGGCCGATCACAAGGCGTACTCGCGCAAAGCGAGCGAGGAGATGTTGAGCATCATGCTGGAGCAGCAGTATCGAAGCGGAATCCCGGCCGGTCTTCCGAAGGCCGCGCGCGTTGCCCACAAAACGGGGAACATCTCGACCGTGCATCACGACGCCGGGATCGTCTATCTCGACGGCCGCGAGCCGTACGTCCTGGTGATCCTGACGCAGTTCTCGGCCGAGGCGGGGCGGGGGACGGCGGTGGCGGACGTGTCGCGCGACATCTTCAGCACGCTCGCCGGAATCCGCTATGAGTGAGGTCAAAGAGCCCACGGCGATCAAGGTCGTCGACGCCTTCGATCTCGACGACGAGCTCCGGACGATTCTCAAGCCGGGCGAAATGGTGCGCGACGCGCAGGGCCGCCGTCACCGGCTGCCGCGTTACTTTTACGAAGTGCCGTCGCACGACGTCGCGACCGGACTTCGCCTGACGCAGCATTTCGGTCTCAACGAATTCGTGCTCGTCGATCTGAAGGAAGCGCCGCGCCTGCAGCAGTTTCCGCGTTACGTCCCGTGCGCCGTGCGTCTGCTCGCGTTCTTTCTCGAGCAGTTCCGCGCCGCCGCGGGAGCGTCGCTGCACATCGCCGTGAACGGCGGCTATCGCTCGCCCGCGCATAAGCTCTCGGCGAATGCGACGCCGCACATGTGGGGAACGGCCGCGGACATCTACCGAGTCGGCGGCAGCATCCTCCGGACGAAGGAAGCGATCGATAAGTACAACGAGATGGCCGAGGATGTCAGTGATGACGTGCGGGTGCTGCCGTACGGCCACACCACCGGCAACAATGCCGACGATCACGTCCACGTAGACCTCGGCTACATCACGATGATCCCCCGCGAAATCAGCGAGGACCGGATGGAAGTGCCTCAGGAGGCACGGCCGAGGTTCGCGTTCGAGGAGCGGAGAAGGAATGATCGGCGGGGGAGGGCGGGTTTGACGGCCGTTCCTGAAGCGGAAGTGCTGAGGACTGAGGACTGAGGACTGAGTAAAAGGCAGGCGGACGCGGAGCGCACTCAGTCCTCAGTCCTCAGTCCTCAGTACTGGCGTTCGGTTTGCACCAGAGACCGCCGTTCGCCCTGGTTGTCATGCCGCCAATCGATAACAAAAGACAGTCCCGTCTCGACAGAGAGATCGCCGGAACCAAACTCGACATGCCGGTCATCGGCATGGAGTCGGAGTTCAACGTCTGGCTCGACGAAAAAGAGATCGACCCGAAGCCGTACTGGACTCATCCGGCGGCATTTATCGACCGGCCTCTGCTGCCGCGCGAGAAGTCTTCGCTGCAGCTGCCGACGGGCGGCGCGGTTTATTTTGACCGCGGCGTCATCGAGGTCGTCACGCCGGTCATCGAGCTGGCGCCGCACAGCACCGCGCGCATGGTTCGCAACCTCTGGGAGCAGATCGGATTCGTCCGCGATCAGCTCACGAAGTGGGAAAAGAACAACGGTCACACCGTGCGGCTGAAGGCGTACAGCACGCACTACAACATTTCGTACGAGATCCCGAAACACGAGCAGACCCGTCATCGGAACGAAAAGGCGCTGGCGCTGCTGCTCGCGTACATCCTGCCGGTTCCGGTGATGCTCGTCGCGTCGAACCGGCGCTCGACCGGCGTCGGTGTCCGGCCGCGCGGCGGACGGATGGAAATCACCGTCGACTTCACTCCCGATCCGGGTCTGATGGTCGCGGCCGCGACGCTGATCGTCGGCATCGTCCGCGAAGTGATGATGTGGCCGAGCTACGACCTCTCGGTCCTGAAGATGCTGCCGATTCCGGTCGTCGCGGGCGTCGTTCCCGGCAAGCACACGACGCGTAAAGGCTGGCTGACCAAAGACTTCCACTATCCGCAGAGCCCGTACACGTGCGACGTGAACGAGCCGATCTGGGAAACGCAGTACGGCGAGAAGATGTCGCTGCGCCAGATGGCGACCGATACCGCGTGGTTCTTCCGGCGCTCCATTCGGAAGTTCTCCGATCCCTTCAGCTTCCGGCTGCTCTTCGCGATTCTCGATGGCCGCGCGCCGTCGATGCTCGAGCTCGTCGATCGTCCCGCCGCGTACGAAGACGTCGGCCGTCTCTGCCGCTGGGGCATGGTCATTCACGAGCTGAAGAATTACGAATCCGAAATGCGCCTCCTGCAGCAGAAGCGGGAAGCGTTTGAAAACAGCTCGATCGACGATTACGTGCGCGAGCGTGAAAGCGCGCGCAGCGTCCATCTGGCGGAGCTCGAGTCGGTCACGTCGAGCGCGGCGTACGGAGCGAAAGAAGAAGCGCCTCCGCCGCCATTGCGCGCGCCGCGGCGCAGACCGTCGGCGCCGGCGATGAACGGTCGCGCGCGCGGACGCAACGCCTCGCTCACGCGCCGTCGCTCGGATACGCCGGGACGACTGATGCCGCCGCGCACGTCGCAGTATCTCGATCGCCGCGGAACGTCGCTGCTGCCGCCGCAGAAACCGCCGCGCGATCGTCGAGCGCGCGTCGATCGCCGCCGCCACGACTACACCGTGCCGTTTCCCGATCGCCGCCTGACGCGCTCCGCGTACGAGCAGGTCTTCCTCAAGCTCGTGTCGGGAAGCCGGCTGCGGATGGGCAGCGACATCTACACGCCGGTCGGGATGAAGGGCTGGTACCACGCGATCTTCCGTCGCGAGTCTGATGGATCGGAGATGCTGATGACGATCGATCAGTTGCTGACGAAGATGAAGGACTGGGTCTAGCGGGCCGCGATTGCCGCCATCACATTCGCCACGACCCGATCGCAGCGCGCGTTCCCAAACGTAAAGAGCGATTCCGTTCCCAGCGTCTCCCGCAGCGCGGCGCGTGCGCGATGCAGCCGCGTCTTGACCAGATCTTCAGAAATCGCGAGGCACGACGCGGTCTCGCCCGTGCTCAGTCCTTCGACATCACGCAGCACGAGCACGGTGCGGAAAGCGGCCGGCAGCGCGGCGACTTCGCGCTCGAGCATCGCGCGCAGCTCGGACGTCATCGTGTGCTGCTCGGGATTCGGGCGCTGCTCGTCGGCGATTTGGTTCATCACGTCATCTTCTCCGGCCATCACATTCGTGTCGTGTTTGCGTCGCGCGATCGCTTCGTTCACGGCGATGCGCGTGAGCCACGTCGAGAACTGCGCGCGCCCTTCGAACTGATGCAGATTGCGATACGCATTCAGATACGCCTGCTGCATCACATCCTCGGCCTCATCGTCACTCCCGAGCACCGCACGCACGGCGCGATAAACGCGCTGGTTGTAGCGGCGCATCAGCACCTCGAACATCGCGGAGTCGCCCGCAACGATGCGCGCGACGATTTCCTCGTCAGTCAACGGCACTCCTCCATCACATCAGAGTGCGCGCGTGCGAAAAGGTGACAGCCAGGAATCGTTGTCACCATTCGCAGCCTCCGCACTCCAATCGTGCAGGAGGAACAAGCAATGGATTCACGGCTCAATTCTGTCTACTACACGCTGCGCATCGCGTTCGGCCTCACCGCGTTTCTCGCGGGCCTCGACAAGTTCTTCAACCTGCTCACGAACTGGGAGCAGTACGCCAGCCCGCTCGTGCAGAAGTTCATCCCGCTCTCCGCCGGCACGCTGATGCGCGCCTCGGGCGTGATCGAGATGATTGTCGGCATCGCCGTGCTCGCCGGCCTGACGCGTCTCGGCGGATACGTCGTCACCGCGTGGCTGACGCTCATCGCCATCAATCTCGTGACGACCGGCCACTTCTTCGACGTCGCGGTGCGCGACCTCGTGATGGCGTGCGGCGCGTTCTCGCTCGCGAAAGTTTCCGAGGTTCGCCAGGAGAATGAAGTGACGGCGACGGGCGCGGTGCCGGCTTACTCGGCGCGGCGCTGAATGTCTTCGCGGATTGCGCGGCCGGCGGTGCGGTCGCGCAGCCGCGGTCTTTCGAGGATGTTCGCGATCAGATCGGCGACGCCCCAGGTGAGAAACGTCGAAGCCGAGATCGTCAGCAGCTGCGAAATTGTGTGCAGGCCGAGCAGATAAAAAAGCGCGATCGGAAGGAGGATTCCCATCACGATCGCGCCGATCACTAATCGCTTGCCCGACACGGCGGCTATTGAATCACATCGTCAGCGCGCTTCAGCCACCTGCGATGCGACGTGATCGTCGAGACGGTCGCCGAGCTCGTTCTGGAACGACTTCACGCGCGCGACGTAGTTCCGCGTCTCGCGGAACGGCGGCACGCCGTGGAAGCGACGAACGTTGCCTTCACCCGCGTTGTACGCCGCCACCGCTTTCTGCTGATCGCCGTTGAAGCGGTCGGTCAGATAGCGAAGGTATTTCGCGCCGGCGGTGATGTTCTGAACCGGGTTCATCAGGTTCGTCGCACCCATCCAGCGTCCGGTTTTCGGAACGAGCTGCATGAGTCCCATCGCGCCCGCGTGCGAACGCGCGGTCGGAACGAACTTCGATTCGGTGTGCACGACCGCCGCAACGAGCTCAGGCGGGAGGTCGTTCTTCTTCGCTTCGTTGTAGATGATCGAGCCGAACGGCACTTCCTTCTGGAAGAACTGCTGCTTGATCGCGTCCGTCGCTTTTGTCGCGACGTTCGTCGCCATCTGCGGCGCCTGCGCAACAGCTGCGACCGCCTGGGCCGGCGCATTTACAACCGCGCCGACGCTCTTCGTTGCCGCGTCCGTCACGCCACCGGCGACCTGATCCGCAATCTGTTTCGCCGCCGTGAGGTCGCGCGCAATCTCACCCGTCGCGCTCGCTTCTCCCGGCGTGTCCGGTTTCGGCGCGGTATTCGCCGCCTCGGACTTGTTCATCGAGTCGTGGATCTTGAGCGGAACGCCGAAGCCGCCGATGGCCAGCGAGGCGCCGAGCGCCCAGGTTGCATACTTGCGCTTGAGTGATTCGAGGCGGTTCTGCGGCTTGACTTTACGGACGTCGCGGCGCAGCTGCGAACGGTCGTAGCCGTCTAAGAATCGCTCCTGGTACGGTCTGCTGGTCTTCACCTCGGGCATAGGAACCTCCCGGTTCGGTTTCAGGTTGCAAACAGTTATTTTGCAAGCGAGAGGCCACTAGTTGCCCTTTCGAAATAGTTGAGCTATTTGAGTTTACGTGCCAGAGAGCGGCGTCGGGGCTGGCACGATTTGGCTCGGCATTTGGATTGTGAATAGAATGCGCCGCCATGTCGTACCGGAAGTTATTCATCGCAGCCGTAATCGTTACAGCGCTCACCGCTGCAGCGCCGCGCGCGCACGCGCAGAGCTATCTCTGCGAAGACCAGTTCAAGCTCGATGACGCCACGATGGCGTGCTATCAGGAAGGACCGCCGGAACCGCCGGTAACCTTCAAAGCGTACGAAGCGCCGAAGCCGGACTCGCCGTTCGTCGCGCGGATCCGCCGATACGCGCAGGTCGCGATGCGCCACAAAGTCAGCGGCCTCGCGAGCTACTACTCGACCTCACTCGACGGCACGCTCACCGCGAACGGTGAGATCTATCGCAACCAGCGGCTCTCGGCCGCACATCTCACGCTGCCGCTCGGCTGCTGGATCGAAGTGACGTCGCGCGCCACCGGCCGCAAGATCCGTCTTCGCGTGAACGATCGCGGACCGTACGTCCGGAAGTTCGTCCTCGATCTCTCCCAGGCCGCCGCCCGCATCCTCGGCGTCGACGTCGCAGCCGATCGCCGCGTCGACATTCGCGTGATCGCGCTGCCCGGCGAGGAGCCGCTGCCGGAGAACGTCGACGTCGATCAGAACGCCGCGGTTGACGAAGAGACGACGGCACGCTGACGTCATTCAGAGGCGCGCAGACGCCGAAGAATCTCAGGATGCGATACAGCAGCGCATTTTGAGATCCTTCGCTGCGGCTCAGGATGACGGACTTACCGCGGCAGCGTGAAGCAGAACGTGCTGCCTTCGTCGAGCGCCGTTTCGACACTCAGCTGGCCGCCGTTCGCTTCGATGATCCGCTTCGCGAGACTCAGACCGTAGCCCGGACCGCCGCCGCGCGATTTGTCGAGCTTGAGGCCGAGGTCGAAGATCTGGTGGGCGTAGCGGGGATCGATGCCGATGCCGTTGTCGCGCACGCAGATCCGATAACCGTTGCCGTCGCTCGAACAGTCGATCGCCACTTTGCGCTCGCCCTTCGGCCGGTCGTTGAAGAAGAGCGCGTTCGAAACGAGAGCGCCGATCGCGGCGCGCATCTTCTCGGGATCGACGTTCACCGTCGGGAGATCTTCCGCGACGTCGACCGTCACTCCGCCTTCGTCGACGAGATTGCCGTACTTGAGCAGCACTTCTTCGATGATCTCGCGCAGCGGTGTCGGCCGCTTCGCGTCCGCGCGCGACAGCAGCTTGACCATATTCGACATCTCGTCGAGCACTCGCTTCATCTGCTGCGCGCTGCCGCGAATGCGGCGCAGGAAGTCCTGACCTTCTTCGTCGAGCTTGTCGCCGTAATCGGCGAGCAGCAGCTCGCTGAATCCGTCGACGGAAAAAATCGGCGACTTCAGATCGTGCGAAAGCACGCTGAAAAGCTTCGTCAGCTCTTCAACGGTCAGGGCCGGACTTGCGGTTGTGGCTGTTTGTTCCAAGGTGCGAGTGGCGATAGCAGGAACTGTACCGAACTCTACCCGCGACGAAATGCGGCGATCTGACCGCTGCCGATGATCTCCGTCGAGCCGTCTTCCAGCACTGCGATCGCCGTGCTCGCAGGAATGCCGAGGCCGAGGCGCGTCGAGGGAACCGACATCAGCCGGCGGAGCATCGTGTCGTTCTCCGGCTCGAACGCGGTGTCGATGACCGTGTCGGTGAGCCACGCGAGCGACGGCAGCGCGCCGATGCCGCCGCGCATGTCGCGAACGTTCGTGCCGAATGACGCTGCCGCGGCGCCGATTGCCGCGACGACCGCGCCGTTCGGTGCCGCCTCGCGAATCGCCATGTCGGCCGGCGACTCACGAAGTGTGGAAACGAGATTGTTCGTGACGCCGCCGCCGAGGTAGATCATGCCGGCGGAGAGAATGGTCTCGAGATTTTTCTGCCGCCGCGAATCGCGGCCGCGATAGATCGGAACGTTGATCACGTCGACCGATGCATCGATCGTCTTCAGGTACGTGCCGAAATGCCGCGCGTATTCAGCGGAGCCGGAAGCGGTGGGAAGGAACGCGATCGTGCGCCGGTCGCGCGGCATTTTCGAGAGCAGGTACTCGTCGATCTCGCGAGTCTCCCCAAATGAAAACTCCCCGCCTCCGATGAGGACGAGGAGCTTTGAGGGGACGGCGAGCTCGATGTGCAGAGCGGTCACTTGCGCGACCAGACTTCCTCGATTTTCTCGCCCATCGCCGACGGAGCTTTGACCACGTGGATCCCGGCCGCGGTCAGCGCCGCCATCTTCTCTTCCGCCGTGCCTTTGCCGCCGCTGATGATCGCGCCGGCGTGACCCATGCGGCGTCCCGGAGGCGCGGTCTGTCCCGCGATGAACGCGACGACCGGCTTCTTCACGTTCGCTTTCACGAACGCTGCGCCTTCTTCTTCCGCCGTTCCGCCGATCTCACCGATCATGATGATCGCCTCGGTCGCCGGATCCGCTTCGAACGCCGCGAGGCAATCGACGAAGTTCGTGCCCGGCAGCGGATCGCCGCCGATGCCGACCGCCGTCGACTGACCGATGCCGCGCTTCGTCAGCTGACCGACTGCTTCGTACGTCAGCGTTCCCGAGCGCGACACGATTCCGATCGGACCGGCCTTGTGAATGTGTCCCGGCATGATGCCGATCTTCGCCTGATCGGGCGTGATGATGCCCGGGCAGTTCGGACCGATGAGGCGCGACGGATTCTCGCCATTCGCGACGCGGCGCGCGTTCGACTTCTTCAGAAAATCGTGCGCCTTCACCATGTCGTTCACCGGAATGCCCTCGGTGATGCAGATGATCAGCTCCACGCCGGCGTCGGCCGATTCCATGATCGCGTCGGCCGCGAACGGCGGCGGGACGAAGATCAGCGAGCAGTCGGCGCCTTCCTTCTCACGCGCTTCGCGAACCGTGTTGAAAACCGGGAAGCCTTCGTGCGTCGTACCGCCCTTGCCGGGAGTGACGCCGCCGATGACTTTCGTTCCGTAGTCGCGGCACTGGATCGCGTGGAAAGTTCCTTCCTTTCCGGTGATGCCCTGCACGACGACGCGTGTGTTTTTGTCAGCCCAGATCGACATTGACTATTTCCCCTGCGCGGCCGCGACGACTTTCGTCGCAGCGTCCCACATGCCGTCGGCGGTGATGAGCGGCAGTCCCGAGTCGGCGAGGATCTTCTTTCCGAGCTCGACGTTCGTGCCTTCGAGCCGCACGACGACCGGCACCGGCAATCCCACTTCACGCGACGCGCTCACCACGCCCTCGGCGATGCGATCGCCGCGCATGATGCCGCCGAAGATGTTGATGAGAATCGCCTTCACGTTTTTGTCGGAGAGGATGATTCGGAACGCGTTCTTCACCTGTTCCGCGCTCGCGCCGCCGCCGACATCCAGGAAGTTCGCGGGCTCTCCGCCGGCGAGCTTGATGATGTCCATCGTGCCCATCGCGAGGCCGGCGCCGTTGACCATGCAGCCGACGTTGCCATCGAGCTTGATGTAGTTGAGACCGAACTTCGACGCCTCGACTTCGAGCGGGTCTTCTTCATTTAGATCGCGCAGCTCGAGGAAGTCTTTGTGGCGGAACATCGCGTTGTCGTCGAAGTTCAGCTTGCAGTCGAGCGCGAGCACGTCGCCTTCTTTCGTGACGAGCAGCGGATTGATCTCGGCGAGCGATGCGTCCGTTTCGATGTAGCAGCGAACGAGCTTCTGCATGAAGTCGACGCACTTTTTGTTCGCGTCACCTTCGAGACCGAGCGCATACGCGATCGCGCGCGCCTGAAACGGCTGCGGTCCGAGCACGGCGTCGATCGGCACGCGGTAGATCGCATCCGGATCGCGCTCGGCGACTTCTTCGATCTCCATGCCGCCCTGCTTCGACGCCATCACGACCGGACAGCCGAGCTTTCGATCGAGAGTGATGCCGAGGTAGAGCTCTTTGTCGATGTTGAGCGCTTCTTCGATGAGGACCTTGTTGACGACGCGACCCTCGGGACCGGTCTGGTGCGTGACCAGCGTCCACCCGATCATTTTCTGCGTCAGCTCTGCAGCTTCATCGGCAGTTTTCGCGAGCTTGACGCCGCCGCCTTTGCCGCGGCCGCCCGCGTGGATCTGCGCTTTGACGACGACGCGCCCGCCGAGCTGTTCGGCTGCTTTGCGCGCATCCTCGGCGTTGTCAGCGACGATTCCGCGCGGCGTCGGTACGCCGTAACGGCGCAGGATTTCCTTTGCCTGATATTCGTGGACTTTCATAGCGGGGCGCTTTTTATCACAATCGCGTCGCGATGCAGGTTGGCGACGAGCTCACGGTGAAGCCCGAAAAACTGGTGGCGGGAGGCGAGTCTCTTTCGCGCGCCGGCGGCGTTCCCGTCTTCGCGCCGAACCTCTATCCGGGCGACGTTGCGGTCGTTCGTTTGACCGAGGTGAAGAAGGGATTTGCACGCGGCGCGGTGGTGCGCGTCATTGAAGAGAGTGGCGATCGTCGCGCGGAGCCGTGTCCGATTGCCGATGAATGCGGCGGCTGCGACTGGACGTCGCTGCGGCTCGATCGTCAGCTCGTTGCGAAGCGCGAGATTCTGACGGAATCGCTGCGCAGAATCGGTCGCTTCGATCCGGCGACGCTGCCGGAGATCGCGGTGCATCCGTCGCCGCTCAATTACCGATTGCGAAGTCGTTTGCATCGCGATGGTGATGCGGTCGGTTTCTATGCGATCGGTTCCCATCGCGTGGTGCCGCTTGCGCGGGAGTGTGAAGTGGTTGGATTGGAAACCGCGCAGCATCCGGTGCCGGGCGAGACGTGGGAGCTCGACGAACATCTCATTACTGATGATGAAGAGCTGACGATCCGCGTCGAGGACTTCACGTATCGACTCTCGACCGGCGCGTTTTTCCAGGTGAATCGGCATCTGCTCGGGACGATGCTGCGGCTCGTTTCGGCGCACGCGTCAAAGTCGGCGGAGCGGACAACTGCGATCGATCTTTACGCGGGCGTCGGCTTCTTCACGCTGCCGCTCGCGAAACTCTTCACACGCGTGATCAGCGTCGAAGGCTCACCGGTCTCGCATCGATACGCGAAGCTGAACGTGCCGGAGAACGTGACGCTCGTGCACGCGCCGGTCGAATCTTACGTACGTAGAATGCCGGAGGCGGATGTCATCTTTCTCGACCCGCCGCGTGCGGGGGCGCGTCAGGAAGTGGTCGAGGAAGTCGGCCGAAAGGCGCGCCGCATCATTTGTTATCTCTCCTGCGATCCGGTAACGTTCGCCCGCGACGCGCAACGGCTGAGCGCGTCCGGCTGGCGCATCACCTCACTCGATCTCCTGGATCTCTTCCCGAACACGCACCACGTGGAGACTCTCTCTTCATTCGAGCGTGCCGGATGATTCACCTGCCGCTTTTCCACTAATCGGATTCATCGCAGGGCTGGCGCTCGCGCCGCTGCTCGTGAACGGAGTTGCGTTCGCGTGCGGCATCGCGATCGTTGCGCTGCTCGTGCGACGCCGCCGTGCGACCGGCGCGCTGCTGTTCTGCGCGCTCGGGATTTTCGTCGCGCTGCGCGAGGGAAATCATCGCGCAGCGGAAGCTCACGCGCTGTCTTCGATCGATAGTTCTGAATTCGCGATCGTCGAAGCGCCGCTCGGGCGCGACTGGTCGCCGCGCGGCGATGCGTTCGTGTTGCGCGCGAGTCGTTTCGTCGCGAACGGCATCGCGGTCGAGCAGCCGGTCGCCTTTTACGCGCGGTTCGTTCCGCCGGCGCCGGCGATGTTCGCGAGCGTTCGTGCGGAAGGTTTTCTGCGGCGCAGCGAGCGCGGTCAGTACGTCGTCTCGATCAAGTCGCCGCGCCTGCTCGAATATCGCGGCGCGCTGCGCTGGTGGCAACCGGCAGCCTGGAACCGAACGCTGGCGAATCGGCTGCGGCCGCTGGCGATCGAAAACCCGGAGGAGGTCGCGCTCGTCGAGGCGCTGGTGCTCGGCCGCGGCGAACGGCTCGACGACGAAACGCGCGACGGTTTCAAACGCGCCGGCACGTATCACCTGCTCGTCTTTTCAGGATTGCAGATCGCGCTCGCGGCGGGATTGATCGCGCTGCTGCTGCGATGGCTGCATGCGCCGCGCGTCGCCGACTGGTCGCTGCTCGCGTTCGCGATCCTCGCGCCGCTGTTCATCGGACCGACGGCGTCGGTAGCGCGGGCGAGCGGCGGCATCGCGCTCTTTGCGGTCTCGCGAATTCTGAAACGTCCGACGACGCTCGAAAATCTTTGGTGCGTTTCCGCGCTGGTGCGGTTGCTGATCGCGCCGGCGGAATTGACCGACGCCGCGTTTCAACTGACGTACGCCGGCGCCGGAGCGCTGCTGTTTGCTGGCAAGCAGCTCGGACGCGGCCGATGGCGCTGGCTCGCGTGCGCCGGCGCCGCCGAGATCGCGGTGACGCCGCTGACGCTCTTTCACTTTCACCAGTTCGCGCTCGGCGGCTCGCTGACGACGATCGTCCTGACGCCGCTCGTCTTCGCAATGCTGATCGCCGGCGCTGCGGTCTGCGCGATTCCATCGATGAAGTTGCTGAGCGTCATCACGCTGCTGAATGCGTTGTGCGGCGCGGCGAACGGCGCGGCATCGCACGGCTTCGGTTTCTTCGCCGCGCCGAGTGTCGTCGCGATGGTCGCCGGCTTCGCCTTCGCGTTACTCGCGATCGCGTTTGCAAAAGAACGAACGCGCGCGCTCGCGATGCTGCTCGCGCTCGCGATTCCGTCGGTGGCGTCGATCGGGCGCGATCGCGCGAATCGCGAAGTCGACGCGCCGCGCGTCATCGCTCTCGACGTCGGGCAGGGCGACTCGATCCTCATGCGCGACCGCCAACATTCGATGCTCGTCGACGGCGGCATGAGCGAAGCGAACGTCGTCACGCAGCTCGTCGATCGCGGCGTGCGGCACCTCGATGTCGTCGTGCTGACGCACGCGCATCCCGATCACTGCGGCGGGCTGCCGTCCGTCATCGAAAAGCTCGACGTCAGCGAAGTGTGGATCTCGGCGCGCCGCTTCCGCGGAGACTGCGCGACGCGACTGCTCGACGCGTGCGCCGCGCGTCAAACGCCGATTCGTCTGCTGCGCGAACGCCG
>Ga0070701_10000371_pt1 | contig 15034 bp, 13 predicted proteins | sample KBSK5102metaG_FD_65451 | JGI IMG/M metagenome (GOLD analysis project Ga0070701, IMG submission 65451) | Corn, switchgrass and miscanthus rhizosphere microbial communities from Kellogg Biological Station, Michigan, USA - KBS K5-10-2 metaG | ecosystem: Host-associated > Plants > Roots >... | reverse complement strand
CCACGAGCTCGGGCGCGAAGATTTTCACTTTCCCGGCACTGAGCGACTGCTCGAGCTGACGCCGCAGAAACCGGACATCCTCCATCTCCACAATCTGCATGGCGCGTATTTCGATCTGCGCGAACTTCCGCGCCTGAGCCACGAAGTGCCGACGATCCTCAACGTCCGCGACGGCTGGCTGATGAGCGGCCACTGCGCGTTCGGCCTCGACTGCGAGCGCTGGAAAACCGGCTGCGGCGACTGTCCCGACCTCACGCTCTTTCCTGCGATCAAACGCGACGCCACCGCCACCAACTGGCAACGCAAACGCCTCATTCTCGGCAACGCCCGCGTCCACGTTGCAACGCCGTCGCAATGGATGATGGATCGCGTGCTGGAATCGATCATCGCGCCGGCGGCAATCGATACGCGCGTCATTCCGAACGGCGTCGACACGAACGTCTTCACCCCCGGCGATCGGCGCGCAGCGCGCAACGCAATCGGCGTGGAACAGGACGCGCGACTGCTGCTCGTCGCCGCGAACGGTCTTCGCTTCAACGTCTGGAAGGACTATCGCCTGCTGCGACAGGCGCTCGAAATCCTCGGCGCGCGCGAATGGCCGATGCCGGTGATCGTGCTCGCCGTCGGCGAGGAGAGTCCGCCCGAACGGATCGGCAGCATCGAGCTTCGCTTCGTCCCGTTCGTCAGCAACAGCGCGCAACTCGCGACGTACTACCGCGCGGCGGACATCTATCTGCACGCCGCGCGCGTCGAGTCATTCGGCAACGTGCTGCTCGAAGCGCGCGCGTGCGGCACCACCATCGTCGCCACGGCGATCGGCGGCATTCCCGAGCAGGTCGCCGAAGGAACGGGCGTGCTGACGAAACCGAACGATGCGCCGGGATTCGCCGCTGCGATCGCGCGCCTCCTCGATAACGACGCGCTGCGCGAGAGCGTCGCGAACAACGGACGGCGTCACGTGCAGGAGCACTTCACGCTCATGCTGCAGGCGCGGCGCTTTCTGGCGTGGTATGACGAAATCCTCCATGCGTGAGCTGCCGCGAATCACCGTCGTGACGCCGTCGTTCAACCAGGGCGAGTTTCTCGAAGCGACGCTGCGCAGCGTGCTCGATCAGCACTACGAGAATCTCGAATACCTCGTGCTCGACGGCGGCAGCACCGACGCCTCGGTCGCGATCATCGAACGCTACGCGCCGCAGCTCACGTATTGGCACACGCGGAAAGACAACGGCCAGGCCGACGCGATCGCGACCGGCTTCGAAATGTCGACCGGCGAGATTCTCTGCTGGCTGAATTCGGACGACGTCCTGCTCCCCGGTTCGCTGATGAAAGTCGGCGAATACTTTCGCGATCATCCGCGCGCCGACGTCGTCTACAGCAATCGCATCGTCATCGATCGCGACGGAAACGAGATCGGCCGTCACTACTGGCCGCGCAGGCTGTTCCGCGGACATTGGGCGCTCGGCCAACCGCTCGCGCAGGAGTGCACGTTCTGGCGCCGCGCGATTTATGAGAAGGTCGGCGGCATCGATCGCTCGCGATTTTTCATCATGGACTACGACCTCTTCTTCCGGATGTGGCGCGCCGGACGCTTTCACAAGCTGAACACATTTCTCGGCGCAATCCGGCAGCACGACGACACGAAGAACGCGCGCCATCGCGACGTCTGGCAGCGCGAGCTCGCCGAAGCGAAAGCAAAGTACGGCCTGCGCGAGCCGGGATATTTCGGACTGCGCCTGCTGAATCGCGGCGATGCGCTGCAGCGCCGCCTCGAACAGCTCTTCTTCAAATGAAAACCGCCGCACGCGTTTTCGTCATCGCCGTCGGCGCGCTCTACGCGTGGCATTCGCGCTTCTTCGTCAATCCCGACGGCGTCGCGTATCTAGACGTCGCCGATCGCTTCCTCGCCCACGGCTGGTCGGCGGCGATTCACACGCATCGCAGTCCGCTGTATCCGGTGCTGCTCGCGATCGCGAATCGCGTGTTCGGCGCGACGGCCGCGAACGAGAGCACGATCGCGCATGGCATCACGTTCCTCATGTACTGCCTCGCGTTCGCGGCGTTCGAATTTCTCCTCGCACAACTGCGCGAAGCGGCGTCGTGGTGGCGCGTGCTCGCGTACGCGCTCTTCCTCTGGTGCTGCAACTTTGCGGATCAAACCGGACCGGACGTCCTGACGCCCGATCTGCTCGTCGCCGCCGCCGTGTTCGCCGGCGCGGCGCTGCTCGTGCGCATCGCGAACGGCACGCGCAACTGGACGACGTACATCGCGCTCGGTCTCACGCTCGGCGCCGGCTATCTCGCGAAGGAAGCGATGATGCCGCTCGGCATCCTGATGCTGATCGTCGCCGCGCTCGCAGGCGGACGGCGCGCGTTGCCGCGACTCGCTGTCACCGCGGTGTTGTTCATCCTCATCGCCAGCGCGTACTTCATCCCGCTTTCGCGCAAGCTCGGACGTCCGTCGACCGGCGAGACCGCGCGCTACAACTACATTCTCTGGATCGCGCACGCGGGACAACCCGCGCATCCGAAAACGATCGTGCATCGCGAGCCGCTCGTCGTCGCGTATCCGAGTGCGGCAGGCGCCGGCACGTTCGCGGTGCACGACGACCTCCGCTTCTGGCTCGACGGCATGCGCCCGCAATTCGATCTGCACGCGCATCTCCACGCACTGCTGCGCAGCATCGCGCAATACGCGGAGATCCTTGCATCGCCGATTCACCTCGCGCTGCTGATCGTTTATCTGACGCTGCTCTTCAGCTCCGCCGATCGAGTGCAGGCACTGCGTCGCTGCTGGTATCTCACGCTGCCGTCGCTCGCCGCGCTCGCGATGTACGGCGTCGTGCTCGTGCAGCCGCGTTACGTCGGCCCGTCGCTGGTCGTGCTCTGGATCGGACTCTTCGCCGGCCTCGCGCCCGACGTGTATCACCTCGGCACACGCGCCGCCGCGGCCGCGACTCTCGCGCTCCTCATCGTGCTGCTCCCGGCGGGCGAAACGCGTTCGGAGCTCCAGGAACTGCGGCAAACGCAGGTCAATGAGAACCTCCTGCTCGCGCAGCAGCTCGCGCGCAACGGCGTGCATCCGGGCGATCGCGTCGCCGTCGTCGGAGAGCCATACCTCTGTTACTGGGCGCGGCTCGCGAAAGTGCGCATCGATGCCGAAGTACCGAACGCGCAGGAGCTCTGGCACGCGCCGGAACCTGCGCAGCGCGACGCGATCGCGTCGCTGAAAGCGATCGGCATTCGCGCCGTGATCGCAACCGATGCGCCCGAAAACGCGCCGCCATGCTGGCAGCCCGTCGACGGCACGCCGTATTCTCTCTGCGCGCAATGAGCGGCCTCGTCACGACGATCATCCCGGTGTACAACCGCGCCGCGATGCTGGCCGACGCGGTCGCGAGCGTGCTCGCACAAACGCACCGTCCGATCGAGATCGTCATCGTCGACGACGGCTCGACCGACGACACGCCCAGCGCGATCGAAGCGCTCGCTCGCGCGCATGCCGGGGTTCGCGCGCTGCGCATTCCGAACGGGGGTCCGGGCACTGCGCGTGAAGCGGCGCGCGTCATCGCCGCCGGCGAATTCATCCAGCATCTCGACAGCGACGACCTCATCGATCCGCGCAAATTCGAGCTGCAGGTTGCGGCGCTGCGCGAGCATCCTGATTGCGGCATCGCGTACTGCAAAGCGCGGCTCGTGAACGCCGACGGCAGCGTCGATCCGACGCCGTCACGCCGCACCGGCGAGCGCTTCGACACGATGTTCCCCGCGATGCTGCAAAGCCGCTGGTGGGAAACCGCGGCGCCGCTCTATCGCGCCTCGCTCATTCGCGACGCCGGTCCGTGGCTGCCGCTGCGCGCCGAAGAAGACTGGGAGTTCGATGCGCGCATCGCGGTGAACGGCGTCCGCGTCTGCTTCATCGACGAATGGCTGTGCAGCCATCGCCGCCACGACGCGAACATCTCCGGCCACTTCGACGAGCGCACGCTGCGCGATCGCGCCATCGCACACGCCGCGATCTATCGTCACGCCACTGCCGCCGGCATCGGCGCGGACGCGCCCGAGATGCGGCATTTCGCGCGCGAGCTTTTTCTCCTCGCGCGGCAGTGCGGCTCGCTTGGTCTGACGACGGAAGCGGCGATGCTGTTCGACCTCGCGCGCGACGCGTCCGGCGGCGAGCGAGATCGGCTGCAGTTTCGCGCCTTCGATGCGCTCGTCCGCCTGACCGGCTGGACTGTCGCGGGAAAAGTCGCCGCCGCGATCGATCGCATGCGCTGAGCGCGTGCGTACAATGACGCCGATGCCGAGCGTGTCAGTGGTGATGTCCGTGTACAACGGAGCGTCGCAGCTGCGCGCCACTCTCGACAGCATCGCGGCGCAGACGTTCACCGACTACGAGCTGATCGTCGTCGACGACGGCTCCGCAGACGCGACCGCCGAGATCCTCGCCGAATACCTCGCGCGTGATGCGCGCATCCGCGTCGTGCGACAGGAAAACGCGGGACTGACGCGCGCACTCATCGCAGGCTGCGGAGTCGCAACGGCGCCGGTGATCGCGCGACACGACTGCGGCGATCGCTCGCATCCCGAGCGACTGCGACGCTCGTTCGAATTGCTGACGGGCGACACCGTCCTCGTCGCCTGCGAAACGAAATTCTTCGCGCCCGGCGGCGAGGAGCTCGGCACGACCGAACATCACCGTCGCGATGTTCGCGAATCTCTGCTCCACAGCAACGATCCCGCCGGCCTCCCGCATCACGGCGCGGCGATGTTCCGCACCGACGCCTACCGCCGCGCCGGCGGCTACCGCGCGGAGTTTTACTTCGCGCAGGACCTCGATCTCTGGCTGCGGCTGGCGAAGCTCGGCGACATCGCCATCGTCCCCGAGCCGCTGTATGAAGCGCGCATCGACGTCCACACGATCAGCTCCACGCATCGCCCGGAACAGGTCGCGCTAACGCGCATCGCACTGCAGCTTCGCGCAACGACGAACGACGAAGAAACCGCGCGACTGCTCGCCGAGGCAGCGCGCATTCGCCCGTCGCGCAAACCGCGCCGCCGCAGCGCACGTGGCGAAGCAAGAGCGCTCTACTTCATCGGCAGCTGGCTCCGAAAGTCCGGCAATCCGCGCTGGAAGTCGTACATCAGCGCCGCCGTACGCCGCAATCCTCTGCACGCCGCCGCGTGGCTGAAGCTGCTCCTGTACGGACGGCAGCGATGATGCGCCGCCTTTTTCTCTTCGTCGCCGCCGTCATCCGCGCACTCCCGCCGCTGCGCGGAAAAGTCCGCCTCGGCCAGCTCTTCTACTCGCTCGCGAATCGCGCGAAGCAACCGTTCTCGATCGAGACGACGCTCTATGCCGAACGGCTGCGCTTCCGGCTCAACCTCACCTCCGCACACGAGCGGATGGCGTTTCTGATGAACGGGTACGAGAGCGACACGGTCGAGTTGCTCGACGCGCTCTACAGCGGCGGCACGATCCTCGACATCGGCGCGAACATCGGTCTCATCGCCGTGCCGCTCTCCGTGCGCACCGCAAATCGCGCAACGAGCGCGCCGCACATCTATGCGTTTGAGGCGCTGCCGAGCAACGCCGCGTCGCTCGCGGAAAACGTCCGTCTCAACGCACTCGAAACGCGCATCCGCGTCCTGCCGCGCGCGCTCGGCAGCGAGCGCAAGCAGGTGCACATCCAGATCGAAGGCGATGATCCGTCGCGCACCGGCACGGCGAACATCCTTCCCGAGTCGTACGACTTCCAAAAGATCGCGCTGGAGATCGAACGACTCGACGACATCATCGCGAGCGGCGACGTTCCCGCCGACGTCTCGCTGATCAAGCTCGATACCGATGGCTACGATCTCGAGATCCTCCGCGGCGCGCGAACGCTCCTTCGCGAACGCCGCCCCCTCTGCCACGTGGAAATGAATCTCATCTGCCACGGGTGGCACGGCACGACGCTCGACGACGCGATCGCGTTCGCCAACGAGCTCGATTACGACGTCTACGTGCAGACCGCGTACAGCTCCGGCGTCTTCCGCCGCTACAGTCCGGAGCTCCCGTTTTTCGACAACATGTTGATGATCCCGCGCGAGAACGTCGATGTACTGAAGCGCATCCCGATGGCGGCGTCATGACGAAACGTCTCGCCACCGTCGCCTCGCACGTCATTCAGTATCAGGCGCCGTTCTTCCGCCTGCTCGCGCAGGAAAACGACATCGACCTCACCGTCATCTACTGCTCGCGCGCCGGGCTCGACGAATACCGCGATCGCGAAATGTCGACGACCCTGCGCTGGGACATCGATCTCCTCGACGGTTACCGCCACGTCTTCCTCCGCAACTTCGGCTTCGGCGACGGCTACACGCGCCTCATCAATCCGGGCATCGTGCCGGCGATCGCGCGCGGCCGTTTCGACGCCGTCATCTTCATGCTCGGCTGGGGCTCCCTCTCCGCCCTCCTCGGCATCGCCGCCTGTCGCATGTCGCGCACTCCGTTCTATCTCTACGGCGACAGCAGCTTCCCGCCCGAAGCGCGCGGCCTCCGCTGCCGGTTGCGCGAGAAATTCATCCGCAGCGTTTTCCGCCTCGCGAGCGGCTTCATGACTTCCGGCGCGCTCAACGCCGATTACTACCGCCACTACGGAGCCGATCCGCGCACGTTCTTTCTGTTGCCGTGGGCTGTCGACAACGAACGCTTCGCAAAAGCGGGAGCACTCGCGCCCGGCGAACGCGACACAATGCGGGACCGCTACGCGATTCCGCGCGACGCCGTCGTCTTCCTCTACTCCGCGAAACTGCTCCCGCGAAAAGATCCGCTCACGCTCCTCCGCGCGTACGAACAGATGCGCGCGCGTGACCGCGCCACGATCGTCTTCATGGGCGAAGGAATCCTTCGCGAAGAGCTCGAGCGATACGCACGCGAGCACGCGCTGACGAGCGGCGTCCGCTTCATCGGCTTCGTCAATCAGCGCGACATCCCGAAGCATTACTCGATGGCCGACGTCTTCGTTTTGCCGTCGACGTACGAGCCGCGCGGCGCCGTGCTCAACGAAGCGATGGCGTGCGGCTTGCCCGTCGTCGTCACCGACCGCTGCGGCTCGCTCGGAGACATCGTGCAGGAGAACGACAACGCATTCGTCTATCCCGCCGGCGATGCCGGAGTGCTCGCGCATCAGCTCGATGCCCTGACGAACGACGCGGAGCTGCGAGCGCGGATGGGCCGCCGCTCGGTCGACATCATCGGCAACTGGGATTTCCGCCGCGGCGTCGCCGGCGTTCAGGAGATGCTGCGCGCAACGCCATGAGCCGCGTCTCGATCGCCATCCCGACGTACAACCGCGGACCGATTCTCATCGAGACGCTGGAGCGGCTGCTCGCGCTCACGCCGCCCGCCGCCGAGATCGTCGTCGTCGATCAGACGAAGTCGTATCCACCCGAGCTCGAAGCGCGGCTCAACGCATGGTCAAAGGCAGACGCGATCCGCTGGATCCGCCTCCCCGAGCCGTCGATTCCGCACGCGATGAACGAAGCGCTGCGCGCCGCGTCGCAACCGATCGTGCTCTTCGTCGATGACGACATCATCCCGTCGCCAACGCTCGCACAGGAACACGAGCGCGCGTACGCGGACGGCGTCTGGGCAGTCGTCGGTCAGGTCCTGCAGCCTGGCGAAAAAGTGACTCACGTCGACGACGCGCTGCTGCACCGCGGTCCGCTGCGCGACCTCGAATATCCGTTCAACAACGACGTCGCCGGCGACGTCGAGAACGTCATCGCCTGCAACCTCTCCGTCGATCGCGAGCGCGCGCTTTCCATTGGCGGTTTCGATGAAAACTTTCTCGCCGCCGCCTATCGATTCGAATCCGATTTCGCGCGGCGCATCGTCGATGCCGGCGGGCGAATCCGCTTCGAGCCGCGCGCGAACATCGATCATCTTCACGTCCCGACCGGCGGCGTTCGCGCACACGGCGATCACCGCCGCACTGCCGCACCAACGCACTCCGCCGGCGATTACTACTTCGCGCTCTGGCACGTTCGTCCGTTCGGGCGTTACGCGCTGCGCCGCTTCGTGCGCAACGTCGCAACGCGCTATCACCTTCGTCATCCGCTCACGATTCCGGCGAAGATCGCCGCCGAACTGCGCGGACTCGCGCTCGCGCGCCAACTCCGTCGCCGCGGCCGTCGCCTGATCGCCGCGGAATCTTTAAGTGGCGCAGAATCTTTCGGGAACCGGCGATGATCCCAATCCTCTTCGCAGGTTTCGTAGTGCTGTCGATGATCGTCGCGATCACCGACTGGCGCCGCGGCTGGCTGCTCGCCATCGTCTGCGGCGTGCTGCAGGATCCCGTCCGCAAGCTGACGCCCGGCAGTCCGGTCGCGATGACGTTCACCATCGTCGCGATCTACATCGTGATCATGTTCGCAGTGCAGTCGCGCATTCAGCGTTACCTGCGCGATTTCAGCCGCCGCTTCTCCACGATCTGGACGATGTTCGGCCTCGTCTTTCTCTTCCTCGTGCTCGGCGCCATCAACGGTCTCGCGACGTACGGCATCCAGTACTGGCGCGCGCCGATGCTCAGCCTCTTCACCTATCTCGCGCCGCTGCCCGCCGTCCTCCTCGGCTACATGTACGTCGATCGCGAAGAACGGCTGTATCGCTTCTTCGCGTTCTACTCGATCATCACGTCGATCGCGCTGGTCGGCTCGCTCCTCGAGTTCCTCCGCGTGAACTGGCGCGTCCTCGGCATGGTCATGCAGGTCGGCGACTACATTCGCCATCTCCCCGGCGTGCAGATTCGAATGATCTCCGGCTTCTATCGCGCGCCCGACATCATGGGCTGGCACGCGGCGACCCTCACGTCGATCGCGCTCGGAATGGCCATCCGCGCGGAGCTCGGACGCCGCAGCATTCCGTGGATGTTCGCGGCGAGCTGGGGCTTCTTCAACTGCATGATCAGCGGTCGCCGCAAGGCGATCTATTTCGTCGCCGTGTTCGCGGCCGCATTGCTGCTCCGCTACTTCCGTCGCCTGCGTCCCGCGCAGATCGTCGCCATCATGATCATCGCGGCGTTGCTCGGCTACGTCGTCCACAACATCTCGACGAACGAGACGTCGTCTGTTTACGCGTCGGGCGCCGTCACGACCGGCGATGAAGTCGCGCAGCGGCTCGAGGGCGGTCTCCTCGACACCATCCATCAATTCGGCCTCATGGGCGCCGGCCTCGGCACCGCAACGCAGGGCGTGCAATACCTGCTCGGTCCGAATCAAACGACCGGCTGGCAGGAAGGCGGTCTCGGCAAGCTCGCCATCGAGCTCGGCGTGCCCGGCCTGCTCGCCGCGCTGGTGTTCGCGCTCATCGCCGTCTGGACGATGATGAAGATCAGCGCGATTCCCGATCATCCGTGCACCGCGCAAATCACGCGCGTCACGCTCTTCGCGCTCGTCATTGCGAACATCGCGAACTTCGCCGCGTCGGCACAGGCGTACTCCGATCCCGTGCTGACGCTGACGACGTGCTTCATCGTCGGCTGCCTCTTCGCGACGATCACGCTCGACGAGCGCGTCGCCGCCGCCACCGCGGCCGCGCAGCCGGCGACCGCGCAACTCACGCCCGCTCGCGCCTGAGGTACGCTGCGCACACGTGAACATCCTTCACGTCGTTCCGACGTACCTCCCGGCGCGCCGCTACGGCGGACCGATTTACGCCGTGCACGGCCTCGCGACAGCGCTCGCGGCGCGCGGACATCGCGTCGATGTCTTCACCACGAATGTCGATGGCGAGGGCGTCTCGGATGTACCTCTCGGCTCGCGCGTCGAGATGGATGGCGTCGGCGTCCACTACTTTGCGTCGTCGTTTCGGCGGCTGTACTGGAGCGCGGGATTGCGCAATGCGCTCGAAGCGAGTGTCGCGCAGTACGACGTCGTGCATCTGCATTCGATCTTTCTTCATCCGACCGCAGCCGCGGCGCGCGCGGCGAAACGTCGCGGCGTTCCGTATGTGATCGCGCCGCGCGGAATGCTCGTGCCCGAGCTGATTCGCGGGAAAAGCCGCATCACGAAATCGCTCTGGCTGCGCATGGTCGAAGAGCGCAACTTCGCGAGCGCTGCCGCGATTCACTTCACGAGCGAACGTGAATGGCTCGATGCCGAGCGTACATCGATGACGCTGCCGTCGCCGTTCGTCGTGCCGAATGGAATCGACGTCGTCGCGCGGCCGGACATCGCGCGCAGTCACAACGAGATCGTCGCCCTCGGCCGCATCAGCTGGAAGAAGGGACTCGATCGTCTCATCGCCGCGCTGCCACACATCGAAAACGCGACGCTGAAGATCGCCGGCAACGACGACGAGAACCTCACGCCGCAGCTTCGCGAACAGGCGAGCGCGCTCGGCGTCGCGTCGCGCGTGACGTTCGCCGGCGAAATGCGCGGCGACGAAAAGTACGAACTGCTCGCGCGCGCGGCGGTCGTTGCGATGCCCTCGATCAACGAGAACTTTGGCAACGTCGTGCTCGAAGCGATGTCGATGGAGACGCCGGTCGTCGTCACGCCGGAAGTCGGGCTCTCGGATGAAGTGCGGCGCGCAGACGCGGGCGTCGTCGTGAACGGCGAACCGCGCGCGCTCGCCGCCGCGATCGATGAACTGCTCCGCGACGCATCGCGATGCGCACAACTCGGCGCAAACGGACGCCGCGCCGTCGAAGAGCGCTTCACCTGGCCGCGAGTCGCCGAGCAGATGGAGGCCGCGTATGCGCGACTTCTCCGCTGACGTCACGCCGCTCGTGCTGACGCGCGACGAAGAACCGAACATCGGCCGCACGCTGTCGCAGCTCGCGTGGGCGCGCGAAGTCGTCGTCGTCGACAGCATGAGCGGCGACGCGACCGTCGACATTGCGCGCACCTTCCCGAACGTTCGCGTCGTGCAGCGCACGTTCGACGACCTCGCATCGCAGTGGAACTTCGCGCTGGAGCAATCACAAACGGATTGGGTGCTGACGCTCGATGCCGACTACTTCGTCCCCGCCGCGTTCGTCGACGAAATCAAAATGCTCGAGCCGCCCCCGAACGTCAGCGCGTACGAGGCGACGTTTCGCTACGCGGTCGGCGGCAAACCGCTGCGCGCGTCGCTCTATCCGCCGCGCGCCGTCCTGCTGCGCCGCGCTCGCTGCACGAATTTCATGGACGGACACACGCAGCGCATTCGCTGCGACGGCGACACGTTCCCGCTTCGCACGCAGCTCATTCACGACGATCGCAAATCGATGGCGCGGTTCGTCGAGCGCCAGCGTCGCTACATGCGCGACGAAGCCGCGAAGATTCGCAGCGGCGCGGCGCTGAACTTCGCGTCGCGCATTCGGAAGCTGCGCGTCGTCGCGCCGTTCGCGGTCGTCATCCACGCGCTCTTCGTCAAAGGACTGATCCTCGACGGGCTGCCGGGACTTCGTTACGCGTACGAGCGATTCGTGGCCGAACTGATCCTCTCGCGCGAGCTCATGCGGCGGTAAATCCGACACGCAATGCCGCTCGTAATGACCGGCATGAGCGAAACGAACAAAGCAATCGTCCGGCGCCTCGTCGAAGAAGCACAGCAGAACGGCAACCACGAAACGATCGATGAGCTCCTCGCGGAGGACTTCGTCGACCGCACGCCGCTCCCCGGATTACGCGGCGACCGCGACTCGATCCACATCCTCTTCGACTCGCTGCGCTCCGCGTTTCACAACATGCGCGTCACGATCAGCGAGCAGATCGCCGACGACTACAAAGTCGTCACGCGCAAAACATTCACCGGCACGCACGGCGGCCCATTCCTCGGCATCCCGCCAAGCGGACGTCCGATCGATCTCGAAGTCGTGGACATCATCACGCTCAACGGCGGGAAGATCGTCGAGCACCGCGTCATCTTCGATCAGCTCACGCTGCTTCGTCAGCTCGGCGCGATTCCCGAAGCTCCGGCGGCGTAGCTCACGCGGGCCGCGCGATCATCAGATCGCCCATGACCAGCAGATCCATCTTCGTCCGGAGAAAACAGTCGAGCGCCTGCGCGGGCGTGTTCACCACCGGCTCGTTCTCGTTGAACGACGTGTTGAGCACGAGCGGCACGCCCGTCAGATCGCGGAACGCTTCGATCAGCGCGTAATAACGCTCGTTCTGCGCGCGCTCCACCGACTGCAATCGTCCCGAGCCGTTTACGTGCGTCACCGCCGGAATCTGCGCGCGCTTCTCTTCGCGAATCTGGTAGACCTGCAGCATGAACGGGACGTCGTAATCGGTCTCGAACCATTCGCCGACCGCTTCGCGCAGCACCGACGGCGCGAACGGACGAAACGACTCGCGCCGTTTGATTTTCAGGTTGAGGATGTTCTTCATGTCGGCGCGGCGCGGATCGCAGACGATCGAGCGATTGCCGAGCGCGCGCGGCCCCCATTCCACGCGCCCCTGAAACCAGCCGACGACATTTCCCGCCGCCACCTGCTCCGCCGTTCGACGGCAGAGCTCGCGCTGATCGCGCACGCGCTGCATCGAACAGCCGGCCGCTTCGAGATCGGAACGCCGCTCGTCGAGCGCCGCATCAATCGCGGCGTCGTCGTACTCCGGTCCCCAGTACGCGTGCTCCATCACGAACGAGCGCGGCTTCGCGAGCGTCTCGTTCCACACCCAGAACGCCGCGCCGATCGCGCCGCCCGCGTCGCCCGCCGCCGCCTGAATGTAGAGATCTTTGTACGGCGTGCGATCGAAGACGAATCCGTTCGCAACCGAGTTGTAGCCGCAGCCGCCGGCGATGCAGATGCGCGAGTTGCCGGTCTTCTCGTACAGCGCGTTCGCCATCGCGAAGAACGCTTCCTCGTACATCGCCTGCATCGACGCCGCGATGTTTTTGTGGCGCTCTTCGAGCGGATCTTCCTGCGCGCGGACGGGACCGAGCAGCTCCGCGAGTCGCGGCGAAAAGACCGGACCGATGACCGGCGAACCGCCCTGCCAGACCATGTCGAGACCGACGGAGTGATGCGTGAAGTAATCGAGATTCAGCGTGAAGCGGCCGTTCGCGACGCGCACGATGTCGCGCATTTCTTTCATCAGCGACGGCTTGCCGTAGGGCGCGAGTCCCATCACTTTGTACTCATCGCCGTAATGCGGAAAACCGAGGTATTGCGTGATGGCGGTGTAGAAGATGCCGAGGGAGTGAGGGAAGCCGATTTCACCGAAGACTTTGATGTGGCGGCCGCTGCCGAAACCCCACATCGAGCTGACGAAATCGCCGAAGCCGTCGACCGAAAGCACCGCCGCGTCTTCGAACGGACTGACGAAAAATGCCGACGCGAGATGTGCGCGATGGTGTTCGACGTGATGCAGCTCGGGCTTCAGCGACGTGACGCCGAAGGCTTCCGCGAGCTCGCCGCGAACGTCGCGGATCTTCGCGCGATTTTCGAGACGGCGTTTGATCGCGCCGACTGATGGCCGCTTCGCAAGGATGAACTTCGCGCGCTGAAAAAGTCGCGCGTTCGGATTGCGATTGACGGCGATGTGATCGACGTCGTTCAGCTTCACGCCTGCTTCATCGAGGCAGTACTGAATGGCGACGGACGGGAAACCGGCCCAGTGCTTGATGCGGCGGAAGCGCTCTTCCTCGCAGGCCGCGACGAGCTTGCCGTCGACGACGATCGCCGCCGCCGCGTCGGCGTGGTGCGCGTTAATGCCCAGTATGATCATGGTTCGGCGTGCGCATCATCTTCGTCAATCGCTACTTCCACCCCGACCATTCTGCAACAAGTCAGATGGTCTCCGACCTCGCGTTCCATCTCGCGTCGAGCGGTCACGAGGTCGAAGCGATCGCGAGCCGGCAGCGATATGACGATCCGTCTGCAGACCTTGCGCCGAGCGAAGTCGTTGGCGGCGTGCGCATCACGCGCGTCGCGACGACGCGTTTCGGACGTGCGGTGCTCGCCGCGCGTGCGATCGACTATCTGACGTTCTACTTCACGGCGTGGCTCGCGCTGCTGACGCGTCGCGGAGTGATCGTGACGATGACCGATCCGCCGCTGATGTCGATCGTGGCGATGTTCGCGGCGCGGAAGCGCGTGAACTGGATTCAGGATCTTTTCCCCGAGGTGGCTGAGGCTCTGGGAGTGATGCGCGGCGTTGGACCTCTTCGTTTTTTGCGGAACGTGTCGCTGCGAACCGCGCGGATGAACGTGGCCATCGGCGAGCGAATGGCGGCGCGCGTTCCGGGCCGCGTAATCGTGCAGCACAACTGGGCGGATGCTGAGCTGCGGCCGATTCCGCGCGGCGATGACTCCACCTTCGTCGTCGGTTACTCGGGCAACCTCGGCCGCGCTCACGATTTCGCGACGATCACCAGCGCGATGCGTTTGCTCGCCGATCAGCCGTCGATTCGTTTCGTCATCACCGGCGGCGGCGCGCAACTCGAGTCGGTGAAGTCGGCCACGAGCGGTTTGCCGAACGTCACGTTTCGTCCGTATCAGCCGCGCGAGCTGCTCAGCGAATCGCTGTCATCGGCGGACGTTCATCTCGTTTCGCTCCAGCCCGAGCTCGAAGGACTCATCGTGCCGAGCAAGATTTACGGCATTCTTGCGGTTGCGCGTCCGGCGATTTTCATCGGCGACGCGGAGGGCGAGATCGGCAACATGTTGACGAAGAACGATTGCGGCATCGTCGTCGCGCCGGGTGATTCCGCGGCGCTCGCGGCTGCGATCTGCAATCTCGCCGGCGATCGCGAGCGCGTCGCGGAGATGGGCCGCCGCGGACTCGCGCTCTACAAACTCCGCTTCGCGCCGCCGATCGCGTTCGCGCGATGGGAACAGCTGCTCGAGGAGGCCTCGCGCTGAACGAATCGCGGCTGCGCCTCTTCCACACGATCCTTGCCGTCGCCACTGCCGGGATGCTGCTCGTGTTCGTCACGACGCCATCCGAGACGTGGAAAACAATCGCGCCGCCGGATGCGCCTTCGCCGCTCGGCGAGTACATCGCGACACATCCCGCCGACGCGAAAGCAGCCGCGAAGATCACCGACGCCGCGCTC
>Ga0070701_10000370_pt1 | contig 15041 bp, 10 predicted proteins | sample KBSK5102metaG_FD_65451 | JGI IMG/M metagenome (GOLD analysis project Ga0070701, IMG submission 65451) | Corn, switchgrass and miscanthus rhizosphere microbial communities from Kellogg Biological Station, Michigan, USA - KBS K5-10-2 metaG | ecosystem: Host-associated > Plants > Roots >... | reverse complement strand
CGGCGGCCAGCCGCTGGCCGGCAATCCGAACACGCTGTCGTTCTATCCCGATAACGTGCTCTACGTGTTTCTGCCGGCGCACGTCGCGTTCAATCTGCACTTCCTGATTCATCTCGCGCTCGGCTGGCTGGCGATGCGCGTGCTGACGAAATCGAACGCGGCGGCGTGGATGTACGCGCTGAGCGGCGTAGCGATCTCGGCGACGGCGTTCTACAACATGATCACGGCCATCGCGCTGATTCCGTTCGCGCTGCTCGCGGCGGAGCGCAGATCGCCGCTGCGACTCGGACTCGCGTTCGGTCTGCTCGCGCTGGCAGGCGAGCCGGTCACCGTCCTCGGCGCGGCGATCGCGGTCGCGATTCTGCTGCTGCCGCGTTTCCCGCCGCGCCTGCTGCTCGCGGTTCCGATCGCGCTGGTGATCGCGTTACCGCAGCTCATCGCATATTCGGAAATCGCCGGCGAAGTGGAACGCGCGCACCGCTACTCCGCGCGGACGGTGCTCAACACCTCGCTCTCGCCGATGCGCCTCGCCGCGTTCGTGCTCGGGCCGCTCATTCCACACGAATCGCTGCAGCAGTTTCTCTTCCTCTCGCTCTTCATCGGCGTCATCGCCGTTCCCGTGCTTTTCCGCAAATCGCGCTACGCCGCCATCGCATGGACGATGCTCTTCCTCGCCCTCGGCGAATTCAATCCGATCGTGAACTGGATCGTCGAAACGCTGCCGGCGATTCGCGTCGTTCGCTTTCCCGAAAAATTCGCGCTGCCGATGACCGTCGCGATCGTCGTGCTCGCGACGCCGCTGCTGACGAATCGCATCTGGCGATGGGTGACATTCGTGCCGCTCGCCATCGTCGCGTTGCTGACGATTCCGATCGACTGGTTCGCGCCGTACCGCGTCGAGCCGCGACCGGCAGTACGCGTGTTCCGCCTTCCGATGGACGTCGTTTTTCCCTCGCATCGCCGCGCCGAGTATCGCCAGCGCGCGAAGCGGCTCGAGCCGATGTTCGGCGCGACGGCAGGACTGCGATTCGGCGTCGACCGTTCGCCCGACGGAATGTACTCGCTGATGACGCGCATCGCGTGGGAGCGTTACATGACGACCGGCAACAAACGATGGCTGCGCATCTCCGGCTCGTCGTGGCGCGATCCGCTGCCGCGCGCGTTCATCGTGCCGCGCGCCATCGCCGTCCGGACGGTGCCCGAGGCGGTGCAGATGATCGAGTCGGCGCCGTTCGATGAACGGACGACGGCAGTCGCGCCGATCAACTTTACGTCGCCGCCCGACGCGCGCGTCACGTCGTTCGTCGAAAAAGCGCAGTCGCTGGAGATCGGCGTGAAGTCATCACAGCCGGCGCTGCTCTTCGTCAACGAAACGTACTTTCGCGCGTGGGACGCCGGCCACCTCGCCACGCTCCCGCTCGACCTCGACCGCCTCGGCATTCTCGTCCCCGCCGGCGAAACGCACGTGACGCTGCGCTTCGGCCGCCATCGAACCGCCGTCGCGATCGCGTGGCTCTTCTCGACGCTACTGATCAGCGCGGCGCTGTTCGAGCTGCTCTATCGCCGCGCCGGCGAGGTAGAGCGAGCCGGCGATGAAGACGCTGCGAGCGTCTGACGCCAGCGCCCGTTCAATCGCGCGCTTCGGCTCCGCGTCGGCCGTCGCGTTCGGCGCGAGCTCGCGCAGTTCATCGACGCTCATCGAACGCGGCGGATACGGCTCCGTCAGCACGACGTCGTCGAAAAGAGGGAAGAGGATGTCGACGACTTCGCGCACGTCTTTGTCGCGCATGATCCCGAAGACGAGCGTGCGCGGCCGCGCGACTTCTTCGTCGATGAACGACGCGATCGCGCGCGCCGCGTGCGCATTGTGGCCGCCGTCGATCCAGACGTCTTTGTCGCCGATCGTCATCCGCTCGAGCCGCCCGCGCCACCGCGTCTCGGCGACGCCGCGTTCGATCGACTCGCGCGTGATTCGCGGAAGCTTCGCCATCAACTCCTCCGCCGCGCGAACCGCGAGCGCCGCGTTGCGCCGCTGAAACGCACCGCGCAGCGGCGTGTCGTGCTCGGAGTCGACGACGATGAGCGGCGAGCCGAATTTCGCAGCGCGGCGATGCAGCACTTTCAGCACGCGCGGATCGCCGTTCGACGTCAGCGCGATGGCGCCGCGATGAATCACGCCTGCCTTCTCGCCCGCGATTTTCGTGATGGTGTTGCCGAGGTATTCGGTGTGGTCGAGGCCGATGGGAGTGATGAGGGCGGCGAGCGGGCGAACGACGTTCGTCGCATCGAGCCGCCCGCCCATCCCGACTTCGAGCACGACCACTTCGCACTCCGCGATCGCGAACGCGATGAACGCGACGATCGTCAGCACCTCAAAGTACGTCGGCTCAATGCTCGTTTTTTCAGCTGCGCGACGGAGCCGCTCGATCGACTCGACGAGCGTCGCGTCATCGATCGCCGCGCCGGCGATCGTCCATCGCTCGCGAATGTCGACGAGATGCGGCGACGTGTAATGACCGGTGCGATATCCCGACGCGTTGAGAATCGAAGCGAGCGTTGCGGAGGTCGAACCTTTTCCGTTCGTGCCGGCAACGATGATCGACGGATACGCGCGTTCGGGACGGCCGAGTGCACGAAGCAGCGCGCGAATGCGGCCGAGACCGGGGCGGATGCCCGAACCCTGGAGGGAATCGAGATACTGAAGCGAGGACTGAGGACTGAGGACTGAGGACTGAGGGGAAGGGCGGGACTCAGTCCTCAGCACTCAGTCCTCAGTCCTTCTTTCCCGTGAACATCTTCAGGAATCGCCCAATCGTCGCCTTCATCTCCGCGCGCGGCGTGATGATGTCGACCATGCCGTGCTCGACGAGGAACTCGGCGGTCTGGAAGCCTTCCGGCAGCGTCTGACGAATCGTCTGTTCGATCACGCGCGGGCCGGCGAAGCCGATGAGCGCTTTCGGTTCTGCGATGTTGAGATCGCCGAGCATCGCGTACGACGCGGTCACACCGCCGGTCGTCGGATCGGTGAGCACCGAGATGAACGGCAGTCCCGCTTCCGCGAGGCGCGCGAGCGCGGCGGAGATCTTCGCCATCTGCATCAGCGAGAGGATTCCTTCCTGCATGCGCGCGCCGCCCGAGCAGGAGACGACGATCAGCGGCTCTTTCTTTTCGAGCGCGCGCTCGGCGGCGGTGGTGATTTTTTCGCCGACGACCGAGCCCATCGAGCCGCCCATGAATTTGTACTCCATCGCGCAAATCACGACCGGCGCGCCTTCGAGCTTTCCCTCGGCGCAGAGCACCGCATCGCCGGCGCCGACGCGCTGCTGATAAACCTTCAGGCGGTCGCGGTAACGCTTCGTGTCGCGGAACTCCAGCGGATCGCCGGAGCGGATGTTCGTCGCGAACTCTTTGTACGCGCCGTCATCGAACAGCACCTCGAAGCGCTCGCGCGCGTCGATCCGGAAGTGATAGTTGCATTTCGGGCAGCAGTGGAAGTTCTGCTCGACTTCCTTCCGATAGACGATCTCTTTGCAGTCGTCGCACTTGACCCAGAGACCTTCCGGAATCGCGGTCTGCTTCTCGACCGCCTCCATCGGCTTCTTTTCTTTACGGAACCAGGCCATAGACGCGGGACTCTAGCACGACGGGCGTGCGGCTCAGATCTCCCGGAACATGTACGGCCGGAGCACTTCCAGGTTGTCGTTCAGCTTGGTCTCGTCGAGGAAGCGGAGCGTCGCGGCGATCGACGACAGCAGCGAGTTTCCGTCCTGCGGCGTGTAGCAGAAGCCGACCACTTTCCGCGGCGTCGGCACAGCGAGCGTCGAGGTCGGCACGACCGTCTGCGAAAGGATGCGGCCGAAGTAGCCGTGGTCGCGTCCGAACGAGAAAATCTGATTCACGTGACGCTTGTTCGTCACGGCAACGCGCGCATTGTTGCGGAGCGCGGCCTTCACTTCTTCCGCGCTCGTGTCGTGGCCGAGCTCGAGGTCGAACCAGAGCGTGTGCATGTACTGCGTGTTCAGCTTGATCGCGGACGAGAAGAGGTTCAGCTTCTGGCCGGTCGTCGCGAACAGATGGTACGAGTCGCGCGCGTGATGCGTGCCGAACTCCGGGTCGTCATGCTTGCCGGCCTGCGGCGCGGCGATGAACGACTTCGTATCCGAGACGTCGTTCGCGCGGCGCATGCAGACGAAGCGGCCGGCGACGAGATCGATCTTCCCTTCCTTCTCCGCGATCGTCTTCACGAGCACCGAGATGTTGTGCGTGTTGCACGAAACGATCTGCACGAAACGCTCGTCGGGTGACTGCACTTCATCATTGATCCCGCGCGCGTACGGCTTGCCGAATCCGAACTCCGAGCCCTGCGCGAGGAAACCTTTCGGCCCCTTCATCCGCTCGTAGTACTTCGCCTTGTTGTCGTTGCCGGCCGGCGTGCAGTCGACGACGACCGTCGCGCGCTCGAGCGCTTCTTCCGTCGTGAACGAGACGCGGTGGCCGAGGAGGGCGAATTCGTCGCGGGCTTGTTCGTCGACCGAGAGCTTCGCGCCGCGATTGATGAGGTGCTCGACCGTCGAGCGATCGTCGACATTCGGCGTCCGCTTGTGAAACGTGACTTCGTCGATCCCCCACTTCTCCTTGAAGTCGGTGAAGAGACCGATGAGCGGTTCGCCGATGGTTCCCGTGCCGACGACATGCACGATCGTTTTGCTGGCCATGCTGGTGGAGCTCCTCTCTGAAGTGGCGGCGGATTGTAGCAAACTGATGTGATGCGACTCGGTGCTGCGGTCCTCGTTTTCATCCTTGCTGCGAATGCCGCGCAAACGAACGTCCTCGACGACGTCGTGGCGCTCCTCTTCCCGTACGACAAGGTGCTCATCGCCGGCTCGCACGCTCCGTCAAATGCGCAGCGCATCACGAAAGCCGCGTTCGAGAGGCTGCTGCTCCATCCCGAAGAGCTCGAGCGGGCGCGCGTGGCGCTGATGTTCGAGAAGCCGCGCATCGCACGCGATCAGGCCACGGTTCGTTACCGCGCGATGAAGCGAGTCACCGGCGGCGTCGAAGCGGGAAGCGGCGTGGTCACGATGCGTCGCGAGGCGAAGCGATGGGTCGTCGTCGATCAGCATTACGACGTCGAGATCCGGCCGCGACGCGAAGAGGCGCTGCTGGTCGGCGGCGATGTGAAAGCGCCGGTACTGCTTCATCGCGTCGAGCCGGTCTACACGAAGGAGGCGCTGGCCGCGCGCGTCAGCGGAATCGTGATCGTCGAGACGCTCATCGATCGCACCGGTCACGTCGTCGACGTCAACGTGCTCAAGCCGCTGCCCTTCGGGCTCGATCAGGCGGCGATCGAGGCGGTGAAGCAGTGGGAGTATCGGCCCGGAACGCTCAACGGTCAGCCGGTTGACGTCATCTTCGATTTCACCGTGAGCTTCAGGCCTCCGGCGAATTAGAATCCACCCCCCATGGCCGCCAAACCCGAGTCGGGCGAGAAGCTCATCGCCTCCAACAAGAAGGCGTTTCACGAGTACTTCATCCTGACGAAGTTCGAGGCTGGTCTTGCGCTCGAGGGGACCGAGGTGAAGTCGCTGCGCGATGGGGCGGCGCAGCTGAAGGATGCGTACGTCATCTTCAAGAACGGCGAGGCGTTCCTGTTCGGCGCGCACATCTCTCCGTATTCGCACGGCAATCGCGAGAACCACGCGCCGGATCGGACGCGGAAACTGCTGCTGCACCGGAAAGAGCTCGAGAAGCTGCACACGCAGATCACGGAGAAGGGTTTGACCGTCGTTCCGCTGCGCCTGTACTTCAAAGGCGGGCGCGTGAAGGCCGAGATTGCGGTGGTTCGCGGCAAAAAACTGCACGACAAGCGCGAGACGGAGAAGACGCGCGAAGCGGATCGCGAGGCAGCCGTGGCGATGAAAGAACGCCGGTAGTGTGGTGGATTAGCCACACTTGTGGTGTCTGAGGGCCACACAATTCGGTTTCGCTGTTTGCCGCAGCGGCCTGTTAAGTTGCTGAAAATGATCGTGTTACAGCCGATCGGTCGATTCCGAAACCGGTGGCACTTTCCTCGCTCAGGTCAGCCGCGGTCATGTACGTCAAACGGAAAACAGTCAACGCAAACGTCAGCATCAGCGGCATCGGGCTTCACTCGGGCATCTACACGAAAGTCGAGCTGCATCCGGCGCACGCCGGCAGCGGCATCACGTTCGTGCGCGCCGACCTTCACGGGCTGCGGATCCCGGCGCTGCAGGCATCGACGACCGCTCTCGAATACGCCACGACCGTCGGCAAAGACGACGTCTCGGTCGGCACGGTGGAGCACCTTCTTTCCGCAATCATGGCCTGCGGCATCACGGACGTCGACATCCACATCGACGGGCCGGAAGTGCCGATCGTCGACGGCAGCGCGCTTCCATTCATCCACCTGATCGACGCCGCCGGAGTCCGCGAGCTTGGCGCCGACATTCAGGTGCTCCGTTTCAACGAAACGATCGAGCTGACCGACGGCGACAAGAGCATCCGCATCGCGCCGTCGAATCGCCTCGTGCTGAACTACAAAATCGATTTCCCGCATCCGAAGATCGGACGGCAGTCGTTCCACTTCGATTTCCACCACGACAGCTTCCTGAAGAAGATCGCTCCGGCGCGGACGTTCGGGTTCATGCGCGAAGTCGAGAAGCTTCGCGCCGCCGGCCTCGCACGCGGCGGTTCCGTCGAGAACTGCATCGTGCTCGACGACACCGGCATCGTGAGCGGCCCGCTCCGCTTCAAAGACGAATTCGTCCGCCACAAGATCCTCGACCTCCTCGGCGACCTCGCCCTGATCGGCCGCCCGATCGTCGGCGAGATCACCGCCAACCGCGCCGGCCACGCCCTCCACTCGCGCTTCGTCGAGAAGATCCTCGCCGCCGCCGCGAAGATGGAGGATGGGGTGGGTGTGCGGGGCGGCGCGCGGCCGATGGAATCGTTCGCATAGCCGGCCGGCACGGCCGGCTGCGCTGCCGGCACGGCCGGCTGCGCTGGCTCGCACAGCGTCCGTGAACGGCTTCGCGGCGGATGATGGCGACGACCGCGCCGCGCCGCGCCGCGGATCGCGGAGTCGGCTATGCCGGAACGCGACCGCCGATCTGGCGCCTCCGCCATCTGCTCACACGGCGCACCAAGCTGTCGCCCATGATCCGCCGCGAAGCCGTCGACTGACGCTGTGCGCTGAACGCAGCGGGCCGTGCCCGCCGGCTGTGGTAAAACGGCCACAGTGCGCCGGTTCGCTCTCACGCTCCTTCTCCTCCTCGCCGGAACCGCGGCGCAGGCGAGGACGCGCGAGCCGCGCATCGAGAACCTTGCGGCCACGGCCGTGAACGGCAAAGTCAGCGTTCACTTCAATCTCACCGGCGCGTTTCAGTCCGAGCAGGTTCTGCAGGGATTGCAGAGCGGCGTGCCGACCAGCTTCACGTACGTCGTCGAGATTTTTCGCGATCGGCCGAACTGGTTCGACGAAGGCATTTCGCGTTCGCGGGTTGAAGTCATCACGACCTACAACTCCGTCACGCGCGAGTACCTTCTCAACTATCGCCGCGACCGAAAGCTCGTTCGCTCCGAAACCTTCACCGACTTCGCGACGCTGCAGCAGCGGATGACCTCGATCAGCGAGCCGGATCTCTTCGACATCGGGAGGCGTCGTCCTTACAAACTGAAAGTCCGCGTGAAAGCGGATCTCTCGCACGCGTGGCTGCTCTACTTCATTCCGTGGGAGGCATCGACGCGCTGGCGTGAAGTGCGCGTCGTGACGCCGCAGGAGTCGAAGCCGTGAGCACGCGCGAGCTCGTCCTTCGCTATCGCAAGGATCCGCGCGTCATCATCACCGTTCCGCTGCTGATCCTCGCGGCGACGAGCCTCATCTACTACGCCATTCAGCGCTCGAAAGATCTGAGTCCGGAGGCGCTGAACAGCCAGATGCTGCTGTTCGTCCTTTCGAACATCAACGGGCTGCTAATACTCGGCATCCTCTTCGTGCTGCTGCGCGGAATCGTGAAGCTCGTGCTCGAGCGGCAGCGCGGCATCATCGGTTCGCGCTTCCGCAGCAAGCTCGTCGTCGCTTGGATTGCGACGTCACTGCTGCCGGTCATCATCCTCTTCATCTTCGCGACGGACCTGCTGCGCGTTTCGATCGATCGCTGGTTCAACACGCCGGTGCGGAAGATTCTGCAGAACGGCGAAGCGATCGCGCAGATGGCGCAGGACCAGTCGGCGGGCCTGGCGTCCGGCGCGGCGCGCGAGCTCGCGGCGACGCCGGCAATCACCGATCCGACGCGCATGGACGCGATCCTCGCGCATGTCCAGCAGTTTCATTCCGTCGACATGGTCGGCATTCATCGCGGCACCGCGCTCGTGAAAGCGCTCGCAAATCCACGCGCGCCGATTCAGGAAGTGCCGGAGCTCGGCGCGCGATTTTTCGATGAAGTCGCGAAGAAAGGCCGCGCGGTGAAGATCGATGTGGCGCCGAGCGGGAAGTGGATTCGCGTCGCGACGCGCATCGAAAGCGGTCCCTACGCCGCAATCGCGGGTGTGTTCGTGCCGGCGACGATGAGCCGCATGATCGACGAATCGATCATCGCGCATCAGGCATTTCAGCAACTCGATTCGCAGCGACAAACCCTGAAGGCATCGCAGACGTCGCTCTTCCTCGCGGTCACGCTGGCGATTCTCTTTGGTACGTTGTGGACGTCGATCTACGCGTCGCGACGCATCACGGTGCCGATCAAAGCGCTCGCGCAGGCGACGTCGCGGCTCGCGGAAGGCGGCTACGGTCATCGCGTGAATGTCGTCGGCACGGACGAAGTCGGCCGCCTCATCGATTCCTTCAATCAGATGTCGACGCAGCTCGACGAGCAGCGTCAGGCGCTGACACACACGAACCGGTATCTCTCAACGGTGCTCGACAGCGTCAGCGCCGGCATCATCGCGTTCACCGGTAACTTCGAATTGCTGTCGATCAATCGCGCCGCCTGCACGATGCTGCAGATCGACGAGCCGCCGTCGCACGCCAATCTCGCGGATGTATTGACCGGCGATCTCGCGACGCTCATCGACACGCTGCGCGAGCTCACGACGCGCGCGGCATCGCGCACTCGCGAAGTGACGATCATTCGCGGCGGCGAGCTTCGTTACCTCGAGCTCGCGATCGCCCGACTTTCCGGCGCCGCTGAAGAAGGATGGGTCGTCGCGATTGAAGATTCGACGCAGCTCGTGCAGGCGCAGAAGCTCGCCGCGTGGAACGAAGCCGCACGCCGCATCGCACATGAGATCCGCAATCCGCTGACGCCGATTCAGCTTTCCGCCGAGCGGATGGCGAAACGCTTCGGCACGAACGAGCCGCAGATCGCGGAAGGCTGCAAAACGATCGTCGGCGAAGTGAGCCAGCTGAAGCGGATGGTCGATGAGTTCGCGCGTTTCGCGCGGATGCCGGCCGTTCATCTTCGGCACGCGCAGCTCGAAAGCATTCTGCAGCAGGCGGCGAGTCTCTATCGCGATGTGAAGCGCGGCGTGACGATTCGCGTCGACGTCGATCCGGAGATCGAGTTGCTCATCGACGCAGAACAGATACGCCGCGCCGTCGGCAACCTGTTGAAGAACGCCGTCGAAGCGACCGAGTCGGGCGAGATCGTCGTCTCCGCGCGCCGCGCCACGCATCGCATCATCATCGAAGTCGCCGATCCCGGACGCGGCGTTTCGGACGCCGACAAAGAGAAACTTTTCCTTCCGTACTTTTCAACGAAAACGCGCGGCACGGGACTCGGACTCGCGATCGTGCATCGCATCGTTCGCGATCACGACGGACAGATTTCCGTCCACGACAATCAACCGCGCGGCACGCGCTTCGAGATCGAGTTACCTGCGTGAGAGGCATGAGGGATGAGGAACGAGGCATGAGTCACATCGCGCGGATTTCACCTCATGCCTCGTGCCGCATGCCTCGTTACTGAACATGGCAAAGATCCTCATCATCGACGACGAGCCCGGTATCCGGACGACGCTGGCCGACATCCTTCACGACGAAGGTCACCGCACCACGCTTTGCGAATCGGGCGAGGAAGGGCTCGCGCAGTACGCGCGTGAAGAAGTCGATCTCATCATCCTCGACCTCTGGCTGCCCGGCATCGACGGACTCGCGGTCCTCGAACGTCTTCGCGCTGCCGGCGCGCCCCCCGTCATCGTCGTCTCCGGTCACGGCAACGTCGACACCGCCGTCCGCGCCACGCGCCTCGGCGCCTACGACTTCCTGGAAAAACCGCTTTCGCTCGAGCGCGTGCTGCTCACCGTCAATCACGCGCTTGCCGATCGCAGACTGCGCGAACAGGTTCGCGATCTGCGGCGTCATCTCACGCTCGAAGAGCTGCTGATCGGCGAGAGCGATGTGATGAAAAAACTCGATCAGCAGGTGCGCAGCGCGGCGCCGTCGAACAGCCGCGTGCTGATCACGGGCGAGAACGGCAGCGGAAAGGAAATCGTCGCGCGCACGCTGCATCGGCTCTCGCATCGCGCCGAGCAGCCGTTCATCGACGTGAACTGCGCGGCGATCCCCGAGGAGTTGATCGAGTCGGAGTTGTTTGGGCATCGGAAGGGGGCGTTCACCGGCGCGATCGATGAGCGCAAAGGGAAGTTCGAGCTCGCCGATGGCGGCACCTTGTTCCTCGACGAGATCGGCGACATGAGTCTGAAGACGCAGGCGAAAGTGCTGCGCGTGCTGCAGGAGCAGACCTTCCAGAAAGTCGGCGGGCAGCAGACGATCAACGTCGACGTGCGCGTGATCGCCGCGACGAACAAAGATCTCGAGGCGGAGATCGGCAACGGCAGTTTTCGCAGCGATCTTTATTACCGGCTGAACGTGATTCCGATTGAAGTGCCGCCGCTGCGCACGCGCGGCGACGACATCGTGCAGCTCGCCGAATATTTTCTGCGGCGTTTCGCGGCGGAGAGCGTCGCGCCGCGTCGGAAACTGTCCGCCGGCGCGGCTGCGAAACTGCGCGCGTATCACTGGCCCGGCAACGTGCGCGAGCTGCGCAACGTCATCGAGCGGCTCGCAATCCTGCTGCAGGGCGAGACGATCGAGGCGGAAGACATCCAGCTCGGCACGCGCGCGGAGCCGGTCGTGCCGATCGCGTCGAATCTGACGCTGAAAGAAGCGCGCGACGAGTTCGAAAAGCAGTACATCCTCGCGCGTTTGAAAGAGCTGGCGGGAAACGTGAGCCGCACCGCCGACGCGCTCGGCGTCGAGCGTTCGAATCTCTATCGGAAGCTGCATGCGTACGGCATTCGGGTCGAGCGTCCGTGACGTGGAATAGGAGCCGCGCACACCCCGTTAGCTGCCGTTGCCGCGCGCTTGACAGTGACGATGTCGGTGACTATCCTGCGCGGGCATTTGCGGGCATAACTCAGTTGGTAGAGTGCAACCTTGCCAAGGTTGATGTCGCCGGTTCGAGTCCGGTTGCCCGCTCCAAACGACAGTGATTGAAGGGCCGCGGAGACGCGGCCCTTTTCGTTTTTGCCATAACGCGGCGATATCCTGTCGCTACCCATGCCGAACGGTTCAGCGTCTCAGCTCGGGCCGGGCACCGTCCTCGACGGCAAGTACGAGATTCTCAATCTGCTCGGCGCGGGCGGAATGGGCGAGGTCTTCAAAGCGCGCCACGTCCATCTCAACGCGTTCCGCTGCATCAAAGTGATGAAGCAGGGACTGCTCGCGGACGACGGGTATCGCGACCGTTTTCTTCGCGAGGCGCGGCTCGCGACGCAAATCCATCATCCGAACATCGCGGTCGTGCACGACTTCTTCGTCGGCGACGGTGGCAGCTACATGGTCACCGAGTACATCGACGGTACGACGGTGCGCCAGTGGAGCACGCTCTTCGGAGTTTTTCCGCTCGCGCTCGCGGCCGATGTCGCGACGCAGGTGCTCTCCGGACTCGATCACATCCATCGCCGCGGTCTGCTGCATCGCGACATTTCCGCCGACAACGTGATGCTCTCTTACGACTCCGACGATCGCCTCATCGCCAAGATCATCGACCTCGGCGTCGCGAAAGACGTCAACACCGGGTCCAGCGATGCGACGCAGTCCGGGATGCTGATCGGCAATCCGAAGTACATGTCGCCCGAGCAGCTCGGCGATCTACGCGACGGAGAATCGCTCGACGGCCGCACCGATCTCTACTCGCTCGGCATCGTCCTCTACGAAATGCTCCTCGGCGTCTCGCCATTCGCAAGTGAAACGCCGCACGGATATCTCATCAAACATCTGACCGAGCGGCCGCCGCGTTTCATCGAGCGACGGCCGGATCACGATTTCCCGTCCGATCTCGAGCCGGTGATTTTTCGCGCGCTGGAGAAGAAACGCGACCGGCGTTATCCCGATGCGCGAGCGCTCGCCGCGGCGCTGCAGCCATTTCTTCTCGGTCCCGCCGGATTGCTGACGCGGAAAGATGTTTCGAGTTTGCGTCGCGGCGATTCAGTGACGGTCTCGACTCCGCTTCCGGTAAGTGGCGATTCGCCGACGGTGGCGGAACGTGCGCCGGCCGAGGAGACGGTGACGGGGCGGGACTGGAAGAAGACGATGGCGCAGGACACCATCGAGGGCTATCGCGAATATCTCGAACGTCATCCGGAATCGGAAGACAGCACGGCGGCGAAGGCGCGGCTGTTCGAGCTGGAGTTGCTGGAGACCGTGCACGCGAAGGAGCAGGCGTGCGATCGCGAAGCGTTGCAGCGGCTGGGCGAAGCGCATCCGCGCGGTTCGCGTGTCGGCGATGCGGCGCGCGAAGCGCTCGCGCGCGTGAAGAGTGCGGGAGATCGCGAGCGCGAAGAGGAGCAGACGTTTCAGCGCGCGTGGGAAGACGGCCGCGCTGCGTCGTGGCGTGCGTTCATCGAGCAATTTCCGAAGTCGTCGCGCATCGCGCGCGCACGACGGCTGCTCGATGAGGCGGTCGCGTTCGAGGCGGCGTCGGGCGGTGAATCGGAAACGCAGCTTCGCGATTTTCTGAAAGCGTTTCCCGACGGACGTCATCGATACGAAGCGGAAATCCGCCTCGTCACCGTCAAGCAGCGGCTCGCGGATGCGGCATTCAATCGCGCGCTCGAAGCGGATACGTACGCGGCGATGCGCGACTATCTCGCGAAGTTCGCGGCGTCGACGCACGCGAGTCAGGCGTCGAACATCGCGAAGGAGCGGCTCGCGTGGGAAACCGCCGCGGCGATTGATTCAGACGAAGCGTGGGATGAGTACCTCGCGCGCTTTCCCGATGATCGTCACGCGGCCGATGCGACCGCGCGGCGCGATCGTGCACGCGAGCGCGATGAAAAAGCGTTTGCCGCGGCCGCCGAGGAGCGGAGTGCGGATGCGTGGCGACGGTTTGTGGCGACGTGTCCGGATGGACGGCGAAAGGCGCGCGCGGAATTACATCTGCGCGAAGCGCTCGCATTCGAGTCCGCGCGCGATCACGGTCACGACGCGCTGGAAGAATTCGTGCGGCAGTACTCCGGCGGCGCGCTCGCGAAGGAAGCGCGGCGCATTTTGCGAGAGCTGGCGGACGAGGAGGATTACGCGCAGGCGTTGTCGATCGAAGCGCCGGCGGCGTGGCGGTTGTATGTGACCGCGCATCCGAACGGTGCGCACGCGGAGCGCGCGCGGGAGCGACTCGTCGCGCTCGAAGATGAAGCGTACGCGGAGCTCGTAGCGGCGTTCGACGGCGATGCCGCGGCGGAGTTCCTCGCCGACTTTTCCGATTCGCCGCGTGTCGATGAAGTGCGACGGATGATCGCGAAGCGCGGCGAGAACGTCGCGATCGCGGCTGCGCTCGATGCGGCGACGCGAGGTGATGTTGGCGCGGCCGAAGCGCACCTGCCGAAGATCGTCGATGGCGAGCGGCGTGCGGAAGTCGAAGCGGCGATCGACGTCGCGCGCGACAAAGCGGAGTGGAACGAAGCGCAGCGTGGCGGAACGGTGATGTCGTTCCGCGCGTATCTCGCGGCGCGGCCGGGTGGGCGGTGGGCGGGGGAAGCGCGGCGGCAGCTCACGCGATTGGAGGAAGCGGCGCGCGAATCCGAGTCGGGCGATTTCGACGCCGCGTGGGAGCGCGGAACGGCAGCGGCGTGGGACGCATATCTCGCGCAGCACGTCGATTCGCCGCGCGCGGCAGACGCGACGCGCTGCCGCAACGAAGCGCGAGATTTCGAGCTCGCCGTGTCGAAGAACACCCGCGCAATGTGGCGCGCGTTCCTCGCGACGTGGCCGGATGGCCGCCATGCGCTCGACGCCACCATCCGCCTCCGCACCCTGTAGACGGGGTCACATCTGCACTTTGCAGTGTCACCTCTCGAGGGCGGTCATTGAGGGTTCTCTGCGTGTAACCACCCTGTTATCAGTGATTTAATTAGTTTCAGCGCGCGCCGCGTCGAAAACCGCTTAGCACACGTTCTCTCTGCGCAACATGCGGATCGTCATCAACAGATGACACTGCAAAGTGCAGATGTGACCCCATTAAGGGGCGAGGCCGTTGACCATCGCCTCGAACGTGCGGCGCACCGTTTCGTCGTCGAAGACGTTCGGGCGGCGGAGGCGCTCCGCGATCATGCGGTCGCGAATCATCCCCTCGGCGCAGCCGAGCATGGCCGAAGCGAGGACGATTTCGCTGAGGTCGTTGCGGAAGGAGCCGTCGGCCTGGCCGCGACCGACGAGACCGTGCAGCAGTTCGTAGAACTCGAGGAAGCCTTTCGACAGGATCACTTCGTCGCCGCGCACGCGGCGTCCTTCGAAGAGAAACAGAAACGCGATGTCGTGGTCGCGGCCGAATGCCTCCACGACCGTGCTGAGAATTCCGAGCACCGCTTCGCGGCCGTGCTGCGACTCCGTCACGTGGCGCCGGATCACTTCGTTCAGGCCGGTCCACGACTCGTTGAAGATCGCGTCGAGCAGACCGCTCTTGCCGCCGAAGTAGCGCATGAGTTGCGACTCCGACGTTCCCGCTTCACGCGCGATCGAGACC
>Ga0070701_10000369_pt1 | contig 15042 bp, 17 predicted proteins | sample KBSK5102metaG_FD_65451 | JGI IMG/M metagenome (GOLD analysis project Ga0070701, IMG submission 65451) | Corn, switchgrass and miscanthus rhizosphere microbial communities from Kellogg Biological Station, Michigan, USA - KBS K5-10-2 metaG | ecosystem: Host-associated > Plants > Roots >... | reverse complement strand
GCGTTCCTGGGCTCTTCGGCCAATATCTCAGGAACAGGAGTCAAGTTTCGGGTTGAGGACATCCAGCCAGAGATTGTCGAGGGCGCGGACCTCGTCGTTGACTATGGGCTGGCTAAGTATCATCTGTATCGGGTTTCGTCAACGATGATCAATTTCGACTCGATGCACGTCATTCGGATCGGATGCTGCTACGAAGTGATCAGCGATATCCTCAAGCGCTACTTCGACTTTGAATGTCCTCCCGGCCCCGATACCGCAGAGTTGCCCCATGGTCATCTCCAGGAGCCTGGGGCAAGCGCTCCTTAGCGACCTACCCCGACGCATACGGTGTTCGCCGGCGGTAGCTTCGACGGCCTACGTGACCGGCACAGCGCCTGCCAGCGTGCGGGTTTCGGTCCAATCGACCACGACTTGGCGCTGGCGGATAAACCACCTGCCATCCCTTTTGACAAACGAGTCCAGATAGCGAATCGCGGCGATCATAGCGCTGCGCGCCGTCCCGTCAGTCCTGAGTTCGTGCACCAGACAGTAGGTCACGCCCGAGGCCCGAGCGCCATCGACTCTCGTGGTGCTTTGACCGTTGAGGTGCATGGTGGCCCGGTAGGTGTTGAGTTCGTCGAAAACCGGCGCCAGCGCCGCGCGTCCCCGAAATCTCTGGGTCGGCTCAGGATTGCGACTGTCCCCGAAAACGACAAGCTCAGTGTCCTCGGTAAACAGCTCCATCTGGCCGGCAGCATCGCGCCGATCCGCGAAATACGCGTACGCGTCGACCAATTCGCGAATCGCCAGCCTCTCAGCCGCCTCTGGCAGCGACAGACCAGGGTGATCCCCACGGCGACGAATTCCAGTCACGAATGTTCATTCCTTCCAGTCGGATCGACCCGCGCGTCGGCGATCACCAGGACCTTGATGAGCGTTCTACGTTGGCCGGGCCAGACAATTGCCCTCAATTTCGCCATTGCAGCGAGATGATCTGGCCCACTTGCTTTTACCCTCCACGCGGTGTCGCAGCCTGGCACGCCTCGATGGCTGTGCGTGGCGATTCGAGGGGCCGCGTGTCGTGGTAGAAGACCCTGAGGCGCCAGAGTTTGGCGTTCTGCACGATCCAGTGTTCGGCGATCCAGAGTTCCTCGCCACCGGCGGAGCGGGCAGTCAGCAGGGCGGCGACATGGTCACCATCGGCCGAAATGCTGACCAGGTGCATGCTGGCGAAGTCGACGGCTGAGGCTAACTGAGGCAGTACGTTGGTGAGGAACGCCTCGGGTCCATGCTGTACGCCTCCCCATGGCAGCACGGGGGGTACATGCGCTTCGAAATCGTCGAGCATGGCGTTCGGGAACGCGTTAACGTCACCAGCGAACGATGCTTCGTAGAGCGCTCGCACTAGGTTCGCGTTGTGCTGGTCTTGGTCGGTTTCACTCACGGCGGCTGTCCTGTCCCGAATGTGGATGTTCCTTCGAAGCGTCGGCTCCGTCTGGAACCCTCATGCCAACCGTCTCATCGTCGCGATCCTGATCGGTCGCTGTCGATGTCCCAGATAACACTGCGGGCGTTTGGTCGGTGTAGCCGCGAACACGCCGGCGGGGCCGGCCGACCCAACATCGGTGACGGTCACCGACTGTCGTGTTGACTGGCACGCCGATAGGCCCCGGGCGCATTACCCATCGATCGCTTGAACGCCTTGCCGAAGGCGAACGGCGAACCGTAACCGACCCGCGCCGCGATGGATTCGACGGGCAGGTTGGTTTCGCGGAGCAGTTGGGCGGCGACGGTCATCCGCCACCTGGTCAGGTATGTCAGCGGCGGTTCGCCGATCAATGTGTGGAACCGGCGAGCAAACGCCGTTCGGGATACGCCGGCCGTCGCCGCCAGTTGCGCCACTGTCCAGGGCGTGGCAGGGGATTGCTGGATGTTTTCAAGCGCAGTCCGCACCGCGGGGTCCTGCAGCGCACGCGCCCAGCCCTGCGCGCCGTGCTCGGCTTCGCGCGCGTACCACGATCGCAACGTGTAGATGATCAGCAGATCAAGCAGGGCCGGAAGAGCTCCACCAAGGTTGTCGGGTTCGTCACGCTGCACCTCGGCACCCAGGAGGTCCACCACGAAGCGCAAGGGTTCACCAACAGTGGCCCGCGCCGGTATATGAATGACCCTGGGCAGCTGGGCGAGCAGCGGGTGGGGTCGCGCCAGCTCGAGCGCGAACCTGCCACCCAATAGCACCGTGTCTGGACGTTCACCAGGTCGAGGTGTGGGCACCGGCAATTGCTCTCTCGGGTCCACCATGCGCACGTCTTGTAGCGGGGTATCGGGATGGCCGGCCACCGTGTACCCGTCGGTGTGGCCGACGAATACGACATCACCGACACCCAACTTGACTGGCGTTGAAACGGTCGGCGGCACAATCCAAGCCGATCCCTCCAGGACGACGTGGAATCCAGCCCCATGATCACCGTGGAATCTCAGACCCCACGTGCCATACAACTCGCGACGTCGCGCGAAGGGCAGCCCGGTGCGGACGGCCGTCACAACTTGTCCCACCACATCCATGGCAGTCACCTGCTCCTCGGCCGCGATCGTCCTGATCGTACCGATCTGAGTCCTTGAGGTGCACGATCAGACATCAATTCAGCCGTTTTGGTTATTCCGGGCATTCAGCACTGGCTTTACCTTGGAGAGGCCCACCGATGCCGGTGCCACCGTTCTGCCCGTTGAAGGGTCGGGCAGGCGGGCGCCGACACCGACCGCCGCGGTCTCGTCGACGTGGACGACTTCGATCGCCTTGTCGGAAATAAGTGAAATGACGAAGCAGCTGTCCGGCCCCGGCTCACCAGCAACGAAACGGACCGTGTCGTCGCCACACGCGACCCGCGTGGTGAATGCACTCACGGAGCGAGCCGAAGAGCTGGTGGATGATGTGCAACGCACCATTATCTGTGCTCCGAAGCACTCCGATTGCGCCTGGATGCCACCCGCCCACGCCACCGGCGTCGCCAACATCAGCTCGACGTTCGCGGTAATGGCCGACCCCGCTGGGTTCGATCCGCAAGCCGCGATGCAGTCAGGAGCCGACCGCGCGCGAAAGCGGCTGACCGTGTCGTCGGTACTCGAGAGTGACCACATTGCGTTCCGTCGGGTCTGGGAGCTGTTCTTCGACGAGGCGGCACGCCATCCAAACGTTGACGCCCAAACGGCGCACCAGATGACCTCAAATCTGCATGTAGCCGAGGATCTGTTCGCGACCGCGATGTTCACCGGTTTCCGTGACCAGCAGCGCCGGCAGCTGCTCGAGGAGACGTCGGACCGTTCGGTGATGATCGAATCGCTGCTGCACGGCCAACACCACGACGCGTGGACGCTGTGGGAGATCGCCAACTATCTTCGGCTACCCACCGAAGGCCCATTCGTGGTCATTGCTGCCGAAGTTGCCGATGTGGGATATGAGGCCCTGCCCGAAATCGAGTCGAAGCTACGCAGCCTGGACGTGTACTCGGCCTGGCGGCTGCTGCCCGATCTCCAGGTGGGCATCGCTCACGTCGCCTCCGAACACCATATCGACAAGGTACTGGCGTTGTTGACGCGGACGGCCGCTGGCCGGGTAGGGGTCAGCGCCCCTTACGACGATCTGCGCGATACCCCGTTGGGGCTGCACTTCGCGAAGGTGTCGATGCGCGGCCCGGCGAAGGCCAACGCGAAGGTGGCGCTGTTCGATGGCTCTATGCTGGCCACCGCCGCCGTCAGCGCCCCGGGTGTCATGGTGAAGTCGGCTGCCGCCGCGCTGGACGGTTTTGGCGACCTGTCCGACGACGAACGCGAAATGCTCTTCGAAACGTTTCGGGTGTGGCTGGACAATGACGCATCGGTGCGCGCGAGCGCCGACGTTCTGTTCGTTCACCCCAACACGGTGCGCAAGCGGCTACACCGTATCGAACAACGCACCGGCCGATCACTCTCGCGGCCACGCGATGTCATCGAACTGACGTTGGCCTTGGAAGTACACAGCCGGCTGATGTAGCCGACCACCGGTTAGCCGCCGACGAAGCGGGCGTGCTACGCAGCGGGTTGCCGTGCGCCGGGCCGGTCATTGAGTCAGGCGATGGTGGGCACGGTTGCGCCGAGCAGGTGGCGCAGCCGTTGGCGGCCTCGGTGCACCCGCGATACCACGGTGCCATATGGGATCTCCGTCAACGCCCCGATCTCCTTATAGGACAACCCCTCGACATCGCGGTTATACACCACCTCGAGGAACTGCTGCGGTAGCGCTCGGATGGCAGCTGCGATCTCGTGGTTCGGCACCGCATCGAGCCATTGTTCTTCGGCCGAATGCAGCCCCGCCGCAGTTCGTGCCGCGCTGACCTGCCCCAGCTGCCGGTCGGTGAGCTCGCCGATGCTGTAAAGAACCGGGTGACGCCGTGCCTTGCGGCAGTGGTTTATGTGGCTGTTGATCATGATCCGCAGCAGCCAAGCCTTGAGGTTTGTTCCAGGTTGAAACGATTGGAAGGCCGAACACGCTTTCAACATGGTTTCTTGCACAAGGTCCTCCGCCTCATAGTGGTCGTGGGTGAGGCCAAAGGCGTGGCGGCACAGGCGCTCCCGCAGCGGCACGACCTCACGCACGAACCGTGCAGTCAAATCGGCGTCCGAGCAACACCTTTGGACCGATGCTCGTGCACTGGCCGGCATCGCGTGATGGCGCTTCGTGGTCATCGTCGTCCTCCCGCGAGAACCAATGCGGCGCTACCCGTCCGACAGCATGACCGCGTATGCCCTTGTCGGCCTTCAGTTCTCGTCGTGTATCACATGGTCGGGCACTTCGATGGTAAAGACGCTGCCGCCGCCGACAACGTGGTCGAGGTTTCACACCCGCATCCTCAGATCTGTTGGGTTAGTTCCTCGGAGATCTGCCAGAGGCGCTCGGCGTTGTTCGCGTCCAGCACGTAGGGCGCCACGCCACCGGTATGGCCGGCGCGCTCCTGTACTACCGGCGCCACGGCGCAGTCTTCGTAGTAGCGGCCGGTGACGCCTTCGACGTCGGGGCTGGCTGCCACTAGGACCGAGGTGGCGGCGCCTTGCTCGATGGTCTTGACCGGGGGCAGCGTGAGGTCAGTCTGTTGCCCGAAGTTGGCGAGGTCGTCGGGGCCCATGTGGCGTGCAAGCGCCGTGCTGGCGATGTTGCCGGGCATCAGTGCGTTTACTGCGATGCCATCATCGGCCCAGCGTTGGGCGGCGCCGACGGCGAAGAGCACAATGGCCGACTTGGACTGGCCGTAGGACGTCCATTGGTCGTAGGGGCGGAACCGGTAGTGCAGGTCGTCGAAGACCACCGGGGAGAACAGATGCCCGATGGAGGCGACCGCCGCCACGCGCGCGCCGTCTGCCGCGGCCAGCGATTTGTGTAGGCCGGTGGCCAGCGCGAAATGACCGAGGTGATTGGTGGCGAACTGCATTTCGTACCCGGCCGGTGTGCGGGTGAGTTGTGGTAGGGCCATCACGCCGGCGTTGTTCACCAGGATGTGCAATGGTCCCGTCCAGGTGCGCACAAAGCTGGCGACCGAGGCCGGATCGGCCAAGTCCAGGCGGGCGACCTGCAGGCCTCCCGCCCCCGGCGACAGCTTTTCAGCGACCTCGTCGGCGACTCTCCTGCCGGCCTCAACGTTGCGTACCGCGAGTGTCACCTCAGCGCCCGTCGATGCCAGCGCGCGGGCGGTCTCGACGCCGATGCCCGAGCTGGCGCCGGTCACCACCACGCGTCGCCCGTGCAGGTCGACGTCGGCGACGATCTCGGCCGCGGTGGTGGTTGCTCCGTAGGTGGTGGCGGGCATCGTGATCTCCTTATGTGTGGACCGGGCCGGTTGTGTCGAATCGGGTCAGTCGGCTGCCAGTGAGCGGGTTTCGGTCCAATCGACCATGAGTTTGCGCTGGCTGAAAAACCAGCTGCCGTCGTGCTTAACGAACGAATCGAGATAGCGGATCGCTGCGATCATCAGGCTGCGCGCCGACCCGTCGACCTTGACGTGGTGCGCCAGGCAGTACGTCACTCCTGAGGCATCGTCACCGTCGAGCACCGTCGTGCTCTGGCCGTTGAAATGCATGGTGGATTCATAGGTGTTGAGTTCGTCGAACACCGGCGCCAGAGCGGCCCGCCCCCGAAGGTGTTGGGTCGGAGACGGATTCGAAGCGTGCATGTATACGAGAAAATCGGTGTCCTCGGTGAACAATGCAATTTGGCCAGCCGCATCGCGCCGATCGGCGCAGTACGCGTAGGCGTCAACCAGTTCACGGATGGCCAACCTGTCTGCTAGCTGTGATAGCGATAGGTTCGCGTGGTCATCGCGCCGGGAATGTCCAGACATCATTGGTTACTTCTTCTCCCGTCTACAAAGCACTCGCCAATGATCGAATCGTCGCGGCCAGTTCGGCCGCCGTCGATGTACTGCAGAACACCACCCAGGCCTCGCCGGTGTAGCCTCGGACCTCGCCGGTCAACGACGACCGCCTCGACGCGACGAGACACTGCGTCGGTGGTGCCATCGACCCCGCTCGCGGACACCTGTACTGGACGCAGAAAGTCCGAGCAACGGGGCCGGGGCAAGATCCTGCACGCCGCAGTCGACATCCCCGCGGGCCCCACGGCGGCAGACCGCGGTGACATCGGGGTGCTGTTCGAAGGGTTGCCTGAGTCGATCGACCTCGACCTCGACACCCGCATGTTGTGTTGGACCGACCGGGGAGATCCGCCGCTGGGCAACACTGTCAACCGCGCGACTGTCAACCGCGCGCCGATGGACCCAGAAGGTGGCCAGCGAAAGTCCGAAATCCTGTTGACTCACCTGCGAGAAGGCATCGGTATCGCGCTGGACGTCAGCGGCCGCCGCATGTTCGTCACCGATCTCACCGGCTCCGTTTACCAGGCGGGACTGGACGGATCGCGGATGACGGAAATCATGCTCCTACAAGGCAATCTGACCGGCATCGCCTACGCCGAGGTGCCCGGCACGCAACCCGTGTGAGCAACTCCGCCAGTACGGCGCGGACTCCCCGTACGCCTCGATGTCCCCGCTCGCACGTCAGACACGCAGGTCGGCACGCATGAAGGGATCAGCACGCTGTGCGCGTAGCGAACGATCTGATTGTTTGCGCACGTCTCGCACGGCCTCCAACGGCCACACCGGCGGTGACCTGCGGAATGCGTTACCGCTACTTACTTGTGGTCAAGTGGGTCCTCCGACCATCGGGAACCGCCAAAACCATTGCCCCATTAGGAGCATCTGCTGTCGAGACCGCAAAGCACTCGCCGAACTCGCCCGAGAAGTGCCGGGCACTGAGACCTAAGACCGCAGATTCACTACGGCGCTGCAGCCGCTTCACAGGTCAATGAGTTCCTCCAGTCGCATACGGTGTTCGGGCAGTTTCTCCTCGCTGATGTTGGTGATTCCGAGGAGCAGGCCCCTGTGGCGTTCGTCGGGGTATGAGTACCACGGCGATAGCGCGACGGGGGCTAGGCCGACCGCTGCTGCATTGCGTGCAATTTCCCGGTCGTTGACTTGGGGCGGTAGACGCAGCAGGACGGCCAGTCCGGCCATCGCATCGACAGGTATGCGCCCGTCGAGAGCTTTCTTCACGGCGTCGCGACGGTGAACGTACAGGCGTTTCATCCGGCGGAGGTGTCGAAGATAGTGGCCTCCGCGAAGGAATTCTGCGACGGAGAGTTGGGTATCGATCGCCGAAGCCGGACACATCGTGGTAGCGACGTCGTCGAAGCGGGGAGCTAGCACGGCGGGAACCACCACGAAACCGAGTCGTAATGCGGGATTGATTGTCTTGCTGAACGATCCGATATGGATGACCCGACCGTGGGAGTCCATCGAGGCAAGTGCCGGAGCCGCTCGACCGCTGAGCTGCAATTCGCTGAGATAGTCGTCATCAATGACCCAGGCCCGCGTCTGCGTGGCCCATTCAAGTAGTTCGCGTCGGCGGGCCAACGATAGCGGCATCCCCAGGGGTGCCTGCTGTCCCGACGTCACCACCACCAGCGCGGCGTCGGCAGCCGACGCGATTCCTTCCCGCACAATCAGACCTTGAGTGTCCACGGGGACCGGCAGAATTGTCATTCCGGCCAGTTCGAGCGCCACGCGCGCCAATGGATACCCCGGTTCCTCCACCCAGGCCATGCCGGTTTTCAAGTCGAGTGCGCGCAGGACCAGACCTAACGCCCCGGCATAGCCGTTGCTCACAAATATCTGCTCGGATGTGCAGCCCAGTCCCCGAGCAATCGACAGGTGGGCGGCAATTTCGCGCCGCATCTCCGGCTCACCTCGTGGATCCGGTTCATATACGCCTTTATGGGCGACGATGCGCGCGGACCGCGCTGCGAGGCGTGACCACGCGGCTACGGGGAACGCATCGTGCGCGGGAACGCCCATCTGGAACGGCAATGGCACCGAGCCATATCTGGGAACCAGTTCAGACAGCACGGCGCGTGATGGAACGTAGGTCGCGTCGATGTCGGCGACGGGTGCCACGACCGGGACGTGCTCTGCGACGAACGTTCCTGCCGGCCCGCAGGCAACGATCAGCTGTTCGTCAGCCAGTCGTTCGTAGGCGACACGCACCGTTCCACGGGCGACCCCGAGCTGGGCCGCTAGATCACGCCATGAAGGCAATCGTGCCCCTGCCGGTAGGCGGCCATCCCGGATCGCTGTAGAGCCCAGATCGCGTCCGAGCCCAAACGCGACACGATGCTCGAACTCATCGAAAGACAAGCCATCAAAAGGGTAGGGGTCAGCCCCCAGTTCCATGAGTTAACCGACACCGCGCAAGCACTCCGCTACGCCCGCGTCGCATTGAACGCCCGCTGCAGCAAGAACGGCGGTGTGACCGTGTTCGACGACTCTGTGCTCGCTGTTGCCGCCGTCAGCGCACCCGAAATAACGGAAAAGGTGGCAACCGTCATCCTGGGCCAATTCGATGACCTGCCAAGCGAAGAAAAAGATGTACTCATCAACACCTTCAGGGCCTGGCTTGCCAACCAGGGCTCCGCCGCCAATGCCGCAGCCCAACTCCATGTTCACCCGAACACCGTCCGGCACCGACTGCGCCGCATCGAGGCGCGCACCGGCCGTTCGCTCGCTGTTCCTAATCAACTCGCCGAACTGTGCCTGGCGTTCGCGGTCCGCGAAAACATGCCCGCACCATAGTGTCTTGGGGTGCGCGCCGAACTAGCCGCAGTGGGGCATCTCATTGTGTGGCCTACCTTCACAATCCAAGGCCGCGGCGGTCGAACTCCTCGGCCCGCAGGCACGAACCGATAACGCGCAACAACCAGTCAACTGTTGCGCCGCTGACATTCCCGTAAACGTCCATGTGCGGCATCGGGCCGCAGCGGATCAGCAACAGCTCGGCGGCGTCGGCCGCAGCCTTCGCGGTGTCGGCCCAACATTGTGGACAGTCGCCGCGCTCGTCGAGGACGCGCTGGTAGGCATCGTGGTCGTGGCAGTGTCTGGCCAAGATGAGCCGCCAGGCGCGGCTGCTGCCGCGGTGCGTGGTCGACGCTGGGCGCCCCCTTCGGTGGGTACGAAGCCAATCGTGAGATGGTCACGATCTACTTCTCGCCAGACGGAAGCCCTGATGCCGTAGATAGTGCTGGCGCTGTAGTTATCAGCGGTGGCGACTGCATTATCTCGAGTAGTCGCAGGACCTGGTCCTGCTTGTCATGGAGGTGTTTCAATGTGAGCTGCAGTTGTTCAACGTCGCCGAGCCACTCTTGTTCGCGGGCGGTCTCGATCCGGGTGTGGAGGTCCGTCTCGATAACGGCGAGCCGGTCGGCTTGAGATGGGTCAACTTGTAGGAAACTACAACGCACACATGCGTGTTCGTGGGTGCAGCCCGTTCCGTACGGGCGTACGCAGCTACCGAGTTCGATCTTCCGCCGGCCAAAGTGCTCACCGAATTCCTTGAGTTCCTCAGTGGTCGGCTCGCGGTACTCCTCGATGGGTCTTTCGGCGCGGCGCCTGGCCACAAACTGTTGGTAGTGCTCAATGACCTCAGTGGGGTAGGTCGCCGCGTAGCGACGGGTGGTGTTCAGGTCGTCGTGACCGGCGAGCTGGGCAGCGATGTGTATCGGCAGTCCATTGCGGACCGCATCAGTGAGAAAGACGCGTCGGAAGTCGTGCGGACTGAACGTTAAAGGGCTGCCGTCGGTATCGCGCAGGCCGGCGCTGGCCGCTGCTGCGTCCAGCCAGTTAGCCACCGTTCCAGGACTGATCACACTTCGTCGGCCGATGAGAAAGCTGCGTTGAAACAGAAAGGGCATGGGAGGGGTGTGCACGCGCTCATGCCAGTCCCACCGGGATACCAGCGGCACCGTTGGTGGATTTGTCGCCCCCGAGCCTGTGTCCGGCGAGGTTTCCGAGATGCGTAACACGATGCGGGACAACACATGCGCGAGCTCGGGCCCGACGGGGGAGTACACGCTCGACATCGCTCTTGCTGGGAGCGATCTGCAGCAACGGGATGATCTGTCCGTCGGGCTTACGAAACGGCCGCAGCGACAGGTGAGTGAGTTCCAGTAGTTCCTCGATCCGCACCCCGGTGTGGCGCAGGACTTCGACGATGGCCCAGGTCCAGAACGCCCGATCCTCGGCCTTGCTCAGATCAACACGCCGCCCGTTTCGGTCGATCGCGGTGACGTCGTGCTCAGTAAAGGAGCGGCGGCGGCGATCCGGTCTGGGACCCTTGCGCCATTGCTCGTCTGCCACCACGAAGGTTGAGTCCGCGTCTGCGGATGTCGCTGCTGCGAGTCGTTGTTCAGCCCGGCGCAACTGTGCCGCAAGCGAGCTGATCAGTTGGGGCAGCACCGGCGATAGAGCCGGCGTGCGGGCGTTCATTTCGGCGATTTGTCGGCGCCGTCGCCGCGGTGCCAGAACGCGGAGTTCTCGGTTACCGATAGGGCTGGGCGCCACCCATGGTGCCCAGCGGGCCGGGTCGTCCTGTGCCCAGGCTGCCAAGTCGAGGTAAAAGCTGCGCACGTTTTGAGCCACCGCTGGCCAATTGGTTCGGGGTCGGCCAGTCGGGAGCGTCTGTACCCTGCGCTTCCAGTCGGTTGCCTGGGTCGTGGTGAGCGCAAGGCTACGGATACCGGTTTCATGCGCCTCGAGGTCGACCCAAAATAACTTCACGACGTGCAGTGCGACCGTTCTCAACGTGCTGTAGTCGCAATCTGATTCTCGTTCGGTCAGATATTCCACCATCAATCTGCGGACGGCCGGATCCCGGACGCCGTACCGCTCAACGAGTCTCGCTGACCGGGTCCGAACGCGCAGGCGCCGCCATCGCGGAGATCGCCGGCCGCAATCTCAAGAAGGTTGTCCTCGAACTAGGCGGCTCGGACCCCTTCATCGTCCTGAGTTCCGACGATCTCGACCAGACAGTCGACGCCGCCGTCGCAGGTCGCTTTGAGAACACCGGACAGGCCTGCAACGCGGCCAAGAGGTTCATTGTCTCCGCAGATATCTACAACGATTTCCTAACCAAGTTCACGAAGAAAGTACTGGCGACTGCCGAGGGCCTAGCGCCGTTGTCGTCGGTGACCGCCGCTCAGAGGCTCGCTGCCCAGGTTGACCGTGCGGTAACTGACGGCGCGGTTCTGGTATCCGAAGGCGAACGCAATGGCGCTTTCTTTCCTCCGGGTGTTCTGACCAACGTCGCAACGAGTTCCCCGTCTTACAAAGAGGAGCTGTTCGGGCCGGTCGCCACGGTCTATAAGGTCGACTCCGAAGATGAGGCAGTTGAACTGGCCAACGACACACCGTTCGGGCTCGGTTCGTACGTTTTCACAACCGATCTCGCCCAGGCGGAACGAGTCGCTGACAAGATCGACGCAGGAATGGTTTTCGTCAATGTCGTCGGAGCGGACGGAGTGGAGTTGCCGTTCGGCGGCATCAAACGGTCAGGCTTCGGCCGCGAACTCGGAAGCTTTGGCATTGATGAGTTCGTCAACAAGAAGTTGCTGCGCTTCGGTTGAACCGGCGGTCGCGCCCGCCCGCCCGTTTACGTTCGACGGTTTTCAGGGCTTCGCGACGGCCTTGTCGAGTTCGGCGCTGTCGCCGAGAACGATTGCGTCAAGCAGCAGTTGGTGCTCATCGGCGATCTCGTAATGATGGGGATAGCCCTTCTACAGCCGTGTCAACGATATTCGCGGCTCGACCAATAGCGTCCGATAGAAATTCCGCAGTCGTCGTGACTGGAGGCTGTCGATCAGAATCTGATGGAAGCGCAGATCCAGATCCATCGGAGCCCTCCAATTGTGAATGCGGGCTATGGTATACAAATCGTTCATGTCGGTGCTCGACCGGTACTGCGATGCAATATCGCCGTCGCGGTGGTCGACGTTCAGGTTCGCCGGGCAGGTCCATCCGACGTGACGACCATCGAGCGCATCGTGCACGAAGCTTTCGGCAAATACGTCGCTAGGAATGGCAGGCAACCGGCGCCGATGGGCGCCGACAACCATGCCGCCGTTGCGTTGTCGCGAGTGTGGGTCATCGAAGCTGACGGTGAGATCGCCGGGTCGTGGTCAACGAGGTGCACGACGACCATCTATTGCTCACACCGTCGCAGTCGCCCCCGGCGCGCAGGGGCACGGTTATTGTGCGCTGTTGCTCACCCGTGCCGAGGACGACGCCCCGGGAACTTGGGCTGTCGGAGGTGAGGTTGCTCACCAATCAGGCGATGACCGAGAATCAGACGTTCTACCCGCGTCATGGATATATCGAGACGGCACGCGGTCGCCAGGGCGGATACGACTGCGTCTTCTTGCGCCAAAAGGTTGCGGCGTGTCAACGGCGGCAGCTGGTCAGTTTTCGCTTGCCGTTGACACTCCGGTCGAATCCGTCGGAAAGTATCCATCGGGGACTTCACAACTAGCGAGCACGTTAGTTCCGTGTCCCCAGACTGCGAGAGCTTGGGCTGGGTCGGGCGGCGGCGCCGGCTACTCCCAGATTCGTTGTTTTACAACGGTGTCTGCGATATTTCGCTGATTCACCGCGCCAGCGTGTGCCACGTCGCCACCAGATCTCGCTCAAGTTCGATGAACTGCTTGACAGTGGCTATCGCGATGGGCGCTAGCGGACAGACCCAGATTGACGTGTTCCCGTGAATGTGTCCGTCCGTTACGCGGTGGTGAGTGCGATTGCTGATGTATTTGTGAGGGTTTCGGTGACTTCGAAGGACGTTCTGTCTGCGCGGTAGACGTCGCGGGCGTATTCGACGGGTCGGCCTGTGGTGTCGATGGTGCGGCGGGTGAGCAGGGTGCCGGCTGAACCGGGCCGGACTCCGAGCTGGGTACTGGAGTTGTCGTCGAGGACGATGGACTCCAGGACTGCGGTCGAGCGGCTGAGGTCGATGCTGTACCGATCGCGCAGGAGCGCCCACAGCGATCCGTGCTCGGCGGTCTCGAGGATGCCGGGTGTCAGCGCGGCGGGTAGGTAGGTCGTCTCCAGGGCGAACGGTATCCCGTCGACGGTGCGCAGACGGTGAAACGTGTGCACGGTCGCGTCTGCGTCCAGGTCGAGGGCGCGCCGCACGGTGGCGGTGGGTTCCTGGTTTTCGGCCCAGAGCAGCTTGGCGTCGGGGTGCATTCCGAGTCGGGATACCTCTTCGGAGAAGCTGCCGATGTGAAATCGGACCCGCGGCTCGGCAACGAAGGTCCCGCGGGGGGGTCGGCGGTAGACCATGCCCTCACTTTCCAGCAGGGACAGGGCTTGGCGGGCGGTCATTCGGCTGACCTGGTGCTGCTCGGCGAGTTCGCGTTCCGACGGCAGCAGTGTGTGGGGTCCGAGCTGGTCATCGATGATTCTGTCGCGTAGCAGTGCGGCGATCGCGATGTAGCGGGGAGTGCTGGGGCGGGCTTTTTTACGGGTCGGAGGAGCCATGTCGGCAGCATAACCCGGTCCTCTCTGTTTTAGATCCAGGTGGTCTAGCCCATGCGGTTTGTAAGAGTTTGTTTCGGGGTTGACTGTGGCGTGGATCACGCCCATACTTTGGTATAGGCCACATGGTCTATACCAACAGGAGGAACCGTATGTCTCAGCCTCATTCGCAAACCCTCGCCGGGGGTGACGCCGCCGAACTCGCGCAATTCGGCTACACGCAGTCCATGGAACGCCGAACTGGCCGCTTCGCGTCGTTCGCGGTGGCGTTCGCGTTCGTGTCCATCGCGACGGGCATCTTCACCACCTATGGTTCGGTCCTGAATTCCTCGGGCCCGGTGGGGATTTGGACGTGGCCGATCGCGGTGGTCGGGCAACTCGCGGTGGCGTTCGTGCTGGGCTCGCTCGCGTCGCGGATCCCGGTGACCGGTTACGCGTATCAGTGGATGTCGCGGCTGGCCAATCCCGTGCTGGGCTGGATCATCGGCTGGATCTCGTTCACCTTCCTGGCCATCGTGGTGGTGGCTGTCGACTACACGATCGCCTCGACGGTGTTACCGGTGTTGCTCAGTTACGACGGCACCACCACCGTGACCTGGTTGGTGACCGCGTTGGTGCTTCTGGCGCAAGCGCTGTTGGTGGGGATGTCCACCAAGTGGAGCGAGCGGGTCAACAGCGGTGCGGTGTCCGCCGAGCTGATCGGGATGCTTGCCCTGACGGTGCTGCTGTTGGCGGTGGGGTTCATCCGCGGTGACATGAACGTCGCCAACCTGTGGAGCAAGGGAGCCGTTGCTGCGGAAGGGTTTTGGAGTTTCGGCGGCTGGACGTCTGCGGGGCCCTGGATGCTGGGCTTCCTGCTGGGCGCGTTCACCATCGTCGGATTCGAGTCTGCGGCCAATCTCGCCGAGGAAACCACTGACCCCGAACGGGTCGTTCCCCGCTCGATGGTTCAGGCCGTCCTCGCCTCGGGTGTGTTGGGGTTCGTGTTTCTGATCGCCGTCACTCTGGCTGCCGGTGACCCGGTCGCTCTGGCCGCCTCCGGAACCCCGATCGCCGACGTCATCAAACACACCCTGGGATCGGTGATGTCCACGCTGCTTCTCGTGATGGTCGTCGTCGC
>Ga0070701_10000368_pt1 | contig 15050 bp, 14 predicted proteins | sample KBSK5102metaG_FD_65451 | JGI IMG/M metagenome (GOLD analysis project Ga0070701, IMG submission 65451) | Corn, switchgrass and miscanthus rhizosphere microbial communities from Kellogg Biological Station, Michigan, USA - KBS K5-10-2 metaG | ecosystem: Host-associated > Plants > Roots >... | reverse complement strand
ATGACGACGGGGTTGCTGCGGATCGCTTCCGGCGCACCCTGCGCGATCGTCTTGCCGAAGTTCACGACGATGATCCGTTCGCAGATGCCCATCACGAGTTCCATGTTGTGCTCGATGAGCAGGATCGCGATGTTGAATCGATCGCGGATCGAATGGATCGTATCCATCAGATCGAGCGTCTCGCGATCGTTGAGTCCCGCCGCCGGCTCGTCGAGCAGCAGCAGCTTCGGCCGCGCCGCGAGCGCGCGCGCGATCTCCAGGCGCCGCTGATCGCCGTACGGAAGATTCTTCGCGTACAGATGCGCGCGCGATTCGAGATCGAAGATGCGCAGCAGCTCGATCGCGTCCTTCTCCGCCGTCTCTTCCGCTTCGTGAAAACGATTCGTGTGCAGCACGGCGGACGTGCCGGAGTACTTGTAGTGGATATGTCCGCCGATCTTCACGTTCTCGAGCACGGTCAGCTCTTTGAAGAGGCGGATGTTCTGGAACGTGCGCGCGACGCCGAGCGCGGTGATCTGGTAAGGCTTGAAGTCGCGCGTCGACGTGCCGCCGACGATGATCTCCCCTTCCGTCGGCTTGTACACGCCGGTGAGCATGTTGAAGATCGTCGTCTTGCCGGCGCCGTTCGGACCGATCAATCCGATGAGCTCGTGCGGGCGGATCGACAGATTGAAATCCGACACGGCGGTCAGTCCGCCGAAACGGATCGTGACGTTCTTCGCCTCGAGGATGGAGTCGGTGGCAGCCATGGCGTTACGTGACCGGCGGACCGGCGTCGCGATCGAGCTTGTCGTCCGCGTTGCCTTCGTCGCGCGCTTCCTTCGGAATCGAATCTTTGCGCCGCGCGAGCACGTCCCACAGCTCGCGGCGGCCGAGCAGCCCCTGCGGCCGCGTCAGCATCAGCGTGATCAGCGTGATCGAGTAGATGACCATGCGCGGATCGCGATCGAAATGCAGCACTTCTTTCGCGGCGCGCAGCGCTTCGGGAAGAATCGTCAGCACGATCGCGGTCACGATCGAGCCGGAGATGGAACCGAGTCCGCCGAGGACGACCATCACGATGACGTCGAACGACTTCGTGAAGTTGAACATCTGCGGATTCAGATACGCCGGCGTGTAATGCGCGAAGAGCGCGCCCGCGGCGCCGGCGAAAAACGAGCCGATCATGAACGCCTTCACCTTGTAACGCGTCGTATTCACGCCCATCGCCTCGGCCGCAATCTGATCTTCACGAACGGCGAGGAAGGCGCGGCCGACGGCCGATTTCACGAGGCGAACGGAGACAATGATCGTCATCACCGCGAGGAAGTAGACCCAGAAGAAATTGCTCCATGGCGGGATGCCGGAGAGTCCGCGCGCGGCGCCGATTTTTTCGACGTTCAGGATGACGACGCGGATGATCTCGCCGAAGCCAAGCGTGACGATCGCGAGATAGTCGCCGCGCAGCCGGAGCGACGGTTGTCCGACTAAATATCCCGCCGCCGCCGCGACGAGTCCTGCGACGAAAACCGCAATCACCAGCAGCGCGTTTTGCGCGATGAACTGCGACGACTCCGGCAACTTGTCAACATACGGACCAAAGTAGAACAGCGTCAGCCACGCGGAAAAGTACGCGCCGACCGCCATGAATCCGGCGTGGCCGAGCGAGAACTGCCCGGCGTGACCGTTGATGATGTTCAGCGAAACGGCCAGCGTGATGTTGATGCCGATCAGCACGAGGATGCGGTGGTAGTAGCGCATCACCGGGTAGTAATCAGCGGAGCGCTCCAGCGCGTACTGCACACCGAGGAGAATGACGACGAGAACGGCGAGGAAGAGGAGGTCGCGCAGCAGCCACGGCATCCGCTTCATGCCTAAACCTTCTCCGCCTGGTATTTACCGAAGAGTCCCGACGGGCGGAACAGCAGGATCACGATGAGGATGATGAAGGCGATCGCATCGCGGAACTGCGAGAAGCGGCTGCCGCCGACGAACGCTTCGATGATGCCGATCACGAGTCCGCCGACGACCGCACCCGGCACGTTGCCGATGCCGCCGAGGACCGCGGAGACGAACGCTTTCAGTCCGGGCATGACGCCCATCAGCGGATCGATCTTCGGATAGACGAGACCGTTCAGGATGCCCGCGACCGCCGCGAGCGACGAGCCGATCACGAACGTCGTCACGATGATGCGATCGGTCGGGATTCCCATCAGCGATGCGGTCTCGAAGTTGTACGAAACGGCGCGCATCGCGCGGCCGAATTTCGTCCCGTAGACGATGTACTGCAGCAGCGCCATGAAGAAGAGCGCGACGACGAGCACGATCAGCTGATAGTTGGTCGTGGCGACGCCGCCGATGTTGAGCAGATGTTTCTCGACGAGCTGCGGGAAGAATTTCGGATCGGGACCGAAGACGAACTGGCCGCCGAACTCGAGGAAGAACGAGACGCCGATGGCGGTGATGAGCGACGCGATGCGCGGCGCGTTTCGCAGCGGCCGGTACGCGATGCGCTCGTTGAGGAAGCCGAAGAAACCGCAGATGGCCATCGACAGGACGAGGATCACGCCGGCCATGACCCACGACGGCTGCGGCGCGCCGGTCTGGCCGGTGATGCGCGCGAAGACGCCGGCGCCGTAAAAGCCCATGAACGAGCCGAGCATGAACACGTCGCCGTGAGCGAAGTTGATCAGCTTCAGGATGCCGTACACCATCGTGTAGCCGAGGGCGATCAGCGCGTAAATCGAGCCGGCGGCAATCCCGTTCAGCAGGTTCTGAAGGAACTCTTGCATAGCAAAAAAATGGTCCGGCGAACGCTAACCGCCGGACCAGGAGATGTAAAGAGAAAAGACTGCGAACTAATGCGTTGCCGTCGTCGCGGTCGTATCCGTCGGCGCCGAAGTCGCGGTCGCGACCGGAGTCGCGCCCTTCTGCGCGGACGGATCGATCGTCTGGCGCAGCGCGAGACGGCCGTTCTGGATGCCGACGATCACGATCTTCTTGCCGATCGGATTGCGATCCGGTCCGAGCGTGATCATGCCGGTCACGCCCGCGAAGCCTTTCGTCTGGCCGATCGCATCTTTCAGCGCCGCACCATCCGTCTTGCCCGCGCGCTTGATCGAATCGGCGAGCACTTTCGCTGCGTCGTAGCCGAGGGCTGCGAGCGCGTCCGGCATCTGATTGTCGAAACGCTTCTTGTACTTGTCGACGAAGTTGCGAACTTCCGGGCTCGGATCTTCGGCGTAGTAATGGTTCGAGTAGAAGCACCCTTCGAGCGCTTTGCCGCCGATCTCGATGAGCTTCGGCGATTCCCAGCCGTCGCCGCCCGCGAGCGGAACGGTGATGCCGAGGTCGCGCGCCTGGCTGGCGATCTGGCCGATGTCGTTGTAGTAGCCGGGAACGTAAATCACTTCCGGATTCGCGCCCTTCACCGCGGTGAGCTGCGAGCGGAAATCGCTGTCGCCCTGCGCGTAGCTCTGCGTGACGACGATCTGTCCGCCGAGCTCTTTGAACCGTCCGGCGAATGCTTCGCCGAGGCCGCGCGAGTAGTCGCTGCGGTTGTCGGTGAGCAGTGCGACGCGCTTCACCTTCAGCGTGTTCACGAGGTACTCGGCCATCACCGGTCCCTGATACGGATCGATGAAGCACATCCGGAAGATGTAGTCGCCCTTCTTCGTGACGTCGGGATTCGTCGATGACGGGGTGATCATCGGCACTTTGTTGGACTGGCAAACGGGCGCCGCGGCCATCGAGCTGGATGACGCGACTTCGCCGAGGACGGCGACGACGTTGTTCTGTGCGATGAGCTTCGTCACCGCGCTCGCCGCCTCCTCCGACTTCGACTGATCATCCTCGGTGATGACTTTGATCTGCCGCCCGAGCACGCCGCCCGAGCTGTTGATCTCTTCCATCGCGAGCGTGATGCCGTTGTGTGTGGAGGTGCCGAATGTTGCCTGGTTGCCGGTGAGCGAGCCGTACTCGCCCACGACGATGTCACCGGTCGATGCGGTCTTGCCGCCGCCTGCGCCGCCGGTTTCGCTCTTCGGAGGGCAACCGACGAGAGTGAGCGACAACAGCGCGACGGAGAGAGCCAAATAGCGTTTCTTCATAAGCCGGGCATTGTATTCGAAAGCTCGCCGACTACAGGTTCACCCACACGCTCTTCGTCTGCGTGTACTTCTCCAGCGCGTCGCGGCCCTGGTCGCGGCCGAAGCCCGATTCCTTGAATCCGCCGAACGGCAGCGCCGGGTCGTAGAGGTTGTACGTGTTCACCCAAACGGTGCCCGCTTTCATCGCGCGCGCGACGCGATGCGCCTTCGAAATGTCGCGCGTCCAGACGGCGGCGGCGAGTCCATACACGGTCGCATTCGCTTTCGCGACCGCATCGTCCGCGTCTTTGAACTTGATCGTTGCGAGCACCGGCCCGAACACTTCCTCGCGCGCGATCGTCGACTGCGGATCGACGTCGTCGAAGATCGTCGGCTTGACGAAGTAGCCCTTGCCGGTGCCGATGTCGGCGCGCTCGCCGCCCGCCACGAGCTTCGAGCCTTCGCTCTTCGCCGTCTCGATGTGGCGCATGACACTTTCCATTTGCTCTTTCGAAACGATGGCGCCGAGGCGCGTTTTCGGATGGAGCGGATCGGCCGCGGTCATCTTGTTCGCGCGCTCGATCACTTTCGACATCAGCTCTTCATGCGCGCCTTCTTCGACGAGCAGCCGCGAGCCGGCGGCGCAGACTTCGCCCTTGCCGTAGAAAATGGCGTTGAGCGCGCCGCGGGCGGCAGCGTCAATGTCGGAGTCGGCGAAGACAACGTTCGGCGATTTTCCGCCGAGCTCCAGCGAGACCTTCTTCAGCGTGTTCGCGGCGCGCGCCATGATTCCTTTGCCGACCGCGGTCGAGCCGGTGAAGGCGATGGCGTCGACGCCGGGATGATCGACGAGCGCGTTGCCGACGACGCTTCCCTTTCCGGGGACGACGTTCAGCACGCCGGGCGGCAGGCCGCACTCTTTCGCGTACTCGGCGAACTTCAGCAGCGAGAGCGACGTGTTCGACGCCGGTTTGATGACGACGGTGTTACCGCACGCGAGCGCCGGCGCGATTTTCCAGACCGCGAGCATGAGCGGGAAGTTCCACGGCGTGATCGCGCCGACGACGCCGATCGGCTCGCGCAGCGTGTATGTGAACGCGTTGTCGGCGACCGGAATCGTTTCGCCGGTGACTTTGCCCGACCAGCCGGCGAAGTAGTAGAGGCATTCGGCCGCGGCGGGCGTATCGACGAATTGCGATTCGAAGATCGGCTTCCCGTTGTCGATCGTCTCGATGCGGCCGATCTCGTCGGCGCGCGCCATGAGCATGTCGGCGAGGCGCCACATGATCTTCGCGCGATCGCGCGGCTTCATCTTCTGCCACGCCGATCCCGCTTCCATCTGCGCGCGCGCGGCGCGCACGGCTTCATCGACGTCTTCGACGCCGGCCGACGCGACGCTGGTAATCGTCTCCTCGGTCGCCGGGTTGATGGTGGCGAACGTCTCGCCGCTTTTCGCGTCGACGAACTCGCCGTTGATGAAGAGCTGGTTGCGGAAAGAGGCGGCTTCAGGTGTGGTCGCAGTCATGGCGCGGGATGCTAACAGACGTACGATCGACGAATGAACGACCGCCGGTATGACCAGGCGCTGAAGAAAATGCACGGACCACGGCCGAATCTCGCCACGGTTGCGGCGCTGCTGGAAGAGGCGCACGCCGCGGCCGACTCGCGCGCGACGTTCGCGCTGGCGACGTGGTATCTCAACGGCCACCACTTTCCGCAAAATCTGCGCACCGCCACGAAGTTGCTGAGACTCGCGGCCTACGCCGGCAACGCGCAGGCCGCTCAGGAGCTCGCGATCTCGTACGAGCAGGGAATCGGCGTCGCGAAAAGCGAGCGCAAAGCCGCCGAAATGTACCTGCGCGCCGCGCTCCTCGGCGAGCTTACGGCGCGATACGAAGTCGGTCGCTGCTACTACTACGGCATCGGCGTGGCGAAGGATCGGCGCATCGCGCGAACGTGGTTCGACTACGCGCCGGCCGAAGCCGTCGCCGCCTCCTCCACATACGGCGTGATGTCGTAGTTCCGGCGGTACAGCTCGTCCACCTTCTCCATGTCCGCATCACTCAGCAGCGGATGATCGGACGCGGCCGCGAACTCGCGCAGCTGCTCCTCATCGTAAATATTCGGCAGCGCGGACAGCACCGACGGATGCGTGTAAAGCCACAGCAGCGCGAGCTGGCCGATCGTCACGCCGTGCTCGGCGCAGAGCGCGGTCAGGCGATCCACCTTCTGAATCCCTTCGACGAGCCACGCACGCGGACGATGCGAGCGGTGATCGCTCTCGTCGAACTTCGTATCGATCGTGTACTTGCCTTCGAGCATGCCCGACGAATGCGTCACGCGGATCAGGAACTGCGGACCTTCATTCGCGAGCGCCGGCGTCTGCCACGGTTTGAACGAATGATCGAACGCGGAGCTCGGCGTGCAGAGCTTCTTGCTCGCTTCGCCGCGCGACGCCTCATCAAGCCCTTCGTAGCGCACGCCGCGCTGCGCGAGATCGGCGGCGAGAATGAACTCGCGTCCCGGATCCTGCTCGAGCATGTTGTAAATCATCTGCGTGACCGGCGCCTTGCGCGCGGCGCATCCGTAAACGCCTTCATCGCGCCAGCCGATCGCCGGTCCGAGCGACGGTCCGTACGCGAGGATTTTTCCTTCCGCCTTCAGCGCCTCGAGCGTTTCCCAATGCTCGTCTTCCATCAGCGTCACGACGCGCGGGTTGTGCGGCTGATAGATCGCTATGTGATCGACGCCGAGCCGCTTCAGCGACTGCTCGAGCGCGAAGCGGACGAACTTCGGCGACATGTCCTGCGGCAGCTCGCGCTGTCCGCGCGGACGCTCGGGATTGTTGTAGAAGTCGTAGCCGAACTTCGTACCGACGATGAGGTCGGGATGCTCGGCGAGAATCGGCGCGAGGATCGTTTCGCCGCGGCCGTTACCGTATGCATCGGCGGTGTCGATGTAGTTGATCCCGTAATCGAGCGCCTTCCGAATGATCGTCTGCGCCTCGGCATCCGTGTAATTTCCCCACCAGCCGGTGCTGACGGTCCAGGTGCCGAATCCGAGCTCCGACAGCTGCAGGTCGGTGCCGTGAAGGTTGCGATAACGCATGGTCGGTGGTCTCCCTGCGGCAACGATATCACCGCGAAAACTACTTCCCGGTGAACGCCGCCTTGCGCTTGCTCAGATGCGCATCCAGTCCTTCTTTCGCATCCTCGGACTGAAAGAGCTGCTGCTGCAATTCGCGCTCGATCGCGAGTCCCGATTCGATCGGCACTTCCCAACCGCTCTGCACCGCGCGCTTGATGCGGCCGACCGCTTTCGATGCTTTGTTCGGCGGACAGAAACTCTGCGCGTATTCGATGACGCGGTCCCACCACTTGCGGCCGTCTTCTTCCGCCGGCCACACGTAATTCACGATGCCGAGCTCGAGCGCCTGCTCGAAGTCGAAGAGACCGCCTTCGATCATCAGCTCGATCGCTTTCGTCTTGCCGACGAGGCGCGACAGACGCTGCGTGCCGCCGGTGCCGGGAAGGACGCCGAGGTTGACTTCGGGGAGACCGATTTTTCCGGCGCCTTTGAGGGCGATGCGGATGTCCGCGGCCATCGCGATTTCGAGTCCGCCACCGACCGCGTGACCGTTCAGCGCGGCGATGACGAGCTTCGGCGTTTGCTCGAAGCGCAGCATCGTTTCGTTGGCGTGCAGGCAGAACATGTACTTGAACGCCGGCGTCACTTCGGAAAGCATTTTGATGTTCGCGCCGGCCGAGAAGAACTTCTCGCCGGAGCCGCGCAGCACGATCACGTGGACGTCGTCGTCCATGCGCGCGTCGAGGATGCAGGAGTCGAGCTCCTTATTCATCTCGTACGTGTACGTGTTGGCCGGCGGATCGTTCAGCTCGAAGATCGCGACGCCTTTTTCTACTCGATAGTCGACGAGGTTTCCTGACATGGCGCGCATTGTATTCGCGGTCATTCGCCGAACGAGATGCCGAGGCTGCGCGCCGTCCGGACGAGCTCACCGTTCGGATCGACCGACTTCGGATTCGAGCACGCATCGCGAATCGGCGCAGCGATGATCTCGTCTCCGCGCAGAGCAACCATCTTCCCGAAGTCGCCGCACGCGATGAGATCCGCGGCCGCTTTTCCGAAGCGCGTGGCGAGCACGCGATCGAACGCGATCGGCGAACCGCCGCGCTGAATGTGGCCGAGGACGGTGACGCGGATTTCGAGGTCGATGTGCTGGGCGATATCGGCGGCGACCTGGTAGGCGATCCCGCCGAGACGCTTCGCGCGACGATCGATGAAGCTCTCCTCGCCGCCGCTCCGCTTCGCGCCTTCCGCGACGACGATGATGTCGAAGTTCGAGCCGCCGCTTTGACGCGAGCGAATCGATTCGACGATCGCTTCCGGCCGGTATTCGATTTCAGGGATGAGGATGATGTCGGCGCCGCCGGCGATGCCGGAGTAGAGCGCGATCCAGCCGGCGTTGCGGCCCATCACTTCGAGAATCATCACGCGCTCGTGACTCTCGGCCGTTGAATGCAGTCGATCGACGGCGTCCGTCGCGACGTCGACCGCGGTCATGAAACCGAACGTGTAATCGGTCGCGGCGAGATCGTTGTCGATCGTCTTCGGCACGGCGACCATCGGGATGCCCATGTCGCAAAGCCGCTGCGCGATGCGAAGCGTGCCGTCGCCGCCGATCGCGATGATGCCGTCGATGCCGAGCTCGTGAATGTTTTCGATGACGAGCTGCGAGCGATCTTCACAGTCGCCGCTGGCGGTCGGGTATTCGAATGGATTGCCGCGGTTCGTCGTGCGAAGCAGCGTGCCGCCTTTCGGGAGGATGCCGCGGATCGTGTCGACCGTGAGCGGCACGATCGATTTCGTCATCAGTCCTTCGAAGCCGAGCTGGATGCCGACGACCTCGAGCTCGTGATCGCGGATGGCGGTGCGGACTGCGGCGCGGATGACCGCGTTGAGGCCGGGACAGTCGCCGCCGCCGGTCAGGATTCCGATTCGTCTGGGCTTATTCATCGTCATAGAGCGCGAGAGGTTGCCCCATCAGGGAAACATTCCACAAGCGTACGGCTGCGTTTGATATGGCATTCCTGTTGCTCATCCGTATCGCGTCACCGCTTGCCGCGGCGACCAACGTGGAGGAAAAGAAAAATGCACATTCTCGGATGGCTGTTGTTTGGTCTCATCGTCGGCGCAATCGCGAAGTTCCTCATGCCGGGACGTGATCCGGGTGGCTGGGTCGTCACGATTCTGCTCGGCATCGCCGGTTCGTTCGTCGGTGGATTCATCGCTCAGGCACTCACACACGGTGATCAGGCAGGCTCTCAGACCGCTGGATGGATCGGATCGATCATCGGCGCGATGGTGCTCCTGTTCATCTATCGACTGATCGTCGGCCGCCGCCGCGTGGTCTAGCGGCAGTACAACCAACGCGTACGCCGCTGTCGAAACGCAGCGGCGCGTCGCCGCAAAGCCCCGCGCGGTTCGCGGGGCTTTTGCTTTTGCGGCTCCTTCAACATTTCGCGGGCGCGAGGCGTAACGATTTCGAGACAGCAAACGCGCGAAACATTTGGCGCGGAGGCTCGTCAGAAACAACAGCACGGCCCTCTTTCGCTGGCACCTCAGGTGCAGGCGGAGGAGAATCTTTCACAGGCCGAAAAAACCACAAATCAGGGCAGAGCAACAGAAGGAGCCATACACAGTCATGAGTCAGTCCATGAAGCGCATCCTGTCGACCCTCGCGATCGTCATCGCCTCGGTCGCATTCGGCGTCATCATCAGCGCCGACCTCGGCCTGATGCGGAAATCGAGCGCGCAATCCGCGCCGATTCAGACCGCCTCCGGCCAGGCTGTGACGAGCGTGACAATTCCGTCTTTTGCGGACGTCGCGGCACGCGTCACACCCGCGGTCGTTTCCATCGCCACGACCGAAGTCGTCAAAACCAGCGACCTCCGCAAACGTCGCGGCGGCACGATCGATCCGTTCGAGTTCTTCTTCCCGAATCCGAACGGCAGCGGCCGCGGACAGCGCGGCACTCCCGATGACGAAGACGACGAGCACGCGCAGCGCAGCGGCGGCTCCGGCTTCATCATTTCGCCGGACGGCTACATCCTCACCAACAACCACGTCGTCGAAGGCGCGACGAAAGTCGAAGTGCATTACGGCGCCGACGAAAACGGCAACGGCGGCCACACCGCGACCGCGAAGATCATCGGCCGCGATCCCGCCACCGATATCGCGCTCGTCAAGATCGACGCCGGCTCGCAGCTGCCGTACGTTTCACTCGGCGACTCCGACCGCATTCGCAAAGGCGACTGGGCGATCGCCATCGGCAATCCGTTCCAGTTCGAGAACAGTCTCACCGTCGGCGTGATCTCGGCGAAGGGACGCTCGCTCGGCGGCATCAGCACCGAGACGCGCTCGTTCGAGAACTTCATCCAGACCGACGCCGCGATCAACTTCGGCAACTCGGGCGGTCCGCTGCTCAACATCGCCGGCGAAGTCGTCGGCATCAACACCGCCATCCGCGGCGGCGGCGCGCAGGGTCTCGGATTCGCGACGCCGATCAACACCGCGAAGCGCCTGCTGCCGATGCTGAAGGAAGGCAAAGTCACGCGCGGCTATCTCGGCATGGAGATCCGCGAAGTCGACGAACGCTCGAAGCAGGCGTTCGGTCTTTCGGAAGCGCGCGGCGCGATCGTGAATCGCGTCGAGGAAGGCAAGCCCGCCGACAAGGCCGGCATCGAGAACGGCGACGTGATCGTGGAAGTCGACGGCCGCCCGATCCGCAACAACCGCGAGCTCATCGACTACATCTCGTACCTGCCGGTCGGCTCGACGGTGAAGGTGACGGTCATCCGCAACGGCGAGCGCAAAACCCTGACGGCGCAGACCGCGCAGCGGCCGAATGAACAGTCCGACGATTCCGAATCGGAGACGAATCCGGCGAGCCCGACGCGGAACAAGCTCGGCATGTCGGTGCAGGAACTGTCCCCGCAGCTGCGCCAGCTTTACGGCATTCCCGATACGACGCGCGGCGTGGTCGTGACGAGCGTGAAGGAAGTGTCGCCGGCCGGTGAAGCGAACATCAGCGAAGGCGACGTCGTGACGGAAGTGCAGGGACAGAAGATCACGAACGTGAACGACTTCCGCACCGCGATCGAGCGCGCGAAGAGCGGCTCGTACATTCGGATGTATGTGATTGCGCCGGCGCGCGGCACGAACTCGGTGTCGGGCTACCGGATCGTCGAAGTACCGTAAAGTCAACAAACGGGGGTCGCATCTGGAAATTTGACTTTTCAGAGCCGAATGCTCGAAAAGTCAAATTTCCAGATGCGACCCCCAAACTTTGACTTTATGCGCCGCGCGCTCGCGCTGGCGGAGCTCGGGCGGTGGTCGGTCTCGCCGAATCCGATGGTCGGTTGCGTCATCGTTCGCGACGACCACGTGATCGCCGAGGGCTGGCACCGACGCGCGGGCGAGCCGCACGCGGAAGTCGAAGCGCTCCGCAATTGTCCCGACGCACGCGGCGCGACGATGTACGTCACGCTCGAACCGTGCGCGCATCACGGACGCACGCCGCCATGTGTCGACGCAATCATCGCCGCCGGAATCTCACGCGTCGTCATCGCGATGCGCGATCCTCATGACGTCGCATCCGGCGGCATCGAACGACTGCACGCCGCGGGCATCGCAACCGAGATCGGCGTCCTTGAAGAAGACGCGCGAAAACTCAACGAAGTTTTTATCCACGCCGTCACGCACGACACGCCGTTCGTCGTGCTGAAAGCCGGCATGACGCTCGACGGCAAGCTCGCCACGGCGACGCGCGACAGCAAATGGATCACCTCCCCCGTCGCGCGCGAAAAGAGTCTCGAGCTGCGCGAGCAGTACGACGCGATCCTCGCCGGCGGCGGCACCGTCCGCGACGACAACCCGCAACTCACCCGCCGCCTCGGCAAAGCAACCACGCCGTGGACGCGCGTGATTCTCGATCGCGCGCGCATCGTCCCCCCCGATTCAATCGTGCTCACGGACGGCGGCACGACGCTGCACATCACCGAGGACGTCGACCTCGAACAACTGCTGCGCGATCTCCACGCGCGCGGCATTCGCTCGCTGCTCGTCGAAGGCGGCTCCGCAATTCACGCCGAGTTTCTGCGACGCCGCCTCTGGCAGAAGCTGATCGTCTTCATCGCGCCGCTCGTCGTCGGCGGCGACGGTCCGTCGATCTACTCCGGCGAACCGCTCGCACGTCTCGCCGATGCGCACCGCTTTCGCTTCGAAAGCGCGGAGCTCGTTGGCGAGGACGTCATGCTGACCGCGATGCCGCGCTAACATCCGCACTTCATGTTCACCGGCATCATCAATCACAGCGGCATCATCGAATCGTTCGAGCGCCTCGAGTCCGGCGCGCGGCTGCGGCTGCGCACGACCGACGCCACGCCGCACACGCGCGGCGAAAGCGTCGCGGTCAACGGCGTCTGTCTCACCGTGCTCCCGCAAACAGACGGCGCGCTGCTCACCGACGTCTCGAACGAAACGCTTTCGCGCACGACGCTCGGCTCGCTCGGCAACGGCATCCGCGTCAACACGGAACGCGCGCTCTCCCTCGGCGAACGCCTCGGCGGCCATCTCGTGCAGGGTCACGTCGACACCGTCGGCACGCTGATCGGTGTCACGCACGAAGGCGACTTCGCGGTCTATCGCTGGAGCTATCCCGACGAATACGCGGAGCTCATCGTCAACAAAGGATCGATCGCGGTCGACGGCGTCTCGCTCACGATCGTCGATCCCGATTCTTCCTCGTTCGGCGCCGCGCTGATTCCCGAGACTCTGCGCCGCACGACGCACGGCACCGCGAACATCGGCGATCGCGTGAACCTCGAGTTCGACATGATCGCGAAGTACGTGCGCGGCCTCGTCGCGCCGTACGTTGGGAAATCCGCTTGATCATTTATCGCAAGACGCCGCAGCTGCGCATCGTGCGCGCGGCGGCGCCTGAGCCGCCGTTCTGGCAGGCGACGACGATCGCGCCGTACAGCCCGCGCCGCGGTGCGCCGATCGCCATCGACTATCTCGAGCTGACCGCGACGTACATCTCGAAGCTCGAAGTGACCGTCGCCGAACAGGTGCGCGAAGATCTGGAGCGCACGACCGAACGCCAGCCGCTGCGCGCGCCGGTGCTCGTCGACGCGACCGAGTTCGCGGAGCAGGTCTTCCGTCGCGGCGACGAGATCGTCGACTTCTGCGCCGCGAGCGGCGATCCATCGCTGCTCCTGATCTCGACGCGCGGCGTGTTGCCGCAAGCGGCGGCGGACACGATCGCGATCGCCACGTGGCCGCTCGAGTTTCATCGCCTCGAGCCGCTCTTCGAAGCCGCGAAAGAACGCGGCATTCGCTGGGGCATCGCCATTCCGGTCATCTATCCGGTCACGACGAATCTCGACGCGCTCACGCAGCTCGCCGAGCTGGCGAAGAAAAACGGCGCGTCGTTCTTCGCGTCGATGCGCATCGAGCTCGACGCAACCGCAAAGCACGCCGTCGCTGAATCGCTGACGGTCGACGACGGCGACGAAACCTACGACATCCTCTTTCACGCCGATCTCGAAGCGGTGCACGTCGCAACGGAACGTCACATCGCGGCGCTTGCGGAATCGATCGGCGTCGCCGACTTCATCGTGCCGCCGCGCTTCGAGCGCAAGTCGAACTGGAACGGCGCCGTCCTCCTCACGCTCGCCGCGTCGCGCATGATGGCGATGAAACTCGACACGGAGCTGGCGTGGACTCTGACCCGTTCGGCGCGGCTCGTCGCGCAGCTCGACAAACCGATCGAGCGGATTGCCGAGGCTGCCAGTCTTTCGATCGTCGGGGCGCTTGACGAGGTCAGCGTTGACATTCTTACCGAGTGGCTCGAGAGCGGAAAGTCGTCATTCGCGACGAAAATCGATCGGGAATGGCGAATGCGGCGGGATGCCGGCGTGGGGAGCGACTGAAAAGGCGCTGAGCGGGAGATGCCGCCGCGGCAACCTCGAGTGCTTCTTTGAACCCTACCGGAAGAGGCACGAGGATAGCAGAGTTCGACAGAAATGCTACGCCGCCGTCTGTCCGTGCTGTTTGTGATCGTTGTGGTGATCGTCACAGCGTTCCTTCTTTTTCGCGAGATTCCTCGCCGCGCCGCTGAAATCCTCACCAAACCTCACGAAGAAGAAATCGACCTCGGCGCCGTCGTCACCCGCGTGCGCGACCTCAATCGACTCGAGACCGCGGCGATGCGCGTGACGCACATCAGCACGATCACGCAGTCGTACAACCTCGTGCCGAATGCGATGGGCGGCGATCAGCTCACGCTCTTCGCGGCCGGCGATGTGATCGCGGGCGTCGACCTCTCGCGCATCACGCCGAACGACGTGCGCCGCGAGGCCAACGGATCAATCGTGATGCGACTGCCGCCGCCGGAAATTCTGCTGTCGCGACTCGACAATCGCGAGACGCGTGTCATCTCGCGAAAGACGGGGATCTTTCGCCGCGCCGATGAAAATCTCGAAAGCCGCGCGCGCATGAACGCGGAGATCGGGATTCGTCAGGAGGCGATGAAGAAAGGAATCCTGCCGCTCGCCGCGAACAATGCCGAGGCGAAGCTGGCGAGTTTCATTCAGACGCTGGGCGTGAAGACGGTGCGCTTCGAGCGCCTGCCGTCAGCATCGCCTTCGCCGCGCTGATCGCCGCGCGCAGCGCCGCGCTCTTGTTCACGCACTCGACGTATTCGGTCGACGGATCGGAGTCGTAAACGATTCCCGCGCCGGCCTGCACGTATGCGCGATCGTTCGCGAGCACGATCGTCCGGATCGTGATGCACGAATCGAGATTGCCCGAAAAGCCGGCGTACGCAACCGCGCCCGCGTACGGCCCGCGGCGCGTCGTCTCGAAACGATCGATGAGCTCCATCGCGCGAATCTTCG
>Ga0070701_10000366_pt1 | contig 15110 bp, 9 predicted proteins | sample KBSK5102metaG_FD_65451 | JGI IMG/M metagenome (GOLD analysis project Ga0070701, IMG submission 65451) | Corn, switchgrass and miscanthus rhizosphere microbial communities from Kellogg Biological Station, Michigan, USA - KBS K5-10-2 metaG | ecosystem: Host-associated > Plants > Roots >... | reverse complement strand
CTGGATGGCGTCGGGCACCGGCACCGGCCGGATGCGCTCGTCCACCTTCACGAAGACGAGGTGCGAGGACAGCGTCACCGCGCGCGCCCCCGTGGTCACGTTCTCGGAGTAGACCCGCACGCCCACCTCGAGCGAGCAGCGCCCCACGAACTCGACCTGGGCCCGCAGGAGGGCCACCTCCCCCACCTTCACCGGGTGCAGGAAGTCGATGTCGTCCATGGCCCCGAGCACCACGTTCCCCCTCGCCACCCGCGACGCGGCGATGGTGCCCACGGTGGCGATCCACTGCATCATCCGGCCGCCATGTATCTGCCCGGGCGCGCCCGCGTGCTCGGGGAACACCCACTGGACCATCTCGGTCACGGTGTCGGCGATTGAGGGCATCGGTCAGCGGCGAAGCGTGCGCAACTCCCTCGTGGTTCTACCATGTCCGCCGCCCTCGCTTCAAGGTCGCGCGCCGCCCTCGACGACCACGCGGTCGAGGCGGTGGAAGCCGCTCGGGTGCAGCCGGAGGTTCCGCAACTCGGGTCGCACCACCATCCAGTGCAGGCGCACATAGAGCGGCAGCCAGGGCGCCTCCTCGGCGAGCATGGTCTGAGCGCGGGCGTAGACGCGCTGGCGCTCGAGCCGGCCGGACAGCTGGCTCCCGCGGATGAGGAGATCGTCCACGCGCGGGTTCCGGAAGAAGGAGAGGTTCAAAGCTCCCGATCCCTTGCGGACACCCTCGCTCGTGGACAGCGGGTAGACGAGGAGATGTGGATCCCCGCCGTCGCCCGCCGCTTCCGCCAGGACCATCTGGAACTCGCCGTTCTGCGCGAGGCGGAGGGCGTCGGCCGGGGCTGGCAGCGACACGGTGATGTTCACGCCGTTGGGGGCCAGCGCGCCGCGCAGTGCTTCCGCGATGCGCGCCCCGTCGAGCGGGGGCGCGAGGGGCGCCACCAGCAGGCTCACCGAGATCGCGCGCGCGGCGCCCCCCTCGGTGAGGTGCCGGCGCGCGATCTCTCCGCGGCTCTCGGCGGGAGGCGCCGGCACCGGCACATGTCCCCACATCCCCGGCGGGAGGAGGCTCGTCAACGGGATGGCCAGGGGGTCGAGCGCGGGGCCCAGCGCGGCCTGGTTCAGAGCGGCGGCGACGCCCTGGCGAATGCGGCGGCGTCCGAACGGCTCCCGCTCGGTCTGCATGGCGAGATAGCCAATCCGCCAGCCGGGCACGGCCAGCGCGCCGGCGAGGCGCGGCGGGGCACCGACCGGCACGTACGCGTCGAGCGCGCGCGCGTCGAGGTCGGCGAGCGCGCGAGCCTCGTCGGGCTGCGCGACCAGCACCAGGCGGCTCGACCGGGGCGCGCCGCCCCAGTAGGCCGGGTTGGCCTCCAGCGTCACGCGGCCGGGCAGGCTCTCGGCGAGCAGGTAGGGACCGGTCCCGACCCACCGGGTCGAGCCATCCGCCGCGGCGGTCACGCGCGCGATGGCGAGCGCGGGATGGGCGAGCACGGTCAGGAGCGGCGCGTACGGCAGCGCGAGCACGATCTGCACCGTGCGCGGATCCGGCACGCGCACCGCCTTGACCACGCCGGGGGTGCCGCGCAGCAGGCGCGCCGCGACCAGGTGGGTGGCGGCGGGATTGGAAGCTCCGGCCGCGCCCGGGAAGAGCACCCGCTCGAGACTGGCCGCCACCTCCGTCGCCGACATCGGGGTGCCGTCGTGGAACCGAACGCCCTCGCGCAGACGGAACGACCAGGTGAGGCCGTCGCGCGAGACCCGCCACTGCGCGGCGAGCGCGGGCTCGACGTCGCTCGAGCCCTCGCGGTACTGGAGCAGGGAGTCGAAGAGCTGCCGCGCCAGAAGTCCGGACGACGTCTCCGCCGCCAGCGCGGGATCCAGAGAGGCCGGCAACGCCGGGAGCGCCACCCGCAGCGTGCCTCCCTGAGCGCGGGCGAGCCCGGGTTCGAGGAGCAGCGCCAGGGCGCAGGCCAGGGCAGCGCGCGTGGCGGTGAGAGGCATGTCGTATTTATACGCCGGAACGCGCGACGCCGCGATGCTCGCCGAAGCGGCAAATTTTCGTCCGTCTCCCGGCACTTTTTGTGGCGGCAAGGGCCGTTTTATAAGGGGCGCGCGGCCCGAAGGCCGCCATCTGCCCGGATAGACTCACCTCCTATCCTCGCCATCAGGTGGCACTGAACTTGCCCTCGGAGGGCATGTGAGGATGCACAGGAAGTCCATCGACGCAAGATGGGCTTTCGGGACACCCGAGGAACCGGGTCGATCAACGCGGTGTTTGACACGGTGAGCGGTGGTGTACGGAGCCGGGCAGAGCAAGGGAAACATCAAATGAATTCGATGGATGTGAACGATGGTTCAGGGCCTATTCCCTTGACTTGCTGCGAAACCGGCCCCTATACTGAGGTCGCGCGTGGGGACTTTCGCCCCCGATGGGCGCGCCTGACGCGGAGCCCGCTGAGTCACCGAGAAAGGAACGGGCGGATATGAAGGAGTTCGAGAAGAAACCGAACCCGAGCCGGGAGCCTTCGTCCGAAGGCATGAAGGGGCTCTCCAAGTTCCTTCCCATGACCGATTCGAACTACCGCCGGCGTCTCACCGAGTACGAGGTGCAGGTGCAGGATCTCCAGGCCTACGTGCGGTCGCTCGAGGCCGAGACGGTACGTCTGCGCAAGAAGGTCGAGGATGCGCCGAAGGAGGCGATGGTCCTCGAGAACAAGCTGCGCGAGGCCAATCGCCAGCTGGTTCAGTCGTTCAACCAGAACGAGAAGCTCGTCAACACCCTCTACGAGGCGCGCGAGCAGATCGCATCGCTTCGCGAGGAGGTCGACAAGCTCTGCGCGCCGCCGTCCACGTACGGCGTGTACCTGTCCGTCAACGAAGACGCGACCGTCAACATCCTCTCCCAGGGCCGCAAGGTGAAGGTCAACCTGCACCCGTCGCTCAAGGCCGAGGACATCAAGCCCGGTCAGGAGCTCGTGCTCAACGAGGGGCTCAACGTCGTCGAGACCGCCGGCTACGAGATCCAGGGCGAGGTCGTCATTCTCAAGGAGGTCCTCGACGAGGCCCGCGCGGTGGTGACCCTGCGCGCAGACGAGGACAAGGTCGGCATCATCGCCGATCCCCTCCGCTCCGAAAAGCTGAAGGTGGGCGATCACCTTCTGATGGACGGCAAGAGCGGTTACCTGCTGGAGAAGCTCCCCAAGAGCGAGGTGGAAGACCTCACCCTGGAGGAAGTGCCGGACATCAGCTACGAGAACATCGGCGGGCTGACCAACCAGCTCGAGACCATCAAGGACGCGGTGGAGCTGCCTTACCTCTACGCGGACTATTACAAGGAGCACCACCTCGCTCCGCCCAAGGGGGTGCTGCTGTACGGCCCTCCCGGCTGCGGCAAGACCATGATCGCCAAGGCAGTGGCCAACAACCTCGCCGCCCGCATCTCGGAGAAGCGCGGCGAGAAGGTGAAGGGCTTCTTCCTCAACATCAAGGGCCCCGAGCTGCTGAACAAGTACGTGGGCGAGACGGAGCGCAAGATCCGGGAGATCTTCATCAAGGCGCGCGAGAAGGCCGCCGAGGACGTGCCGGTGGTGGTCTTCTTCGACGAGATGGACGCGCTCTTCCGCACCCGGGGCTCCGGGATCTCATCCGACGTCGAGACCACCATCGTGCCCCAGCTCCTCGCCGAGATCGACGGCGTCGAGCATCTCCGGAACGTGATCGTGATCGGCGCCTCGAACCGGCAAGACCTCATCGACCCCGCCATCCTGCGGCCGGGCCGGCTGGACGTGAAGATCAAGATCGAGCGGCCGGATGGGCCGGCGGCGGTGGAGATCTTCAACAAGTACATGACCGCCGAGCTCCCCATCCACCAGGATGAGGTGCGCCAGAGCGGCGGCGACATTCAGGCGGCGGTGGATCGCATGATCGCCGCCACCGTGGAGGAGATGTACAACCTCGGCGAGGACAATCGCTTCCTCGAGGTCACCTACGCGAACGGCGACAAGGAGGTTCTCTACTTCAAGGATTTCTCGTCGGGAGCCATGATCGAGTCCATCGTGCGGCGGGCCAAGAAGCTGGCGCTCAAGCGCTATATCCAGTCCGCCGAGAAGGGTATCCGCAACGAGGACATGATCAACGCCGTCCGGGAGGAGTTCAAGGAGAACGAGGATCTGCCCAATACCACCAATCCCGACGACTGGGCCAAGATCGCCGGCAAGAAGGGCGAGCGGATCGTCTACGTCAAGCCCCTCATGGGCGAGACGAAGGAAAAGAAGCGCGACGTCGAGAAGATCATCAACACCGGCCAGTATCTGTAGGAATCGAACTGCGGCGGGGGCCTCGCGCCCCCGCCGCTCCTCTCCCCCACCCTCCGCCCCGTGGCCGGGGTGGTGTCGGCGGAGGGCGAGCCACCGTCCGCGACCGGGGGGTTCATGGCGCTTCCGAAGGTGATGGGAATCGAGACCGAGTACGGCATCACCGTCAAGAATCAGCCCGACTTCAACCCGATCCTCTCCTCGCTCCTGCTCATCAACTCCTACGAGACCTATCGCTCCTCGCGCATCCGCTGGGACTACGAGGCGGAGAGCCCGCTGCGCGACGCGCGCGGCTTCGAGTACGCCGAGGACAAGGACGTTCCCTCCAAGGAGGAGTCGCGCCTCATCAACCTCATCCTCTCCAACGGGGCGCGCTTCTACGTGGACCACGCGCATCCGGAGTACTCCTCGCCGGAGACGACCAACCCGCGCGACTGCGTGATCTGGGACCGAGCGGGCGAGCGTATCCTCGACCTCGCCCGCACCCGGGCGGAGGCGGTGTCGCCGCCCGAGCAGCGCATTCTCATCTACAAGAACAACTCCGACTCCAAGGGCAATTCCTACGGCACCCACGAGAACTACCTCATGGACCGCAAGGTGCCCTTCGCCCGCATCGTGCAGCACCTGCTCCCCTTCTTCGTGAGCCGGCAGATCTACTGCGGCGCGGGCAAGGTGGGGGCCGAGAACAACACCGAGCACTGCGATTTCCAGATCTCGCAGCGGGCGGACTTCCTCGAGACCGAGGTGGGGCTCGAGACCATGCACAGCCGCCCCATCATCAACACCCGGGACGAGCCCCACGCGGATCCCGAGAAGTACCGGCGGCTCCACGTCATCGTGGGCGACGCCAACATGAGCGAGATCTCCACCTATCTCAAGTGCGGGACGCTGGCGCTGGTGCTGGGGCTCATCGAGGACGACGTCATCGACAAGGATCTCTCCCTCGAGAATCCCGTCCTCAGCTTCCGCAAGGTCTCGCGGGATCTCTCCTGCCGGGAGACGGTCAAGCTCAAGGACGGCCGCGAGCTCACCCCCATCGAGATCCAGTGGGAGTTTCTGGAGCAGGCCCGCCGCCACTTCGACGGCAAGGCGGCCGAGCCCTGGGCCACGGACATCCTCGCCCGCTGGGAGTCCCTGCTCACGCGCCTGAGCCGCGATCCCATGTCCTGCGACCGGGAGATCGACTGGGTGGTCAAGTACCAGCTCATCGAGCGCTACCGCGCGAAGCACGCAATCTCCTGGTCGGACTCGCGGGTGGCGATGATCGACCTCCAGTATCACGACATCCGGCCCAGCAAGGGCCTCTTCTACAAGCTGGAGGAGTCGGACGCGGTGGACCGGCTGGTCACCGAGGACGAGGTCACCAAGGCGATCTACGATCCCCCCAAGGACACGCGGGCCTACTTCCGCGGCATGTGCCTCCAGAAGTACTCCGACGAGGTGGTCTCCGCGTCGTGGGACTCGGTGATCTTCGACCTCAAGGAAGGCCCATTGAAAAAGATCTTCATGCTCGAGCCGCTTCGCGGCACGGAGGCCCACGTGCGGCAGCTCTTCGCGGATTCGCCCACTGCCGCCGACCTGCTGAGAAACCTCGGCAAGCCGTCCGGCGACGTATGACGCCCGAGCGCTGGCAGTCGGCCTTCTCCGACTACTCGAACTCGAGCTTCTCCGAGTATCTGCGGCACGCCGCCCCCCACCTGCTCCCCGCCGCCGAGACCGTCGTCCGGCCGGCCTCGTCCGAGGGCTCGATGGCGAACATTCCTCACGGCACCACCGTCCTCGCGCTGCGATACCGTGACGGCGTGGTCATGGCGGGCGACCGCCAGGCCAGCGAGGGCTACCAGGTGGCCCATCGCCGGATCGAGAAGCTGTTCAAATCGGACGACCTCTCCGCGGTGGGGATCGCCGGCGCCGCCGGCCCCGCCATGGAGATGGCGCGCCTGTTCCAGACCGAGCTCGAGCACTACGAGAAGGTGGAGGGCGAGAACCTCTCCCTCGACGGCAAGGCCAACCGCCTCGGCGCCATGATCCGCGCCAACCTGCCCATGGCCATGCAGGGGCTGGTGGTGGTCCCCATCTTCGCGGGCTTCGACGAGCGCGCGGGGGTGGGCCGCCTGTTCAAGTACGACGTCACCGGCGGCCGGTACGAGGAGACGGACTATTTCGCCCAGGGATCCGGGGGCAAGGATGCCCGCGACTCGCTCAAGAAGCGGTTCCGCCGTGACATGAGCCGGGACGAGGCGGTGCGGGCGGCGCTGGAGGCTCTGCTCGACGCCGCCGACGAGGATCTCGGCACCGGCGGGCCCGACTTCCAGCGCGGCATCTTCCCCACCGTCAAGACCATCAGCCGCTCCGGGATCACCGATCTGGTGGACGACGACGTGCGCCGGCATCTCGAGGCCATTCTCGGCGACCGGGGGCGCAACTGATGCCGCTGCCTTATTACGTCTCGCCCGAGCAGATGTGGCTGGGCGAGGCGCAGCCGCAGGCGAGCCGAGCGAAATCCAGAGATGCGTCGGGAGGTCCGGCCTGATGCCGCTGCCTTATTACGTCTCGCCCGAGCAGATGATGAAGGACAAGGCGGAGTATGCCCGCAAGGGCATCTCCCGCGGGAGGGCCATCGTCACCATCGAGTACCGCGACGGCATCCTCCTGGTGGCCGAAAACCCGTCCACCCTGCTCCACAAGATCTCGGAGATCTACGACCGCATCGCCTTCGCCGGGGTGGGCAAGTACAACGAGTTCGAGAACCTGCGGGTGGCGGGAGTACGCCACGCCGACGTGAAGGGCTACTCCTACTCCCGCGGCGACGTGAGCGCGAAGGCGCTCGCCAACGCGTATTCCCAGGGGCTGGGGAACATCTTCACCCAGGACATCAAGCCCTTCGAGGTCGAGGTGCTCGTGTGCGAGGTGGGAGAGGGCAACGGGGGCAAGAACGAGATCTACCACATCCTCTACGACGGCACCATCGAGGACGAGAAGAACTACGCCGCCATGGGCGGCCAGTCGGACGAGATCCGCCGGTACCTGAAGGAGAACTTCAAGGAAGGGCTCGATCTCGGCGAGGCCATTCAGCTCGGCGTGCGGGCCCTCATGGTCACCCAGAACAAGACCCTCACCGAGCGAGACCTCGAGGTCGCGGTGCTCGACCGCACCAAGGAGCGCCGCAAGTTCCGCCGCATCCCGGCCGAGGCGCTGCACCAGATGCTCACCCCGGGCGCGTGAGCGGCCCTCCGCTCGATTCTTGCGTCATGCCTCCCCGCCTGTTACCCTGAGGCCCACATGAAGCGCCGCATCTTCGGGATGGAGAACGAATACGGCCTCACCTGCACCCTCAACGGCCAGCGCCGGCTCTCGCCCGACAACGTCGCCCGCTACCTCTTCGAGAAGGTCATCCCCGGCGCCCGCAACGCCAACGTCTTCCTGGAGAACGGCGCGCGCCTGTACCTCGACACCGGCTTCCACCCCGAGTACGCCACCCCCGAGTGCGACGACATCCGCGAGCTCGTCACTCACGACAAGGCGGGCGAGCGCATCGTGGAGGACCTTCTCCATCAGGCGGAGAAGCGGCTGCGCGAGGACGGGATCTCGGGCAATATCCTCCTCTTCAAGAACAACACCGACTCGGCGGGGAACTCCTACGGCTGCCACGAGAACTACCTGGTCAGCCGCGACGTGTCGTTCCAGCGGCTCGCCGAAGGGCTCATCCCCTTCTTCGTGACCCGACAGATCTTCGCCGGCGCGGGCAAGGTGCTCCAGACGCCGCGGGGCTTCCACTACTGCCTGTCGCAGCGCGCCCAGCACATCTGCCAGGAGATCTCCGGCGCCACCACCTCCTCGCGCTCCATCATCAACACGCGCGACGAGCCGCACGCGGACGCCGAGAAGTACCGCCGCCTGCACGTCATCGTGGGCGACTCCAACATGTCCGAGGTGGCCACCTACCTCAAGGTCGGCACCACCGCGCTCATCCTGGACATGATCGAGGACGGCCACTTCGACAAGGACTACAGCCTCCAGTCCCCCGTCCAGGCCATCCGGGACATCAGCCACGATGCGACCTTGCGCGAGACGGTGCGGCTCAAGGACGGCCGGTCCATCACCGCCCTGGATCTCCAGACCGAATACCTGGAGCACGCCACCCGCTACGTGGCCGCCATCGACGCCGATCCGGTGACGCGCGACGTGCTCGCCCGCTGGACCACGGTCATCGAGGCCCTGCACACCGATCCCATGAAGCTCGATCGGGACGTGGACTGGGTGATCAAGTACAAGATGATCGACGCCTACATGAGCAAGCACCGGCTCTCCTGGCGCGATCCCAAGGTCTCCCTGATGGACCTGCAGTACCACGACATCCGCCCGGACCACGGGCTGTACTTCCGCCTCCTCCAGCGGGACTTCATCGACCGCATCACCACCGAGGAGGAGATCGAGCGCGCCAAGCACCTGCCGCCCCAGACCACGCGCGCGCGGCTCCGCGGCGAGTTCATCCGCCAGGCCAACCTCAAGGGGAAGGACTATCGCGTGGACTGGGTCTACCTCAAGCTCAACGACCCCGAGCGCGAGACCATCCTCTGCAAGGACCCGTTCCAGAGCCACGACGAGCGGGTGGAGCGGCTGATCCGCTCCTTCTAGGCGGCGCCCCGCGCGCGTGACCGCGTGCGGCGGGCTCCCGGCGGTACAGCGGTACAATAGAGGCGTGAGCATTCCCCCCGCCGCCGTCCGCGCGCTCGTCACCGGCGAGCACGGTGACCCCTTCGCGGTGCTCGGTCCCCACGCGGAAGCGGACGGGAGCCTGGTGATCCGCGCCTTCCTGCCCGACGCCCGGGGCGTCCAGGTGATCCCGCGTGAGGGCGGCGACCCGATCTCGATGCGGCGCGTGCACGCGGACGGGTTCTGGGAGGGGCGGGTGCCCACCCGGCCGGACACCACCCCGGCCTCCTTCGTCTACCGGCTGCGCGTCACCGATGCCGCGAGAGGCGTGATCGAGGTCGAGGATCCGTATCGCTTTCCGCCCAGCCTGACCGATCTCGACCTTCACCTCCTGGGTGAGGGCACGCACTACCGCCTCTACGACAAGATGGGCGCCCATCCGGCCCGGCTCTCCGGCGTGGACGGCTACCGGTTCGCGGTATGGGCGCCGAACGCGCGGCGCGTGAGCGTGGTCGGCGACTGGAACGGCTGGGACGGGCGGCGGCATCCCATGCGCCTGCACCCCGCCAACGGCATCTGGGAGCTCTTCGTCCCCGGCGTGGTCGATCATGCGCGCTACAAGTTCGAGATTCTCTCCGCCTCGGGCGCCCCGCTGGCGCTCAAGGCCGATCCCTTCGCTTTCGCCTTCGAGCCCGACACGCCGCGTACCGCCGCCGTCACCTCTCCCCTGGACCGCCGGGTGTGGGGCGACCAGACCTGGATGGCCGAGCGCGGCCGGCGCCACCAGCTGGGCGAGCCGCTGAGCGTGTACGAGGTGCATCTGGGCTCCTGGCGGCGCGTGCCCGAAGAAGGCGACCGCTTTCTCAGCTATCGCGAGCTCGCCCCCCGCCTCGCCGACTACGTGACCGCCATGGGCTTCACTCACGTGGAGCTGCTCCCGGTCATGGAGCATCCCTTCTACGGCTCCTGGGGCTATCAGACCATCGGCTACTATGCGCCGACGCGACGCTTCGGCGAGCCCGACGACTTCATGGCCTTCGTGGATCATCTGCATCAGCGTGGCATCGGCGTCATCCTCGACTGGGTGCCCGCGCACTTCCCCCAGGATCCGCACGGGCTCGCGTACTTCGACGGCACCCACCTCTACGAGCACGCCGACCCGCGGATGCGCGAGCACCCCGACTGGGGCACGCGCGTCTTCAACTATGGCCGCACCGAGGTCGCCAACTTCCTCATCGGTAACGCGCTCTTCTGGCTCGACCGCTACCACCTCGACGGGCTCCGGGTGGACGCGGTGGCGTCCATGCTCTACCTGGACTACTCGCGCAAGCCGGGGGAGTGGATCCCCAATGTCCACGGGGGGCGCGAGAACCTCGAGGCCATCGCCTTCGTGAAGCGGCTCAACGAGGTGGTGTACGGCGCCCATCCCGACGTGCTCATGGTGGCGGAGGAGTCCACCTCCTGGCCCCAGGTCTCCCGTCCCGTCTACCTCGGCGGCCTCGGCTTCGGGCTCAAGTGGAACATGGGCTGGATGCACGACGTGCTCGACTACTTCCACCACGAGCCGGTGCATCGGAAGTTCCACCACAACCAGCTCACCTTCGGAATGCTCTACGCATGGACGGAGAACTTCGTCCTGCCGCTGTCCCACGACGAGGTGGTCCACGGCAAGGGCTCGCTGATCGGGAAGATGCCGGGCGACGAGTGGCAGCGCTTCGCGAACCTGCGACTGCTCTACGGTTTCATGTGGGCGTATCCGGGGAAGAAGCTTCTCTTCATGGGCGACGAGTTCGGGCAGTCCGCGGAGTGGGATCACGACCGCAGCCTGGACTGGCACCTCCTCGAGGCGGGGCCGTATCATCGCGGCGTCCAGCGGCTGGTCGCCGATCTCAACCGCCTCTACCGCGGTGAGCCCGCGCTGCACGAGGGAGACGTCGAACCCGCGGGCTTCCGCTGGATGGACTGCTCCGACGCCGACCACAGCGTGGTGGCCTTCTGCCGCTTTGCCCGGGCCGAGCGGGGCATCGTCCTCTGCGCGGCGAACTTCACGCCCGTCGTTCGCAAGGGGTATCGGATCGGCGTGCCGCGCGCGGGCTACTACGTGGAGGACGTCAACACCGACAGCGAGCACTACGGCGGCAGCAATGTCGGGAACGGCCCCGGCGCGCGCAGCGAGCCCATCCCCTGCCACGGCCAGCCCTGGTCGGTGAGCCTCACCCTCCCGCCCCTGGGCGCCCTGCTGCTCCGCTGGGCGGGCCCCTGAGGCGATGGCGCGCCCGGCGCCCCGCGTCCGCCCCGGCCACCCGTATCCGCTCGGCGCCACTCCCGACGGCGCGGGCGTGAACTTCGCCCTCTTCAGCGAGCACGCCACCGCCGTCGAGCTGAGCCTTTTCGATCCCGCCGAGCCCAGTCGTGAGATCCGGCTGCCGATCGAGGAGCGTACGGACCAGGTCTGGCACGCGCATGTATCCGGGCTCCGACCCGGCGCCTTCTACGGCTTTCGCGTGCATGGTCCCTACGCGCCCGCGGCCGGCCACCGTTTCAATCCGGCCAAGCTGCTCCTCGACCCGTATGCGCGCGCGCTCGCGGGCAGCGTGGCCTGGGATGATGCCGTCCTCGGCTACCGGCCCGGCGATCCCGCCGGCGACGCCGCGCCGGACATGCGGGACAGCGCGCCCTTCGTGCCCAAGAGCGTGGTGATCGACCCCGCCTTCGACTGGCAGGGCGATCGCCCGCCCGGCACGCCGTGGCATCGCACCGTGATCTACGAGGCCCACGTCAAGGGGATGACCGCGCGCCACCCCGACGTGCCGACGGCGCTCCGCGGCACCTATGCCGGCCTCGCCGCGCCGCCCGTGCTGGATCACCTGCGCCGGCTCGGCGTCACCGCGGTCGAGCTGCTTCCCGTGCATCATTCGGTGCCCGAGCGCGCGCTCGTCTCACGCGGGCTCACCAACTACTGGGGCTACAACTCCATCGGCTATTTCGCGCCCGACGCCCGCTTCGCCTCCGGCGGCGTGCGCGGGGGACAGGTGGCCGAGTTCAAGTCCATGGTGCGCGCGCTCCACGCGGCCGGCCTCGAGGTCATCCTGGACGTGGTCTACAACCACACCGCCGAGGGCAGCCATCGCGGCCCCACCCTGGCCTTTCGCGGTATCGACAACCACGCCTACTACCGGCTCGATCCCACCCACCCGGGACGCTACGTGGACTATACGGGCTGCGGCAACACGCTCAACACCGTGCACCCGCGGACGCTGCAGCTCGTGCTCGACAGTCTCCGCTACTGGGTGCAGGACATGCACGTGGACGGCTTCCGCTTCGACCTCGCCACCGCGCTGGCCCGCCGTCCTCACGCCTTCGACCGTTTCTCCGCCTTCTTCACCGCCATCCAGGCGGACCCCGTGATCTCGCGGGTCAAGCTCATCGCCGAGCCCTGGGACCTCGAGGAGGGCGGCTACCAGGTGGGAAACTTCGGACCCGGGTGGGCGGAGTGGAACGGCCGGTACCGCGACACGCTGCGGCGCTTCTGGCGCGGCGACGCCGGCCAGCTCGCCGAGCTCGGCTCGCGCCTCACGGGATCGAGCGACCTCTACCACAAGGACGGGCGGCTCCCCTACGCGAGCGTGAACTTCGTCACCGTCCACGACGGCTTCACGCTCTCCGACCTGGTCGCGTACGAGCACAAGCGCAATGCCGCGAACGGCGAGGACAACCGGGACGGCACCGACGCCAACTTCTCCTGGAACGGGGGGGTCGAGGGGCCCAGCGACGACCCTGCCGTCCGGGAACGACGCGAGCGGCAGGTCCGGAACTTGCTCGCCTCCCTGCTCCTGTCGCAAGGGGTGCCCATGCTCTCCCACGGCGACGAGACGGGACGCTCCCAGGAGGGCAACAACAACGCCTACTGCCAGGACGGGCCGCTGACCTGGCTGGCCTGGCCGCCCCCGGACGGAGCAAGGCTCGAGTTCACCCGCCGGCTGATCGCGCTCCGCCTGGCCGAGCCCGTCTTCCACCGGCGGCGGTTCTTCCAGGGGCGAGAGCAGCCGGGCACCGCCGGCAAGGACCTCGTCTGGTTGCGTCCGGACGGCAAGGAGATGGCGGCCGAGGACTGGGACGACGGGGCCGCGCGAGCGGTCGGCCTGCGCCTGGCCGGCGACGCCATCACGGAGCCGGACGAGCACGGCGAGCCCGTGCGTGGCGCCACCTTCCTCTTGCTCTTCAGCGCGCAGGATGCGCCGGTGCCATTCACGCTCCCCGTCCCGCCGGCCGGCGGCCGCTGGCGGCCCATCCTCGACACCCGCGACTGGTCACCGCCCGCCGCCCCACCCCCGGTGGCCGGCGGCGAAGCCTATGTCCTGGACGGCCGCTCGCTCGCCGTCCTTCGTCTGGAGCAAGAAGGAGAAACGCCGTGAGCCACGTCGATGAGTTCGAGTCCGATCTCCATCGAACGGTCCTGTCCCAGCTCGACCGCGTCGCCGGCCGGCTGAGCCTCGATCCCGATCTCCACGTCCGTCTCCGCGCCCCGCGGCGCGCCCTGGTGGTCTCGGTTCCCGTCCGCATGGACACGGGCCGCACCGAGGTATTCACCGGCTACCGGGTGCATCACTCCACCGTGCTGGGCCCCACCAAGGGGGGGCTCCGCTACGACGAGGACGTCAGCCTGGGCGAGGTGACGGCGCTGGCCATGCTCATGAGCTGGAAGTGCGCGCTCATGGGGCTGCCCTACGGCGGGGCCAAGGGCGGCGTGCGGTGCAATCCGCGAAACATGTCGCTGGCCGAGCGCGAAAACCTCACGCGGCGCTACACCGCCGAGATCATCCTCATGATCGGCCCCGACCTGGACATCCCGGCTCCCGACCTCGGGACCGACGAGCAGACCATGGCGTGGATGATGGACACCTACTCCATGACCCAGGGCAAGAGCGTGCCCGGGGTGGTGACGGGCAAGCCTCTCATCGTGGGCGGCTCGGCGGGCCGGCGCGAGGCCACCGGGCGCGGCATCGTCTACTGCCTCTATCAGGCCGCCCGCCACCTGGGGCAGGAGCTGCGCGGCAAGACGGTGGTGGTCCAGGGCTTCGGCAACGTGGGCGCGGTGGCCGCGCGGCTGCTCTGGCGGGACGGCGCGGTGGTGACGGGCGTGAGCGACGTGAAGGGCGCCATCTGGAACCCGCAGGGCCTCGACATCCGGCAGCTCGAAGCCCATATCGCGGAGGCCGGCAGCGTGGTGGGATTCCCCGGCGCCGAGAGCCTCGACAACGCGTCGCTGCTCGAGCGGCCCTGTGACATTCTCATCCCCGCCGCGATAGGCTCCCAGATCCATGCCGGCAATGCCGATCGCATTCGCGCCCTCGTGGTGGCCGAGGGCGCCAACGGCCCCACCACCCCGGAGGCCGACGTCATTCTCCGCGAGCGCGGCATCACCGTGATCCCCGACATCCTGTGCAATGCGGGAGGGGTGGTGGTCTCCTACTTCGAGTGGGTGCAGGGGCTCCAGTACTATTTCTGGAAGGAGAGCGAGATCACCGCGCGACTGCAGGAGGTGATGGCCCGCGCCTTCAACCGCGTCTGGAGCGTGGGTCAGAAGGAAGGTGTCGACCTCCGGACCGCCGCCCTCATGGAGGGCGTCAGCCGCGTGGCGGAGGGCTACCGGGTGCGCGGCCTCTATCCCTGACCGCCGCGCCGCGTCCCTCTTCCGGCGCGACCGTATACCGCAGCGCGCTCCCCTGCATCCAGCGGACGACCAGGAGATCCACGAAGGCCCGCCGGGCGCGGTTGCGCACCCCGAACTTCGAGGTCCCGAATCGCCGCCGCCGATGCCCCACCGGCACTTCCGCCACGCGGAACCCGGACAGCCGCATCAGGGTGGGCAGGAAGCGGTGCATGCCGTTGAAGGACGGCACCGCGGCCGCGCACTCGCGCCGCATCGCGCGCAGGGTGCATGCGCTGTCGCGCACCGTCTCGCCGGTCAGGGCGTTGCGCACCGCGTTCGCGACGCGCGACGAGACGCGCTTGAGCCACGGGTCATCGCGCCGGACCCGGATGCCGGTCGCCACGTCCGCGTCCGCCAGCGCCGCCACCAGCCGCGGAATGTCGGCGGGATCGTTCTGGAGGTCGCTGTCCATGGTGACGATGATGGGC
>Ga0070701_10000363_pt1 | contig 15118 bp, 22 predicted proteins | sample KBSK5102metaG_FD_65451 | JGI IMG/M metagenome (GOLD analysis project Ga0070701, IMG submission 65451) | Corn, switchgrass and miscanthus rhizosphere microbial communities from Kellogg Biological Station, Michigan, USA - KBS K5-10-2 metaG | ecosystem: Host-associated > Plants > Roots >... | reverse complement strand
GTTAGGGAACTAAAGTACATGCTTTATCTTCCAACTGAGTTTACATAAACAAGGACTACATAATTCCATACCATATTTAACAGAATAGTTAGTTCTGGTTATTTTTTTCGTTTTCTTATACCAACAGGAATAGGTATCACCAACTTTCTTACCGCATGTCTGACATCTGCCAATCAGTGGACGATTTATTCTATAGATTCTTTTTTCTCTGCACTTAGCACAAATCCAACCACCTTCCGCCTTAGTCCAATATTCAACCCCATTTTTATTGACGTTTGTTTTATTTCTGCATAATTGACAAAATCTGTCACTCTTATCACTTATGGGTCGTTTATGAATCATTAGGTGTTCTCTTTGAGTTACCAACTGCAAGTTATCTATTCTATTGTCCTGTTTGTTTTCGTTTTTATGATGGATTTGTTCTTGTCTCTTGAGGTAGCGTCCTAAATGTTGTTCCATAACAAATCGATGTTCATAAATACACCCATTAGAATCAGCAAAAGGATGTTTAGGTTTATACAATCGAATGTAACCTCGACTATCTATCATTTATTGTAAGCAAATATTGTTACAACTCAAGGACATTTTTTTATTTTGTTTTGTTTTGGGAACTAAACGTTTCCTGTGGTATCTTATGGTTTACTAGCCATTGATACGCCGCTTCCAGCAATTCCTCTTTTAACCACTTCCTAGTCTTGTCCTCCATCATCACCGACAGTATAGCCTTTCTCCAATTCTGTACCGAATAAGTCAAAATAGATTCTTCCTAAGATACTCGTAACACTCTGGCAGCATAACACCTTTTGAATCTACAATCCATTCCTTCATCAAGACTCTGAATTTATACCCTTTGGGTACGAGATAGGTTTCTGCGTAGTCGGTTCTTATCCCGTCGTTTATCTTCTGGCTTTTTTTACTATGTTTTGAAGTATCGTCTATCTCGATAAGAATATGGTCGGCAGTTAAGATATCAAAGGAGTGATCTGTGTTTGGTCTGCTTGGAATACCTAGGTGATGTTTCTTTATGAACTCGGGAGGATATTCGAAAGCGTTCCAGTTGGCTACCGTTTTTCCTTTTAGTTTTAAGGCGAATTCAACTATAGCCCTTGCCTGCTCATGTGTTTGGTCTATCTTTTTATTCAAACTTTGCTAACGTCTGCGAAATCCACATCGCTTAACAACTTGTCCATCTCTGATATCAACCTAAACTTTAGGTGTTCGCGAAAATAACCACAAAAATATGAGGCTTCCGAGTCTATGGAACAAGTATGTGAATCTGTCCTATAACCCTTACATAAATGACTAAACCGGCATTTTGGCAAATAGTTTTCTCCTGATATGTAGTCGTTGATGATCTCCTTTACTCATTATTTGTAGATTTTCTATTCTGTTATCCCAAGGTTCTTCGTTGATGTGATGGACTAATTCTTTTGGATCTAAGTATCGTCCTAAGTGGGCTTCCATGACTAAACGATGTTCGTAAACATAATCGTCATGATCACGATAAGGATGATCTTTAACCATGCGCATGATATACCCTCTTTTATCCTGTGTTCTGAATCCCTTAAATTTGAGGAAATTAACTTTAGTCCAATGTCCACGTTTAAATTTCCTAGGCTGAGATAAATAGCCATCATAATATTTTTGAATCATCTCACCACAACCGCAACCACAGGGAATTTTTTCCCTATAACTTCCAAGGTATTTAGCCACTACAAGAGGGTCCTAGTAGGGGGCTCAGAAGTCTTAACGGTGCGGCATGTCCCCTTCCTCAATATCTTACGGTTCTTCTTTGCGATCTTCTGGTATGGGTTGGCACAAACAAAATCCTGTGAGCCTCCAGTCCTTATGATAGCGCCTAACGATTCCACGTAACGGTCAACGGCTACCTGCGCTGCCTGTCCTATTACTCCATGCTTTGACCAGTAGATTTTTGAATATTTCCGCGGCTGGTTTACATTTTTCATTTCTTAATTCCCAATCCTACTATTGCTGTCACAACTAAGGCAACGAATACTCCAAGACAAATCCAATACAAAATATCGTTCCTCATTTCTTTTCCTCCTCTTGATATAACATTCTTGCGTATCCCTCAGCCAAGAAATGTCCTAAACTATTCCTAGTCAGTAGAAAGTGTTTTACCATGTCTACTTCACAACTGGCTATAAAATCACAATAAGGGCATTTCATACCTCAAAATACAACCTCCGAAATACCTTTACTCCAGAGTTTTTTAACTGTGGTAGTTCCCTGTTTTTGAAGAGGTCGATGCCGTAAGCGTCATAGTAGAACGAATGGACACCGTCGGCCATCTCCCTTAGGAACTCAAAGCCCACACCTTTAAAGTTCTCCTTACCCTCTCCTTCTAGAGCGTTGGCGGGTTTAAACTGCTGAGTTTTCTTTAATGCCTCCTCAAGTTCGCTAACTTTTTCTTTTAGGAATGAATTTTCATCTTTTAGGAATTGAATCTCTGTATCTTTAGGATCTTCTGGGGGGTTTGGTTTCTCTTTTTGAGACTCTAAAGTCTTCAAATCTTGCTTATTTGGCTGTTCTGGGTTGTTTTCTGCCCGTTTCGTCTGGGCAGGATTTGGAGTCCCATCTGCTAATAATTCGATTTTTTGTTCTTCTTGTTTCTCTTTTCCTTTCTTTCCTGCTTTCGATTTTATTTTATCTTTGAATTCTTTAGGAATGCAATCTCTGACATAATCGCCAGAGAGTCCCAAGGCGATACAATCGGTCTTTACTCGATCTCGAATTACTTCCTCGTTGAGTGTTGGATCTTCCTCTCTTGCGGCGTAACATAGTCTGGGAATGTAATCCTTGGCATTAGTAACAGAAGCCCTTAACTCTGAAAGTATTTCGCTATAAGTTGTCATTGTTGTATCACCTCTAGTTTTGTATCTTCTGGTCTTCTATGCCATGCATCACCACTCTCTCTTGTCTTTATTTTATGACAGTCTATACACAGAAGTTGTAATTTTTCTGCCGCTTCCTCTAGGAATAATAGATAGTAACTCCAAATGTTCATTTTCTTGTCTTTGAAATGTTTTCTATCTTCCCATCCATCGCCTTCAATATGATCGATCTCAAGATATTCTATATCTCCATTACCACATTTTGAACATCTACTGCCAAGAAAGAGTATCAGTTTACTCCTAGCATCAAGAGGATACCCAGACAGTTCATTCATAAATACAAAATAAAGTGTCCTTACATTCCTTCGATCTATTTTCTCAGAAACATATTTGTCCTTTATTGATTCTACGAAAGGATTTGTATCACCGTTTTTGTATATTATATCTCTATATGCAAGCATTCCGGTCAGGACTTGATTATATCTTCTGCTTTCTTCTACTTCTATAGTTTGTAATGTATGCTGAGATAATATTTTCCCTGAACACCATCTCTTAGTTAGTCGTTCCATCATTGTATAATACACATGCGTGAACTTCATTCGATTGCCTCCAAAAAATTCCGAATGCTTTTATCTCTCGATAGAGTACAGTATCCTGTCTTCATATCAACAAGGGTAAAGACTGGGTTTGTATTAAACCCTTTCTCCTCTTGTCTCATTTCTCCTCATACCAAACATAAACAGTATACTGTGAGCCTAAGACATGAGATTGACTGTATCTTATTTTATGTTCTTTTGCGAAGTTGTTATATTTTAGGTCGATGCCTTCGGGAGTTGGGTCTGTCAGTGTTTTTAGGCTTAGTTCTGGTTTTAAGGTATGATCTACGAACGCTGTATAATGTTTGCTATGTTCTACAAACTTTATCGGTTCGGTTATCTCGTTGCCATGGTCGTCTTTGCTTTTGTCATATGCAGCATCATAAGGTAATTTATCTCCTCTATTATGGGCTTCTAGTCTTGCTTTCGCCTCCTGACAGCGTTCTTTAGTATGAAGTCCTCCGGTTCCGGCTTCCTTGTATTTTCTAGCCTCGTCGTCCCAGCCGTCTAACATTGTCCCGCATTTGTATCTGCATAGAATAGGAGTCATTCAGTTAATCTCTCCTTGGAAGGCTAAGGTATTGGCTACATCAAAGGGTTTATGGTCTTCAAACAGGTGATAGGCTAAATCTATTCTATTATTGAATGAGTTACTGCACTTCTCAACAGGACATTTTAATTCGGTCATTAGAATAGGTCCTTGTTAGCAAACGGACATTCATAAGGATGATAGCCATCGGTTCTGCCGCAGCCTTTGCATGGTCTGGTTTTCACTTGCTTTTTACCTCTATCTTTGGAATAAAGTTAACTGCCAGCGGTAGTCCATTCCTTTCAAACTCTGTTATTCCCATTGAAACGATCCGGGTTAGGTCTTTTACTACGTCGTCAGCAACTTCGCCGTAGACATGGCCGCTTATCCTATAGCCGTTCGTGGTCGCTTCGGCTTTTAAGTCGTAAGGGAATTGCTTAACTACTGTCTCGTCAGACATTTCTTATCATCCTCATATCGTCTAGGAAGTTTATGAGTCTAGATTGTACTATGTATTCAGCGTCCAAGTTTCGTTTTATGATTTTGTTGTATGGATAATCTCCTAGGTCTTGCTTGTCTCCGTTAATCATCCATCTTAGGATTTTATCCGCTACCTGCATTTCTTCAACGGTGAAAGGAATACTCAATTTTCAATATCTCCCAAGGTAGACAGTACCGGTACCAACATTTCCTCTTTTCCTTTTGCCCATTCTGTTAATCGGTCTAGGATAGATATTAATTCCTGTGTTCCTATTCCTTCTTTGAATTCAGCGCGTGAGGTGGTTGTCTCTTGCATTAGGCTCCATCTCCTTTTTTCTTGCTCATGTGCCTTTCTAAAATACGCACTATGAACACGCTTCTTGGTGTATCTCCCCTTACACTGTCTATTGATTTTAGGAGTGGTTTGGGTATTGATACGCCCGTACTACAATACTCTACTTTTGTTGTTGTCAACACTAACAGTGTTAACAGTGCTGTTATATTAATATAATGTATTTAGAATAATGGCTTTCTTCCAGATTTTCTCTAAGTCCTGAATCAATACCTGCCAGAAAAACCAGATTAAAACCATGATACCTTCCATAGAAGGAAGATGGACGGGAAGGGTAAGGTGAACTAACCTAAACTAACGCTGTGCAGGTTTGATCCGCGTACGCGCTTAAACTATCCCAAGGGTTGCCGTCGCTTCCGTCTTGAGTTATGTAGATATAGCCTACATACTGCTTGACGTCTTTCACGAATTGGGTGTTGAAGGTTGGTACTGTATGAGGTATGATTCCACACTTTGAGGCTGGCTGGCCTAGGGTTCGTTGTTGGACTGTTGCTACGCTAGGAAGTCCTGCGCTTTCATAGATAAGGATACAGTCAACCGTAGGGAAGTAGGAGGCTATCGTACTTGTGCCTGGATTACCCATAGTGAATGGTCCGATATTGGTATGAGCATAGTTTGTCAGGTCTGAGTAGTAGGCTTCTGAACCGGCTGTATTTTTCATTTCGTCGAAAAAGATACCATGACTAACTTCTGGGTAAAAGGTTTTGTAGTGATTGATTGCTGTTTTTACGTCGGCTGCGGGTCTTTGTCCGTATTTGGTATAAGTATAGCCTATGATTTTAATGCCTGCTGCTTTCCACTTAGCCAAGCCGTTACCGAAATTAGTATCTCTACCGGTAAAGTCTCCGTTGCTTGGATTAAAACATGCTACGATTTCTTGGTTAGGATACTTTTGTTTGAGGGCAGTAAGAGCATCCCAGGCGGGACCAACCCACATAAACATTGGAGCATAAAGTTTAGTTGTTGAGGTTGTAGGTGGTGGAGTAACAGGAGTAGCGGTTTCTAGTTTTGTAACCCTAGCCGTTAGGTCGGTTATCTTTGTATTTATTCCGGAGATAAGGCCGTCTACTTCGGTTTGAGTGTATACTGATTGAGGCATTAGGCTTTCAATATCCTTAAACTCTTAATACGGATTTCACCAGTTCCTTTACTAATATTTTGCCTTACCCAATAGTATGATTGTTTTTCAAAACTGGCTTTGTCTACCATATAGGGTTTTGGAGAACTGTCTATTTTGTTCAAGAATGGTTGTCCGTTCATTTCTCCTATCTGTCTTACTTCATTACCTTGGTCCTTCACCGTCCATTTAATCGTAAAGTATTCACCTGTCTTTGGAGTTGTTGGTAGTTTACCTGACTGTGATTGGTCATGAACGTTATGGCATACTTCCCTCTTTGCGTCATAGCCGTTTCTATCTACTGCTAGACCATAACCACCGAATCTATTTTCGCATGCTCCCCCTTCGTTATGTCTGCTTCTTGTCTTGAGGGATAAGTCCTGTCCTACATCATTCCAGAAAGCGCATTCGATCTCTAGTGTTGCATCATAGTTTACTACATAGCCATAGAACCTGGGGAAACCAGCATCGCCAAACAGTGAAAAGGTTCCATCAGCATTTACTACCACTCTTGGATTCCCTGATGCGTGCATTTCTATACCTAAACCGTTAGGAGTTATCGCGCCTTCTTTATCTGGTATCGTTCTAACGTTTCCATCATGTAGTTTTGAATCTCTATGTGAATCATAAAGTAAATCTCCTACTGGTGGTTCCGGTGGGTTATCGACACATGACTGGGTAGCCTCGTCCCAGTGCTGGTTAGGAGGACATTCATGAGCCGGAGGTTGTTCATCAGGTACGCATTTTTGCTGCACTTCGTCCCAGTGCTCGTTTGGTTGACACTGGTGAGGGTCTGGAACAACGGTACCTTTTACAACGTAATCACCTACAAACGTGACGGGTTGATTTGGTTCTTCTATTGAAATACTGTATTTTTTACCTGCTTTGTCTTTGAATTCTTTCGTTAAAGTCTTGGTGAAGAAAGGGACTTCTCGTCCGGTTTCGTCTTTCGCTATGATCTTAACTTTGGCCAATAAAACATAGTTGCTAAGTTTTCAAATAGGGAACTAAGCCGGTGTTTGGCTTGGGTCTGTTGTCTCTGTCACGTTAACGAAATCAATCATTGCTCTAAGTGGTGACATATAATTAGTGCCTTCAAAGGCTGGCTGGATTGCTGTTCTTGTTGCTGATTGGTCTTGCTCGTCTTTTACATCCGCTATTACTACGTTGATATCTTCTGTTTTCTTTTTCTTTTTATGATGGCTACCCACTTTCTACTATCACATCACCGGTACAAACTCTACAACAGAAGAAATAACATAACCTGTCTGGTTCACAACATGAGCAATAGGGTTACTAGAAAACATATTTCTGTTTAGCATGACCGCACCGGAGTTATCAAATACTCCTACCTCTGTAGCGGTATGCGTTGCTGCAGTTTCGAGGAATAGACCAGCAAACCGTAACGTAGAACCAGCATATTCACGCCATCCGTAAAGTGACATATCAACTATGAATAAGGGAGTTGTTAGGGCTGTTTGTGCTAGAGCCGGTGCTGTGGTTCCCGTACCTACCCATATATACCGCCATCTTACTACGGTTGAGCCCAGGATCTGGTCAATTAGAAAGTTAATTCCTGCAGTTACTACTAGATCATCAGCCTTTGATACTTGGAGTATTTCTATATCCTTATTACTAACTTGAAGATAGGCATTGTGGTCATTCCATTTCTTTTTTAAAGTATTGTTGAAATCATTAACTAGGTCTTGGTTGTGTGTCGTTCTGACTTCTTCGACTAATCTATAGAGATAGGGCAGGTCCTTCTTATCGAAAAGCGAAGCGTAAGTTGTGTCCTTTATGCCCATGTTGTTACACTCGAAAAGGTTATGAGAGAGGCTAAAGTGAACGCGGTTCCTCCTGATATGTGGGTTATTGGACTACTAGAAAATACATTTCTGTTTAGCAGGATGCCGGAGTTAGGAACTGAGTTGGTATTTACTCCGCTCTCTCTTACGGTTATAGTTTGGAATGATGCAGGAAAATTACCGACAAAGCGGAGGGCCTGTCCTGAGCGGGTCATACTTCCAGATATTGACATATTAAGTCTTGACGCTGCCTCAGAACCTAGAGTTTGTTTAAACGGGTCTGTGGTGTTGGAAGAGGAACCAGCACACATAAAGGTAAACCTTGTTGTCTGTGAGCCAAGGATAAGTTGCATACAGTAGGATAGCCCTGGAAATGTTACGACGTCATCAGCCTTTGACATGGTTTTAAAGATAGAAGACTTTTGATAAATTAAAGAAAACAGGTCATCAGGATTTAGTTTAGAAATATAATCAGCGTCTTTAGCGTCATAGAGAACGGCGTAACAGGTATCCTGTGGACCGTTCTTTTTCATTAACTCGGTGTAATAATCTGACTGTAAAACTTGCACTAAAGGATAGCAACTAAAAATTTAAACGAGAACTAATAGTGTGTAGCAAACCCTACCAGAGTGATATTCAGGTATAAACTGGATTGTATACTGTTCCCTACGCCACCTCTTGTACCGAATTCATAGGACATAACGCCGGTTGTGGCTGTTACTGCCTGGCTTCCTGGGGTTGATAATGATAAGGTAGAATCTACAATCATTAATGGGTCGTTTGGTAAAATAGGAATGTTAGGTACTGATACTCTAAAGGTAGGCCATATTACCTGAGGCCTAGCCATATAATAAATTTGATTTGCCATATACTTATACATTCCCTCCCTTGTTTTTACTACTGAAGGAATATTAGAAAGGGTAGATTCAATAATTGCGCCTGTTGTGCCTGTATGTCCTGAGCCTGTATTAGCAATAGCCTTATGATCCGAACATTCAAACGCTTCTGATCTCCTTCTCGGTAGGGCATAATTCATGAGGACGTTAGCGCCTCCACCACCTAAAGCCCAGCCAGCACCACCCGCGGAATTAGTTGAAAGTGTGGTATTGGTGAACATGGTTATCGCTCCTGCTTTCTGGACTCCTGTCCAACTAAACTGATGGTTTGCCGCTAGATTATCATTTGAACATATTAGCCAGTAGTTTTGTGTAGTGTTTAGATCAAAAGAATCTATTTTGACGTTAGCAGAATTATAAAATATTTGATCGCTGGCAAGTACTAAAGATTCGTCTGTACCGGTAGTAGGAACTGGCGATTGAAATTGTTGTGGTTGGAAGTCAATATTTGCTATGATTCCCCCTACATTTGTTGGGACTCCTGCATTATCTGTACAAATTCTAAATCTAGTTACCCACGGAGTAGTAGAGCCGGCGGAAGCATTTTCACCTCCTACGATAAAGATATCTCCTGGTAGAAAGTGAGAATGGGTTGGTCTGAACTTGGCTGCTGCTTCTTGAGTTGTAGTGATAATAGCAGTGGCAGGAGTACCGTTGATTAATCTGAAACCAGCATCGTCCCTTGTTGAGGGAACGGTTTCGGCTGGCAATATTCCATAAATCCTTGAAGCGAAGCCATCTGATTTAAAGATAGATTCCCAGTACTCAGGTTGACCGTCATAATAACAGGTCGTGTCGGCGTCATCTGCCGAACCTACCGTATCTCTTAAAATGAATCCTTTTCCAACTGTAGCGGGTTGGAGTTGGTGTCTGAACTGCGCTACATCATTAACATCGATAAATAATTCTCCGGTGCTTTGTTCTTCTATTGTGTTTACACCGTCCTGAAGTTCTCCAAACTCATCTGCTATTGAAGGAATAAAATTCTCTACATCACTATTTGTTGCCAGACTAGAAGCAGTGTATGCTTCTCCTGTAAGGTCTATGAGACTCTGGAGCAAGGTATCGGCTTTCATATTTGGGTCTGTTATGTCTATGGTTATGTTATCTTGTACTAACTTGGCTGCTGCTCTAACAAAATAAGTTATCCGTTCGTTTAGTCTTATTGCTGTAGAACTTCCTTGAATTGTATATAGTGCCTGTCCTCCTATGCCTCTGGTATAGCCGGTTTTTCTAATCAGTCCGGAGATAAGGCGGTTATAGGTTAGGGTAGCATCTTTTTTGACTGAAATGATAACCCGCTGGCCTTTCTTTATGTTGGTGGTATCTAATGCTTGGTTGGAGTTCTCTATCTGGATTTCAAAGGTACCGTGATGGTCTATACCTAAGTCTACCTTACAATAAACTACTTTGTTAGTAGTGATATCAGCGAAAGCATCGAAGGTATAATAGGTTGTAGTGTTGACTAGGTTCTTGATTTCTATCTTAGGCTGGAATGATTCCCAGTATAAGGGGTCTGTTGTAAGCAATTCAACGATATACCGCCTGATTAACGGATATCCTTTTTGCTACGCTTTCGGCTATTACCGTACCGTCTAATACGCTATAGACTATTATGGTACTGGTTCCACCGCCTCCGTTTGATTGCTGGTTTCTACGGTTTACGAAATCACTCATAGGGGTAACGTCTATCCTTTCTGTACTTTTCTCGCCTACGAGCATGGGGCCTGTAGCGAAGCCGTGGAATCCTGCTGCTCTACCAGCACCGCCGCCTGTTCCAGGAGTAAGTTTCTTGGGGTTTGGTCCTCCGCCTCCTGGCAAAAACTGTCTTAGCCATGGAGGTATGGCGTTATAAATCCATCCGCCTATCGTTATACCAATATTCGCAAATCGCTGTTTTATGTCATCTAGTGCTCCAAAGATCGCATCAACGAATGTGTTGGCTGCGAGAGTAAGATTCTTTACTGTGAAGGCTTCCTTGATTCCAGTGATTATATCATCTCCAATTTTCTTTACCTTTGCTGTAGTTGTTGGAAAGTTTGTGGTAAACCAGCCTACCAGACCGTCTAGGAGTGACTTTGCAGCATTACCCGCACCTGCAAGACCACCTTTTGGTTGGTTTGCCGGGAATAATGCATCATAAATTTTAGTTATAATAGTAGTGATACCTTTAACCTGTGTGGTTCCGGCACTAACAATAGAATCAGTCCAAGTTTTAGGCTCAAATAATGATTTTATCATTGGGTCTATAACTTTCTTTGCGTACACTGTCGCGTTATTTGAAGCATCGTCAAATAATGGTTTCAGTAATGGATTGGGGTTATCTTTACCCCACGTTGTAGTTAGATCAAACCCTTCAAGAGGTGCTGTTGTAATCTTTTTCCACAAGGCATTAAAGAAGCCAGTAACTGACCAGTCATCTAATCCGATAATTTTATCTATAATACCTGTTCCTGCAAATTTATTCTTTTGTTTTGGATCTGCTAAATTAGCCTTAATTATTTCTGGTATTTGCTGTATTTTGGTAATTGTGTTTTGAACCCATTCAGCACCTAATACAGAACTTAATACCTCTTGGGCCGCTCTTGCTACAACTGAAAAAGCCTCGGCCCATTTACCCTGCCTTATGTTGTTTGCGACTTTATCTATTACGCCGAATATAGGGATGTTTGTTTTCATCCAGTCCCATGCTGTAGTAGCAGCGTTCTTTAATTGAGTAAACACAGCGTCCCATTTACCTCCTGCAATATTCTGGATGAGTTTCTCAACGTCTACAAGTAAAGGGAACCTTGCCTCAAACCAGTGCCATAAGTTCATAGCAGCAGTTTTAATACTGTCGAATACAGCAGACCAATTACCATGCATTATATTGTCTATAATGCCTTTGAAGAAATCGATAATAGGTTTGAATGAGTCCATAAACTGTTTTGCTATGTTGTTTAATCCCTTGGCTTTCTTTGCATCGCCTATCCCGATAGTTGCGAAAAGAGATTCTATCAGGCTGAGGAAGGGTTTTAGTTCCGGTACTGCGTTGCCTATATCCCGTCCGAGATCCTGGAAGAATGTTGTTATTCCTAAAAAGTTAGTCTTTAGGGCAAGGAAAGCAGCACTTATACCAATAAGAACAGGGGTGAATTTCAAGAAACTTGATGTTATACCACCAATGCCACCGGCACCCTGTACAACCTGAAGGACAGAAGCAAATGAGCCAAAGATACCTATAGCCGTTGGAATGGTCTGCAAGTAAAAGTCCTCCTGTGCTCTTTGGTAAGCAATCTGTGCCTCTTTTGCGTTGATGGTAGCACTTGCAACACCTCGCTGGGCTCTTTCATAATTGTTGGTAGCAATCTTTATTTTATCGGTATCTTTGCCTCCCTGGTTTAGAACTTTGTTGAGTTTATCATGTGCTTTCATTACGTCAAGTTTGGATTTGGCGTTTTTCATGTCTTCCTTGAATTGTAATTTTGCTTCACTGATTTCTCTCTGGGTTGCGCCTGATGTTCCAGCCTGGGCCTTTTGTAGTTTAATATGGGCGTTTTCTAATCTACCCTGCGCGTTTTCAAGGCTGAAGCCAGACTGTTTAACGTTGTTTTGTGCTTTCGTTAAGTCTTGATACTGTCTGTTTAACGATATGATAGAGTTGGCTGTATTAACAAGGTTGGTAGTGATTAGGGCGATGCCTGCTCCTATTCCAATACCACTTTGTTTAACTTTATCACCTGAAGATTTGGCTTCTGTCCCGAGGGTTTTTAGTTGGCTGGTTGCCTGAGACAGGCCAGCACTCATGTCGTTTTTAACTTGGAGTAAGAACTCTAACGGGAAATCTGCGATGTTATAGCACCTACTAAACGATTAATAATAGAAATTATGTTGAGAACTAACAAATTGGATCGTATTTGTGCTGCATGTGATTCTACAACCACGAATTAAATATTATTGGCCTTCATATCAGCCAATAACCTATTCCATCTCCAAAACTAAAGTGAGAACTAAACTGTTAAGTATAGGACTGGATAGCATAGTAACTAACAATAAAACATGTATCCACCTAAGAAACTGGCGATAAACACTGCAGGACTAATAATAACTGTGCTTGGAATAATGATATTCCTCTGGGGAATGACAGGGATAACACAGGTAGGGTTAACAAACGCTACGATACAGTCCTCCCTCGTTGGGTCCTGGGTAGGGATAGCAGGTATTTTTATTCTACGGAAAGGTTCCAAAATAACTCCTATCCCTACTACTTCTACTCGTCTTTATACTCCGAAATCAGGCGGTCCCAATTAGATAAAGCGTCCTTACCAAACTCGTCTATTACTCCACTACTGCCCAGGTTTCTATCTATTGCTGGATTAAAATACGGTTGTGCTTCCATCCTCGAAGTCCCATATTCTACAAAGCCGGCATAAGGTTCTGTTGCTTCGAAAGTTAAATCGTCTCCGTTAACATTGTAATCTATAGAGGCCTGCAATGCTCCGGTGTCTACAGGTACAAGGGATTTCATTTCCTCGACAACTGTCTGGCCTATTGAATCAAGAAAATCGGTTACACTCTGGGATACAAGACTATCGAATTCTTTAAGTGCGTCCTGAGCGCCTTTAACACCTTTGAAAGTTAAACTCATAGAAAAGTCGTTAGCCATTAGAAACGAATCCACTCCTTGCTTTTAATTTCGCCAGGGCTTCCTCTGCTTTCATCTTACTCTCTTCTTTTTCCAGTTTCTTTGATTCAAGTTGTAATATAGTAAGTAAACCCATTTTTATCTCCGGGTCTATCTCGTCATAGTCTGAGGGTTTGGATATCCAGTGTTTTTCTAGGAAACAGTAGATAAGGTAAAGTTCCTGTTCGGCATCAGAAAGTATTGCTTTACCGTGCTCTATGATGTTTTTGATGCCGTTACCGAGTTTCCCGGACCGATCATAGTCCGGAGATGGCAGGAGTCTATAATTAATTTGATATCCTCCCAGAAAGTATTTTCGTATTCTTCTTTAGTGATTGGCTGGCCTGTCTCTTTGTTCTTAAGGTAGGCTTGGGCGGAGATAAAATATACCTCGGCTATTCTTTTTGCTGAAGCCATAGCGTCCAGTTCTGCTATATTCTCTTTGTCCATCCTATTTCTTTCCTGTTCTAAATCGTTAAACTGTTTAGTTGTTAACCTCTTTCTAATGAATGTGATTTCTTTCCCGTCTATTTCAAGGGTGTATTCATTCTTTAGGCCAACTTCTTTACACTTTAGTACATAGTCCTGGTTGTATTGATCGATAAACTTCTGGAATGCTGGGGTACGCTCTGCTTCTGCTTCTGACAATAAGGGGAAAGTTAGTTACTATGTATGTGTGAACTACTTTTTACCAAATATCTTTTTCAGGTATTTATTAGCAGCCTTTAGGTTCTTCTCCTCTCGCTGTAGTTTAATACTACATGCTTTCTTTGCTGACTCTTTTGATTTTGCCTTAGGTGCGCCTTTATGTCCGCCTTTTTTATGTCCCTGGCAGGCCATTTGGCTTAAGTCACCGTTAGTGTTTTTGCGAAGCCCGTATAACTTTCTTCTTGAGTTGTACTTGCTCCTGCAGAGAGAGTATAATTATACTGGGTCAGGTATGCGCCCGTGAATGTCAGGGTTGCTGCTCCTACTACTATAGACATCGTTCTTGAAGTCATGGCTAGAGCGTCAGAGATTAATACCGTTCCTGTAGATGGTACTGTAAAATCAAATGTGATATCTCTGTTTGTTGAAGTTAAGTATTGGATTTGTTGCTGGCCTACGGTTCTCCTAGCCTCGAGGTTCTGGGCTACTGTACATTTAAACGAAGTTTCATCATAGGTTTGAGAGTTCCATGTCAGTTGACTGGAGTCCGTACCACAAAGAGGAGTTGTTGAACTTGCTGCGGCAAAGACAGTGTTGGCTCCAAGGCCATGCGCTGAACTTGGAGCAGCAATAGACTTACAAATAAAATTCTGTGTACATTCTAAAGAGTCGGGAGTAATTTCAATATCTACACTGTCGGTCTTACAGCCTCTAAAGACAACATAGTTCTCGGTGCCTGAAAGGGAGATAGAATAAACCATAGATAATGATTTGCCGTTGGTTCCGGTTAATCCGGTATCGAGTTTAAGGCCGTAGTTGGCTAGGGTTAAAACGGCAGGGTTATACTTTACCGAAAAACTATAGAGTTCACCGCACTTTAGGCCGGCTGCAACATCAGCGTTACCAAGGGCACGATACTTTGTGGCTGTAATCTCAGAAGTAGGAGTTAGTTCGCTAATCAGTCCGGCGTTTACTGTAGTTGGGTTAGTGGGAGTAGTTCCAAACGTTGTCTCTTCGACATAACTTAAATGCTTAGAAACTTTCCATGGTCCTGTGAGCGTTAAAGACAATAGTTAAGAAACTCTGAAAATTAAAATAGAGAACTAAAGTATTGTATTTGTGCTAGCGCTTGGTGTCTGTGGTTGGGATGATGACGAGGGATTAAACCGGCTGATTG